>JAESFV010000140.1_pt1 | contig 115175 bp, 102 predicted proteins | sample 9269471 | NCBI WGS metagenome assembly JAESFV01 (sample SAMN14502647, study PRJNA617108) | algae metagenome | isolation source: Symplocastrum torsivum CPER-KK1 and co-occurring heterotrophs from... | place: USA: Central Plains Experimental Range, Colorado | collected 2001-01-01
CGGGTGGAGTGGCGGTCAGTAACGGCACCCCGACGCCGGACTCGATCGATGACAACACCGGGTTCTTCTCGGATACGTTCGTCATCCAGACCAACGATGCCGCGACCAACATCACGGTCCTGGTGTCGGCCTCGGACGACGGGTTGGCTGGACTGGGCGACGATGTCATTCCGACCGATGCCGATGCCCTCGCCTCGATGGACATCGTTTGGGATTGGGATGCCAACGGTGTGCAGGACAAACTGAATTTCGCCCTCCTCAACGAGGTCGGAACCATCAGCAACTACGACGAGGACACCGGGGCCACCAGCCTGCTCGACGCCATCGCGTCGATCAATGGCATGCTTGGTTCAGGCGTTAAGTTCGCTGCGGCCGAGGTGCTCCTCGGGGCAGGCATCACGGCGAACTACACTGAGTCACTTGGTGCCTCGGGTGTCTCTACGGCTACGATCGGTGGCGGCCGCCACACAGTGGTGGGCGCCGATGCCAACGGCGACGGTTTGGCTGACCAGCTGGTCATCCTGGTTGGTATCGGAACCCCCGCGGACGGTGTGGACGGCTTCACGCAGACCGACATCGTGGCACTGCCGGCGTAACGTCTAACCGCCACAAGCGGCATCGGAGGAAACGCTTCCCCTCCCGGATCCTCATCCGGGAGGGGTTTTTGTTTGTCTGGCCGTCCGCCTTCCATTGGCTTATTCGCTTAGGAGAGCAGTCCAATGCCAAAGTCGGCAGAAATCAGCTGCTTGGTCAGGGACGACCGCAGAAATCCCTATGAGCGGATCGCCTATATTGGTGGCTTCACCACCGGCAGCTGGTTGATCACCCAGCAGGATGCGATCGGCAAGATCGAGCGCGGCGAATGGGAGTTTTTTGTCACGCACAACGGCCGAAAGATGATGCTCGTTGTCGCGCAGTCCCGATTCGGGACCCGATACCTGAAGCGCGAGGATGATGGGGACGAGCCAAAGGGCCTGCTCGCTCTGCCGGAATACGAAGACCCGTCCAAAAGCGGATGGCAGGTCGACCGCTGAGTGCTAGCCAGCCTTCAATTCTTCGCTGTCTGCCATGGCGTGCGCCAGACATATAGGCTCGTTAGCATGATGCGAGACGACAAAACTCCGTCTCGAATGATGGTGAGATTTCAAACACCTGACCGATAGCCCGGGAGGGCCAGGACAGAGTGAATACCCTTGACCGCCCGATGCCAGGCCGGTTTCGTGCGGCTTGATGTTTGCCGGAACGGAGGGACCGCGTTCAGCAGCCCCGACAGATATTCATGATGGTGCGCATCCGGGCGTCCTGGCGCTTTTCGTCTTCCACCCACTCTTGAAAGGACTTGGCGTCTTGCGTCGAGGAGCTTCTGGCACCAGTCGTGCCGATGACGTTTTCCGCGCGATCGAAGGGCGCCGCGCCGACGGTACGGGTCGCGCTGAAAGAGTGCTGCGGCTTTGCATGTCGCCGATTTCCGTGCCGCGACGTGCGCGCCAGCATGCGGGCGCTCGGTCCCGTCCCATCCAGGAACACGTCGTCCGCTAAGGCGTGAGGAGGGATCGGCTGCCCACTCGCATTCTCAACGCGATAGACACCCGCGGTACCGGTGCATCCACCGAGCGCTATAACCAACGGAAATGCCGCGAACCAACGCAGTAAGTGGTGGACAGGCATCCCAGACCCCTCGAAGACGTAGCAAATATAGGGGTTCAGTCGACGTAGTCGATCAGAAATCGACGAAAGGTTAGAGGGAGGAACGCTTCGGCGCGCCATAGTTGTATTTTTGCAGCACCCGCTTAGGTGACCATTCAGCAAATAGAACTTTACTTTGTCGGTGACTATTGAGAATACTATACGATACATTCGCCCTAGGAGGCTTCATGTACTCCAACCCGCAACGCCGTTCTGACGTCCAGGTCAAGGAACTCCGTCGCGAAGCGGGCCGCTGGCTTCGTGAGTTAAGAGAGGCCGCAGGCCTGTCGCAGCGCGACCTCGCCGATGCGATCGGCGCCGAATATTATACCTTCATTTCGCAGCTGGAAACCGGCCGCGGTCGCCTGCCGCCTGATCGCTACCGCGCCTGCGCGGAGGCGCTCAAGATCAATCCCAGAGACTTCGTCCACAATCTGATGCGCTTTTACGACCCGGTGACGTTCGAGATCCTGTTTGACGACGTGAAGTAGCCGAACCACACCGTCATCCGTTTCGCTAAGTGGCAATTTGGGGATTTTGATGAGCGCGAATGTGGTTTCTCTGTTCTCGAGCCCGCGGCGTGTACGGGACTGGGGCCAGCAGGAAGTCGCTGAATTTTATCGGGTGCGGGACATTCTCGCCAAGTCTGGCATCGCGTTGGATGCAGAACAGGGCATGTCCGACGAGGGAGACCCTTGGTTCGTCTTCTGTCGCAGCGATTCTGGGGAGGTGGTCGTCCATTTCGCTCGGATCGATGATTGTTATATAATCGGGATACCTGCGCTTGGAGACCGCGTCCTTCGAGGGCTAGATTTCCGCAGCCTGATTGATTCTTTCCTGTCCGGGCAGACAGACGTAGTCGTGGTCCCGCAATCGACTGACAAAGTTCGGCGTCTGGTTATCCATCCAAATGCTTTGATGGTCGCTTTTGTCGCCACGGTGCTTTTGCTCACGGATGGCCTGAAAAGCTCCGCCGACGCTGCGGAACCGATTGGCGGTCAATCAGCGGCCTCTGCTTCCAAGCAGCTCCCATTCTTTGACTGGGCGCATTATCAGCGAATCGTCCAGCGCGACGGCGGATGGGATTCCGAACGAACACTCGCAATCGTCGTGGCTGTGGTCATGGCGTCGGTCGTTGGAAATCATTTCGACTTGTTCGACAAAGCCAACGCGGCGCTAGCGGCCGGGCAATTGATGTTTCTCGGATCTGGCAACGACCAAATCGTTCTGGACGAACATTATCAAGAACGCGGCGGTTCTATCGTGGGGGTTGCTCTCCAAGGGTCCGCCTCAGAGCATTCGCACCACGACGTCCACTCTGTCGACGGATTGATTGATCCACTTCGAGCAGCTGTTGAAGCTGAGCTTGCCAGAATGATCACGGTTGACGCAAATGCAGCCGTGGACCTTCAGGCCACTGCCACGAGGGTGGGATCTGACGCATCGCACCCCGCACCTGTTTTCGTCGATCAGGCGCTACATTTCATTGGTAGTCTCACTCAGATGTCTCCTGAGGCGGCGGGCCACGTCTATCAGCTTGCGTTGGACTTGATCGTCGACCTGGTTGGTTCTGTCGAGAAATTGCCGATGCAGATTGCTCCGGAGCACCTTGTGGCCTTGATCAACGAGGTCGTCCAGATGGCGGGCATTCTTGACGGCGCCACGGCTCATGGCGGCAGCGGATACACTATCGATCCGGGTGCCCTTGTAATCGAGATTTCTGGCCCCTCCACTATCGATACAGCTGCCATGTTCATACCTGAAAGCAGCGCACCGTTGCACGTCGAGAAAACATCCAATGCGGTGGGGCCAACACTTCTGACTGACGATATCGGCGGCAGCTTATCGGCCTCCATCCCGGTTGCCACGGCAGCGACTCCAGTTTTCGAAGTCGACGGGATGGCCGAAGTTATGAGCTCGCTGCGCTCGTTCCTGGCGGTTGCTCAGGATGTAGATGTGGTGGTCGACAATGATACGATTGTGTTTGTCGACCGCAGCGACAAGGAGGACGGCGTTCCGTTGCAGATCGGGTCGATATGGACGATGCAAAACGATCTTACAATCATGATTGTTGGCTCGACCGATACAATCGAAGCTTACCACGACAACGCTCCGACCGCTTGATCCCAATAAATCCTCCACGCTGAAGCCCCGCGTTTTCGGGCGGGCAGGAACATTTGATATGCCGGAAAACAAGCAACTCCGCTTTTCAGTCGACAACAATCGCACGTATATTGGCGTACAGATCGTGACCGAAGGAACGGTGACGGACACGATTGCTCTGGACGCGAACGCCGTCAATCAGCTGATCATACAGCTCGCGAGTCTGCGTATACAATTGCGAGAGCCCGTGGCCTCCGAGCCAACCGACGCTAGCCTGAGGACCGTCGTCAACGACCCCAAGATCGCGCTTCGTGTCGAAACACTCGATGACAAGCGAGTGATGTTCCTAAGGCATCCAGGGCTTGGATGGCTTGGCTTTGCATTGAGTCTGGATACCGCCCAATCCCTTGTGAACTGGATCACTGCCGACAAACCGTCGCGACCCAATTGAGCACCGAGACAATGAGTTCCTAGGGTGGCGTTTTATCTCTTTAGGGTATTCTTTTAACTGGCCGTTAAAAGACATCTGTTTTGGTATTTTGTGAACTGGCTACCAGAAACGAAGCCGTTCACCCGCTCTCGCGCATTGAAACGCGTTTTCGCGAGAGCGGGTCTCTATCCTACATATCGATCGCGCAAAACGAGGACGACTGACCGCTGTCAATGCGGCCGACAAGGTTGCGACACCACTTCTCCGCGCTGCGTTTGTATCGATATCTGCCAAAGCTAAGAAATTTGCCTTACATAGGTCAGCGCAATGTGGCCGCGACAGCTCCCCCGCCGAGAGCCGCGGGGATCGTCGATTTGAGTGATCAACGGCCAGACTTAGCTGGTGTGGTGATCGACGTCAGGTCCTGCCTGCTGCGTCAGATCGCAAGCGATAGGGCCGAGAGGTTGGCGCGAATACTCGCGAATCTTATTGCGCATCGTGCGCAAGGAAATTCCAAGACCTCTTGCTGCCCTTGTTCGATTCCAATTGAACCGCGCCAACGAATGAACAATGAGACTGCGTTCGACCTCACTTACTGTGCGCCCAACGAACCAACGCTCGACCTCGATCGGCAGGACATCTAACGGAACGGTGCGTTCGGTTTGCGTCATGTTAACCTCGTAATTGTTTTATATACCAAGGGTGACTTAAAGTGCACCATGCAATGAGATGGTTAACGAGGAATTAACGAACCCACGAGCATGCATCGCTACTACCCGGCGCCGTATCTCGCCGTAGGTTCGGGATTTGATGCCGGGTCGCCGCCCACGACCTTAACGGCTCAAAACCCTGTCCGAAACGCGCCCCGGCCGGCTTGGCGAACAATCACGGCTCTGACGAGCCACTGAGTTTTTCCTCCACGCGGTGTCAGCCTCCAGCCCGACGAATGGGGGACGGACGATGAAGCGCAAGAGGCCTGGGAGCAAATTGTAGCGTTGCTGCGAAGAGCAAGAGGCTGGCGCGAAGCTTCGCCGATCTGACTCGCAAGCACGGCATTTCGGAGGTCACGCTATACATCCGGGAAGGCAAAGTAAGGCGGTGTGGAGTCGGACGCCAAGCGGCTGCAGTCTCTGGAGGACGAGCTCGACGAAAGTCGGATGACAGCGTGAACTCAAAAGCTCGTCCTCACCACATATCGATGGCGATTGCCATAATCAGGCCCAATGCGAGGGCTGTCATGACGAGTGATGGCCAACTCGGCGGAGGGACGGGATCGCCTGATTGTTCGTGACCGTTAGCCACACGCAGAATCCCAGCAAGCGCGACATGCGACCCCTGCCCCGGCTTCGGTTACAGCTCCGACCGCACGGCTAAAGAAATTGACGGACCAGAACCAATGGCTGGAAGTCAGCCTGGGCCGTGCGTGATGAACGCGTCCGACCAACTTCGCGCTGGCATCGTCTCGCCGGACGTCATAGCCGGGCTGCCTTAACTCGTTTGGACGTTTTGAAGGCATGGCGCGTCACAGCCCGCCCATTACGTCGCTGTAAAGCAACACAATGTCCCGCGCTAATTCCGCAGGCTTCTCCGCAGATACGGCCCTCGGAACGTCGTTCTGGGTCGACGAGAGCGGAATCGATAACAGCGCGTTCTTGATCGCTAGAAACTCTTCCCTGAACTCTTCGGGGACGTTTCGGTCCGGCATGTTCACAAAGTAGACCGCGGCAAAGGTGAGGCGCGTGTCGATCTCGCCGTCGCCGACAAGTGCGAGCACCGCCTGATGGAGCTTTTGCTTTAGGTAATCGTGGCCGCTCACTTCGCCTCCGCTAACGCGATATTCTCCGAACTTATTGCAGTGCCGGGGCCCGCCGCGCTCTACCGTTTCGCCTTGAAGCCAGGTTCCACAAGCCTGCGAATGGCTTCAGGGCGAATGGTGCTTCGAGGTCGCGCTGGAAGCACTCTATCTCGGCAATCGCTTAGACAGTCCGGCGGACCTCCTCGCTGTCAACAGGAGGATGCCACGCACGTATTATAATAGTAGAGAACTGCCGAAGAAGCGAATTTTAGGTATTCGCGACCGAACACGCGCTTGCCGTCCCACTTGTCAGATTTCTCGAAGAAGCGTTGCCTTTGGAGAAGGCGGGGCCGCGCGGTGGCTGAAACACGGGCAGCCCCTAAACCGCTGCATGAGGCGAGTCACGCTGCGATCTATTGGCCAAACTCTCTACCAGGCGGACAATTCCTTTGCGCGCGTTTTTGTTTTTGATGCGAGTAAACGCCAAGAAGAGACGTTTCCCGTCGCCATGTTCGAGGAACGTTGAAACCGCGTTATCTTGATGGCTGTCGCTCAGGCCTTGCGTGTCCTCACCGAACAAATCGCCGATCGGCATGTGAAGGGCCGCGGCCAATATTGCGAGCCGACTTGCACCAATGCGGTTCGTGCCTTTTTCGTATTTTTGGATCTGTTGGAAGGTGATGCCGAGCTTGCGGCCTAGTTCTGTCTGGCTCAGGCCCAGGGCCTTTCGACGCTTTTTGATGCGTCCTCCAACTGCAACATCCACTTTTCGCGGCACCTTCGGACGCTTCGCAATTTGCGCATCAACGCGTGACGCTGCGGAGCCGTAGTCGGTCCTAATGTCGCTGGCCATACGTTCCCGCCTTCAGCGGCGCGTCAAAAACCAGTCAAACCACCTGCCGCCTGCTTCAGTGGCCTTAAGTCCCAGCATCGCCATTTGCGCGGAACTGCTGTGACTCGCAAATTTTGCACGCGCAGCGATGAAAATCAACTTTGGGTACCCAAAATGTCACCGCAAGTAGCGCGGAAGCCTTGGAGCATTTCACGAACCGGCGAGAGGCAGAGGGGGGCTGCAAACCTCCCGGCGCGATATGCACCTTCGTTCTCAAACAATGTTACGCCCCCCAAAGTCAGATCTGATCAGAGCCTCTTATCCTTGAGTGCGCCCGTAAGCAGATGACCGCTGCCCTGCCGCTGGTACGGCTCTATCTTTCAAGCGATCCGAAATCGAAATCGATCCCCCCGGGGGGAGAGAGTCCAACTCAGCCGCCTGGGATCGGCCTACTTCTTGATGCAGTCTGCCATAAACGTTTTGCGTGCCGCTTTCTTCAGGTTTTTAGCATCTGCGTCGGCTCGGCACGCTTCCTTTTTGGCTTTCAATGCTGCCTGCGATTTCGGTTGAGCCTGGCCGAATGCGGTGGGTGAGAAACCGGCGATCAGAAACGCGGCCAAAAGCGCCATCTTGGACATGGAGGAATATTCCCTTCTGAATGCACGCGGCGACCATGGTCTTGACAATGGTGAGATTAAGGCAGCCCGTGAAGAAAGCAATTTTATACGTGGTACGAGATCGCGCAAGGGCGTGGCAGCAGTTCAAGCGACTTCCGGATGCCGGACGCCTCGCGAAGCCACTAACACCCCGTAGACTTCAAGGCGATAATTGCAGCACTCCCGTCCCGCAGGCACGATCTAACTTGTTGCAGCACCAAATCTGCGCGGGGCGACGGCATCAGTTGAACGCCCACATCCCCTGACAGAAAGCCCAGCCAACCGGGGGCTAGCTGGGCTCGAAAACGAAGGCTCACTAAAACGATGGTTCCACAATTCAGGTGGCGACCAGTTCGTTCCCTGCCTCAGCCACTTTGTTGCAGCCCAGGTTATCAGTCACGTTCCGCGAGGCCACGGACCATCGGACGCGTGAATCTGGTCAGTGACACCTTCTAAAGGTTCACTGAGATGAGCGGACCAGCTTCAGCGGAGGCTTGCTCGGTTCGGGGTTTCCGCCTGAGTTGCCAATAACCTCAGACGCGCTACCAACCGCGAGCTCTAAACAATGAGCCGTAGCATCCAAGCCGTGCGCTTTTAGTAATGGAAGGAGGTCTTGTCCGATCTCGCAAATGTAATGTGCCAATTCCAACCGTCTGTGGGGCATGAACTCGCTCCCTCTCTGACCGCCGTAATTTCACGATACCATAGTAGTAACATGCAACCTAGCGTTAAGAGCCAATTGGGTCGAATCAATTGGCCAATCGGTGTAATTTTCAGTCCGTGAAAATTTCGGCAATAGTACCATGGGCGCAGGCCAAGCTTTGCGGCCGTGTCGGACTTTCGGTGCGACGATTGTTGTCGAAAATCGACCAAGGGGGCGGAAGAAGGCAAGATGCAACGACGAGCATCGTCGCGAAGCTTTCAAGGTCAAACTTCAACAACATCTGATTTGGACTTTGCGAAACACTGGAGGTCAGGGATGAACTTGACGCCCACTTCGCTGCGTCGACGCCACATCACCCGACACCATCGCTTCAAGCCGGGCTTGAGGACGATATAAAAGTGATCTGGAAGCCGGCGGCTGCTCGTCAGCCTCGCGCCCTCTCGCGACACATCCAACATCGTGCACGGAACCGACCCACTCGCGACGAGATGAAGCGTGATGCGACGCCTTGGATGCCGCCGTTGATCGATCATATTCGCACTTTACGACTGCAACGCTTAAAACTGCACAGCTCTCGTCGCGCAGGGTCAACGATCAATGTCGTGGGCTGTCTTGGCGCGCTCCCAAATTCCGGGTCAGGGAAAGCCCGGCCGGGGCGAACCGGCCGGGCCCTACGCTAACCAAACCAGACGTATGTCTGCAAACCGGGGCGCGGCTTGAGACGTACCTAGGGTAACCCTACCAGGTTAACAGACCCCAAAGACTGGAGGGCATGGATTTCCACCTCAGAGTTTGTCGCCGCACGGCGAAAATCTGCCAGTCGGGTCGATGCAGTAAGCAGAGCCTCGTTATTATGATGCGGAGCAACCCCGAACGTGCCGGGACCTGAATGAGGTTCAAGGTTTGGGCTTTGGGCCATGTCCAGAGCTCGGTCGTATAGGATTCGTGTTTGCCAATGACGCGATCAAGCTTGGCGATTGCCATGCGCAAATGACGCGCAACGTAGTCCGCATAATCCGAGAACGCGGAGGCCGCCGTGGTAGCGGCTGTCTGTGTTGTGACGCTCGAAAATTGTGAATGCGGGTGGAAGCAAAGTCCGCGCCAAACCCTCCGGGGATTGGGAATCGCAGAGAGCGTCGAGGCGGACAGCGACGGCTCTCTCATTCGTCGCCGGTCAATAGAAGGCTCAAGGCTGCCGAAAGTTCCGATCATTGGATTTGCGAAGTCCGACACCGGACGAAGCCGCACCAGCGTTAGCGCGCTCACTCAAGTATCCGGCGCCGGCCGGGCACGCGCCATGTGTGATGCGTCCGGTTCGACCAAGCCCGTTCGAAACCGCTTTGCGATAAAGCTGGCCATTTGTGCTTTGCTATCGGCCAAAGCTGAGGGCGCGTGCGGATCGGTGCTTCAGGGAAGCCTGCAAGCCAATCGCCGCACACTTCCTCAGCGGCCGCTCGTGACCTTGATCGGTAAGTATCCGCTTTCCGCATTCCTAACTCGACTGTCTTTCTCCCATCCTCGAGTTCGTCCCGCGCGTGCAATACTCGCTAACGTTCGGTCGCCTGGCGTCGAGCCATCAATGGAGGTGGGGCCACCCGGTGGCTGAAACACCGGGCAGCCCCTAAACCGCAGCTTGAGGCGAGTCATGCCGCGATCTATCGGCCCAAATCTCCCGGCATAGCCATTTGCGGGGCGAGACTCGTGTAACCCGTTAATTCTGCACGCATGGCGACAAAAATCAACTTGGGGTACCCGAAATGTCACCTCAGGTAGCGATGAAGCCTCGCCGGGTTCCATGAACGGGCCTAGCCTTTGCGGGCTTCACACAAGGTTGGATCACACGCTCGACCTGCAGGCTCGCAATGCGCGAGCGTCACCAAAGATTAACATCGACTACGCCGCTCAAGCCGATCTCAGGAGCGTCCAGAACATGCCCTGCTTGGAAATCATCAGGCGAGGCTGCGGAGCCGAGGCCGGCCGCCTCTGCCACTCGGATTGGACCTGCGACCGTCGCCGACAAAGCAAAATTGAATGAGCCTTCGTCAGCGTCATTCGTCTTGAAGGTGATAGAACCACTCTTCACACCTACTTTGTTCGAATCGACCCTGACCTGAAAATTATCCGTCTGACCGGGAGCGATCGATTGCGATAATGGCTCCACCAAAACGAAACCTTTGGGGGCCTTCAGCTTCGAGATGGTAAGGGTGTATGTTCCTTCGTTCGTCACCGAAAATTTGTGGACCAGCGTGCTACCCTGCGAAACATTACCAAACGCGGTGCCGTCAAAAGCGCTCGGAAGCAGATCGTCATCACCGATAAGTACGCCATTTCCATAGACCTGAATTTCCGGCGCGATGGCCGTGGCCTGAACTCGATAAGACCCGGTTTCATCCGATAGGTAGCCCGCCGCCTGGAGATAAAACACACCCGCTTTTTTTGCCGTGTAGATAATCTGCGCATCCCAGTTGGAACTTGAGATGTCGTTATCCTGTGCGATGACTTTTCCTTTGGAGTCGTGCAACCACAAATAGGGATCATCAAGTGTCCATCCGCCACCGCTGTCTTCACCCAACAGGTCGAAGCGGTAGGTCACGCCCTTCTGCAGCGTTATGCTGAACATGTCGCGGTCGTTCCCAACTTCGATCGCGCTATCTATGAATGCATTGGGATTCAGTTTCCCTATCGGCAAACTCGCATCTCGTATCGAGTTGGCGTATTCATCAAATTGACCAAACAGGAAGTCACCGTCAGACAGCTGTTCACGCAAGATTCCGTCAAGCCTGACAGAGCCGCCGCCGCCCAGATCGATTGTGGTGCCCAAGCTCCCGTTGGTCGATGCTGTTAATACATCCGAGATTCCTTTAAACGCCGAGAGCGCGGAAAGATCGATTTTGTCCCCTGAGGAGAAGTCGTAGATAACATCGGCTCCGTGACCGGGAGCAAACGTAAAGATGTCCTCCCCCTCGCCACCGAAAAGAACATCATCCCCGCGTCCGCCTTCAAGTGCGTCGGCGCCGCCGAGGCCGACAAGAATGTCGTTGCCCGCGAGGCCACGAAGCCAGTCGGACTGACTGCCGCCGATTAGTCCGTCCTTCCCGTCTGACCCCGCAAACGTCTCGGCATTACCGAATGCGAAGTGGAAGCCTTGAACGCTGCTGTTTGCTGGCGCCGCTGCGAAGAGATTGAAATTGCTTTCGGCATCAGAGGTGAAAAAATCGACGATACCGCTTTTGGCGCTTTCTAACGCAGCTTCCACTGAATCATCAACGTTCAACAGGTCTTGCTGAAAATTTCCAACCGCGCTGTTTATCCTCTGATCGAACTCATCAAGCGATATCTTGCCATCCAAAACATCCGAGATTGCATCGAAGACGTTGGTGTGAAAATTGGTCAACTCGTCATAGAGTTCTTTCGCTTCCTGAACTTGCTGGTAGAGCCTCGGGACACCCAGACGCTCGCCCAGGTTATCAAGAAATGCCTCCGCATGCTCCATAAAGCCGCCGGTGACCTCTGCAATTGCGAGTTCCTTGATCTGATCACTTGCCCAGTCACTAAATTCGTCTATCCCATCAAGGATCCATTTCCCCGTGTCTGAATCGAAATGGAATAGGTCCGACAGCGCCTCGCTTGCTGTTGCCCCCCAATCCATTTCCGACGGCGGCTCCGAAGCTGGCAACGCGTCGGCGTAGTCCGTGAAATTGTTTGAGGTGTAGTCATCAATCGCATCTGAAAGCAGTGTTGAATCCGGGTAGAGCGGAAGAATTGGCTGAAAGAAGCTTATCGCGGCATAGAGCGCACTGAAATTGCCGCTCGCATATTGGTCGATTATTGCCGCGACCTCGGGGGTATAGAGACCCTGACTGATCAGAAACTGACGGACCTCGTTCCAATCGATGCCTGAGAGGTCCGCGGAACCCGCAATCGCGATTGCGGACCGCACTTCTCCAACGGTGATCATTGTGAATGTAATCCTTTATACCAATACAGGCCGCGACGGCACACATCGGATTACTGGATATAATCCAGGTACATAAAATGTCACCTCAGGTTGCTTTTTGCAACTAATGGAGAGGACGCGATGCGGGTGGTGGCGCGGACGTAATGCGGCTTGCACTGGGTCTTTAAGGCATCATGGAAGCGGTGGGACCGGCCGTGTCGCCGCGGAAGTGCAAGCGTTGGGTCAAGGTCAAGAATACGGAGGCTGTGCCGCGGTTCCGCGATTCCTCAGTCGTCTGGATCGAGCTCGACAGTCGTTTCTTTTTGGCAATCGTTGCACCAATAGCCAGCCACGGCCGGCAATTCTCCGGATGCTGGAAGGTAGGCGCGAACCTGCAAGCGTGCGTTACACTGAGAGCAGTCCATGGCCGGTACGATGTCGATATCCATCTCAGTATCCCCGAGGCTCATTGGGCACGATTCGGCACTCAATGGTGCAACAAAAGATGCACTCCTATCGTTAAGACGGGAGCCCCGGGTCCTCTCTTGACCCGGTCGCCACAACCGAAAGCGCCCCGTCGGGCAGCGGTCGCTGCAGCTTCAATGCCTCCGCTGCCGGAACTGTCATCCACTGTTCGAACTCCTCAGACTTTGTGAGGATCACCGGCATCGCTTTGGGATGGACCGCACCGACTTCTGCGTTCGGCTCAGTCGTCAGGAACCCGAACAGATCGTTGGTGGTCTCCCCTTCCCTGACCCTCCGAACCGAAGTCCAGGTCGTCCAGATGCCCGCGAAGAATGCCAGCGGACGGCTCTCATCGAAAGCAAACCAGACATTGCCGCCGTAGGCCTTGTTGAACTCGCTAAACGAGGTGAAAGGGACCAGGCACCGGTGCTGCGGCTGCAACCAACGTGTCCAATGCTTGCTTGACGTGTTGCGAATGTTGGTCACGCCTCCGTCCGGTTCCATCCGCAAGAGAGCGTTGAAGTCGACATCCTTACCTTTATCGCGCAGCTTGCCGGCGCGCTTGCTTGTGGCGATCAGCAGCGCCTTTTGCGATGACGGCATGCCCCACCGAGCCATTACAAGCTCGCGCTGGCCATCGTCTCCTGTGCGTACGACCGGCGCCTGATAGTCAGGATAGATGCCCGGCAGGATCGGGAGATTGCCGGTGCGGTCCCGCATAGCGCGGGCAAGATCGATGATCGCCCGCTGGCTCGATGTCATGCTGTAGAGATTGCACATCGTCAGCGGTGCGGAGGCTTGCGGAACGCTTCAACGTTTGGATCAATGTGCGGCCAGTGGACGGCGCGGGCATCGTCGAGTGCCCGTTCGACGAGGTAGCCGGTGTGGTCAAGTCCAAGCTCGTCGGTGAGCGCTTGGGCAGCTTCGAGGTGTTCGATCAGTTTGGCTTCGATCAGTTTGCGTTCGGCCATGCTGACAGCTGCTAGGTGGAGACTTCGCAGGCGACGACCGTGAACGATAGCGCCGGCGACTTTTTCTTGAGCCGCAACGCTACGAAGTTCGCCACCGCTCCGCAAGCGCGGGCTTCGCCGGTTCCCTGCTTTCCGACAGCGCAGTTCCCACACGGCTTTCGGACGCTTTGAATTTGCGGTAGCCGATAGGCGCGCTCAGGGCAGCAGCGAGCTTGTCCAACTTCGCCAGATCTGATGGGGTCAACACATTCCGTGGTACTGGATGGTTCGCATCCAATGCTCGTCCGTCACTGATTGATTGCTCAACTTTGGTGATTGCGAAAAGCAAGACACTTGAAGATGCTTGTCCCAGTGGCCTCATGGTAATCGATAATCCATTGCTACGGGATACATCCACGACCCACCAAAGCTGACCGGCAGGTCTCCGATACTTTCTAATTTCCAGCTGATAGGTACAGGCAGCTCGAAGCCTGGGATCGACGTGCCATATGAACGCCTGACCGGTTTGGTCGCTTGGCACATGTAGTGATGCCTCGAGGCCGAGGGTTCGGTAGCGGGCTGTGGCCCGCTGTAGGGTGGCTATATCCCGGTCGTGCAAGGCGACACGAAAGTGACCGGCCCCCTCCAAACCGACCTCCCACGGGTTAACCGTTAATTGACCGAAGGTGACAGTTTACAAAGTTTGCGCCCATAGCAACCTTGCGGCGAGAACCATCCCCCGGAATTTTTCAAGGTATTTTAATACCCATTTCTGCGAGCGAAAGCAGTGGCCGCGCAAAGTTTGTACTCCAGCCGTGTGGTAACCAAATGCACAACTTAGGGCTGGTAAAATATACAACTTTCAGCATACTGGCCCGTGTGCGGTAACCAGAAACTGCGGGAGTAAAAGTCATGACCACTACCAAGGTGGAATTGGCAGAGTATATTCGCGAGATCGGCAGCGATCTTATCCCCCTTGCTAAACACTATCAGCTTGATGGTACCGCACATTGCCTCGAGTTGGCGGTGGCATGTGCGGTTGAGGCCGTACAGAAGCAACCTGAAGAGAAGGCTGCTCCGAAACCCCGACTGGTGCTTGTTCAAGGCGGGTTGGTTCCGCCCAGCGCTGAGGAAACGCTTACAGCCTGATCCCTTCGTTTCGAAGGCCGCATACGTCCTTCCGGGCGACGCTCCGGTACGTCAATCTCTCAGCGACACATGCTGAGTGGTAGCTTGGCCTGTGCCCTAGTCCAAGGTATTCACTAAGTCTCTTACGGCATAAGCCGATGCCAGAACGTCCCTGTAGCAACTTTGCTAGCGAAATCAGGACTAGCGCAAGGCGCCTGTTGAAGCGCCATCAGCCTTGAAGCATCGGGCGTCGTTTGCGTTACCGCGGCGCGAGTATGACCGCCGTTTCCTGGCAGGAATCCCAAACGCTCCAACGCAAGGAAAGGCCGGTGAGCGGCGCGCCGGGCGCCAAGTACGTTTTCACCATTGCCCCAGCAATTCTTCGGCGTCTTCCGGAACGCTTCAACGTTCGAATCCACATGCGGCCAGCGGATTGCGCTGAGCGTGGGTTCGGGAGTGCCTGAGTCTGACACCGAGGCCCCGGTCCCGTCGCTGTTGACGAACTCACAACGGCCTCGTTGAGGCATTCCTCCGCGATCTTTGTGACCGTGGCCACATGCGTGATCGCCGGCCCCGGTGGGAGCGCTCGAGCCGCTGAATGGCAAGCCCTATCTTGGACCCGTTGGCTCGTTCGTCCTGGCGCCATCCCGGCAGTGCGCGGGCGGCCTGAATATGGGCTGAATACAGCATAAACCGAGTGTTTTTGATTTTATTACGCTTGACAAGCCCTCGCTTTAGAGCGTCCATGCATCATATTGGAGGTAATATAGGAGTGCATCAATGGACCAACTGGCCATGTCACGGGCGCGATATCAGGCGATCAAGCTTCGCGTAGCGGAAGCCCATCCGGACCTGGACGAACAGACCCTCTCGGATACGGTCGAGGGCCTCACCGACCTTCATGACATCGTCGCGGCGATCATCCGCGCGGCGGTGACCGATGAAGCGCTTGGCGAGGGCCTGAAGGGCCGTATCGCCGAGATGCAGCACCGCCTGACGCGGTTCGAGGATCGGGCTGCCACAAAACGGCGGATCGCCCGCGATGTGATGGTCGAGGCGGATATCAAGAAAATCTCCGCCCCCGATCTCACCATCTCCATCCGGGCGGGAACGCCATCCGTTGTGGTGACCGATGAAGCGGATATCCCGCCCAAATACTGGGAACCGCGCGAGCCGCGGTTGAACCGACACTTGCTGACCGCCGATCTCAAAAGTGGCGAACCGGTCAGCGGCGCAACCCTTAACAACCCCGAACCTGTCTTGAGCGTGAGGACCAAGTGATGAGTTTCTCCACCGCACAACTGCGCAAATTGCAACGCGACGTCGATAGTGCCGATGTTCGCAAGCGCGAAGTCAATGGCCGAGAATTGTCTTACATCGAAGGCTGGCACGCGATCGCCGAGGCCAATCGTATCTTTGGGTTCGATAAGTGGAACCGCGAAACGACAGAGTCACGGTGCATCATCGCCCGCGAGAACCGCGGTGAGTTCAATGTGATCTACACCGCCAAGGTTCGGATCACGGTGCGCGCCGATTCCGAACTGGTAGTGCGCGAGGGCTTCGGAACGGGTGATGCAAGATGCGCCACCTTAGGCGAAGCGCACGACAAGGCCATCAAGACAGCAGAGACCGATGCCACCAAAAGGGCGCTCGCGACCTTTGGCAAACCCTTCGGGCTCTCGCTCTATGTGGGCGCGAAACAGCACGGAAAGCCCCGCCCGGACATCGAGCGCCGCAGAACACTTCAGCGAGTGGGCCCCAACGGCCGCTTCTATGTGCCAACTCAGCCGAAGCCACACACCGTCATGCAGATGCTTGTGGAAAGCCCAGGCCCGGCCGCGAAGAGCAAGGACGCGTCCGCGGATGAGCCTAGCGAACCGGACGGGCCACCTCCCCTGCCCGCCACTGTGCCGCCCGCCGACGGCGCTGAGCCGCGGCTGCTGATTGAGAAGCCGACGCGCAGGCGCGACCGCGATCACCTGAAGTTCGTCGCCGGCCAGCCCTGCCTGATCTGCAGCAGGACACCCTCCGACGCGCATCACCTGAAATTCGCCCAGCCCCTCGCCATGGGCAAAAAGGTCAGCGATGAGTTCACGGTCCCGCTCTGCCGCACCCACCACCGCCAGCTTCACCACGGCGGCAGAGAGGTCCATTGGTGGATCGATATGGACATCGATCCTCTTCCGATCGCGCGGGACCTCTGGGAGCAATCCAAAGGGAAGATCCGGTCAGGCATTGACTAGCCTAAAAAACAATCACCTGCTTTTGGCGTCGAGCAGCGGTCTACTCCATGCCCGCGATGGTCTCACATGACTGAAGACGAAGACCTCTACGCCAGGCTCGGGGTCGCGCCCGACGCGGCCCCACTGGTCATATCCGCCGCCTATCGCGCTCTCGCGAAGCAACACCATCCGGACACATCTTCCGAGAGACACGATGATGCAGCCCGGCACTTCCGCGCCGTGCACGAGGCTTACGTGACGCTTTCGAATCCCGAAAGCCGAAGGCGATATGACTACGCCCTGCGAAGCGCCAGGCCATCTAAACCATCTGAACAAACCGAACTGGGACCCGCAGACGAAAAGGAGACTGCCGAGGCAGAGCCCATGATCGAGCGCGCTCAGCGCGGTGCCGCCATGCTGCTCTTGTTGATCCTGGCAGCTTCCGCCCCTCTGCTGTTGATAACCTTGGGTGCAATCATAGCCGCTGCTTTTTCACGCTAAAAAGAGATGAGTTCAGCCTGAACCGACTTGGAATCAGCACTCGGCAGACGGCCTCGCTTTATCCTCAGCCCGGTGCAAATCCTGATTTGCGCCTGCGCCCTTCAACGAGCGGTGTGCAGAGAGTCACCGTTCTGGCTACAGCCCTAATCACCCATGACTCGTCTTGCAGACGCGGTTTTGAGTTGAAGCCGGTCATCAACAGAAAACTAACGTGCCGCCGATCACGTGGCTTCGAAGACGGCTACAATTCTCGAACTGAGAATGCGAGAGCAGCATGACCACGCGACGAACTCGCCAAAAAAGGCACCGGAAGAAACCCGCGAAGAAGACAGGTTTACGACAACGTGGCAGACCATCTGCCATCAAAGACGAAAGCGAAATTGCTCGAAAACTCGTAGAACTCGGAAACATTCAAGCCACCCGGACAGAATGCCTAGGAGTCCTCGGAATTTCAGAATCAACCCTGCTGCGACTTTTCAAGCGACGGCCCGACATCAAAGAGGCATATGAGAACGCATACCTGCATGGGCACATCTCGCTGCGGCGCAATCAATTCAAGCTAGCGAAAAAATCCGCGACGATGGCCATTCAACTCGGTGTTTTACACCTGGGCCAGACGAAGCCCGGCATCCCCGCAATGCGCGACCAAAATCCAGAAGTAGCTCTGGCAAACCTGCTGGAAGAGATCAAGAAGCGCGAAAATGAAGCCAGGCCAATACGAGCCAAAAGGTCGCGAACCGAATTTGGATCGGAGGGTGAGATCAAAAAGCAGGGTACTTGATGCCTCTGTTGCTCAGTCTTATTCGTTTTCAAATTCCGTACAACGCCGCCTCCAGCTCAGCCTTTCGCTCCAATAGTCGCTGACGATTGCGCCCCCTTGCAGGGCCCTTTGTCGCGCAGCCATCTAGCTGGCGAACCACCTTCTTGTACTCGACATGCAGCTTGTCAAAGCGCCCCATCGATTGGCTGCGATACGATAAGCGCGCGCCTGCCCGCGACAGCAGCCGAGGTCCGGCTAGATACAAGACCTCTCTGCGTCGGAAGTGTTCATCAACGAAGAACCAGCGCCGACCGCCAAACTTCTCAGGCCGTCCAACAAGTCCGACCCTGATTGAAGCGTCTTCGGTTTGCAACTCTATGTAAGCGTGGTCGACCCGTTCCAGATTTGCTATAAGGGTGAGGTCTGGGTTGTTTGGGTTGACGAACGTTTGAACCGTTCCTGCTTGCAAAAGCCCCAGTTTTCTCAAAACGCGGATATCGAGCGGAAGGGCTTGCTCAACGTAGCCCGCGTTTCGAGTTTTGAAGTTGTTGCTTATGCGTGCGGCCATCGGTCAATTTTGACAGGAAAAGGGGGCCTCACTGCCCGAAATTCTGTGGCTAAGGCAATTAGGACAGAATCTTGGACACGGCAATGAGATAGGCCAATCCAGACGCGCGTTCTTCGTAGAATTGTTGCAGGCACTTTCTTCACTGCCACGACCAGCTATGCCGGCACCGTCACGCCCTTCTTCAGCAGCGCCACCATGGCTTTCAGCGCCGCTTCGTCCTCCACCTCCGGCGGGTGCGGAAAGCGATGGATCAGGCGATAGATGTAACCGAGCTTGACCACGATCGCGGGCGCGATCACGAACGGATAAAGATCGTTCTGGCCCATGGAGCGGTTGAGCGCGTTGATCGCGAAGGTCAGCGGCAGCCACGCCTCGATCAGTTGGTCGACGTTTGCGCCATAGGGGTCGAAATCGACAGGACTTTCCAGACCAGCAGCGCTCGCTACCCGCGGCTGGGTCGAGACGCCAAAGGCGCGCGCGGTCTCAAGCGTGTCGACGATATGGAAGTAATGCGCCCAGGTCTCGGCGAAATCCTCCCACGGATGCGCGCTCGCGTAGGCCGAGACATAGCGCTGCGACCAGTCCGTGGGCGCGCCGCCCGTATGATGCCGGCGCAATGCCTCTCCATAATCCGCACGCTCGTCGCCGAACACGCTGCGGAATTCCTCGATCGAGGCGTCGTTGTTGACGAGCAGGTCCCAGTAATAATGCGCGATTTCATGTCGGAAATGGCCGAGCAGCGTACGATACGGCTCTCCCAGCGCGCCGCGCTGACGCTCGCGCTCGGAATCGTCGGCTTCCGCAAGATTGATGGTGATCGCGCCGTTGAGATGTCCGGTCATCACCGGCTGATGCGTCGGCGCCAGAAAGTCGAAAGCCAGTCCCGCCGTATCCTCGACCCAGGTCACCAGCGGCAATTGCAGGCGCAGCAGGCTGTAGAACAGCCGGCGTTTCGCCACCTCGAGCCTCCGCCAGAGCATCAGATTATCGCCGCTTGCGAGGTCGGGGATGATCCGGTTGTGCCGGCACGCAATACAGAACCCGTGCGGACTGGGATCGGCGATCATCCAGTTGCAGCTTTCGTATTCCGCATTGGCGCAGAACCGGTATGTCTTGTCCGGATCGGCCAGCGCGCGAAACCCGCCGTCGGTCGGCTCAAGCGCACTCATCCGCGTCAGCCGCGGCAGATAGCCGACCCGCCGGCCGCAACTGCCACAGCTTGTATTCTCGAAATGAAGAGGCTGACCGCACCCCTGGCACACAAACAGCCGCATCTGACCCCGCCTGGCTCGCAAGCGTTGCAAACGAACGCGTCGGGCCGAAGGTTCCGCCTTACGGCGCTCAGGCCGGCACGACGTCGACCTCGACCTTCAATTCGTGCTCGCCCGAGCCCACGAACACGCCATAAACCGGCGACACGTCGGAAAAGTCGCGCCCGATCGCGAGGGTGATGTGGTCGGTGCCGGCCTGGATCGCGTTGGTCGGATCGAACCCGATCCAGCCATTCTCCGGCCCGGCCCAGACCGAGACCCAGGCATGGGTGGCGTCGGCACCCTGCAGCCGCTTCTTGCCCGGCGGCGGAATGGTCCGCAGATAGCCGCTGACATAGGCCGCCGGCAGCCCTAATCCGCGCAGGCCCCCGATCATGATCTGCGCGAAATCCTGGCAGACCCCGGCGCGCTGCGCGAAGGCTTCCGCGATCGAGGTCGAAATTTCCGTCGCCTCCGGCTGGTAGGCGAATTCGTTGCGGATCCGCGTCATCAGATCGGTGCAGGCATCCACGATCCCGCGGCCCGGCGTAAAGCTCGCACGCGCATAATGCGTCACTTCACGCGCCAGCCTGATACGCGGGCTGGTGAACAGGAAATGCGAAGGCCCAGCGGCGCTCAGATCGCGTTCCGACAACGCCATCGCGCCCACATCCTCCCATGCCAGATCGGGACCGGCCAGACCCGGCCGAGGCATCACCTCGACGCGCGCCAACGACCTGATCTCCAGTTCGGTATGCTGCGTGTCGATCCGCACTAGCTCGACCACGTTGCCGAAGAAGTCGCGATGCGACGTGGCGTGATCCGGCCCGGGCGAAATCCTGACCTCATGCGCGAGGCTGCGCTGCGTCATGGTGTTGCGCGGCGTCAGTCGCAATGCCAGCGAGGCGGACGTAACCGGCGCCGCATAGGAATAGGCGGTCAAATGATCGATGTCGTAGATCACGCTAGACTGCTGACCCCTGCCCCGACCATGCCGGTCTGACGCCGCAGGAAATAGCGCGCCGCCACGGCTTGGGCAAAGGCCGAAATGCGCTGTTCGATCGAAAGCACCACCGTGTTGTCGAGATCCCTTGCGGTGGTGGTTTCGAGATCGATCGCCAGCCGCGCGGCCAGCCGCTGCGGCTCTTCCGGAACCCCGTCAAGCTGAAGCGCCGGCAACGTGGCGACATGCTCGCTGATGGTCATCAGTTGAAAGCCGACCGAGCGCGGATTGTACGGATCAAGCATCGCCATGTCGCGCACCGGATCGATCGCGATCCCGGTCATGTAGCGCGAGCGATAGGTGATCTGGCAATCGATCAGATCGAGCATCACGTCGAGATCTTCGGCGGTCGCATCGTCCGATGCGAACAGGCGCGCCAGCCGGCACGTGTTGATGGCGCGCTCGGTGCGCCGGCCGATATCCAGGAAACGCCAGCCGGCATTGCGGTTCATGTTCTCCTGGCCGAGGCCGGACAATGCCGCGAGAATTTGCAAGGCTCGGTCGGCTGCGTCCAGCACGTCGGTCTCGCTCGGCAACTCGCCGACGCTGGACAGGAGTTCGTCGAGCCGCCGCGACAGCTTCGAGGCATCGACCGAGATGCGTTCGCGGATGACGGAGCCGGCACTACGCGCCATGCGCACGCCGGACAGACCCGACCCATAGGCGTTCTCGTCCGCGAGCGCGGTCCGCGCGATGACCAACGTCGACGCGTCCTCCTGCTCCTCCGGCACCGCGCCCCAGGCGACCAGCTGGCGAGTCAGCTTCTCGATGGTTGCGGGCACATTGCCGGAGATGAAATCCATGTCGATCGCGCGCGCGCACAGGCAGCGCACCACCCGCAGCGTCGCCTCCGCGCGTTCCAGATAGCGGCCATACCAGAACAGGTTGTCCGCCGCCCGGCTCGGGATATTGCCGAGAATGCGCTGGATATGGATGTCGGTGCTGGCTGGCAGTAGCGTTTCGGGCGCCACCGGCTTGCTCGACAGCACCCAAACATCGGCCGATTGCACGCCTTCGCGCATGCTGATGGCGCGCGCATCGGACTGCGCCGAAATCCGGCAGAAGCCGCCCGGCATCACCTCCCAGCCATGCGCGGTCGCGGCTGCAAACACCCGCAGCACGAAAGGCCGCGGCACCAGCTTGTCGCCGGCACGGACCGGCGTGGTCGAAAGCTGCACCACCTCCTGACCGACGAAATCGATCCCTCGCTCCTCGATCGCTTCGCGCAGGGCCGCACGCTGGGATTCTTCCAGGTCTGCGGGCAGCACCTGGGTCTCGCCCTGCAATTCCGGAAGCCGTCCGGCAAAGGCGCCGGAAATCGCCATCCGGTTGAAATTGTCCAGCACGCGGCGCCGGCCCCTGTCGTCGCCACACCACCAGGTGGCGATATTGGGAAGCGCGAGATCCTCGCCGATCAGATGCGAGCTGATCGATGGCATCACGCTCATCAGCGCACGCGATTCCGCAAAGCCCGCGCCCGGCATGTTGGCGACAACGGTTCCGCCGTGGCGCAACGCCGATACCAGCCCGGGAATGCCAAGACGCGAGCGCCCGTTGAGTTCGATCGGATCGACATAGTCCGAATCGACGAAGCGCCAGATCACGTCCGCACGCTTCAGGCCGGCGATGGTGCGCACATGGGTGACGCCGTCATGGACCACGAGGTCGTCGCCTTCGAGCAGCAGGAAACCGAGATAGCGCGCCAGATAGGCCTGTTCGAAATAGGTCTGGCTGTACGGACCGGGCGTCAGCAGGCAGATGCGGGGTTGCGGACGCTCCGCGGCATCGGCGAGCGCCGAGCGAAAGTCTCTGAAGAACGGCGCGAGCCGGCGCACATTCATCCGCCGGTAGCCGGTCGGTAGCGCCCGCGACATCACGAGTCGATTTTCCAGCGCATAGCCCGCGCCCGATGGCGCCTGCGCACGGTCGCTCAAGACCCACCAGCGGCCGTCCGGTCCACGGCCAAGGTCAACTGCATAGATATGCAGCCAGCGTCCGTCAGGCGGCTCGACGCCAACCAGCGGCCGCATGAATTCGCTCGAACCGGCGACCATGGCGGCTGGCAGCACGCCGTCCTTCACCAGACGGCCCTGGCCGTACACGTCCGCCAGCATGGCCTCGATCACGCGCGCGCGCTGAGTCACGCCGGCGGCGATCGCGTTCCATTCCTCGTCCTCGATCAGAAGCGGCAGCCGGCTCATCGGCCAGGTGCGTTCGCGCGCCTCGCCATGCACACGATATGAGACGCCGATATCCTGCAGATGCTGATCGACCGCAGCCAGCGACCGCTCGTCGGCCGAGAGCTGATGCAGGAAATTCAGCCACGCCCTGCGCGGGCGCCCATCCGGTCCGATCAATTCGTCCGGCACGCCATCGAGCGGCACGTAATCGTCGTACCAGGCCGGGCGCGGCATGTCGGCCGAAGCCGCTTTCTGCATAGGTCGGTCCACCGATTCAGTTCGGACGCCGCACGCTCCGGCGGAGGTCGAGCGTCAACGGAAATTCACTCGCCGACTCTTCCGGCGGCAAATCGACGATTCCCGGAGTATGTCCGTGATCCTGGAAGCGCGCCAGCCGCCGCGCCTCCGCTTCGTAGGAATTCACCGGGAAGGTATCGTAATTGCGGCCACCCGGATGCGCGACGTGATAGACGCAGCCGCCCAGCGAACGCCTGTTCCAGGCATCGATAATGTCGAAGGTCAAAGGCGCATGCACCGGAATGGTGGGGTGGAGCCCTGAAACCGGCTGCCAGGCCTTGAATCGCACGCCCGCGACCGCTTCTCCGATTTCGCCAGTGGACGTCATCGGCATCCGCCGGCGGTTGCACGCGATGACATAACGTTCGGGTACGAAGCCGGTCACCTTGACCTGCAGACGCTCGACCGACGAATCGACGAAGCGCACGGTCCCGCCTGCGGCGCTCTCTTCTGCCAGCACATGCCACGGCTCCAGGGCCTGCCGGAGTTCGAGCTTGACCCCCGCATATTCGACCGCGCCGTAGAACGGGAAGCGGAATTCCCATTGCGCCTTGAACCATTCCGGATCGAAGTGATAGCCGGCGCGACCGAGATCGGCGAGCACGCCGAGAAAATCCTGCCAGACATAATGCGGCAGCATGAAGCGGTCGTGCAGCGTGGTGCCCCAGCGCGTCAGCTTGCCGAATTGCGGCTCGCGCCAGAACCACGACACCAGCGCACGGATCAGCAATTGCTGCGCCAGCGACATGCGCGGATCAGGCGGCATTTCGAACGAGCGAAATTCGATCAGGCCGAGCCGTCCAGTCGGTCCGTCGGGTGAATAGAGCTTATCGATGCAGATTTCGGCGCGGTGGGTGTTGCCGGTGACATCGGCGAGGATGTTGCGGAACAGCCGGTCGACCAGCCACGGCGGAATATTTGCCTCGCCCTCGGGCATAAGGTCGAGCGCGACTTCGAGTTCGTAGAGGCCGTCATGACGCGCCTCGTCCATGCGCGGCGCCTGGCTGGTCGGCCCGATGAACAGCCCGGAAAAGAGATAGGACAGCGAAGGATGCCGCTGCCAGTAAAGAACCAGACTGCGCAGCAGATCGGGCCTGCGGAGGAACGGCGAATCCAGCGGCGTTGCCCCTCCGATCACAACGTGATTGCCGCCGCCGGTGCCGACATGACGGCCGTCGATCATGAATTTGTCGGTGCCAAGACGGGTCTGCCGCGCTTCTTCATAGAGGTCGGTGGTGATCTCGACCGCCTCGCGCCAGCTCGACGCCGGATGCACATTCACTTCGATGACGCCGGGATCGGGCGTGACCTTGATCACGTTCAGCCGCGGATCATGCGGCGGCGGATAGCCCTCGATATGAACCGGCGTACCGGTCGCGCGCGCGCTCTGCTCGATCGCGGCGAGCAATTCGAGATAATCCTCGAGCCGCTCCACCGGCGGCATGAACACGCAGAGAATGCCGTCCCGCGGCTCGATCGAGATCGCGGTGCGCACGGCGCCCGCCACCGCGACCTGCTCGATCCGGGTCTGGCGATCGGCATTGGCTTCGGCCGAACCGCCGCCATCGTTATAGATCTGCGCCAGCTGCTCGCGTGATGGCAGCGGCTCGCGCGGCTCGGTCGGGTCCTGCGGATGCAGATAGGGATAGTCCGAGCGCGGCACCCAGGGCAGCGCCCCCAGCGGCAGCCGGAAGCCGACAGGAGAGTCGCCCGGCACCAGAAACAGCTTGCCGCGCCGCAGCTTCCATTTCTCGCTCTTCCAGCGCCGGTCGGTCGATTGCGCTTGCCAGGCCTGGATCGGCAGCACGAAGCCCGACGGCTTCGACAGGCCGCGCTCGAATGTTCGCACCATGCGCGCGCGGGTCTCCGGATCCTCGATCTTCGGATCAGTCGGATCGACATTCTCCGGCAGTTCGGCCTCTTTGAGCGCCCAGACGGCAGGATCCTCAAAGGCCGGAAGCGCGAATTCCGCGCCAACGCCCAACCGATCAGCAAAGTCGGCAGTGAATGTCTCGGCCTGCTCGATCGCGGCGTCGCGGGGGCCTGCCTCGCGCGCGATCAGGTTCGCGTCGCCCCAGATCGGCTCGCCATCCTTGCGCCAATACAGCCCGAAGGCCCAACGCGGCAGGCTTTCGCCCGGGTACCATTTGCCCTGCCCGTAATGCAGGAAACCGTTGGGCGCGAAACGTTCGCGCAGCCTGCGGATCAGCGTGTCGGCAAGCGCGCGCTTGGTCGGACCGACGGCGGCCGTATTCCATTCCGCGCTTTCGAAATCGTCGATCGAGACGAAGGTCGGCTCGCCACCCATCGTCAGCCGCACGTCGTTGTCTTTCAGATCGCGATCGACGCGCTCGCCCAGCGCATCGAGCTTGACCCAGGTCTCATCCGAGAACGGCTTGGTGACGCGCGGCGCCTCGTGAATGCGGTCGACCCGCATCTCGAAATGAAAATTGGTATTGGCGGCGTCGACGGTGCCGGTGATTGGCGCCGCCGATTGATAATGCGGCGTCGCCGCCAGCGGAATGTGACCCTCTCCGCACAGCAAACCCGAGGTCACGTCGAAGCCGATCCAGCCAGCGCCGGGCACATAGATCTCCGCCCAGGCATGCAGATCGCAGAAATCCTTGTCGGTGCCTTTCGGGCCCTCCAGCGGATCGACATCGGCCGTCAACTGAATCAGGTAGCCCGACACGAAGCGTGCGGCGAGCCCGAGATGCCGCGCGACATTGACCAGCAGCCAGGCGGAATCGCGGCAGGAGCCGGACCCGATCGACAGCGTCTCCTCCGGCGCCTGCACGCCCGCTTCCATCCGGATCAGATAGCGGACGCGCTGCTGCAGCCTGTGATTCAGACCGACCAGGAAATCGATGGTTCGTTCCGCGCCTCGCGGCAGCGACGCGATGAAGTCCGATACCAGCGGTCCGGCCGGCTCGGGCGTCAGATACGCAGCGAGGTCGAAGCGCAGGTCGTCGGAATAGACGAACGGGAAATCCTGCGCATAGGCTTCGACGAAGAAATCGAACGGATTGATGACCGACAGATTGGCGGTCAGATTGACCTCGACCCGGAACTCCTCGGTCTTCTCCGGAAAGACCAGTCGCGCCAGCCAGTTGCCGTGCGGGTCCTGCTGCCAATTGATGAAATGCTGGCTCGGCCGCACGTTCAGGGAATAGCTCGGAATCTGGGTCCGGCTATGCGCCGCCGGACGCAACCGTATCACCTGCGGCCCGAGGCCGACCGGACGGTCATATCGGTAGGAGGTAACGTGGTGCAGCGAGACTAGGATCGCCACGGCAAATTCCGAAACGACACAATCCGAAACTCATGACCCATCGCGACCGATCCCCGCATCCTTGCGTCACGACAGTCTAGCAAGCCGGCGGATCGGCCTTCGCCTACTTTTGTCGCATATCCCGCCCAATCTCAGGCCAGTCCCCGCCCCGAAACCCCTCGGCGCTTGCGGCTACGGCCGTGTGGCGACCCTATTCCGATCCCCGCCTTCAGCTGATCGCGAATAACCATTTCTTATCCCAGAAATCGTATTTTGACCGGCTCCGGAACCTAGTTGGCACCGCGTGCGTCATGACCGACATCAGTACGAGTAAGCGTGGAGTGATCATGGCAAACCCTCAGCAGCATGGGCTTTCGCGGCCTTTGCCCGGCTCTGTGGCCGAAGGCGAATCCGAGGCCTGGACAATCGTCCTGGCCATCGTGGTCTGCTCCGTCGCAGGCTCTCTCTATCTCCTGGCCTGACCGGAGCCTCTCTCCAAAAGCCAATCGGTGACGCTCTGAAGTCACGCGACGGCTTCGACCAGCGATAGCGGCGCTTCCAGGCTCCAGACCACCCCGGTCGTATCGAACACGTAGAGGATCCGGGCCTGCGCGACCTGTGACGCAATCCGCTTGAGCACGGTAGAGCCAAATCCGTCGCGCTCTGGCGGCATGACTGCCGGGCCTCCCTGCTCCCTCCATTCGATCCGGAACCGGCCGCCTGTCGCGGTTCCGCGGATGGCCACACACCCCGTTCCGTCCAGGCCGCCCCGGTCAAATTGCCCCCGCCGGGCGCAGCCGCTATAGCCATTGTCGCAACAACGATTAGATTCAGACCAGTTTCAGGTCAGTCCGACCGAACTATCAGAGAAAACCGGTGTCCCAGGCCTCCAAAACGCCCCTCCTCGACCGGATCAATATTCCGTCCGATCTGCGTGCCCTTCCCGAAACCGACTTGCCGCAATTGGCGACGGAACTCCGCACCGAGATGGTCGATGCCGTCGCGGTGACCGGTGGTCATCTGGGCGCGGGGCTTGGCGTCGTGGAACTGACCGTCGCCCTGCATTACGTGTTCGATACCCCCAACGACCGGCTGATCTGGGACGTCGGTCATCAGGCCTATCCGCACAAGATCATCACCGGACGGCGCGACCGCATCCGGACGCTGCGCCAGGGCGGCGGCCTGTCCGGGTTCACCAAGCGCGCGGAGAGCGAATACGATCCGTTCGGAGCGGCGCATTCGTCCACCTCGATTTCGGCCGGGCTCGGCATGGCAGTGGCCCGCGACCTGAAGGACGAGAAGCGCAACGTCATCGCCGTGATCGGCGACGGCGCGATGTCGGCCGGTATGGCCTATGAGGCGATGAACAACGCTGGCGCAACGCATTCGCGATTGATCGTCATTCTGAACGACAACGACATGTCGATCGCGCCGCCGGTCGGCGCCATGTCGGCCTATCTCGCGCGCTTGCTCTCCGGCAAGACGTATCGGGGCCTGCGCGAAATCGGAAAGCAGCTCGCGCACCGGCTACCCAAATTCTTCGAGGAGCGCGCATTGCGCGCGGAGGAATATGCCCGCGGCATGGTGACCGGCGGCACGCTGTTCGAGGAGCTCGGCTTTTATTACGTGGGCCCGATCGACGGACATAATCTCGACCATCTGCTTCCGGTGCTGAAGAATGTCCGGGACGCCGAGAGCGGGCCGATCCTCGTTCATGTCGTCACGCAGAAAGGCAAGGGCTACGCGCCTGCCGAGGGATCGGCGGACCGCTACCACGGCGTCACCAAATTCGACGTCGCCACCGGTGCGCAGGCCAAGGCCAAGGCCGCGGCGCCGGCCTACACCAAGGTGTTTGGCGATGCGCTGGTTGCGGAAGCCAAACGCGACGACAGAATTGTGGCCATCACCGCCGCCATGCCCTCCGGCACCGGGCTGGATCTGTTCGCCAAGGAGCTTCCGAAACGCTTCTTCGATGTCGGAATCGCCGAACAGCACGCGGTGACGTTTGCCGGCGCACTTGCGACCGAAGGTCTGAAACCGTTTTGTGCGATCTACTCGACGTTCCTGCAACGTGGTTACGATCAGGTCGTGCACGATGTCGCGATCCAGTCGCTGCCGGTGCGCTTTGCGATTGATCGTGCTGGCCTCGTTGGCGCCGATGGGCCGACCCATGCGGGCTCCTTCGATGTCGCCTATCTGGGTTGTCTGCCGGGCTTTGTGATCATGGCCGCGGCGGACGAGGCCGACCTCGTCCATATGGTTGCAACCGCGGCAGCGATCGATGACCGTCCCTCGGCCTTGCGCTACCCGCGCGGTGAAGGCATCGGGGTCGCGTTGCCCGAGCGCGGCATTCCTCTCGAGATCGGCAAGGGCCGGATTGTTCGCGAAGGCACCAAGATCGCGCTTCTGTCGTTCGGCACGCGCCTGTCCGAATGCCTGAAGGCCGCGGACGAGCTTGCCGGTTACGGCCTTTCGACCACCGTCGCCGATGCGCGCTTTGCCAAGCCGCTCGACACCGATTTGGTTCTGCGGCTCGCGCGAGAACACGAAGTGCTGATCACGATCGAGGAAGGTTCGGTCGGCGGATTTGGCGCCTATGTGCTGCAGGCGCTGACCGACAACGCCGCGTTGGATAACGGCCTTAAAGTACGTTCAATGACTCTGCCTGACACGTTCATCGATCAGGACACGCCGGCGGCCATGTATGCAACGGCCGGACTTGATGCGAACGGTATCGTCCGCAAGGTATTCGAAGCGCTCCAGCGCGATATCGGGAGCGAGAAAAGCCGCCGGGCCTGACCCGCTTCGTTGATTGTTCGGCGCAGCCGTCGGCCCGGCAATTTCGGTTGCAAAGCGGTCAATAAACACGCTTCATATTGCCAAGGTGACCGCCGCGAATGTCGCGGGCGGGCCTTGCTGGAGCCCCCTGACGTCCAGCTCAAATCTTCAGGGCGGGTATCGGTTGCGTGACCATGAAGGATTTCTCGCTCCATAAGAATCCTCAGCGTGGTCTTCGGTACCAATCCAACGAAGGTATCTGGTGGTCGGACGAGCTCAGGCGGTGGCTGGTCTCGGATCCCATATTGATTTCGAAAATTTTATGGAACTCCGATTTTATCGTGCACGAGTATCGCTTCGATCTCGCCTTGAGCCGGCATGGGGTGGACCTCCCCCATTTGACCCGCATGCGCGATTTTCTGCCGTTGGCGGTCGAAGGCGAGCGACACACATTGCTGCGCGACCGGATGGTCAAGGAGATTTCCTTGAACACCGTTGCGGCGGTCGACGCTTACGAGGCGGCTCTTGCTGCCGCCCTTAACGAGGCGATCGTGAGAAGCCGCGATGGCAAAGCGTGTTTAGCCCAAGACGTCTTTCTCCCAAGTCTGCGCAAAGCCAGCATAATCCTCGCGGGGCTCGCACCTCATCTGAGTTCGATTGAAGCTATCGATCGATTGATCGATCTGCCGCTTTTTTTCGACGATATGATCTCCCTCAGGAAGCGAGAGCAACTGGAGTTGATTGGGTCACAGGTCTTGCAAGCCATGCCGGTGGACATGGGTCTCGACGAAAAGTATCTGAGATTGTCCATGTTGACGCTGGCGGTCGACACCCTTTCGGCTTCCATGACGCTCTCCGTGAAAACCATTCTGGAACGCGAACCAGGGGTGCCTTTGAATCAGATCAATTGGGACACTGAACTGACGACGACGGGTCTGCCGTATATCGAAAGAAAAGCATCAAAAAACATTCGTCTGTCGGACAAGGTCATATCGGAAAACGACCGTGTCCGCCTTCTTGTCGACGCCGCCGGGGTTCAGGGCAATGCATGCCCTCGCTATTCAAACTTGTATTTTGCCGTCGGCGCGCACCAATGCATCGGCAAGGCGGTCAGCCGGAAAATATGGAAATCGACCACGAAACATCTGCGCGCGATAGATCGCACGCTGCACGTGACCGCCCACTCGTTTCGCAGCCGCGATTGTGTTTTCAGCCTCCTCGAGACCCTTGAAGTTGACATCCATGAATGACGCAGAAAGCCGTTTGTTTTCAGTAATCGCAAAGATAAGGGGGTCTGACGCTCCCTTGGACCTGGATACCAAGCTTGCCTTGTTCATTCGCGACAGCATCGACTTCTTCGAGTTGCAAATCGCTATCGAGGACGCATTCGACATTGAAATCGACACCGAGCGATACGTAGACGTAAAGACGGTTCGGGACTTGCTCGAACTGCTGCCGGACTAGCCATTGGCGCATCTTACGAACCGAGCTTTGGACGCAGCACTTCGATATCTCCCCACCGAGATATCCGGAATGTTGCGAAAGCTTTCGCGGCCGCCGCGGCGCGCTGTTCGCTTCTGCCTGAATGGTGGCGACAGCTATGACTGTCAGATTGCAACAGGCGCATTCGAACGCGCGCTGAATCGCCACCTCGCGACTTTTGAATCCGGCGGCGGAAATCTTCTTGCGGGTGATTTTTCCGAACACTTGCGGTATTTCAGCGGACGGCCGTCACTGAAAATCATCCATCCGTATGTTTTTGATATTTTCAGTCTGCGGTATCGCGACTACCTCTATTTCAAGATTGGCGCACTGCTCGTCGAGCGCGGCATGACAATTCCGCAACTGGAAGCGGTGCATGCCAATCCGGACTGCTTTGCGGAAATCGCCGGCCGACCGGAAGCTTGCGTCGTCCTCACGCTGCATAGCGGGTTTCCTCACAGCGCCCGGCTACTGACCGCTTCCGGTCGAAATCGTGTCACAGCAATTGTTGGCGATACGGATTGGGCCGAAGCCCATTATAGAAACAGTCGCGTCACCGGTTATCAGAACATTCGCATGGTACGAGCCGATCGCAATACCCTGATCAACCTGCATTCGTCGGTCAGGGACGGCCACGCGGTCTTCTGCAACCCTGATCACATCAATCCGGTGACCTCCAAATGCGACCTGATCAGCCGCGCGATATTTGAATTTGCTGCGCGCAAGGAAGTTCAGACCTACTTCCTTGACTACGCAGTAACCGATCAGGGCCGATTGAACGTTTTCGCGGAAGCGGTCGCGCCCGGCACCAGTCCCGATCATGCGATCGAACAATTCTGCGCGTTCTGCTTCCAATCGAGCGGGCGACGAGTCAGGCCCATGACGAAAAGCCGATGATGGTCTGCGGGTAAAAGCAGCCCTGCCTGATGGCCGGGCCCGGTTGCGAGATATTTTATATGTAAAACATATTGAGCGGGCCGGTAATGTTCCTTACGATGCCGACAATCGTCGATCATCGCAGACGCTCTGGCCCGACCATGCCGCCACAAGAACCGAACGCGCCGCTGGGAGTCGTTTTCATTCACGGCGTCGGAGGATCGGCGCTGGCGTGGCAGTGGCAGGTAGAAAGCTTTCGCGCGGCCGGATACGCACCGCTGGCTCTGGATCTGCCCGGCTATGGCGGCCGGCCAGCCATCGAAGCCATTGATTTCGAACAGTTTTCGGACGACGTGGAGGCGCAGATCGCGGCTGCGGGATTGGTACGCCCGGTGCTGGTCGGGCACTCCCTTGGCGGCATGATCGCGCAAACCATGCTGCGGCGAAAACCCGATGGATATCAGGCCGTTGTGCTGGTGGGGACGAGCCCCTCCTTCGGCAAGCCGGATGGCGATTTCCAGAAAAAGTTCGTCTCCGACCGGCTGGCGCCGCTGCGCGCCGGCAAGTCGATGCCTGAGCTCGCAGCCGGAATGATCAATGAAATCATGGGGATAAACGCAGATCCGAAGGGCCGGGAGATCGCTATTCGCTCCATGGCCGCGGCTCCGGCCGAAACCTACAAGGCCTGCGTGGAAGCCATCGTAACCTTCGAAGAACGCGCGAACCTCGGCCGGATAAAGGTGCCGACGATGTGTCTCGTGGGCGAGCTCGACACCAATGCTCCGCCCGCCATGATGGAGCGCATGGCCTCGAAAATTCCGGGCGCCACATTCGTGGTCCTGCCCGGGCTGGGCCACCTGCCCAATCTGGAAAACCCCGCCGCCTTCGACGCGGCCGTGCTTGGCTTCCTGCGTGGTCTGGATGCGAGCGCTACAAGGAGTGCTGCCGGATGAAACCGATTGATCTGGACAAGACCGACACCGACGCCCCGCTGTTTGCGCCGGATGCCTTTAATCTCAGCGATTTCCAGGCAGACCTGATCGCCAAGAGCCGCCGCTTCGGCAAGCAATACCTGGCGCCGCGCGCCGCCCAGCACGATCGCGACGCCACCTTCCCGATCGAGAATTTCCGCGACATGCATCCCGAGGGCCTGCTCGGCATCTGCATTCCGAAATCGTCGGGCGGCATCGGCGCCGACTACAAAACCTACGCGCTGTGCGCCTCCGAACTCGGCCGCTATTGCGGCGCGACCGCGCTGTCCTGGAACATGCACGTGTGTTCGACGCTCTGGTCGGGCCCGATCTCCGATGAGATGGAGATGGCCCCGGATGTGCGCGCGCTTCACCTGCAGCGCCGCGAAGTCCACTACGAGCGCATCCTGCGCAACGGCGCGGTCTATGCGCAGCCCTTCTCCGAGGGCGGTGCGGCGGCGGCAGGCGCTGTCGCATTCGGCACCGAAGCGCGTCCGGTCGACGGCGGCTACATTGTCAACGGCAAGAAGATCTTCGCCTCGCTGTCCGGCTCCGCCGACTATTACGGCGCGCTCTGCACGCGCCGCGCCGAAGGCGAAGACGCGATGCGCCGCAACACGCTCTATCTTGGCATTCCGGCGAATGCACCCGGCGTCAGCGTCACCGGCGATTGGGATCCGCTCGGCATGCGCGGCACGGTTTCGCGCACGCTGATCTTCAAGGATGTGTTCGTGCCGGAAGATGCGGCGCTGATGCCGCCCGGCGTCTATTATCAGGCGGTGCTGCGCTGGCCGCACATGTTCCTGACACTGACTCCGACCTATATGGGGCTCGCGCAGGCAGCATACGACTTCACGGTGTCATATCTGCGCGGCGAACTGCCGGGCATGCCGCCGGTCAAGCGGCGCATGTTCCCGACCAAGCAGCTCGCGGTCGCCGAGATGAAACTGATGCTGGAGCAGACCAAGGCGCTGTGGTTCCAGACCATCAGCGAGGCGCGTCCGAACCCTTCAAAGGATTCGGTCATGCGCGCCTATGCGGCACAGCACACGGTGATGGAAAATGCCAACGCGCTCGCTGTGAAGGCGATCCGCACCTGCGGCGGACAGGCAATGCTGAGAAGCCTGCCGCTCGAGCGCATTTATCGCGACAGCCGCTGCGGCTCGCTGATGCTGCCCTGGACCGCGGAAATCTGCATGGACCGGCTTGGCAAGGAAGCGCTGTACGAGCCGGGCGAGAAGGATGAGTGAGGTTTGAGACTTGCTTTGCTCTCTCGCCGTCACCCTGAGGCGCTCGCGCGATCGCGCGAGCCTCGAAGGGCGGCGGCCCGTATGTCCGGGGCCGTGCATCCTTCGAGGCTCTCTCGCTTCGCTCGCTCGCACCTCAGGATGACGGATTGATGATTTCGACGCCGAAATAAGTCCATGGATCTATCCGACCTCATCGCCCGCAACGCCGATTTCACGCCGGACAAGACCGCGATCCGTTTCGGCGACCGGATTCTGAGCTATGCCGCCTTTCACGCCCGCATCGTCGACACCGCACGGGCGCTGAAATCTGAACTCGGCGTCGGGCGTGGCGACCGCGTTGCGATCCTCGCCGCCAACCATTCCGACTATCTGGTCACGCTTTATGCCTGCGCGCGGCTCGGCGCCATGCTGGTGACGCTGAACTGGCGGCTGGCGGTGGCCGAGCAGCTCTACATCCTGTCGAACAGCGGCGCCAAGGTGCTGGTGGTCGACAAGGAATTCTCCGCCGTGGTGGCGCAGCTCGCGCAACACTTGCCCGACATCAAGGTGGTCGGGCTCGACTATACCCCCGACGGCGCGCCGTCATTCGACGAGCTGCTCGCGAGCGGCTCAGGCGACGGCCGCAACCCGCATACCGACGCCTCGAACCCGCTGCTGCTCGTCTACACCTCCGGCACGACCGGGCGCCCGAAAGGCGCGGTGCTGCGGCAGGACGCGCTGGTCTGGAACGCGGTGATGAGCCATCACGCGCATGACATGCGGGCGGACGATCACATCCTGACCTTCCTGCCGATGTTTCATGTCGGCGGGCTGAATATCCAGACCACGCCGGCACTGCAGCTCGGTGCCACCGTCACGATCCAGCCGCGCTTTGCGCCTGACACCGCATTGCAGTCGATCGCAACGGACAAGCCAACCCTGGTCGTTCTGGTGCCGGCGGTGATGCAGGCGCTGAGCCAGCACCCGCTCTGGCCTGCGACCGACCTCACGTCGCTGCGCGCGGTCGCCACCGGTTCTAGCCTGATCCCGGTGCCGCTGATCGAAGCGTTCAACGCGCGCGGCATTCCTGTCATTCAAATCTACGGTTCGACGGAAACCGGGCCGACCGCGGTTTACACCCGTGTCGGCGGCGATCTTTCGCGCATGACATCGACCGGTCTGCCCGGCCTGTTCTGCGACGCGAAGGTGGTGGACAATGACGGCCGCGAAGTGCCGCACGGCACGGCCGGCGAAGTCATCGTGCGCGGGCCGAATGTCCTGTACGAATATTGGGGCGATGCGGATGCTACGGCCGAAGCGCTTCGCGATGGCTGGTATCACACCGGCGATATCGGCACCCGCGATGCGGACGGCTATTTCTATATCCACGACCGCAAGAAGAACATGATCATCTCTGGCGGCGAGAACATCTATCCCGCCGAAGTGGAGCGCGTGCTGCATGATCACCCCTGCATCGCCGAGGCCGCGGTCATCGGCCGCGCCGATCCGAAATGGCAGGAGGTGCCTGTGGCCTATATCGTCTGCCGCAAGGACATGACGATCGGGGCGGACGACGTGAAGACGTTCGTCGGGCAGCATCTCGCCCGCTTCAAGATCCCGCGCGAGATCGTGTTCGTTGAATCGCTGCCGCGCACCGCGCTCGGCAAGGTGCAGCACTTTATGCTGCGGGAGCAGCAGTGATCTCGTGTCCCGGACGCGGTGCAGCATGAAGCAAAGCGCAATGATGCACCGCTGAGCCGGGACCCATCGTGACGAAAGTAGGTCCCGGTTCTGCAGCGCACCGCTTCACGCTGCGCTGCGCCCGGGACAAGAGACCGGAGACTTTGATAGATGCGTATCGCAGTATTGGGTGGCGGCAACGGTTCGTTCGCGGCGGCGGGAGATTTCGCACTCGCAGGCCATGACACGCGGCTGTGGCGGCGCGACAAGGCCGCGGTCGAAGCGCACCGCGCTGCCGGGTCTGCCATCCTGATCAAGGATTTTTCCGGACAGCGCGTGGCCAAGCTCTCGCTCGTCACCAACGACATCGCCGAAGCCGTAGGCGATGCTGAACTGATCGTCTGCCCCGCGCCCGCGCATGCGCAACCCGATATTGCCAAGGTGCTGGCGCCCCACCTGAAAGACGGACAGGTCGTGTTCCTGCCGCCCGGCACCTTCGGCTCGATGCTGTTCGCGCAGGCCATGCAAGCGGCGGGCAACAAGGCGAAAGTCGCTTTCGCCGAGACCGGCACCCTGCCCTGGCTCACCCGCAAACACAGCGATTTCGAAGCTGCGGTGACAGTGCGCGCCAAGCGGCTGCCGACCGGCGTGTTCCCGCTGACGTTAAAGGATCGTGCGCTGAAGGTGATCGGCGAAGCGTTCCCCGGCGTGATCGAGGATTGCGGCGACGCGCTTTCCGGTGCGCTGATGAATGCCGGCGGGATCATCCATCCGCCGCTGATCACCATGAATGCCGGACCGCTGGAGCATTTCGATCGCTGGGACATTCACAAAGAGGGCACCCAGCCTTCGATCCGCCGCGTGACCGATGCGCTCGACGCCGAACGGATCGCCGTGCGCGAGGCGTTGGGCTACCGCGCGCCGCATTTCCCTTTGGCCGACCATTACGCCAAGGAAGGCGACGAATGGATGTACGGCCGCGGCTCGCACGACAAGCTGACGGACTCCGGAGACTGGCGCGAGCACATCGTCCTGACCGAGCATCGCTACATGCTGGAAGACACCCGGATGGGGCTTTCATTCCTGACGTCGGTCGGAGAACTTGCCGGTGTGCCGACGCCGCTGGCTCGCGCCTTCCTCAGCATCGGTGGCGCGGTGGTGGGCGAGGATTTCATGGTGACCGGCCGCACGCTGAAGCGCATGGGGCTCGGCAGGCACGACAAGGCGGGATTGCAGAGGTTGCTCGCGGAAGGTTTTGGAGGATGAGCGAATACAAACCGCGCTCGTGTCCCGGACGCGATGCAGCATGTAGCGAAGCGAAATGCTGCGTCGCTGAGCCGGGACCCATGCGAATGGCATTATGGGTCCCGGTTCTGCAGCGCACCGTTTCACGCTGCGCTGCGCCCGGGACACGAGGCTGTTTTTGGGGCAGGCAATCATGACAAACCGCGACACCATCGCCTGTCTTGGCGCGGGCCGCATGGGGCGCGGCATTGCCGTCGTATTCGCCTATGCCGGACATACGGTGAAAGTGGTCGACTTCAAGCCGCGCAGCAGCGAGGACTTCAAGAAGCTCGAAGCCGAAGCGCTCGGCGAAATCCGCGGCGTGCTGACCTCGCTCGCAGCCTTCGGCATGTTCGATCCGGCGCAAGTCGAAACAATCCTGTCGCGTGTCAGCATCGTTCCGGAAAGCGACGCGCAGGCCGCCTTCTCCTCGGCCGCGGTGATCTTCGAAGGCGTGCCGGAAGTGCTGGAGCTCAAGCGCGAGGCGCTTGCGCAGGTCTCCAAGCTCGCAGGTCCCACTCCGATCATCGCCTCGACCACCTCGACCATTCTGGTCGATGACATATCGAGCGCGGTGGAACACCCCGAGCGCTTCCTCAACGCGCATTGGCTGAACCCGGCATACCTCGTGCCACTGGTCGAAATGTCGCCAGGCAAGCATACCGATCCCGCAGTGACAGAGAGGCTCAAGGCGATGCTGGAGGCGATTGGCAAGGTGCCGGTGGTCTGCGCCGCAGCGCCGGGCTATATCGTGCCGCGCATCCAGGCACTCGCCATGAACGAGGCCGCGCGCATGGTGGAGGAAGGCGTCGCCTCGCCGGAAGACCTCGACAAGGCGATCAAATACGGCTTCGGCTTCCGCTTCGCCGTGCTCGGCATGCTGGAATTCATCGACTGGGGCGGCGGCGACATTCTCTATTATGCCAGCCGCTATCTCACCAAGGCGCTGGACGATCCGCGCTACGCCTCACCCGATATCATCGCGCGCAACATGGAAGCCGGGCATATCGGGCTGAAGACCCAGCGCGGCTTTCTGAATTACGAGGGGATGGATGTGGAGGCGTATCGCGCCGAGCGATTGCGCGCGTTCGTGGCGATGCTGCGGCATTTCGATCTGGTGAAGCCGCCGGTGGTGTGAAGGCTGGTCATGCGCGGGCTTGACCCGCGCATCCATCAGACTCACATTTCGCGAAGAACGATGGATTGCCGGGTCAAGCTCGGCAATGACCACATCACCCGAACACGTCCTGCAGAACGCCGTTCTTCACCACCACCGTATTGTCGAGCGTGATCGTGGTGTTCATCACCGGCAGGTCGAAATGCCCCGCGGTGTAGCGGCCGGCGAATTCGTTGGCGCCGGTGGAGAACAGGAAATTGCCCGGCACGGCGCGGATTTCGGTGCCGTTGGTGTCGCGCTGCCCGTACATCGCCAGCGCCTCGTAGCGCGCGCCGGGATTCATCCCCCAGCCGACATGCGACACCGCATAGGCCTCGCGGTTACCCCAAGCGGCAAGATATTTGCGGAACATCTCGGCGTCCGTCCCTTCGCCGATGATGTCGGTGATGTAGTCGTCCTTGAAGTCGAGCCGGATCGGCTCGGCCATGTAGCGCTTGAAGGTGAGATTGATGTCGCCGCGGTTCAGCACCAGCGTGCCGTTGACCGAATTCGCCTTCGGGAAAGACACCACGATGCCGCCCGGCCAGTGCGCAAGCGTGCCGGGCTTTTCGGTCCAGCCCCAGATGCCGACGGTCTGAGCGCCCTCCATGTCGACGTCGAGGTCGGTGCCGGCCTCCGACGTCACTGTCATGCGCTTGGAGCCGCGCAGCATGCGCGCGGCGCTGCGCACCTGCCCTTCGAGCGCGGGATCGGGCCGCATGCGCTCCAGCGCCTCGGGGTGCTCGTTCGAGATCACCATGATGCGGGCGCCGGCCTTCAGGATGTCCGGGGTCTCCGGCGCATGCATCAGGCCTTCCAGCGTGCAGTCGACCACGAAGCCGGCCTGGCCCAGCGCGCTCACCACCGGCGCAAGCTTGCCGATCGCCTGGCTCGCACCGGTCGATCGGATCGGCACCACATATTCGTTGCGCGGCGTCGGCAGGACGATGTGGAACGGACGCGCGCCGAGGCGCAGCAGCGCCAGTTCGGCGAGCTGTACATTGAGCTGGCGGGACTGCGTCTCCGAAAGGATCGCGGCGGTGTCGCCCTTCCTGACCTTGCACTTCTCGAACAGTTCGCAGAAGGCGTCGATCCATTTGCCTTCGATCCGGTCCGCCAGCATCAGTTTTCCTCCGGAAATCCGACCAGGAGCCAGGCACGCAGCGCGTTGAACGCCGCATTCAGGATCAGGCCGAGCGCCGAAATCGCGATGATGGGCACGAACATGTCCACCGTCTGGAAATTGCGCGCGGCCCGCACCAGGAGATGCCCGAGCCCGTCGGTCGACGATATCATCTCCGACAGAAAGACCACGATGCACGAAATGACAAGGCTGATCCGGCAGCCGGTGAGGATCGAGGGCAAAGCCGCCTTCAGCACCACCGTGAACAGGCTCTTGAACCGGCTCACGCCCATGGCGCGCGCCGACCAGACCAGCTTCGGTTCGACCGAAATGGCACCCTGATAGGTTGCGAGCAGGATCGGGAACAGCGCATCGGCGAAGACCAGCGCGATCTTGGAGGAATGGTCGAAGCCGAGCGTCAGGATGAAGGCCGGATAAAGCGCGATCTTCGGCACCGGCGCCAGCACCCGGATCAGCGGGCGCAGCAATGCGCCGATCGCCGGACTGCCCGCGGCGGCGATGCCCAGGCCCACGCCGACGATCACAGCGAGGCCGAAGCCCCAGAATAGCCGGTACAGCGTGGTCGCGGCATGGCCGAGGAAAACCGGGTCGCCAAGCAGATGCAGAAAGCGCCCGAACACCGCGCCCGGCGGCGGCAACAGCGTCGGCGGGGCGATCTTGGCAACGGTCAAATATTGCCAGAGCGCGAGCAGCAGCAGGATCGGGATCAGCCCGATCACAAGCTCGGAGAGGCGGGTGCGCGCGGTCATGCCGAGCCAACCGCGATCTGATGCACCGGATCGGCCCAGCCGACCACCACGTTGCGGAAGCGTTCGAAGATCAGGTCGAGCACGAAGCCGAGCACGCCGACGATCACGATGGTGGCGTAGACCGTGTGGTATTGCGCCAGATCGAGCGAGTTGAACAGAAGATTGCCGATCCCGGCCTGGCGCACGATCATCTCGCTGGTCACCATGGTGATCAGCGCCAGCACGAGCCCGGTGCGGCAGCCGATCATGATCTCCGGCAAGGCCGCCGGCAGCACGATCCGGAACAGCCGTTCGCGCGCATTCATGCCCATGGCGGCGCCCGACCAGAGCAGCTTTTCGCCGACCGCCTTGGCGCCCTGATAGGTGTGGTAGATCAGTGGCAACGACACGCCGAGAAAGATCACCAGCGTCTTCGATGCTTCGCCGATCCCGAGCCACAGCATGATGATCGGCATCAGCGCCGCCTTCGGCACCGGATAGATCATCATGAACAGCGGATTGAAGAAGGCTGCGACCTTCTTGCTGCGCCCCATCATCAACCCGACAGGAACGGCGAACAGGAACGCCAGTACGAAGCCGATCACCATGCGGCGGATCGACGACAAAATGTCGTAGAGCGAGCGCGGATCGGTCAGGATCGCCGGCAGATCGCGCAGCGTCTCCCAGGCGGTCGGCAGCGACTCCAGCCCGATCAGGCGCGCGCCGATCTCCCAGGCCACCAGCAGCGCGAAGCATGCGATCAGCGGCGGCACGCCCGGGATGGCGGTGAGGTTCTTCATGCGCAAAGACTCATGCTCATGCCGCCTCATCCGCCGGATGGTCCATCATCTGCTCGATGCCGACCACGTAGTCCTGGTATTTGCGGTTGACCAGAAGTTCGGCCCGGTGGCGCGGCCGCGGCAGATCGATGGTGACGATCTCCTTGATGCGGCCTGGCGAGCGCGTCATCACGATCACCCGGTCGGACAGGAAGACCGCCTCGTCGACGCTGTGGGTCACGAACATCACCGTCTTGCGGTCGCGCTCCCAGATGTCGAGAAGTTCGTTTTGCAGGCGCACGCGGGTATGGGCGTCAAGCGCTCCGAACGGCTCGTCCATGAGCAGGATCTTCGGCCGGTAGGCGAGCGTCCGGCAGATCGCGACACGCTGCTTCATGCCGCCCGACAATTCCTTCGGGTAGAAATCGGCGTAGCGGGTCAGATTGACCATCGCGAGCAATTCGCGCGCCCGCGCCTCGGCCGCCTTGCGGCTCTCGCCCTGCTCGAGCAGTCCATACATCACGTTGCCGAGCACGGTTTTCCACGGAAACAGGGCAAATTCCTGAAACACCGGACCTCGATCGGGGCCGGGCCCTTCGACCGGCTTGTTGTCCACCAGGATCGCACCGGTCGAAGGCGGCACGAAGCCGCCGACCATATAAAGCAAGGTCGACTTGCCGCAGCCGGACGGGCCCAGGATCGACACGAACTCCCCGTCGCCTACCTTCAGGTCGATGTCGGAAATCGCGAGATGTGGCCGGTTGCGCTGCGTGTCGAAGGTTTTGGAAAGGCCTTCAATTGAGATCATTGTGCAGCCAATCGCCGAGCATTGCCGGTTATCCCACTTTTCCGCTCGTCCCCTGCATGGCGGGGACCGAGAGCCAACTAACGCTCGTTCCGGCGTAAGCGGAAACCAACGTTGAGCGGAGCAATTTGCGTCTGACAGGCTCAAGCCGGCGCACGATAGCGGGGCGTTGGAGGGGCGGCAAGCACCCGGAGTGGGCAGCAATTGCGCGCGCCTTAAGCAGTGCAGACCCAATCCAGAGATCGACAGAAAAAACATTGCGAAAGGCAATTATCGAGGCGTGAAGCCCGGGAAGCTCGCGAAACTTCCTGCTGCGGTCACTGCACCCGGTTCTGGCCAGCCGGTACAGGCCGGCGTAAAACGACCGCGTCACCAGTCCGGTGCGGCACTCAAATCAGCCAGCCACTCCGCGCCTCCCCGCACCAATGCGCCCGACCGGGGCGCCCCCGCAACTGAAGGCCGCCCGCCCGGCCAGCCGGCTTGAGCGATAGCTCAATACGACCGGGGCATGCCGAGGACGTTCTGGCCGAGATAGGCGAGAATGAGATTGGTCGAGATCGGCGCGATCAGCGAAATGCGGGCGTCGCGCCACTTGCGTTCGACGTCGAATTCGCGCGCGGCCGCGAAGCCGCCATGGGTCTGCATGCAGGCCTCGGCCGCGTGCCAGGCGGCTTCGCTCGCCAGCAGCTTCGCCATGTTGGCCTCCTCGCCGCAGGGCTGGCCCGCCTCGAACAGCGCGCATCCCGCGCGGATCATCAGGTCCGCCGCCTTCCACTCGGCATAGCAGCGCGCCAGCGGAAACTGGATGCCCTGGTTCTGGCCGATCGGGCGGCCGAACACCTCGCGTTCCTTGGAATAAGCCACCGCCTTGTTGATAAAGAAGCGGCAATCGCCGGACGATTGGGAGGCGGCGACCAGCCGCTCGGAATTCATGCCGGTGAGGATGTAACGGAAGCCCTGCCCTTCCTCGCCGATCAGATTTTCTGCCGGCACCTCGAGATTGTCGAAGAACAGCGCATTGGTCTGGTGGTTGATCATGGTGTCGATGCGCTGCATCGACAGGCCCTTGCCGAGTGCGTCCTTCACATCGACGAGCAGCACCGACAACCCTTCGGTCCGCTTCTTCACCTGATCGGCGGGCGTGGTGCGGACCAGCAGCGTCATCAGGTCGGACTTGTGCGCGCGCGAGGTCCAGATCTTCTGGCCGTTGACGATGTAGCGATCGCCCTTCTTCTCGGCGCGGGTCTTCAGCTGCAGCGTATCGGAACCGGTGGTCGGCTCGGTGACGCCGAAGGCCTGGAAGCGAATCGTGCCTTCGGCGATGCCGGGGAGATACTTGTTCTTCTGCTCCTGATTGCCGTGCCGCAGCAGCATGCCCATCATGTACATCTGGGCATGACCGGCGCTGGCCTGGCAGCCATTGGCGTTGATCTCTTCGAGGATCGCGCAGCCCGCACGCAGCGGCAGGCCCGACCCGCCATACTCCTCAGGAATCTGCGCTGCGAGATAGCCCGCCTCGGTCAGCTCCCGGATGAAGTCTTCCGCATAATCGTCGTTGTCCTCGAGCTTGCGCCAATACTCGCCCGGATATTTCTTGCAGATCGCGCGCACGCCTTCGCGAATTTCGGGGTAATCCTCGCCGAGCGGGACCGAGACGTTGAGTGCATCCGCGTTGATGGCGTCCATGGTGTTTCCTTCTTCTTGCGCGATCAGGCGGTGGTGCGGCGTGTGCTTCCGGGCAGCAGCAGTGCGGTGTCTTCCGCCAGCGCCGGCGGATTCTTGCGGAACGCCGGGCGTTCGCCATCGAATTGCAGCGGCAGCCCCATGAGCTGGAATTTTCGGTCGGCGCTCTGTTGCAGCATCTCCACGGCCTTGGTTTGCGGATGGTTCAAAACCTCGTCGAGCGATTGCAGTGGCGCGCAGGGCACCGAGGCAGCCGCCAGCGCATCGATCCAGTATTGTCGCGGCTTGGTCCTGATCACCTCGGCGACCAGCGCGTTGACCTTCACCCGGTTGCGCACGCGGTTGGAATTGGAATTCATCTCCGGATCGTCGGCCCATTCCGGATGGCCGACGGCCTGCGCGAAGCGCCGGAACAGATTGTCGTTCGCCGCCGCGATCACCACCCAGCCATCGGTGGCCTCATAGGCTTTGTAGGGCGCCATGCCGCCATTCTCGGAGCCGACACGCTTCGGCACATTGCCGGAGGCGAGATACATCGCCGTCGACATGCACATCCAGGACAAAGCCGTCTCGAAGAGCGAGGTGTTGACCTCGCAGCCCTCGCCGGTCTGATTACGACGGATAAGCGCCGACAGGATACCGATGACGGCCCACATGCCGGCGCCCTGGTCGATGATGGACGGCCCCGTGCGCACCGGCTCCGCGCCCTCATGGCCGGTCACGCTCATCAGTCCGCCGAACGCCTGCAGCAGCGGATCGTAACCCGGCGTATTTTTCAGCGGTCCTTCGGCGCCGAAGGCGGTCAGATTGCAATAGATGAGCGATGGCTTGTCCTTGCGCAAAGCCGCAGCGTCGAGCTGATAACGCTCGACCAGACCGGGCCGCATGTTCTGCACGACGACATCCGCCTTCTCGACGATGTAGCGGCGCAGCGTCTCGCGCTCGGCATCGTTCTTCAGATCGAGTGCCGCGGAATATTTGTTGCGGTTGATGGCCTGGAACATGCCGGCAGCGCCATGCAGAAACGGCGGCCCCCAGTTGCGCGCGTCATCGCCGCCTTGCGGGTTCTCGATCTTGATCACGGTGGCGCCAAGTTCAGCCAGAACCAGGCCCGCGATGGGCGCAGCAACGCTGTGGCCGAGTTCGACGACGACGGTATTTTCCAGCGGTAGTGGCATGCGCTTTGGGCCCTGTATTCCGCGGCGAGGTAGAAGCCGCAAAGTTGCTATGTCAACAATGTGTTTGACTGGCCAATCAATGCAGAGCCAGCTCTTTCGCTTCCCGAAAACCAGCGCGGTTTACAGCAATTCAATCGTTCCGATCCGGCAAAGCGTTTGACCGCGTCCCCGAGCCACCTTCAAGATGAAGACACGCACACGACGGCCGGATCAACCGGCCGCGTCCGGGAGGAATGATCATGACACGCCGTATCGCGTCGCTTCTGCTTGCCGCCACGCTTGCCGCCTTGGCCGCACCCGCCACCGCCCAGACCTGGCCCTCCAGCCCCATTCGCATCCTGGTCGGCTTTGGCCCGGGCTCGACGGCGGACACACTGGCGCGGCTTGTCGGCAAGCATATGGAGCAGACCTTCGGCCAGCCGGTGATCGTCGAGAACCGGCCCGGCAACTCGTCGATGATCGCGGCCGAGACCGTCGCCCGCGCCGCCCCCGATGGATACACGCTGTTCATGGCGACGGTGGCGCAGACGCTCAACCCCGCAACGACGAAATCCGGCTTCGACCTGTCGAAGCAGATGGAGCCAATCGCCCTGCTCGGCGTGGTCCCGAACATGCTGGTCGCGCATCCCGATGTCGCCGCGAAAAACGTGAAGGATCTGGTCGCGCTCGCCAAGACCAATCCGGATGGCCTGACCTTCGGCACGTCGGGCGCCGGCACCGCAAGCCATCTGGCCGCGGAATTGTTCAACCAGAAGGCCGGCACCAAGATCGTCGCGGTGCATTACCAGGGCGGCAGCAATCAGGCGCTGACCGACCTGCTCGCCGGCCGGATCACGCTGATGTTCAATGTCGCGGCCACACTCGCTCCGCATGTGAAGGCGGACAAGCTCAATGCGATCGCGATGGCGCAGCCGAAGCGGGCCGGCATCATGCCGGACCTTCCGACCATGGACGAAGCCGGCATGCCGGGATTCGATGTCGGCATCTGGATCGGGCTGCTGGCGCCGACCGGCACCCCGGCGGCCATCGTCGACACGTTATCAAAGGCCGCCAACGATGCGCTCAAAACCGAGCCGGTGATGAAGGCGATGAAGACGCAGGGCATCGACGCAATCGGCGGCACGCCGAAGGAATTCGCCACCTTCATCCGCGCCGATATCGACAAGTGGACCGCCTTGTCGGCCGCGAGCGCTGAGAAGAAATAGGATGCGGCTTAAGTCAAAGGATCGTCGCGCTTACGGGTTGAGCGCGACGATGGTCCAGTTCAGCACCGTCGCGAAGCTGACCCAGAGCAGATAGGGAACCAGCAGCCACGCGGCGGCGCGCGAGAAGCGTTGCACGTACCAGATCAGTGCGACGATCGACGCCCAGAGCAGCACGACTTCGAGGCCGGCCAGCAGCGGCTGCTTCAGATGGAAGAACAGCAGACTCCAGCCGACGTTGAGGATCCCGTTCGCGACGAACAGGATCACGACCATGCGCCGCTGCGTCTCACCGGCGGCGCGCCAGGCCAGCGCGGCTGAGACGGCGGCGAGAATGAAAATGGTGGTCCAGACGGGTCCGAACAGCCAGTCCGGCGGCTGCCATGACGGCTTGACCAGCGCGCGATACCACGGCCCGATATCGGTCAGCGTGCCTCCGGCGATGGAGACGATGGCGTAGCCGAGGGCTGAGACCGCCAGCGGCAGCAGGAATGATCGTCGCATGCTCGCCCCTATTTCGTTCCGTACATCCGGTCGCCGACGTCGCCGACGCCCGGCACGATATAGCCGGACGCATCCAACTCCTCGTCGATCGCGGCGGTCCAGATATGCACGTCGGGATGATGCGCCTGCACCTTGTCGACGCCCTGCGGCGTTGCCAGCAGACAGACGATGCGCACCGATCGCGCGCCGGCTTCCTTCAGCCGGTCGACCGCGGCGACCGCGGAATTGCCGGTCGCCAGCATCGGATGCAGCACGAGGACCAGTCGCTCGGCAATATCCTCCGGCGCCTTGAAGAAATACTCGACCGCAACCAATGTGCGCGGATCGCGATACAGCCCGATGTGAGCAACGCGTGCGGCGGGCACGAGTTCGAGCATGCCTTCCAGAAATCCCATGCCGGCGCGCACGATCGGCGCCAACACCAGCTTCTTGCCGGTGAGGATCGGCGACTTCATCTTCGCGAATGGCGTCTCGATCTCGATCATCTCGAGCGGCAGATCGCGCGTCACCTCGTAGCAGAGCAGATTGCCGATCTCGCTGAACAATTCGCGGAACGCCTTGGTCGAGCGGTTCTTGTCGCGCAGCAGCGTCAGCTTGTGCTGCACCAGTGGGTGATCGACAATGGTGACGCCGCGCATGATGGACTCCAAAGAACCGGCGATCCGCAAATGGCTAAAATACCGTGCCGTCGCTGATAACATGAATCGGCGGCGGACCGCCCGGACGCATCGCATTGGCGAGCTTGCGTCCGGCGGCCCAGGTGCCGCCTTCCAGCACCGCGCCGAGCGGGAAATCCGCCGCGTCGAGCGAGAGCTTCTGCCGCACCAGCGGCGCGATCCGATCGAGCAACGCCACCGTAAGCGCCCGCCACTCCACCACCAGTTCGGACCAGACTTCATGGCCCTGCCCGGCCGCCTCCGGATCGCGCAGCGCGATCACGCCGGCATCCACGAACAGCCCGCCATTGCGGTATTCCGCTAGCCCGGTGAGGCCGTCGAGTTCGGTGACCTGCACGCCGCTTTCCTGCAGCGGTTCGATCAGGGAATAGGTCAGCCATTGCGACAGCTTGTGGAACGGGATCAGGCCGTTGGTCTCGTTGTCGCGGACGATCGCAGGATGCCGCCAGGTGTCGCCAAGGGACACGCCGTCAAGCGCAATGCGACCGGGCCAGATCGGTCCGAGATGATGCAGCACCGCGCGCAGGATGTCCGGCGCGGGCAGCGGCTTCCCGCCCGCAGCAAGTACGAGATGATCGAACAATCCGCCCGGCCGCGCGCCATCGTTCACGGCAAATACCCCCGGATTGTCCAGAGCGTTCTTGCCGAGCCTTGCGATCAGCGCCGCGCGGCCCTCAAGGCCGGTCAGCGGATTGTTCTCGCTGACCTGGAAGCCACGCGCGAGATCCTCCGCGGTGAACGCCGCCAGCTCAGTGGCATCGGCCCGCAGCGGATCGGCCGGATCGGCCGAGAAGTAGCCGGCCTCGAACATGCGCAGACTTGCAATCGCAAGCCCTTCCGAACGCGCAACCTGCAGGCCGGTGATGCCGTCGCGATAGCGCCAGTCAGGCCCGGCGCCGGCATCGAGCAACACGGAGACGATGGCGAGATCGAAAGCGGCACGAGCCTGCGCGGCTGCGTCGTCCCATTGGCGCGCGGCCGCAAGCTGCGGCCAGAGATCCACGCCGGCCAGCCTGAAGTGGCGCCAGCGCGCATGCAGCGGCACCTGAAGCGAGGGATAATTGTCGCGGATCACCTGCGCGACGACGTCGGCTGCGTAGTCGAGCTTGTCCAGATGCAGCGTGAAGTTTGCGAGCTTGTCGTTTTCAGCCACGGCCAGCATCTCGTGCGCACGCTCGCGCACCGCATGGGCGGACAGGAGGGAGTTGACGGTCGCACTGAGCATCACACCCTCCGTTCGTCCCCGCGAAAGCGGGGACCCAGGGCCACGAGCGAAACCTTCGGAAAAAGAACTGGGTTCCCGCTTTCGCGGGAACGAGCGTGGATGGAGCTCTGCATGACGCGAAACTAAAAATCCCGCAGATTGCGGCCGACCGTAGCCTTCAGCTCATCTTCGGTCGGCGCGCCTTCCGGCGTGAAATAGCCCGCGGCTTTCTTGGCTTCCATCTCGACCTTGGCGTCGTCAGGAATCATCGCATCCGGGATCGGAACGCGCTCGACGATGTCGATGCCGGAGCCGGTGATGGCGTCGTACTTCATGTTCGACATCGAGACGAAGCGGTCGATCTTGGTGATGCCGAGCCAGTTCAGCACATCCGGCATCAACTGCTGAAAGCGCGCGTCCTGCACACCGGCGACGCATTCGGTGCGCTCGAAATAGGTCGCAGCCTGGTCGCCACCGGGCTGGCGCTTGCGCGCATTGTAGACCAGGAATTTCGTGACCTCACCGAGCGCGCGGCCTTCCTTGCGGTTATAGACGATGAGCCCAACGCCGCCGTTCTGCGCTTCGCGGATCGACTCGGCGATGCCGTGAATGAGATAGGGCCGGCAGGTACAGATGTCGGAGCCGAACACGTCGGAGCCGTTGCATTCGTCATGCACACGGCAGGCGAGGTTCTTCTTCGGATCGGCCAACGCAGCGGGATCGCCGAAGATGTAAAGCGTGATTCCGCCGATCGGCGGCAGAAACACCGACAGGTCAGGCCGCGTCACCAATTCGGGATACATGCCGCCAGTCTGCTCGAACAGCGTGCGGCGCAGCTTGTCCTCGGTGGTGCCGAAGCGTTCGGCAATGCCCGGCAGATACCAGACCGGATCGATCGCCGCCTTGGTCACCGCAACGTCACGCGCGCTGTGGACCAGTTCGCCGTCCACCTTGATGAAGCCGGTATCGAAGAAATGATCGAGTTCGGGCAGAGTCAACCGCGCCTTGGTGATGGCGATGGTCGGCCGGATATCGATGCCTTCGGCAATCTCCGTCTGGAAATCCTGCGCCACGCGATGACCCCACGGGTCGAGCGACACGATGCGCTCGGCATCGGCCCATTGCGGAAATGGTCCGATATCGACCACTGGCGCGGTGTCGCGCAGGTCCGGCCGGGCAATCGGATTGAGCGCGCCGGACGAGACCGCAAGCGCGCGATACAAGGCATAGGAGCCGCCATGCGCACCGATGGCGTTGCGGTCGGGCCCTGCATTGACGGTACCGATCACCGGCCCGCGTTCGCGCGCGGTTGGCGCGCCCCAGCGGAGCGGAAAACGTCCCGGCGTCCTGTGCCCGGGATGCGAGGTGAGACGGATGTGACCGTCCCTGTTCGTGGACATGAGCTTGCCCCACAAAAGCAAAAAGCCCTCGTCCGGCGGCGCCGAAGGGAGTGGCTTCAAAAAAAGAAGATAACGACGAGTTTCGGTTTGGGCAAGGGGGTTTGGGGCGGCCCTGCAATCATTGTCCCAGGCCAGCACAGCGCTCCTTCTTATCCCTCCCCGCAAGCGGAGGGATAAGAGCGCCTACACCCGCCCCCGGATCATATCCGCGGCGCGCTCCGCAATCATGATGACCGCCGCGTTAATATTGGCGCCGATGATGTCCGGAAACACCGAGGCATCGATGACCCGCAGGCCCTCGGTCCCCCTCACCTTCAGCTCCGGATCGACCACCGCCATGTCATCGCTCGCCGGCCCCATCTTGCAGGTGCCGCAGGGATGATGCGTGGTCACCACGCTGTTGCGGATGAAGGTCTCGAAATCCGCATCGGTCTTCACGTTGGCGCCCGGCATGATCTGGCGCGCGATGAAGGGTTTTAGCGCCGGCTGACTGGCGACGTCGCCGAACATCGCCACCGCCGCCTTCAGCGTCTGCCAGTCGCCGTCGGTGGACAGCAGGTTCTGCTGGATGTGCGGATGCGCGAACGGATCGGCCGACGCCAGCGAGATCGTGCCGCGGCTTTCCGGACGCAGCACCACAATCCGGCAGGCAAAGGTATCCTCGAATGCAGCCTTGAACGGTGGCAGATAGGGTGCTGCACCGAGCGGGCCGGCAATGAACAGAAGCTGCGCGTCCGGCAGCTGGTTCGCGGCGCGCGGCGTCTTGAGGAAGCCGATCAGCCCGCCCGGCAGATCGGTGGTGAAGCCGGTGCCGAACACCGCGCCCTGCGCAAGCGACAGCGCGATGCGGTCGAGCCGCAAATTCTTCTGCACCGGGCCGCCGCCGTTGCGGCCATAGACGATCAGCGCCGCAACATGATCCTGCAAATTCTTGCCAACGCCGGGCAGTGCGACCTGCACGGGGATGTCGTGCGCAGCCAATTCATCCGGCGCGCCGATGCCAGACAGCATCAGCAGTTGCGGCGAGTTGATAGTGCCGCCGCAAACCAGCACCTCTTTCGCCGCGCGGGCAACTTTCGTCTCGCCACCCTCCCGGTATTCCACGCCGGTCGCTCGCGCGCCGTCGAAGATGACGCGCGACGTCTGCGCATTGACCTCGACGGTGAGATTGCTGCGCGCCAGCGCCGGCCGCAGATACGCCACCGCGGTCGAGCAGCGGCGGCCGTTGCGGATCGTCGCCTGCATCCGCGAGAATCCGTATTGCTCCTCGCCGTTGTAATCCGGATTGAAGGGATGCCCCGCCTGCCCGGCCGCCTCGATATAGGCATCGACCAGCGGATCGGCGTAGCGCGAACGGCGCGTGGTCAGCGGCCCGGAGCCGCCGCGATATTCGGTTTCGCCGCCTTCCCAGCTTTCCTGCTTTTTGAAATACGGGAGAACGTCGCGGTAAGACCAACCGCGCGCGCCATTGTCCGACCAGCGGTCGAAATCGCCGCGATGGCCGCGCACGTAAGCCATTGCGTTGGTGGACGACGAGCCGCCGATCACCTTGCCGCGCGCGACCTCCATCTTGCGTTTGCCCGCATGGGGCTCCGGCTCGGTGTCGTAGTGCCAGTCGAACAGCCGCTCCTTGTAGACCTTGCCCCAGCCGAGCGGGATTTTCAGCCAGAAGCCCGAGTCCCACGGACCGGCCTCCAGCAGGAGCACGCGCGTGTTGGCATCCTCTGTCAGCCGGGCCGCGAGCGTGCAGCCCGCGGACCCGGCGCCGACGATGATGTAGTCGTATTCCGATGTGACCATTGCCTTGACCGCAATCTCCGTTCGTTCCCGCGCAAGCGGAAACCCAGTCCTTGTCCTTCTGTGACTCTGGGTCCCCGCTTTCGCGGGGACGAACGGAGTTGGACGCTTTTTCTTACTTCGGTGCCTTGGCGTCGACCACCTTCTTCATGATGTCGAATTCCTTCTTCACCGCCGGATTGGCGTCGACGATCTTGGTGCCGAGCGCGACGAAATCCTTCATCATCTTCTCCTGCTCGGCCGCCGGCAGCTTCAGGATTTCACCCTTGTTGGCGAGCCACACCTCGTTCGCCTTCTTGTTGTTGTCGAGCACCCAGGGGAACGCCTTCTGCTCGGCTTCGCGTCCGGCGGCGCGGATCGCGTCCTGTACGTCCTTCGGCTGCGCCTTGAACCAGTTCTCGTTCACCAGCGCGACCGACAGGATGTAAGAAAACTGCAGGTCGGTGACGTTCTTGGCGACGTCGTAATATTTGAACGCGGTGAGGATCGGCATGCCGGCCAGCATGCCGTCGAGGCCACCGGACTGCAATTGCGGGATCACTTCCGACAGCGCCAGCGGGGTCGGGATCACGCCGATCGACTTCATCGGCTCCATCTGCAGGGGCGAGGCGAAGGTTCGGACCTTCATCCCCTTCATGTCTTCGAGCTTGGGCGCCGGCTTCTTGGTGAGGATCACGGTCGGCGAGTTATAGATCGCACCGATCACGCGCAGGCCCTTGTCGAGGAACATCGTCTCCAGATGATCGCGATAGGCCGGATCCTGAATGGTCGCATATTGATGCTCGGGCGAGCGGAACAGCCCCGGCACCTCGAAAATCTGGAAACGCGGATCGAGATTGGTCACGAACGAGGTCGGTGTGATGAAGGATTCGATGGTGCCGAGCGACACGCCTTCGGCCATGCGCGGAATGGCGCCGAGCTGGCTCGCCGGGTAGATGCCCATCTTCAGCTTGTCGCCGATGCGCGCCTTCACGCCCTCGACGAACAGCTTCTGCCATTCGTGCTGGCCGTCGTTGATGGTGGCGCTGGCAAGCTTCATTTCCTGCGCGGCTGCCGGCAGGACGGAAAACGCCGTGGCAATTGCCGCGGCGAATATGCTGTGTCGTGTCACGTGCATGGTAGTTCTCCCAGAGTTAAATCGAACGCGTAAGGATCAGCGACAGGTCCGGCCAGTAGGTAATGATCAGCAGCGCAGCAATCTGCACCACGGCGAAGGGCAGCACACCGCGATAAATCGTCTCCAAGGGAACGCCGAGCACGGTTCGGGCAACGAAAATGTTGAGCCCGAACGGCGGCGTGAACATGCCGATCGCGAGATTGGCGGTCATCACGATGCCGAAATGGATCGGATCGACCCCGACCGACTTCACGAGCGGCATGAGCAGCGGCGTCAGCACCAGAATGGCCGAGGTCGGATCGAGGAAGCAGCCGACGATCAGCAGAATGATATTGATCGCTATCAGGAAGGCCCACTGCGTCAATTGCAAAGCTTGCAGCCATTCAGTGAGCGCACGTGGAATGCCGCTGATGGTGAGGATCCAGGAAAACAGCGCCGCGGTCGCGACGATGACGAGAATCTGCGCGGTCAGCATCGCCGAACGGGCCGCCGCATCCAGCACGTCCTGCCAGGACATCGAGCGGTAGACAAAGAGCCCGACGATCATGGCGTAAAGGCAGGCAAAGCCGCCGGCCTCGGTCGGCGACGAATAGCCGAAATAGATGATGCCCAGCACAAAGGCCGGCATGAACAGCGCCGGCAACGCGCCCCAGCTGGTGCAGAGGAAATGGCGCAAATTGAAGTTGCCGGAGCGCGGGATGTCCATCTGCACCGCACGCACCACCACGAAGGCGGCCATCATCAGCGCGATCAGCAGGCCCGGCAGAATGCCGGCGACGAACAGTTTCGGGATCGACTGCTCCGCGGCTGCGCCATAAAGGATCATGGCGATGCTGGGCGGAATCAGAATGTCGATCGCGCCGCTGGAACTGACCAGACCGGATGAAAACCGCGCGCCGTAGCCATCGCGAATGAGCCCCGGATAGAGCGACTTCCCGACCGCGGCGACGGTCGCCACGCTTGCACCCGAAATAGCGCCGATCAGGGTCGATGCACCGACCGTCGCAACGCCGAGCGAGCCCGGAACACGGCCGATCAAGGCCAGCACCCAGACGATCAGCCGGTCGGCGATGCCGGCCGCACCCATCAATTCACCGGCGAAAATGAAGAACGGGATCGCCAGCAGGGCGTAATTTTCGAGCCCGCCGAACATGATCTGGTGGATCGCCACCGGCGACACCGTCAGCGTGAAGATGAAGGTGAGGATCGCACCGGCCAGCAGCAGCACGAAAATCGGTGTGCCGATCGCCAAGAGCGAGAGCGGGATCGCGCCGAGAGTCCAGATCATGCGCGTCCGCCCCGCTGCGTCAGAAAGCGGATATCGCTGACCAGGATCATGGCGGCGATGATCGCGGTGCCGCCGAAGCCCACCAGCAGCGCCGAATGCGGGATCAGCATCGGCATGCCGAGCGCCATGCTGGTCTGCCCGGACGACGTCACCCTTTGAATGAAGCCGAAGGACTGCACGGCGGCATAGGCACAGGCCGCCATCATGACGACGTGAGTGACGATCGACAGCAGGCAGCGTGCACGCGGACCGACGCGTGCCGTCAGGATCTCCAGCGCGATATGGCTGCGATCGGCGGTGACCAGCATCATGCCGATCATCACCATCCAGATCATGCCGAAGACAAGCAATTCATCGACGCCGATCACCACGGTCCCGGCCGCGCGTGCAACCGCATTCACCACATTGAGGAGGACAAGGCCGATCAAAACAAGGCCGAGCAGCATTCGCACCGCTGACAGAGCAAAACGGGCAAGGCCGGCCCCGGCGTCGGGCGCAGAGACGGCCTTGTCCTCACTCGTCATGGCGCTGCCTTAAGCCGCCGTGTTGAGCGCCGACGGCTTGGCACCGGTCGCGACCGCGAAGGCCGGTCGCGCTTCCATCGCCTTCATCCAGCGCGAAAGCTCAGGGAGATCCGGCTTTTCGATCGGGAATTCGATACAGCGCTTGACGATGGGAGCGAGCGCGATATCAGCCAGCGTCAGGCGGTCCAACGCAAAATACGACTTGCCCGCGATCTGGCCCTCCAGGATCTTGAGCTGAGCGACGAGATCGGCGCATTGCGCGGCGTAATCGGCAGCACGCTTCTCGGGCTCGTTCTTGGAATCCTTGAACACCGCAACATACGGAGTGTTCAGCGACGCCAGCAGCCAGTCCATCCAGCGTTCGACATGGGTTTTTTCGGCCGGGGTCGAGCCCGTCAGCGCCGGCTTATGCAAGGCCGCGAGATAGCGCAGGATGGTGTGGCTTTCCCAGATCGACGTTTCGCCGTCGATCAGGGTCGGTACCTTCGCATTGGGGTTGAGCTTCTTGTATTCGGGCGTCTGGGTGTTGTTGAATTGCCGCCCGTAGTCTTCGCGGGTGTATTTGGCGCCGATCTCTTCCAGCACGAAGAGCACTTTCTGGACATTGCCGGAGGTGGAGCGGCCGAGCAATCTGATCACGTTTGGTCTCCCTTTGCAGTCCGCGCGCGAAACCGCACGCTCACTTTTTCAACGGCTTGTAGGCGATGCAGTCGATCTCGATCTTGGTATTGATGACAGCGCGCGCCTCGACCGTGGTGCGGGCCAGGATCGCGTCCTTGAACATTTCGCCGAACACCTTGTTGTAGCGGCCGAAGTCGCGGGTATCCTGCAGATAAGTGGTTGCACGCACGACATCGGCCAACGTCGCGCCTTCGTGGGCGAGAATACGTTCGATGGTTTCGATGGTGGCGCGGGTCTCGACCTCGATCGACCCCTCGATCATGTCGTTATTTGCATCCTTGGCCACCTGCCCCGAGACGAAGATGAAGTCGCCGGCACGCACCGCCGGATGAAACGGCAGGTTCGGATTCTTCTTGCCGATGGGATAGACATCGGGACGCTTGTTCTTGGTCACGTCATCCATGGTTGCGGCCTTTTACGAGAATACGCTGGTCTCGATGATGTCGACGCCATTGACGCGGTCGACCAGATAGACGAGCCCGCGATCGTCGACCGTCACGTCGTTGGACGACGGACGCTCGGCGCCGGGCGCCGGGTCGGGCATGTAGTAACCGACTTCGCGTGGCGCGTAGGGGTCGGCGAAATCCACCAGCCGCAGCCCCTGCGCGAACCATGCGAACGGAACGATCGTGCCGACGAAGCGCTCCGACGGCTGATGGCATCCGGTCATCGGCGGCTGCGGTGCGCCGTCGATGTCGAGCCCCGGCACCTGCCATGTCGCAATCGACACCGGCAGCTGTTCGTTGGTGATGTCGTAGACCCAGGTGAAACTCGGCGCGGCAGGCCAGAGCTTCGCCACATCCTCATCGGCAACGACGAGGATATCGCGGCCGCGCAGCTTCTGCGGCATGCGCAGGCAAGTATGCGTCGGATGCGGATAGACCGGCGAGGTATTCACGCCGGAAATCGCTTTCGGCTTCGACATGTCGGAAATGTCGAGAATGAAGAAGCCGTGATGCCAGTAGCTGACATACAGCCGGTCGCCGAAGCGCAGCGGATGGTGACAGCGCGGCGGCACCCAATTGTCCCACGGATATTCCTCGCCGCCCCCGGTCCATTGGCCGGGAATCCACCAGCGTCCGACCTCCTGCGGCTTCGCCGGATCGATAAGATCGAGGATCATCACGATATTGCCAACATAGCCTTCGGCGGTCGGCGAAATATAGGCATAGCGACCGTCGAAATCGAAGCGATGCACGCCACCGCCCTTGGTCAGCCATTTGGTGATGAGCTTCGGCTCCGACGGCTTCGACACGTCATAGATCGCAAGCCCGCCTCCGAATTCCGCAGGGCCCGTCTGGCCGAACTTCTCATGGTTCACGACCATGATCCCGTTCGACACCCGCACCTTGTGCGAATGCCAGCCTTCCGGGACGTCGATGGTCGCGAGATGCTTCGGGTTCGCGGGATCGCGCACGTCGACGATGGTCGTGCCCGACGTCGGGCGCTGGTGCCCGACATACATGATGCCGTTCTCGACCCAGACCTGGCCGCCGCCGGGACAATCGATGTGTGAAACGAGCGTGGTGTTGGAACGCGACAGCAAGGATCACCTATCAAACATGCGAAATGGCCCCGCCCTCTTACCGGCGGGGCCATGAAAGCGAAAGAGCTCAGGCCAGCTGAACGATGGCGTCGTTCTTGTCGCGGCCCCATTTCTTGAACAGGTCGAGCTTTTTCAGGGTCGGCTCGTCGCTGGCGATGAACAGGAACAGCGGATCCTTGTCGGACTCGTTGACATGCTGGCACCAGGTGCCGCCCGGAAGTGCAAGCGTATCGAATTCCTTCCAGTCAAAGCGCTGGCCATCGATGATCGAATGACCGCGGCCCTCGAACGGAGACACCAGCAGGTTGCCGGTCTGGCGGATCGGCAGGGTCTTTTCACCGGGACGCAGCATCTGCGCGAAGAAGGTGATGGTCTTGAACACCGGCTGACCCGATGTCGGATCGATGTATTCGGCCATCAGCGCCTCGTAGGGATCGCCGTCCCAGTCCTTGTGGCGCTCCAGCAACTCGCGCATCATCTCCCAGCGATAGACGAACATCGGCGAGGAGAAGCCGGCGCCGCGCTTTTCCTTGCTGGCGAAGCGCGGCATCAAGCCGCCGTAGCCATAGATGCGCTGCGAATAGTCCGGCGAGAAGCGCTCGCTCTGCTGCTTCTTCTGGACCATCTTGCCGTTCTCTTCTTCCATGTAGTTATGGTCGAAGTGGACGGCATTGAGGGTTTCGACCAGCGGGAAGTCGAGCACCGAGAGATTGAGCGCCTGCTCGCCGCCGACGGTGCCGTGATTGTGCCAGGTATCGTTCGGCGTCAGCACCATGTCGCCCGGACCGAACACGATGTTCTCGCCATCGACGCCGGTGAAGTTGCCCTTGCCCTTCAGGCCGAAGCGGATCGCGCTCGGCGAGTGCTTATGCGGCGGCATGATCTCGTTGGCATCGTTCAGGCGATAGGCCGTGTACATCGTGGACACGGTCGCGCGCTTGGGCGCCAGCCCCGGATTCACGAGAACCAGCGAGCGGCGCTCCGAATCGTCCATCGTAATCAATTCGACCGCCTGGTTCAGGATTGGTTCGATATCCTTCTCGCAGCTCCAGACGTAAGGAACGGCCTTCTTGCCGCCCATCAGCTGCTTGATCTCGTCGTTGGTGACGTCGCTCGATTGCGCCCAGAACGGGAACATGCTTTTGGCAGCGATATCATCGTAAAGCGACTTCAGCGCTGCATCGCGATTGGGCAGGCGGTGGACGTTTGCGGGTGGGTTCATGGTCATTCTCCGCCGGGTGAAGTCGATCAATCTGGCAAAAAGCTAGCAAAGCTGGTTCGGCCGTCAATCGCGCAAATCGCACCAGTTTGCAGAAATGGTGCGTACTGGTATACGCTTTCCGGACCAATGGATCGGGCGGAGCCTGCAGTGGACGAACTCTCTCACGGGATGACCATCTCGCCTTCGCTCGCGCGTGACACATCGCCGCGCGCCGATGCGAAGCTGCATTACCGCGATGCGGCGGAACGCATCCGCGCCATGATCGAGGGCGGCCGGTTGCGTGGACCCGGACGGCTGGGCTCCGGACGCCTGCCGTCGGAGCGCGAGTTGTCGGAAGAACTTGGCGTCAGCCGTCGCGTGCTGCGTCAGGCGCTCGGATTGCTCGAGGCCGAGGGCCGCATCAGCCGGCAGCATGGCCGCGGCACCTTCGCCACCGATGCGCGGCACGCAACCGAAAGCCTCGTCCATGAAATGTCGCGGCTGACAAACCCGGTCGACACGCTGGAGGCGCGGCTCGCAGTCGAGCCGATGCAGGCACGGCTTGCGGCCCTGCGCGCCACCCGCGGCGACATCGACCGGCTATTCGAAGCAGCGGATGCGAGCCGCGACGCGAGAGACCCGCTGTCCTACGAAAAGGCGGATGCGGCTTTTCATCGCCGGATTTCAGCGGCCGCACGCAATCCGTTGCTGATCGCGATTTTCGACGCAATGCTGGAAACGGCGCTGGAAGGCGCCTGGCGGCACGGCCGCGAAACCGCGCATTGCATCAACAACCAGGCGGTCTATGCCGCCGATCATCGCAAGATCGCGAACGCGATCGCGGAGCGCAATGCGGCGCAGGCGGAAGCCGCGATGCGCGCGCATCTCATCTCGGTGCAGAAGCGGCTGATCGAGCACGCTTTCCCCGGGATGGTGGCGGCGGAATAGCAAGAGCGCTCAACACGTCTTTCCGGAATTTGCGGTCACGCTTGAGGTGCCACTCGCGGCTCATCGCGTCTTCGCGGGTGTCAAAGCTTTCCGAATATAGCAGCGACCACACGCGGCCGCGCGTCGTCCGCGCGCCCTTCCCCGCATTGTGCTGCTCCAGCCGGCGCGCGAGATCCAGCGTCCAGCCGACATAGGAGATCGGGCCGCGCGGGGTTCTGGTGCCGAGGATATAGACGAAGGGCATGATTGCTCTCACTGGCGCCGGATGATGCCATGAGAGTCTGAATAAGTCGCAAGTCCAATCCACGCCGATTGCGCGTTAACGAGAGATTGCGTCCTGTCCGGTGGTGGTGGTTGCGCCGTTGTTTCGCCTGTCCTGAATCCGTCCTGCATCGCGTCTGGTTTCGAGGCAGGTCTGCAATTGAACATAGCTCGGTATGCCGCCGACCGTGGTCGTCTTTATGCAACTGGCGCGGTGATCGGCGGGAAAGCCGGCCCACTTCCCCCTCAGGTCGTCACGCGCCTGGTTTTCCTGATTGACACATGCTTCGCGCAAGGCCTCGCCGCTCTGATCGCGCACAGCGGCTTCCGGCCTGGTCGCTCCGCGACATGTCGGACCGACGTCAAAATCGGGAACGTTTTCAACAGCTTGTGCCGCACCGACCGTCAAGACAACAAGACCTGCAGCTAAAAGGGCGTTTCGGCAATGCGGCATGGCGGTGATCCCTTCGCCTGATGTTGGGACCTGAACGCGCAACGCCGGTTCTGGTTTCCTGCGGCGGTGATATGCGGACCCCAGCAGGAAGCATTGCTTTTGTGCATGTCGCGGCAGACCCCTCCCCTGTTCAGGGAGGGGTCCTGCGCGATACGCGTTTATGCCGCGCTCTTCACCTTCAGCTGCGGCAAGCCGATGATCTCACGCGCTTCGGCGGGCGTCGCCGGCTCCAGCCCGAATTCGCGGATGATGCGCACGATGCGCTCGACCAGCTCGACATTGTTGGCGAGCCGGCCCTTCGAATAATACAGATTGTCCTCAAGCCCGACACGCACATGGCCGCCCAGCAGCAGCGACTGGACCGCAGCGTTGAGCTGCGCGATGCCGATCGCGCTGACATTGAAGATTGCACCTTCCGGCATCAGCTCGACCATCTGTTGCAGGATTTTCGGCGTATAGGGCATGGCGCCCTGAAATCCGCGATGCACGTTGAGCACGAAGTTGACGAAATACGGCTTGGTGTCGAGCCCGGCATCGAGACAAGCCTGCACGTCCTGCAGAAGATGCGTCGGCGAGAACACTTCCCATTCCGGCTTGATGCCGCGCTTCTGCATTTCCTTTGCGAGAAACATGCAACGGGTCGGCGACGTGTTCATCAGGATTTCGCGGCCCTCAAAGGTCGCTATGATGGTGGTCGGGTCGAGCGTGCACATCTCGGCGCCCGCCTCCATGCCCTTCAGCCGCTCCTCCCAGATGATTTCCGGATAACCGTTCGGACCGGTGCGCACCATGTCGCCGTTAATGCCGCCGCCGGTCGAGTTATTGATGATGATGTCGCATTTCTCGCGGATCAGACCGTTGATCTCGCGGTAGATGTCCGGATTGCAGGTGGCGAGATCGTCCGGTCGGCGCGCATGGACCGCAACGAGGCTTGCACCCGCGTTGTAGCAGCGGAAAACGTCGTCCGCTATTTCCTTCGGCTGCGTCGGAAGATTCGGGTTCTGCGCCTTCGACGCCATGCCGCCGGTCGGCGCGATGGTGACAATGACCTTGCCAGTGGTGTTCATTCTGCTATCTCCTTGTGTGAGCGTTTCATTTGACCGCAGCACGGTCGCGATAGCTTTCCCGCAACACCTTGCGCAGCACCTTTCCGGCCGCATTCTTCGGCAGGCTGTCGGTCACGAAGATCTGCTTCGGGCACTTGTAGCCGGCTAGCTTTTGCCTGACGCGCAGCAGCAGCGCCTCGGGATCGAGCGCGGTATCGCGCGGCACCACCGCCGCAACCACCTTCTGCACCCAGCGCGCGTCCGGCAGATCGAACACCGCGACCTCGAAAATATCGGCATCCTGCAGCATGATGTCCTCGACCTCGCGCGGATAGACATTCTCGCCACCGGTCACGATCATGTCGCTCTTGCGATCGAGAATGTAGAGGTAACCCTCATCGTCGAGGCGGCCGAGATCGCCGGTGCGTAGCCAACCGTCCTGGATTGTGGCGGCTGTCGCATCGGCGTTGCGCCAATAACGCGCCATGGTCATCGGGCTGCGCACCATGATCTCGCCGACGGTGTCGTCCTCGGAATTGCCGGGCGGCGCGATCCTCACCTCCACGCTGGCAAGCGGCCGGCCACAGGAGAGCAGCAGATCGTCCCGCCCGCCGCGGGCCCTGCGATGATCTTCGGGCGTCAGGCGCGTCACCATGCCGCCTTCGGTCGAGCCATAGCCCTGCGCGAAATCGCAGGCGAAAGTGGCGGTCGCACGCTTCAGTGTTTCAGTCGGCATCGATGACGCCGCGTAGTACATGAAGCGCAAGTCGGAGAGATCGAATTCGCCGATATTCGGCTGCTCCAGCAGCGCGTGGATCATGGTCGGGACCAGATGCGTGTTGGTGACACGGTGCCGTGCCATCAACGCGAGCACGCCCTGCGGGGCGAATTGCGGCATGATCACCGTGGTGCATCCCGCCGCAAAGCTCGGAAACAGATGGTACCACATGCCACCGACATGAAAGAACGGCATCGGCGCCAGGGTCACGTCCGCAGCTGTCAGCTGGAGCATCTCCGTAATTGCGCTTGCGCAATTGAGTAAAAGGCCGCGATGCGTGAGCTCTGCGCCCTTCGGAGCGCCGGTCGTGCCGCTGGTGTAGAGCAGACAGGCGGTGGCATCCGGCGATACCGCCACGCCGGATGGCTGCGGCGAACCTGACGCCACCAAATCCTCGTAGCGTTCGTAACCGGCCGCCGCTTCATCGAGCGCAATTAAACAATGCACGAACGGCAGGGCGGCGCGCAGTTCGTCGACCACCGGCAGGAACGCGGGATCGATAATCAATGCGGCCGGCTCGGCATTCTCCAGCACGATCTGCAATTCGCGCGGCGCCAGCCGCCAGTTCAGCGGCAGCGCAATCAGGCCGGCCGCGGATACGCCATAGGCCTCGATATATTCGATGCGGTTGCGCGACAGGATGCCGACGCGGTCGCCAGGCTTCAGCCCTCGTGCCAGCAGCGCGTTGCCGAGCCGCGTCGCGCGGTCACAGACCTCCGCGAACGAGCGCGAGCGGCCGTCGGGCATGATAAAGGCCGGCTTGTCGCCGTGCAGCGCTGCGTTGCGCCGGTAGACATCGCCGATAACGTTCAATGCGGGGTCTGTCACCGCGCCTCCCGGTTCGGCGCGGGTTTCACCCCGCGTCCATACCGCCTAGTATGGACTTTTGCCCCGTCATTTGTCAATTTGGACGAGCGTTCAAAATTCCGGAGTTTGGACATGCGGATCGTGATCCTGGGTGCGGGCCCCGCGGGGCTCTATCTGTCGCTTCTGCTGAAGCGCAGCGGGCTCGACCTATCGCTCCAGGTGGTCGAGCAAAACGCGCCGGATTCCACCTTCGGTTTCGGCGTCGTCTTTTCCGAGGATGCGCTCGAATTTCTCAAGCAGGACGATCCGGCGATCTTCAACGCGATCACGCCGGAACTCGAGCGCTGGAGCGGTATTGCAATCCACCACCGCGGCGAGCGCGTCATGCTGGACGGGATCGGCTTCACCGCCATCGGCCGGCTGCACCTCCTGCAGCTTCTGCAGAAGCAGGTGCGCGACGAAGGAATCGCCGTCACCTTCAATCATCCGGTCACGGATCTTGCCGAATTCGCCGATGCCGACATCATCGTGGGTGCGGACGGCGTCACCTCGCTGGTGCGCCGCTCCGACGAAGCGGCCTTCGGCGCCAGCCTGTCCTATCTCACCAATCGATTTGCCTGGTTCGGCACCAGCAAGGTGTTCGACACCCTGAGCCAGACCTTCATCGAGACACCGCACGGGCCCGTCAACGCCCATCACTACCGCTATTCGCCGACCATGAGCACGTTCCTGGTCGAATGCGGAGAGCAGACCTTTTTTGATTCCGGCTTCGACAAAATGACCGAGGACGAGACCCGCATCGCGCTGGAACGCATCTTCGCAAAGACGCTCGACGGCCATCCGCTGATTTCGAACCGCTCGATCTGGCGGCAATTTCCGATCGTCCACAACGAACGCTGGTCCGCCGGCAACAAGGTGATCCTGGGCGACGCGCTGCATACCGCGCATTTTTCGATCGGCTCGGGCACGCGGCTCGCGATCGAGGACGCCATCGCCCTGGCCCGCGCCATCAAGGCCAATCCACGCGACGTCAAGGCGGCACTGTCAGCTTACGAAGCGCAGCGCAAGCCGATCCTCGACAAGCTGGTCAAGGCGGCCAATGCCAGCGCCGAGTGGTATGAGAATTTCGGGACCCACATGGCGCTGCCGCCCTATGACTTCGCCATGTCGTATCTGTCGCGCACCGGTCGCATGGATATCGAGCGAATCCGCAAGGTCGCGCCGAAGTTTGTTGCGGAATGGGAGAAGCGCCGCACTCTCCCCACCTCCCCCTGAAAGGGAGAAGGTAAAGTCCGGGCAGCCCCGGCAACTGACTATTGCGGCTTCAGCCCCATGCCACCGGCGATCATGTTGCGCATGATCTGGGAGGTGCCGGCCACAACCGTCGCGATGCGGGAATCGCGGTAATGCCGCTGCATCGGGTATTCCATGCTGTAGCCGTTGCCGCCATAGATCTGCATGCCGAGATTGGCGACCCGCACATAGACCTCGGACGCGAACAGCTTCGCCATGTTGATCTCGTTCATGGCGTTCTTGCCGGCATCGACCATCCAGGCCGCGCGATACATCAACGAGCGCGCCGCCTCGACCTCGGTCTGCATGTCGGCCAGCATATGCGCGATCGACTGGAAGTTGCCGATCGGCCGGCCGAATTGCTTGCGCTCTTTTGCGTAGGCCAGCGCGAGATCGACCGCGCCCTGCGCCGAGCCGACATCGCAGGCCGCGACCGTGATCCGCTCGGTCTGCAGACCCGACAGCAGGCAATCCCAGCCCTTGTTGACGCCGCCGATGAGCTGATCCTCCGGCACCCGGACGTTGTCCAGCGTGACCTCATAGGTCCCCATGCAATAGCGCCCGAGCATGTCGAGCTTCTTCATCGAGACGCCGGGCCGGTTGTTGTCGACCAGGAACAGCGACATGCCCTGGCGGTAATGTGCATCCATGTCGGTGCGCGCATACAAGCAGATCACATTGTCTTTCGCGCCCGCGCCCGACTGCCAGACCTTGTGGCCGTTCAGCACCCAGTCGCTGCCGTCCTTGTGCGCCACGGTGCGGATGGCGCCGACATCGGAACCGGCATCGGGCTCTGAAATCCCGATCGAGAACTTGATCCGGCCGTCGATCTGCGCCGGGATCCATTTCTGCTTCTGTTCGTCGGAGCCCTTGCGCGCCACCGTCATCCCGCAGAACAACCCGCCGGCATAGGCCATCACGAGGTCGGCACTGGTCTTGCCGATTTCTTCCGACACCAGCGCGAGATCGAGCACGCTGCCGCCCGCCCCTCCCAGGTCTTCCGGGTATGGCAGCCCCAGCAGACCGGCCTCGATCCAGGCATCGAACAATTCATGTGGATAGGCCTTCTCGCGATCGAGGCGCGCGACATAGTCCGGTGTCGCGACACGCTCCATCAGCTTGCGCACGCTGTCGCGGAGAAGGATCTGTTCTTCGGTGAATGAGAAGTCCACGGCTTGCTCCTGTTATTGTTCTTCGTAGCTCTCTCTTCCGTTCATCCCCGCGAAAGCAGAGATCCAGCCCTTGGCTCTGGGTCCCCGCTTTCGCGGGGACGAACGGATAGATTTGCAAATGCGAAACTTTTCAACCCGCGCTCTTGCCCAGATACGTCGCCATCACCTTCGGATCGCGCATCAGATCGGAGGCCTTGCCCTGATGCACGAGTTCGCCCGATTCCAGCACGTAACCGTAATCCGCGGTCTCCAGCGCGGCGCGTGCATTCTGCTCGACCAGAAGCATGGTGACGCCCTCCTCGCCGAGCCGCGCGATGATGCGGAAAATCTCGCGCACGATCAGCGGCGCCAGACCGAGGCTCGGCTCGTCGAGCATCAGCAATTTCGGCCGGCCCATCAGCGCGCGGCCGAGCGCCAGCATCTGACGCTCACCGCCGGACAGCGTGCCGGCGAGTTGCTGACGCCGTTCGCGCAGCCGCGGAAACAGGTCGTAGACCCGCTCGGTGTCTTCCTTGACCTGCGCGGTCTTGCGACGGTGCACATAGGCGCCGAGCAACAGATTGTCCGCGACCACCATGTCGGTGAACAATTCGCGCGTTTCCGGCACCAGCACGATGCCGCGCTCGACACGGGCCTCGACTTCGGCCTGGCCGATATCGGCGCCCTTATAGGAGATCGTCCCGACGGACGGCAATTGCCCGATCAGCGCCTTGAGCAGCGTGGTCTTGCCGGCGCCATTCGGCCCGATGATGGTCGCGATCTGCCCCTCTTCCACGGCGAAGCTCACGTCCTTCACCGCGGTGAGCTTGCCGTAGGACACCGACAGACCTTTCGCCTCGAGCATCGTGGTCATTCGACGCTCCCGAGATAGGCTTCCTGCACCGCGTGATTGGACTGGATCTCGGCCGGCACACCCTCGGCCAGCTTCTTGCCGAAATCGAGCACCACAACGCGGTCGGCCAGGCTCATGACGAAATCCATATCGTGTTCGACCAGCAGGATCGTCATGCCGTCGGCCCGCAGCGTACGCAGCAATTCGGCCAGCGCCTGCTTTTCAAGGCTGCGCAAACCGGCGGCCGGCTCGTCAAGCATGATCAGGAGGGGCCCGGCCGCGAGCGCGCGCGCCACTTCCAGGACGCGCTGCTGCCCGAGCGCCAGATTGCCCGCCAGTTCGTAGGCCTTGTCGGCAAGCCCGACGCGAGCGAGTTCGTGCATCGCCTCCCGGTAAACCGCGGCCTCCTCGGCCCGGTCGAGCCGGAGTGCGCCCGCGAGGAAGCCTGCACGGGTGCGGCGATAGCTCCCGAGCATCACGTTTTCGAGCAGCGTCATGGTCGGCCGCAGCTTCACATGCTGGAAGGTGCGCGCCATGCCGAGCGACACCACCTCATGCGGCTTGATCCCGGCAAGCTTTTGCCCGGCAAAGATCACGCTGCCCGAGGTCGCCGGCAACGCACCGGTGATCAGGTTGAAGGTCGTACTCTTGCCGGCGCCATTTGGTCCGATCAATGCGGTGATAGTGCCGGGCGTCACCTCGAACGACACGTTGTCGACCGCCACCAGGCCGCCGAATCGTTTGGTCAGCCCATCGATCTTCAACAAGGCCGCGCCGAGCTCGGGTGGCGCCTTCTTCGGCAGCTCCGCCGCGGACGCAAGCCCGGCCGGCGCCGCCTGCACCGGCTGCGGCAGATACTGACGGATCAGCGGGACCATGCCGCTGCGGGATTTGTGCAGCAGCAGGATGAACAGACAGCCGAATACGACGACTTCGAACACCGCACTGTTGGTGGTCGGGATGTTCGGGAACGTTCCCTCGATCCACTGCGGGATCCCCTGCAGCCAGTTCTTCAGCAGTGCGACCGAAGCCGCGCCGACCACCGCGCCCGCAATCGTGCCGGCGCCACCGAGCACCGCCATCAGCAGATATTCGATGCCGGCATTCAGCCCGAACGGCGCCGGACTGACGAAGCGCGTCATGTGCGCATACAGCCAACCCGCAATGCCGGCGAGGGCCGCGGCAAGGATGAAAACCCAGAGCCGCACCCAGAACACATCGATACCGAGACTTTCCGACATGCCCTTGCCGCCGCGCAGGGCGCGGATGGCGCGGCCCTGCCGCGATTTCAGCAGGTTCGAGGCGCCCAGCAAGGCCGCGCCGCAGAAGATCCAGATGATGTAGTAAAGCTTCTGTGGCTCGTCGAAGCTGTAACCGAACAGCGAAATCGGCGGGATGTCACCGATGCCGCCATGCGAGCCGAGAAACTGGAAATTGCCGAAGCTGTAGTAGATCGCCATGCCCCAGGCGATGGTGGTCAGCGGCAGGTAATGTCCGCCGAGATGCAGCGTGATATAGCCGAGGATGAGCGCGACGACCGACGTCAGCACAATCCCTGCCAGCAATCCGATCCACGGCGACAGCCCGGCCGTGGTCGACAAATAGGCCGTAGCATAGGCGCCGAGCCCCACAAATGCGGCCTGACCGAACGAGGTGATGCCGCCGCAGCCGGTGAGCAGAACAAGGCCCAGTGTGATCAGGGTGTAGATGCCGATGTAATTCATCAGCGTGACGATGAAGCCATGCTGAAACAGCGGCAGCGCTGCAACAGCGACAGCGAGCAGAACGAGCAATGCGATGCGAAGCGACGACGGCATCGCTATTCTTCCTCGTGCTCGTCGGCGTCATGCGCCGAAACATAGAACCAGCGCCACAGCACGATCGGGATGATGGCGGCGAACACGATCGCGTCTTTCAGGGCGCTGTAATAGAACGAACCGAAAGACTCCACGAGGCCGATCAGGATCGCGCCGACGGCCGCGAGCGGATAGCTGACGAAGCCGCCGACCACCGAACCGATGAAGCCCTTCAGGCCGACGATCAGACCGGTGTCATAGTAGATCGTGGTGGTGGGCGAGATCAGGATGCCGGCAACGCCTGCGATCCCGGCGGCGAGCAGAAACGACATCGCGCCCGCGCGCGTGGTCCAGATGCCGACCAGCCTTGCCCCCTCGCGGTTGACGGCCACCGCGCGCAACGCCTTTCCCGGAATGGTGAACCTGAAAAAGCCAAACAGAATGGCCGAGAAGATCGCCGCCGCGCTGACAATCATGATCAGTTGCTGCGGAACCGGATAGCCGCCGATTATGACATCGCCGCTCACGAAGGCCTGTGTCCGGAAGCCTTCCGGACCGAAATAGAGAAGCGCCAGGCCGGTGATGGCGAAATGCAGCGCCACCGCGACCATCAGCAGCACAAGCACCGGCGCAGTCGCGATCGGCTGGAACACCACGCGATACAGCAACGGCCCGAGCGGAAGCACCAGCGCGATGGTCAGCGCCATGGCGACCGGCAACGACAGGTTCTGTGCGCCGACCACGAAACAGACCGCCACCGGGATCGCCGGGACTATGACCCAGGTCAGGAATGCCTTTGGAATGAGCGTCAGCCGCTTCCGCTGGATCAGCGAACCGGCTTCCACCAGAAACGCAAGCCCCGCCAGCGTGAGCACCAGCCAGACCGTGCCCGGCATGCGTCCCAGTTCGAATGAGCCCAGGGTCAGCGCGGAATAGGCGACGAGATCGCCATACGAGACGAAGATCACCCGCGTCACATTGAAGATCAGCACGATGCCGAGCGCCATCAGCACGTAAATCGCGCCGGTGCCGATCGCATCCTGCACCAGAAGGACGAAAATCTCGAACGTCATGATCCCGCCCGCGCGCGACTGTCTCTTTGGAAGTCGTTCACGCGTTCCTTGAAGACGCGTTTCGCGCCTGCCCCTCGAACGCCGTTACATAACCTGACAATCATCCGGCCGGGGCGTACCCGGCCAGATGATCGTTTATTCGCTTATCAGTTCGGCAGATATTTCCACTGCCCATCCTTGACCTGGACGAGAATGACGGAGCGATCGTCCACACCGTAGGACGAGCCTTCAGGGAACATGTAGACGCCGTTGGTGCCGACAAGCTCCTTGACGTTGCGGACTTCGTCACGCACCGCCTGGCGGAATTCCGGCGTGCCGGGCTTCGCCTTCTTGAGCGCGCGCGCAATCGCGTCCTGCAGCGTGAGCACGCCGTCATAAGCGAATGCGGCGAAGCTATTCCAGCTGCCCTTGCCGTTGACGTCCTCGTACTTCTTGATGAAGTCCTGCGACACCTTCTTGATCGGATTCGCGTCCGGCAATTGATCGGCGCCGCCGATCGGACCGGTCACGCCGACAACATTCTCGACCGACTTGCCGCCGACGCGCAGATAGTCCTGGTTGAACACGCCCGGCGTTGCATAGACCGGACCCTTGAAGCCGCGTTCGGCCAGCGCGATATGCGGCAGCGCGCCGGGCGTACCCGACCCACCGACCATGACCGCATCGGGCCTTGCCGCAATGATCTTGAGCACTTGCCCGGTCACGCTGGTGTCGGCGCGTGCATAACGCTCGTTGGTGACGACATTGATTCCGGCTTTCTCGGCCGCATCCTTCAATCCGTTATAGGCGATGTCGCCCCAGGGATCGCTGAAGCCGATATAGGCGACGGTCTTGACGCCACGCTTCTGCATGTCCTTGACCAGCGCCGCGGCCCAGAGATTGGCCGGCTGCGGCATCGCGATCATCCACTTGTTGTTGTCCGCCGGAAAAGCCGCGGGCGCGAGCGAAACCTGTTGAACGCCGGCCTTCGACGTGACGTTGCCCATGGCTTGTGAGGCGGGTGTGTTGGACCCGCCGATCAGGATGTCGACATTGTCGTCGGCGATCAGCTTCTGCGCATTCTTCACGGCCGTCGACGGATCGGATGCGTCGTCGAGGAAGATCAGCTGCACTTTCTCGCCGCCGATTTCCTTCGGCATCAGTTCGACGCCCTTGCGATAGGGAATGCCGAGCGATGCATTCGGACCGGTGAGTGCCAGCACGACACCGATCTTGATGTCGGCCTGCGCTGGGGTCGCAAGCGCAACGAAGGCTACGGCACACGCCGAAGCCAGCAGTTTCTTGATTGACATGATGTCCTCCCTGGCTCAATACGTACAAGTATGGATGGCGGGTTCTGCGGTGTCAATTCGCAAACCCCGTTCGCCCCGCGACAGACTGCGCCCTTTACGGAACGAGGTGAAGTCCGATGTTGCCGCAGGAACAGCCAAAACGGATCGGCCTCATCGGCACCGGATCGGTCGGATCGGGTTGGGCGGCGATTTATGTCGCGCGCGGCTATGAGGTGGTCGCCTGCGATCCGGCCCCCGATGCAGAAGACCGCTTGCGCACCTTCATCGCCGACACCTGGGACACGCTGCAGCGCATCGGTTTTGCAACCGCAGATCGCGTGCCGGAGAACAAACTCTCGTTTGCGGCCGGCGCCGGCGCGGTCGCGGCCCTGTCCGATTTCGTGCAGGAAAACGCACCGGAAGACCTGACCCTCAAGCAGAATGTCTATGCGGAGATAGAGGAGGCAGCACCTGCGACACTGGTGATCGGATCGAGCACCGGCGGCATTCCGCCAACTCCCTTGCAGGCGAAGATGCGCCACCCGGAGCGGCTGATCGTTTGCCATCCGTTCAATCCGCCCCATCTGGTGCCGCTGATCGAAATCATCGGCGGCGAGAAGACCGCGCCGGAAGTCGTCGACTGGGCGCTGCGGTTCTTTACGGGTCTCGGCAAGAAACCGATCCGCGTCGACAAGGAAGTCACCGCCTTCCTCACCAACCGGCTGCAATTCGCACTCCTGCGCGAAGCCATCCATTGCGTTGCCGAAGGCATCGCGAGCCCGCAGGCGATCGAGGACGCGATGCGCTACGGGCTCGGACCGCGCTGGGCGGTGATGGGCCCGCTCACGACATTGACGCTCGCCGGTGGCGAGGGCGGCATGCCGCATGTGCTGAAGATGGCGCCCGAACTGCAGAAATGGATGGATGCGTGCGGCACGCCGCGGGTGACCTCCCCCGAGGTGCAAGCCAAACTCATCGCCGCGGCGGAGGCGATCACCGCGGGACGCACCCTGCCCGACATCATCGCCTGGCGGAACGAACGGCTGGTCGACCTCCTGCGCGCAGTCGGTCCTGCGACAGAGAAAGCCTGACGAAAGTACCGGCATCGATGGCACGATCGGCAACCAAATCACAGAAGCCCGCAGCCGAGCCGCCGCTCGGCCGCAAGGACTGGATCGACGCCGCGATCGCGATGCTGGCGGAAGACAATGTCGAGGCCCTGAGGGTGGACACGCTCGCGGAAAAACTCGGCGTGACCAAGGGCAGCTTCTATTGGCACTTTAAGGGGCGCGAGGATCTCCTGTCCGCCGTGCTCGACGAGTGGCGGCTGCGCATGACGAGCCAGATCCAGTCGCTCATTCTTGATCGATCCGGCACACCCTGGGAGCGCGTGGAACGGCTATTGCGTATCGCCATCTCGGCACGGCCGGACGTTCCCGGCGGTCCATTCGAGACAACGCTGCGGGACTGGGCGCGGCGCGACAGCAAGGTCGCCTCGGTCGTTCGCGAAGTCGACGCCGAACGTGTGCGCTTTCTGCATCAGCTTTATCGGGAGGCGGGTCTCGGAGGCAGCGACGTCGAGTATTTCTCGGAAATGCATATGGCATTTGTCATCGGCACACGGATCACCGTCGACCCGAACGATCGCGACGAAATCGACCGCCGGCGCCGGATCGGCGCGGCCTTGCTGCTGCCACGCGACAGGGCAAAGAAGCCGTCCGCCTGACTCTCGCGCCTGGTGACGGGCTGGCGGCCGCGCCCAGTGATCCCCTCCCTATTCCAGCGGTAACCTCCTTATTAAAGACACAAGCTGCGGCTTTTGCTTGCCTCGCAGATCCGCTGCAACCTAGATTTTCGTGTTCCGCAACCGGTCCGATTCGCTTGACGCGCTCGATGCACCGACCCCCGATCATAGCCGCCGCGATTGTCGCGGCGCTGTCGCTGTGCGGCATCGCGCCGATGAAGGCGCCGGCCTTCGCGCAAGCGGCCAAGCCGGGCGGTCCGCAATGCGATCCGACAACGTTCCGGGTCATCGTCGATGTCGGCCATACGCCGGAAAGTCCCGGCGCGATTTCAGCCCGTGGCGTCGAGGAATATACATTCAATCTTGCGCTGGCGAAGGTGATCGACGGGAAGCTGCGCGACGCGGGCTTCAACCGCGCCCATCTCCTGCTTGCCAATGGCGAGGCGATCCCGAGCCTGATCCGCCGCGTCGCACAAGCCAACGCGATGTCGGCCGATCTGCTGGTGTCCATCCACCACGATTCCGTACCTGCCGCATTCAAATCGATGTGGGATTTCGGCGGCGTGCAGCGCGAATACAGCGACCGCTTCAAGGGCCATTCGATCTTCGTATCGGGCGATAACGCCGACTACCAGGGCAGCCTCGCTTTCGCGAAAATTCTGGGCGGTCGGTTGAAGGCGCGCGGTTTCGAATATACGCCGCACTACAAGGAAGCGTTTATGGGCTCGCGGCGCCGGCAATTGCTCGATGCCGACACCGGCGTGTACCGCTACGACCAACTCCTGATCCTGCGCACCGCGCGCATGCCAAGCGTGCTGCTCGAGGCCGGCTCGATCGTAAACCGCGACGAGGAAGTGCTGATGGGCTCCGAACAGCACCAGTTGCAGATCGCCGGCGCCGTCACCGAAGCGGTCGAACGCTTCTGCGCGACCAGACCCGCTAAGACCCATCGCGCCAGTTCGCAACGCTGATCGTGGCGCCGCCGCAGCCCGCATTCCGGAAGCATACGGGCTTACGGCTTCCGAGGCTCCAAAGAAGCTTAACGGCCCGTTAACCAAGGTGGATCAGGCTCGATACGCCACGGGATGACGGCCATGAGCCTATCGGACCAAGCCAAAGCAACGGCGCACCAGCACGCCACGATATGGCGGCAGATCAAGGCGCAGCGTTCAAGGGTGCAAACCGAACCGGAATGGCTGCCGGCGGGTCCGCGCCGAAATCGACGGAGATTATGCAGCCTGCTGATCGCAGAGTTGTTGCGCGATCAGTTGTTGGCGGACCGTCCCGACCTGCCGCGTCCTACCCGCGCCGGTCCGTAACCGACAGCACCACCGCCATCGCCGTATCGCCGGCGGCGCAGCCATGAAACAGCCCAGTCCCGCCGCCGCGCATCGCCAGTTCTTCGATCAGTTCGATGATGAGGCGCAGTCCGGTCGGTCCCTGCGGATGGCCGAACACGAGTGAGCAGCCGAAATTGTTCATTCTCGCCGGGTCGACACCCGTCTCGCGCGCGAAAACGATGTCGTTCACAATAAAAGGATTGTGCGACTTGAAGGCGTCGATCTTATCGATGGACATCCCGGCCGCATCCAGCGCCCGCCTGGCGGCCTTCACCGGCGCCGCCGGCATATAGGCGTGGCGCTCGCGCGATTGTCCGAAGCCGAGGATGCGAATCTCGATGCCCGGCTCCGACGTAAAATCGGACAGGCGATCCTTCGCCACCACGATCATGCCGGCGTTGCCGTCAGCCGGATGGGTCTGCCCACCGAAGGTGACGGTGCCGCCGTCGCGCACCGGTTTCAGCTTGCTCAAGCCATCGAGTGTGGTGTCGTGGATGCCCTCGTCGCCGTCGAGCGTGGCGACATCCTTCCTGAACCGCTGATCCGGCACCGCGAAGGGCAAGGTCATGAAGCGCCGCAGGAAGGCTTTGTCGTCCTTCAACGCGTCGCGGTACTGGTCGTACCTCAGCGCTGCAAGTTCGTGCTGCTCCTGCGTCGAAATCTGCCAGTCGCGGGCGCAATTTTCCGCGGTGTCGACCATGGCGAAATGTCCGGTCGGCTCATCATTGAAATTGTCGAGCATCCAGTTCTCGACAATCGGCGCGCCGCTCGGGCCCTTCGGATTGGGATGGATGACAACTGGCGAGTTGGAGGTGCGGTCGCAGGTCACCACCAGCGAGGCGGTCGCGTCGCCACCGGCGATTTCCGCGGCCGCGGCGGACAGCGCCCGCGCGGAGGTGGCGCAGGCCTGCGATACCGTGGGTCCGGCGACAAACGGTGCGCCCATCATCGTCATCACCCAGGGCGCGCCCCAGAAGCTTTTTTCCTGCGGCACCGTGAGACCGAGCACGGCGTGATCGAGCGTCTCCAGCGGCCATTGTTTTTCCTTCGCAACCTTTGCGCCGGTCGCAGCCGCAAGCTTCAGGCTGTTCAGATCGGACAGCGCGCCCTGCCATCGGGTGAACGGGGTCGACCAGTAAGCACCGTAGGGAATGCGGAGGTCGGACAGTGCGGTCATGCGTGCGCTCGCTTACTCTGAATCAAGTCCATGCATCCGGATGAATTCGACCAGACGGTCGCGGCAAGCTTCCGGCTCCTCGAATTGAAGGAAGTGCGTCGTGCCCGGAATCATCGCGACATCGACGCCATGTTCGTCATGCGCCGCCTTGGCCACCGCCGCGGACGGGCTCGCGTAAGGCGAATCCGGATCGCCCGCAATGATCCGCAACGGCACGCCGATGTCGCGCATGCGGTGGAACAGCGTCGGGTCTTTCTTGTGGCTGAAAACATAAGACTCGAATGCGGGCGGGCAGCATAGCGTCCACCGCCCGTCCGGCATGCGACGCGAGGTCGCCTGCGCCAGAAGACCGGCCTGTCCAGGCCGCCAACGGGCAAAGGCCGGCCGGTCGTATTGCGCAGCGAGTTCCTCCTGCGTGTCGAAGATCGCCTGCCGGCGCGCGGCGCGCGAGGACAGCCTCGCCGAGTCGGGCCCCTGCGTCGCCATCAGCGGATGATCGGTCGGCGGCGACATCGGCGGATCGAACACGCAGACCGCATCCCAGCGGCCGCGATTGCGCCAGGCATGTTCGAGCGTCGCCATCGACGACAGCGAATGCATCGCCGCAACCGTCCGGGCCGGACCGAAATGCCCGCGGATACCCTGAAACACCTCTTCGATATCGGAGAAGAAATTCTCCCAGACATGCCCCTCCTGGGTGTGCAGCGGGTTCTCGCCGTGATTGCGCATGTCGAAGGCGACGAGATCGTAGCGTTCGGCCAGCGGCAGCCAGAACGGCGCATAGGCGTTGATCGCAAGCCCGTTGCCATGGCCGAGCACGATGCGGGTGGCGCCCGGCCGGCCATAGCGCCGCAAGCGGATGACCGCGCCATCCTTCATGGTGAGGTCGGCGCGCGCCGAGGGTGGCGGTAACGTGAACGGCTGATGGAGGTTCATGCGGGGAGGCTTGTCGTCGCTCCGGGCGGCACGGTCAAGCGCCGCCGCGGCATGGCGAACCGTCGCCTGATGCGCCGGGGGAGTGCCGTCAGGCCGCCGGCGCCTTCGCCCGCTCAGTCTTTTCCTTGGTCCAGGCATCGAGTTCGCGGTGCGCGCTGGCCTTGAACTCGGCCGCTTCCTTGTCGGACAGGTTCTCGGTCGTCAGTTCGAGCCGGATGCCGTTCGGATCGAAGAAATAGATCGAGTGTATAAAGCCGTGATCGGTGATGCCGATGACGTCGACGCCGGCTGCCTCCAGCCGCTTCTTGGCGTCGACCACTTCCTCGATCGAATCCATGCGCAGCGCCAGATGATTGACCCAAGGCGGCGTGTTGGGTGACGGCACCGCAGCCTCGTTGTCGCCGAGATCGAAGAAGGCGATGTAGGAACCGTCCTTCATCTCGAAAAACACGTGCACATAGGGACAATATTCGCCGGTCGAGGGAACGTGGTCGGCCTTGATGACATGGGCGAGCGGCAGCCCGAGCAGATCCTCGTAGAAATGCCGGGTCTCCTCCGCGTCCCGGCAGCGCCAGGCGAAATGGTGCAGGCCGTGGATGGGGGCGACGGAACCTGAAACAGCGGTCGAGGCAGCAGACGAAGCGGCGGACATTGGCGTTCTCCCGTATCGGCGTCGGTCAGGGCCGGCCGGAACCCGGATGGCCCCGTTCCTGCATCGCCCCGGACATGCGCCGGATTTGTCACGAGAATACTAGATCGATCGAGGGTCGAAAGACCAGATGCCCTGCCGCTCCGCATGGCAGCACCTGCCCATTCGCTTGGCACAGCGATGCCCGGCGACATTCCTAAGAAGCCCGGCCCAACGCCCGCCTGCCGACCCGGAATGACTGCATCCCCGGGTGTGGACCTGTTGCTGAAGATCGTCATCGTGGACGAGAGCCCCGTGCGTTCGGCGATTCTTGAGGAGGGTCTGCGCGAGGCCGGCTTCACCGACGTGATCCGCATCGCCGAGATGCAGAATCTGCTGGCGCGCATCTACAAGATCGACCCCGACGTCATCCTGATCGACCTGGAAAATCCGAGCCGCGACGTGCTGGAGCAGATGTTCCAGGTCAGCCGGATCGTGAAGCGTCCGATCGCCATGTTCGTCGACCAGAGCGACACCGCCTCGATCCAGGCCTCGGTCGACGCCGGCGTCGCGTCCTACATCGTCGACGGGCTGAAGAAGGAGCGGATCAAGTACATCCTCGATACCTGCATCTCGCGCTTCAACGCCTTCGCCAGGCTGCAGGAAGAGTTGGACCGCACCAAGTCCGCGCTGGAGGAGCGCAAGGTCATCGACCGCGCCAAGGGAATATTGATGTCGGCCAAAAAGCTGACGGAAGACGAGGCCTATGCGTTGTTGCGGAGTACCGCGATGAAGGAAAACAAGAAGATCGCCGATATCGCGCAATCGGTGATCACCGCCGCGGAGATGTTCAAATGACCGGCGGCAAACGCATCCGCATCGGCTTTATCCCGCTGGCCGACGCAACCGCGCTGATCGTCGCCGTCGACAAGGGCTTCACCGCCGAGGAAGGCGTGGATGTCGAACTCGTGCGCGAAGTGTCATGGTCGAATGTCCGCGACAAGCTCAATATCGGCCTGTTCGATGCAGCGCACCTGCTGGCGCCGGTGGCGATCGCCTCGAGCCTTGGCCTGGGTCACGTCAAGGTGCCGATCATCACCGCCTTCGGCCTCGGGCTGAACGGCAATGCGATCACTGTCTCGCCTGCCCTCTACGCCGCGCTGAAGGACGCAGCCGACGGCGACCTCACCGATCCGATGGTGTCGTCGCGCGCGCTCGCCCGCGTGGTGATGGACCGCAAGGCGCGCGGCGAGGAACCGTTGACCTTCGGCATGACCTTCCCCTATTCCACGCACAATTATCACCTGCGGTTCTGGATGGCGGCCGGTGGCGTCGACCCCGATCAGGATGTGCGGCTGATCGTGCTGCCCCCGCCCTATATGGTGGAGAGCCTCGCCAACAAGCATGTCGATGCCTTCTGTGTCGGCGCGCCGTGGAATTCGGTCGCGGTCGATCTCGGCATCGGGCACATCCTGCATTTCGTGTCAGAGATCTTTCAGCGGGCCGCGGAAAAGGTGCTGGCGGTTCGCGCGCGCTGGGCCGAAGACAATCCGGATGTGTTCCGCCGGCTGGTGCGGGCGCATGGCCGCGCGGCTGACTTCGTCGAAAATCCGGACAATCGGGACGAGGTCGCCGCGATCCTGTCCGCTCCGGATCGTATCGCCGTGGCGCCGGAGGTCATCCGCCGTACCCTCGACGGGCGACTGAAAGTGTCGCCCGACGGCACCCTTAGATCGAGCGGCCGCTATCTCCTGGTCGGACGCGACGGTGCCGCGCGTCCTGATCCGGTGCAGGCCGCATGGCTCTACGCGCAAATGGTGCGCTGGGGCCAGGCCCTGATGTCTGCGGAGAATCTGGCGGAGGCCAAGGCCACGTTCCGGCCGGACCTTTATGACGAAATCCTCGGGCCGCAGCCGCCGCTCCCGTCCTCCGAACCGGCCGATCGCGTCGGCGCTTTCACCGGTCCGGCCTTCGATCCGGACAACATTGCGGCGCATCTCGACGGCTGGAAAATCCGGCGCCGATAAGCCTCTTTCATCCGCCTATCGAGCGGCGGTCAGCTGCATTGCGTTGCACAATCGCGCATCAGATCAGACCCCTGATGCAGCAATCTTCAGCTTTTCGCGCCGACACCCGATTCGCGGGCTTTTCGATAAGCCTCTGACTTCATTCTGGAATCGTTTCGAACCGAAGTTGGCACGAAGCTTGTAAAGAAGAGCCCGACAGGGTGTCCGTGTCATCGGGCGCCCGACACCGATCCAACGACGGATCGACCAGGCGAAGCCGCCATCCCAAGGAGCCAGCCCCGCGAGGGGAACGGGCGCCTGCCGGATGAGCGGCTTTTTTGTTTTGGCGACCCATTGGACCCCGCCGGGCCAACAGAAAGACAGAGGGATAGTTGATGTCAAAGGACCGCGAGATTTCGAAGACCAGGTTGAGCCGCCGCACGCTGCTCAAGGGCACGGCCGGCACCGCCGCCCTGCTCGCCGCAGTTAAGACCCAGTTCCCGTTCGGCCTTCCGATCGCGCACGCCTCGGCGCCGGAGGTGAAGAAGGCAGTGCTCGGCTACATCGCGTTGATGGACGCCTCTCCGCTGGTGATCGCCAAGGAGAAAGGAATCTTCGCCAAATACGGCATGCCCGACGTCGAAGTGTCCAAGCAGGCCTCTTGGGGCGCGACCCGCGACAACATGGTACTCGGCTCCGAGAATAACGGCATCGATGGCGCGCATATCCTGACGCCGATGCCCTACCTGATCTCGACCGGCAAGGTGACGCAGAACAACGTGCCGACACCGATGTATCTGCTGGCTCGCCTCAATCTCGATGCACAGGCGATTTCCGTTTCCAACGAGTACAAGGACCTCAAGGTCACCACGGACGCCTCGCCGCTCAAGACTGCCTTCGAGAAGAAGAAAGCCGCCGGCAAGGAAGTGAAGGTCGCAATGACCTTCCCGGGCGGCACCCACGATCTGTGGATTCGCTATTGGCTCGCCGCCGGCGGCATCGATCCCGACAAGGATATCTCGACCATCGTCGTTCCGCCGCCGCAGATGGTGGCGAACATGAAGGTCGGCAACATGGATGCATTCTGCGTTGGCGAGCCGTGGAACGAGCAGCTCGTAAACCAGAATATCGGCTTCACCGCCTGCTCGACTGGCGAAGTCTGGAGCAAGCATCCGGAGAAAGCGCTCGGCATGCGCGCCGCATGGGTCGACAAATACCCGAACGCCGCAAAGGCGCTGCTCATGGCTGTGATGGAAGCGCAGCAATGGTGCGACAAGCCGGAAAACCGGCAGGAAATGTCGACCATCGTCGGCAAGCGCCAGTGGTTCAACGTGCCGGTCGCCGACATCATCGGCCGCGCCAATGGCGACATCAACTACGGCAACGGCCGCGTCGAGAAGGGCACCAAGCAGTTCATGAAGTTCTGGCAGGACCACGCGTCCTATCCGTTCAAGAGCCATGACGCCTGGTTCGTTACCGAGGACATTCGCTGGGGCAAGTTCGAGCCGTCGACCGACATCAACGGCCTCGTCAACAAGGTGAACCGCGAAGACCTGTGGCGCGAAGCAGCCAAGCAACTCTCGGTCGCGGCCGCCGATATCCCGGCATCGCCCTCACGCGGCAAGGAAACCTTCTTCGACGGCAAGGTCTTCGATCCCGCCGACCCGCAGGCCTACCTCAAGAGCCTGTCGATCAAACGCGTCGAAGTGTGATCGCGTATAGGGCCGCGTGACGACGCGGCCCACTTCCCCTCGCGGAGACATCTTCCAAATGACCATGACCGTTCTGAAGACTGAGCCGAGCGTCGCGACCACGCTGCCGAAAGGCGAGGTTCTCAGGATTACCCCGCCGAAGCCGAGCTTCCTGCGCGCGCGGCTTCTGCCCGCACTGAAAGATGTCGCCGCCAATGTGATCCCGCCGCTGGTGATGCTCGCGCTCATCCTGACGGTCTGGCAGATCCTGTGCATGAAGCCGGGCGCCACGCTCCCCTCTCCCACCAAGATCTGGAGCGAAGCCTACGACCTGATCGTCGATCCGTTCTTCGTCGCGGGTCCACAGGATATCGGTCTGGGCTGGCGTGTCCTGACCTCGCTGCAGCGTGTCGCGGTCGGCTACGGCTTCGCCGCGGTGATCGGCATAATGCTCGGAACCATCATCGGCCAATCGGTCTGGGCGATGCGCGGTCTCGATCCGATCTTCCAAGTGCTGCGTACGATCTCACCGCTTGCCTGGCTGCCGATCTCGCTGGCAGCGTTCCGCGACAGCCAGCCTTCCGCCATCTTCGTAATTTTCATCACCTCGGTGTGGCCGATCATCATCAACACCGCGGTCGGTATCCGCAACATCCCGCAGGACTACCGCAATGTCTCGCGCGTTCTCCGGCTCAACCATCTCGAGTTTTTCTGGAAGATCATGATCCCGTCTGCGGCGCCCTACATCTTCACGGGGCTTCGCATCGGGATCGGCCTCTCGTGGCTCGCCATCGTGGCGGCGGAGATGCTGACCGGCGGCGTCGGCATCGGCTTCTTTATCTGGGATGCCTGGAACTCGTCGCGCCTGTCCGACATCGTCGTCGCGCTCATCTACATCGGCATCGTGGGCTTCATCCTGGATCGCATCGTCGCGATGCTCGCCAATATCGTCACCCGCGGCACGGCTGCGAATTAGGAGGTTACGATGAAACATTATTTGCAGATCGAGCAGGTCAACAAGATTTTCAAACGCGGGTCGCAGGAGACTAATGTCCTCAAGGATATCGACCTCAGCGTCGACAAGGGCGAATATGTCTCGATCATCGGGCATTCCGGCTGCGGCAAGTCTACCCTGCTCAACATCGTCGCCGGATTGACCGATGCCACATCCGGCGGCGTCTTGCTGGAGGACCGGGAGGTCAACGATCCCGGACCCGACCGTGCGGTCGTGTTCCAGAACCACTCGCTGCTGCCGTGGCTCACCGTCTACGACAATGTGAGTCTTGCGGTGAACAAGGTGTTCTCCGGCGTCAAGTCGCGCACCGAGCGTCATGACTGGGTCATGCACAATCTCGAACTGGTGCAGATGACGCACGCCAAGGACAAGCGGCCGGGCGAAGTGTCAGGCGGCATGAAACAGCGCGTGGGCATCGCGCGCGCGCTCGCGATGGAACCGAAGGTTCTGCTGCTCGACGAGCCGTTCGGTGCGCTCGACGCGCTCACCCGCGCCCATCTGCAGGACTCGGTGATGGCGATCCATCAGAAGCTCGGCAACACCGTGATGATGATCACCCACGATGTCGACGAGGCGGTTTTGCTCTCCGACCGCATCGTGATGATGACCAACGGCCCTGCGGCGCGCATCGGCGAGATCCTCGACGTGCCGCTGCCGCGGCCGCGCAAGCGCCTGGAGCTCGCAGCGAACCAGACCTACCTGAAATGCCGCCAGCGCGTGCTCGAATTCCTTTACGAACGACATCGCTTCGTCGAAGCGGCGTGAGGCAAAGGTGAGCGAAGCCCTCGTTATCGTCGGCAATGGCATGGCCGCGGCGAAGCTCGTGGAGCGGTTGTCCGCGCGCGCGCTCGGCCGCTACGCCATTGCCGTGATCGGCGAGGAGCCGGCGCTGGCCTACAACCGCGTGCTGCTCTCGTCGGTGCTGGCCGACGAGGTTTCGCAGAGCGATATTGAACTGAAGTCCAGGCGCTGGTGGCGCGATCGCGGCGTCACTGTTCTCTATGGCCACGCCGCGACTGCCATCGACCGCGACATCCGCCGGGTGAAGCTCGCGAGCGGCGCCACCATTCCCTATTCGAAGCTTGTCTTCGCCACCGGCTCGCGTCCGATTGTGCTGCCTATCCCGGGACGCGAATTGCCGGGCGTGATGACCTTCCGCGACCTGCGCGATGTCGACGTGCTGAAATCCGCCGGGCGATGCAATGCCGTGTTGATCGGCGGCGGCCTGCTCGGGCTCGAGGCCGCCTACGGGCTCGCGAAGGCCGGCGCTAGGGTCACGGTCGTGCATCTGATGGACCGCCTGATGGAGCGCCAGCTCGATGCGGAAGCCGCGGAGATGCTGAAGGCTGCGGTGGAAATGAAGGGCATCGACGTCCTGCACAATGCCGAGACCGCGCGGTTCGCGGGCAGCAAGAAGGTCGAGCATGTCGAACTGAAGGATGGCCGCATCATTCCAGCAGATATCGTGGTGATGGCGGCCGGTATCGCGCCGAATGTCGCGCTGGCACGCACGGCTGGCGTGTCGATCAATCGCGGCATCGTCGTCGATGACGGAATGCAGACCGACATTCCCGGCCTCTACGCGGTCGGCGAATGCGCCGAGCATGACGGACGCTGCGTCGGCCTGGTCGAGCCGGCCTATGAGCAGGCCACGGTGCTGGCCGACCGCCTTGCCGGCGGCAGTTCGAGTTATATCGGCACCACTCCCGCCACCAATCTCAAGGTGTCCGGCGTCAATGTGTTTTCGGCGGGCGATGTCCTTGGTGGCGCCGGCACCGAGCAGGTACTGCTCCGCGATCCCGGCCTCGGCGTCTACAAGAAGCTCGTTATCAGGAACGACCGCCTCGTCGGCGCGGTGCTGTTTGGCGATACCGCCGACGGGCTCTGGTATCTCGACCTGATCCGCACCGGCGCACCGACGGACCGCTTCCGCAACGAACTCGCGTTCGGCCGGGCGCTGGCCGAACGCGCAACCAGACTGGACCAGCACAATCCGGACGAGATCAGGCAGGACAGGATCAGACAGGACAAGATCAACCGGGACAACGTCAACCAGGATCTGGCGGCCTGACATGTCCGGCGATTTCACCCCCGATCAGAAACGCTATCTGGAAGGCTTCGTGTCAGGCCTGTCCACGGCGCGTGTTGCCAGAGGCGCGGGCGGCGGGGGCAAAGGCGAGCCGACCGGCCCGGACGCGATCCACATCAAGGCGCAGGACCGCACCATGGCGGCCGGTGGCAAGCTCGCCGATCAGGAGAAGTTCAAGCGCGAACTGCATCCCTTCGATGCGTATCCGAAGCTGCGCGAGCAGGCGGAGAAGAACGAGCCGCCGAAGCCCGCCGACAATTTCCGCTGGCGCTATTTCGGCCTGTTCTATGTCGCTCCGGCGCAGTCCTCGTATATGTGCCGGCTGCGGATTCCGAACGGCATCCTGACGCACTGGCAATTCGCCGGCCTTGCCGATGTCGCGGAGAAATATGCCGGGCCCTATTCGCACGTGACCACACGCGCCAATCTCCAATTGCGCGAGATCGAGCCTGCGAACGCCACCAATCTGGTCGAAGCGATCCAGGACCTGGGGCTTTGTTCGCGCGGCTCGGGCGCCGACAATATCCGCAATGTCACGGGCACGCCGACCGCCGGCATCGACCCGCAGGAACTGCTCGACACCCGGCCCTTTGCGCGGGAGTGGCACCATCACATCCTCAACGACCGCTCGCTCTACGGCCTGCCGCGCAAGTTCAACGTCGCTTTCGACGGCGCCGGCCGCATCGCAGTGCTGGAGGACACCAACGATATCGGCTTCCAGGCCGTGGTGGTGAAGGACGGATTCGGCGCCGAGCCCGGCATCTGGTTCAAGCTCACGCTCGGCGGCATCACGGGTCACAGAGATTTCGCGCGCGATACCGGCGTGATCGTGAAGCCCTCGGAAGCGACCGCCATTTCCGACGCCATCGTTCGCGTCTTCATCGAGCACGGCAACCGCACCGACCGCAACAAGGCGCGGTTGAAATATGTGCTGGATGCCTGGGGCTTCGACAAATTCCTGACCGCGGTGGAGGACAAGCTCGGCCGCCCGCTCACCCGTGTTCCGGCCGACGCGCTGGAGCCGCGTCCGGTGTTCGACCGGCTCGCCCATATCGGCGTGCATCCGCAGAAGCAGGATGGGCTGTTCTGGATCGGCATTGTGCTGCCGGTCGGCAAGATGAGCGTTGAGCAGATGCGCGGCATCGCGAGGATCGCACGCGAGCATGGCGACGGCGATATTCGCCTCACCGTCTGGCAGAACCTGCTGCTCTCCGGCGTTCCGGCGGACAAGGTCACGCAGGTCGAAAGCGAGATCGCGGCGCTCGGCCTGTCCACGCACGCCACATCGGTCCGCGCCGGGCTTGTCGCCTGCACGGGTGCCACCGGCTGCCGCTTCGCCGGCGCACATACCAAGGAGAATGCCGAGGAGATCGCACATTGGTGCGACGCGCGCGTATCGCTCGATACGCCGGTCAATATTCACCTGACCGGCTGCCATCACTCCTGCGCGCAGCATTATATCGGCGATATCGGTCTGATCGGTGCGCGCGTCGCGATCAACGACGATGGCGACAGTGTCGATGGCTATCATGTCCATGTCGGCGGCGGCTTCGGGCCGGATGCCGCGATCGGCCGCGAAATCTACCGCGATGTGAAGGCGGAGACCGCGCCGAAGGTCGTCGAACGCATGCTGAAGGGCTATCTCGCGCATCGTGCGTCGGCGGATGAGACTTTCCTGGCTTTTGCTAAGCGCCATGAGGTCGACGCGCTCAAGGGAATGTTCGACGCGGAGGCGGTAGAATGAACGCCCCGCCGCCTCCCATCCCCAACCTCATTCCGGAGACCGCGCCGTTCTCGCCCGAACAGCGCGCCTGGCTGAACGGATTCTTCGCCGGCCTCGTTTCGCTCGACGGCGCAGGCGTCACCGCGCTGTCGCCCGAGCAGAATGCGGCGATGATGGCGGGCAGCGCTGGCGACGGCGACGACGGTGAAGCGCCTTGGCACGACCAGACCTTGCCGATGGCCGAGCGGATGACGCTCGCTGAGGGCCGTCCGTTGCGTCGACGGATGATGGCGGCGATGGCCCAGCAGGATTGCGGCCAGTGCGGCTACAATTGCAACGACTATGCCGACAAGATTGCCGACAAGTCCGAGGAGCGGCTGAACCTTTGCGTGCCCGGCGGCAAGGAAACCGCCCGGATGCTGAAGTCGCTCTACGAGGAGATGGACAAGGCGCCGGCCGCAGCGAAGGTGCCGGCAGAGGCCCAGCCCGCTAACCCGCAGCCCGCAGGAGACACCGGCCGCTCGCGCGACAATCCCGCGACCGCGACCTTCGTCGGCCGCTACAGGCTTAACAAGCCGGGCTCCGAGAAGGACACCTGGCACCTCGATTTCGATCTCAGCGCGGCGAAACTCGACTACGTCGTCGGCGACGCCTTCGGCCTATTCCCGAAGAACGATCCCGCCCTTGCCGACGCGATCATCGGTACGCTTGGCGTTTCGCCCGATTTTGACATCGGCGGCAGAGCGTTGCGCGAGATTCTGATCGAGACGGTTGCGCTGTCGCCCGCGCCGGACTCGCTCTTCCAGCTGTTCTCCTACATCACCGGCGGCGAGCGGCGGCTGAAAGCCAAGGCGCTCGCCTCCGGCGAAGACCCGGATGGCGACGCGGAAACGCTCGACGTTCTGGCCACGCTCGAGAAATTCGCAGGGATCGCACCCGATCCGGAAGCCTTCATCGAGGCGCTGGAGCCGCTGCAGCCAAGGCTCTATTCGATCTCGTCGTCGCCCAAGGTCGAGCCCGGCCGGCTGTCGCTGACCGTCGATACGGTACGCTATCCGATTGCGGGTCGCACGCGGCTCGGCGTCGCCTCGACCTATCTCGCCGAGCGCATTGCGCCGGGCGCGCCGATCGAGGTCTATGTGCAGAAGGCGCATGCCTTCGGCCTGCCCGCCGATCCGTCGGTCCCTGTCATCATGGTCGGCCCCGGCACCGGAGTCGCGCCGTTCCGGGCCTTCCTGCACGAGCGGATGATCACCAAAGCTCAGGGGCGGAACTGGCTGTTCTTCGGCCATCAGCGGCGCGACCATGACTATTTCTACGAGGATGAACTCGCCGCCATGAAGGCTGCCGGCGTGCTGACGCGGTTGTCCCTGGCATGGTCCAGAGACAGCGATCAGAAATTCTACGTCCAGGACCGCATGCGAGAGGTGGGGCGAGATCTATGGTCATGGCTCGCCGACGGCGCCCATATCTATGTGTGTGGCGATGCCAAGCGCATGGCGAAGGACGTCGAGCGCGCACTGGTCGATATCGTTGCGCAGCACGGCGCGCGCTCGACCGATGAGGCGATTGCGTTCGTCGCCGACTTGAAGAAGCGCGGACGCTATCAGCAGGACGTGTATTGATGGTCGTGGTGGCTCAGCGGCCGAACCTAACGTCGTTTGAATATGGCGCGCCATGAACGCGCCCGCCAGCACACCGCCCGTTGTCCGCACGACCTGCCCTTATTGCGGTGTCGGGTGCGGCGTGCTTGCCTCGCCCGACGGGCGCGGCGGCGCAATGGTCTCCGGCGATCCCGATCACCCGGCGAATTTCGGGCGGCTTTGCTCGAAAGGCTCCGCGCTCGGCGAAACCCTCTCGCTTGGCACGCGGTTGCTGCATCCGATGCTGCGCCAGCCGGACGCGACCTACATCCGCACGGACTGGGACACAGCTCTCGATCAGGCCGCAGATGGTTTCCGCCGCATCATCGCTCGCGACGGACCGGATGCGGTCGCCTTCTACCTGTCCGGCCAATTGCTGACCGAAGATTACTACGTCGCCAACAAGCTGATGAAGGGCTTTATCGGCACCGCCAATGTCGACACCAATTCCCGGCTCTGCATGGCCTCCTCTGTCGCCGGCCACCGCCGTGCGTTCGGAGCGGATACTGTGCCCGGCTGCTATGCCGATCTCGATTGCGCCGATGTAATCGTGCTGGTCGGCTCGAACGCCGCCTGGTGCCACCCGGTTCTGTTCCAGCGCATGGTGAAGAACAAGCGCGACCGCGGCGCGAAGCTCGTGGTCATCGACCCGCGCCGCACGGTCACGGCCGAAGAGGCGGACCTGTTCCTCTCCGTCGCACCCGGCATGGACTCCGTGCTGTTCGCCGGTCTGCTCGCGCATCTCGCCGACCGCACCGCGCTCGACTTCGGCTATATCGATACCCACACGTCCGGATTCGAAGCCGCGCTCGAGCGATGCCGCGCACTGGCCCCGAGTCTCGATGCGGTTGCGGCGGCCACAGGTCTCGACACGGCCGACATCGCGCATTTCTTCGATCTGTTCCGCACCAACGAACGCGTCGTCACTTGCTATTCGCAGGGCGTGAACCAGTCGGCGCAGGGCACCGACAAGGTCAACGCCATCATCAATTGCCATCTCGCCACCGGTCGAATCGGTAAACCCGGCATGGGGCCGTTCTCGCTGACGGGTCAGCCGAATGCGATGGGCGGCCGCGAGGTTGGCGGCCTCGCCAACCAGCTTGCAGCGCATATGGGCTTCTCGCCTGAAGAGCTCGATCGCGTCGGCCGCTTCTGGGATGCGCCGAACATGGCGCAGCGCGAGGGGCTGAAAGCGGTGCAGATGTTCGAGGCGATCGCCCGCGGCCAGATCAAGGCGCTGTGGGTGATCGCGACCAACCCGGCGGTGTCGCTCCCGGATGCCGGCGCCGTACGCTCGGCATTAAGCCAGCTCGAATTATTCGTCGTGTCCGAGAACGTTCTGTCGAACGACACGGTCACATGCGGCGCGCATATTCTGCTTCCCGCCACAGCCTGGGGCGAGAAGAGCGGGACGGTGACGAATTCGGAGCGCCGCATTTCGCGCCAGCGCGCCTTTCTGCCGTTGCCGGGCGAAGCGAAGCCCGACTGGTGGATCGTCACGCAGGTCGCGCGGCGGCTCGGCTTTGGCGACGCCTTCGCTTACGAAAGCGCGGCGGATGTTTTCCGCGAGCATGCCGCCCTCTCCGCTTTCGAAAATGATGGCAGTCGCGATTTCAATATCGGCGCCTGTGCGGACCTTGACGACGCGGCTTTCGATGCCCTTGCGCCGTTCCAATGGCCGAGACCCTCGCCAGACAAGGCCGCGGAAACCCGCTTCTTCGCGGAGGGCGGATTCTTCACACCGGACCGACGGGGTCGCTTCGTTGCACCGGAACAGCCGGCGCTGCGATCAGCGACCGATGCCGCGTTTCCTTTCATTCTCAATACCGGCCGCATTCGCGACCAATGGCATACGATGACACGAACCGGTCTGAGTCCCCGGCTCGCCTCGCATCTGCCTGAGCCGTTCGTCGAGATTCATCCAGATGACGCGGTGAACGCCGCACTGGCGGACGACGTTTTCGCCAGCGTGACAACACCATACGGAGCCGTCGTGCTGAAGGTGCGCGTCAGCGACGGCCAGCAACGCGGATCGCTGTTCGTGCCGATCCACTGGAGCGACGCAAATGCAGCCTCCGCCCGCATCGGCGAGCTTGTGACTCCGGCGACCGACCCGTTCTCCGGGCAGCCCGAATCCAAGGCCACACCGGCCTCGATCACGCGCGTCGATTTCCGTTTCGCCGGGTTCCTGCTCAGCAAGCAGTCGATGAGCCTGCCGAACCACACGTGGTGGGCGCGCTCCTCCGCAGACGGCGGCGATGGCATTTTGTTCGCCTGCAACGATGGCCCCGATCGCTGGCGTGGCTGGATGCATGACAACGCTCCGCCCGATGTTTCTTTGTCGGAGTATCTCGACGAACCACACGGCATCTACAGAGCCGCAGGCTTCGCCGATGGACGGCTTGTATGTTGCCTGTTTGTCGGACCGGCCTCGCGGCGGCCGAAATGGGACGTCGCAAAAGCACAGCTCGCCGCGGGAACACTGGAAGAGCGACAGCGCCGCATTCTCCTGTCCGGACAATCGGCCGATGGCATGGTGGACGCCGGACCTGTTGTCTGCGCCTGCTTCGGCGTCGGACTCAACACCATCCGCAATGCGCTCGCCGCCGGCGCAGCGGTCGACGTCGCAGGCATCGGCAGAGCACTCCGAGCGGGGACGAATTGCGGCTCCTGCCTGCCCGAACTGAAGAAAATCGTGGCTCAAGAAGGACATCGTGACCGGCATGCACGACAAGACACGCTCGCCCTCTGAGAGCCCGCCGCCGCGCATGAACCCGCTGGCACGGTTGCCGGTATTCTTCTCCCTGCATGGCAAGCGCGTGTTGATCGCCGGAAGCAACGCGGCTGCGGCCTGGAAGGTGGAATTGCTGGCGGCGGCCGGCGCTCACGTCGAGGTCTATGCCACCAACCCGAGCGACGAATTGCTCGCAGTGGCAGCCACTCCGCCTTCGGGCGAGATCACGCTGCATCGCAAGCCCTGGACTCCTCATGCGATGGAAGGGCGCGCCCTTGCCATCGGCGCTTGCGACACCGATGAGGAGGCCCGGCAATTCCAGGTCGCTGCGCGTGCCGCGGGCACCCCCTGCAACGTGATCGACAAGCCGGACTATTGCGATTTTTCATTCGGCGCCATCGTCAACCGCTCACCGCTCGTTGTTGCGATCTCAACCGACGGCGCGGCCCCGGTCTTCGCGCAAGCGATCCGCTCGCGCATCGAGGCAATGCTGCCCGCCGGCTTCGCGCGCTGGGCGGAGGCCGCACGCAACTGGCGCGAAGCGTTGAAACAGTCGGGTCTGTCGTTCAATGGCCGCCGCCTGTTCTGGCAGGTCTTCACCCGCACCGCCCTGCAGAATCCGAACGGCGCGCCCTCTCCTGCCGATTTCGATGCGCTGCTGAGTCAAACAAGAAGCGAGGCCCCCGCTGCCGAGCATGGATCGGTGACCCTCGTCGGCGCCGGCCCCGGTGACCCCGAATTGCTCACGCTTCGCGCCGTGCGCGCACTGCAATCAGCCGACGTGATCCTGTACGATGATCTCGTTTCGAATGAGGTGCTGGATTTCGCGCGGCGGGAGGCCAAGCGCATGCTGGTCGGCAAAGCCGGGCACGGCCCATCATGCAGGCAATCCGAAATCAACACGCTGATGGTGGGACTCGCCAAGTCGGGCCGCCGGGTGGTGCGGCTGAAGGGCGGCGACCCGATGATCTTCGGGCGCGCGGGCGAGGAAATCGCAGCCTGCCGTGAGGCCGGTATTGCAATGGAGATCGTGCCCGGCATCACCGCCGCACAGGGTGCCGCGAGCCGGCTTGGTCTATCGCTGACGCATCGCAGCGCCGCGCGTCGCGTGCAATATGTCACCGGCCATGGCGAGAACGGCTTGCTGCCCGAGGACATCGACTGGCGCAGCGTCGCCGACCCGGCTGCGACCACAATCATCTACATGCCGAAGAAGACGCTGCGGCAGTTCGCCAATCGCGCGCTTGCGGCGGGACTCGATCCGACGACGCCTGCGCTCGCGATCGCCAATGCGACCCGGCCGACGGAGCAAGTCGTGACGGCGACAATCGGCGCGCTCGCGGACGCGGTGCTTCCCGAGGGACCGACGATCGTCATGATCGGGGCGGTCTGTGAAGCAGCCACGAACTCCGTTCATTCCCGCGAAAGCGGGAATCCAGGAACTGGGGCCCCGCTCTCGCAGAGACGAACGGATGGAGATGCAGTCAGGATCAACTGACGTAAGCTCAGCGCCCTACACCGTCACATAGCGGTGCACGAGATCGGCGTCACGATCCATATCGGCGCTGGTGCCGCGCCAAACTGTGCGGCCTTTCTCGATGACAAAATGGCGGTCGGCGATGCGCTTAAGCACCGACAAATTCTTGTCCACAATCAGGATCGACTGCCCGCGCGATTTCAGCAGCGAGATGCAGTTCCAGATTTCGGACCGGATCACCGGCGCAAGCCCCTCGGTCGCCTCGTCGAGAATGAGCAATTGCGGGTTGGTCATCAGCGCGCGCCCGACCGCGAGCATCTGCTGCTCACCGCCTGACAACGTGCGGGCATATTGATTGCGCCGCTCTTCCAGCCTCGGGAACAGCCTGAAGACTTCTTCCAGGGTCCAGGGATTCTTGCGCTTCAGGCGGTTGGCCGCGGTCGCGACCAGATTCTCGAACACGGTCAGAAGCGGAAACACCTGCCTCCCCTCCGGCACGAGACCGATGCCGCCGCGTGCGATGACTTCCGGCGCACGCCCGGCGACCGACTGTCCTGCGAATTCGACGCTCCCGCCGGCGGGCGGCGTCAGCCCCATGATCGACCGGATGGTCGTGGTCTTGCCCATCCCGTTGCGACCGAGCAGGGTCACGATCTCGCCGTCGCCGACCGACAGGTCGATGTCGAACAACACCTGGCTGCGGCCGTAGCGCGCCTGCAGCTTCTCGACCTTCAGCATCATGCGTCGCCCTCACCGAGATAGGCGACCCGCACCGCCTCGTTGGTGCGGATGTCTTCGGCGGAGCCGGTTGCAATCCGCTCGCCGTTGACGAGCACGGAGATACGATCGGCCAGCGCGAACACCGCGTCCATGTCGTGCTCGACCAGAAGGATGGTGACTTCCGTCTTCAGCACTTTGAGCAAGTCGATCATTCGCGCACATTCGGCCGTACCGAGGCCGGCCATCGGCTCGTCCAGCAGCATCATGCGCGGCTTCGTCGCCAGCGCGATCGCAAGCTCAAGCTGCTTCTGCTCGCCATGCGACAATTCCGAGACCACGATGTCCGACCGGTCGCCCAGGCCCACGCGATCGAGATGCTGCCGCCCCTCGTCGCGGACATCGGTGACGCTGCGTGCATCGACGAAAAACTGATACGAGTGACCGCGCCTCGCCTGCACCGCAAGCGCGACATTGTCGAGGGTCGTGTAGTCGGGAAGCAATTGCGTGATCTGGAACGAACGGGCCAGCCCATGCTGCACGCGCTCCGGCGTTTTCCAGCCGCTGATCTCCTTGCCGTCGAAATGGATGGTGCCGGAATCCTGATGCAATTCGCCCGCGATCTGCGAGATGAATGTGGTTTTGCCGGCGCCGTTCGGACCGATCAGCGCGTGCAGTTCGCCCTCCACGACATCGAGCGAAAGACTGTTGGTCGCGATCAGGCCACCGAAGCGCTTGGTCAGGCGATCGACCTTGAGAAGCGGCTCACTCACGTTTGCGGCTCCAGCCGGAGAACAGCGACATCAACCCACCCGAGGAGAACAGCACGATCACGATCAGAATCGGCCCCAGGAAGAACTTCCAATGCTCGGTCCACGAGGTCAGGACCGTCTCGAGCCCGATCAGCAACGCCGCACCGAGCGCCGGACCAAGCAGGGTTCCCGTGCCGCCAAGGATGATCATGATCATCAGGTCGCCCGACTTGGTCCAGTGCAGCATGTCGGGCGATACGAACTTGGAGTAGTTCGCCATCAGCGCGCCAGCGAGGCCTGCGCCCATGCCGGCGATCACGAATGCGGTGAGCTTGTATTGATAGGTCGATACCCCGATCGCAGCCATGCGCCGTTCATTCTGGCGGATGCCGCCGAGCAGCATGCCGAACGGCGAGCGCACCAGCCGCGCAAAGACTACAAAATAAACCACCGCAATCGATATCGTCAGATAATAGAAGGTCGTGTCGTCGGCCATGTTGAGGTCGAAGAGAACGTTGCGGCGCCGCACGATCAGCCCATCGTCGCCGCCATAGGCCTTCAGCGACAGGAACAGAAAGAACAGCATCTGCGCGAAGGCGAGCGTGATCATGATGAAGGGCACGCCGCTCGTTCGCAACGAGAGCGCGCCAAGCACAAGGGCACACAGGCCGCTGATCGCGACCGCCGCGATCACGGTGATCAGAAACTGGTTGGTACCGGGGATGAACCCGAGGAACGGGTTGCCGTCGACATAATGGTGATAAAGGATGCCGACGACATACCCGCCGACCCCGAAATACGCGGCGTGTCCGAAGCTGACCATGCCGCCATAGCCGAGGATCAGATTAAGACTGGCAGCGGCAATTGCATAGATCGTGATGCGGATGGCGAGGCCGATCAGCGACGGATCGCCGATCGACTTCGCGAGCGCCGGAAAGGCCGCGGCGCACAGGATGAAGACGATCGTGCCCGCAACCGGCCACCAGTTCCGGTGCGGCGGCGCATCGGCCTGCCCAACATATTTCTCGTCAACCTTGAGCATGGAACAGCCCCTGCGGCCGGATCAGGAGCACCAGCGCCATCACGAGATAGATGCCCATGGACGAGAGACCGGCGCCGAGCGCGTCGGCTTCCGAGGCATTCATCACGGTCTTGAGCATCCCCGGCAGAAAAGCGCGCAGCAGGGTATCGGTGACGCCGACGATCAGCGCGCCGTAAAAGGCGCCGCGGATCGAGCCAAGCCCGCCGATTACAACCACGACGAAGGTGAGAATGAGGATCTGCTCACCCATCCCGACCTGGACCGCGAGCAACGGGCCGGCCATCAGCCCGGCCAGCCCGGCGAGCAGCGCGCCGAGCCCAAAGACGACAGTATAGAGAAGGCGGATGTCGACCCCGAGCGCGCGGACCATTTCGCGGTGAGTCGATCCCGCACGCACCAGCATGCCGATGCGGGTCTTGTTGACCAGGAGATACAGCCCGAGCGCCACCAGGAGGCCGACCACCATGATCGCGATGCGATAGGTCGGGTACGGAATGCCGGGAATGATTTCGACCGAGCCGGAGAGGAACGGCGGCATGCCGACGAACAGCGGCGTGCGGCCGAACAGCATCGTGGTGCCTTCATTGATGAACAGGATCAGCCCGAACGTCGCCAGCACCTGTTGCAGATGATCGCGGTCATACAGCTTGCGGATGACCACGAACTCGATCAGCAGACCGGCGACCGCGGCCGCCAGCAGCCCGGCCGGTACGGCCAGCAGAAAGGAGCCGGTCTTTGCCGCCACCAGCGCCGCGCCGTAGGCTCCGATCATATAGAGCGAGCCATGCGCGAGATTGATGACGTTCATGATGCCGAAGATGAGGGTCAGTCCCGCCGCCATCAAAAACAGCATGATGCCGAACTGAACACCGTTCAGAATCTGCTCAAGCGCGAGCGTCATACCGGGCAACACATCATGTCGGTCATCACCTCAAACGCGGAAAAGACCGGGAGGACAAAGCCTCCCGGTCTTCGACTTGCCGCTTACAGCTTGCAGTCCTTGGAGTAGAAGTCGCCCTTGTCGGTGAAGACCTTGCCGACGGTCTTGATCACCGGAGCGCCGTCCGGACCCTTTTCGACCCGGATCGCAACCCAATCCTGGATCGGATGCTGGTTCGGGCCGAACTTGAACTTGCCGCGGACCGCTTCGAAATCCGCCTTCAGCATCGCCTGACGGAATTTCTCGGTGTCCTTCAGGTCGCCATTGACCGCCTTCAGCGCAGCACCCATCGCAAGCGCCGTGTCGTACGCCTGGCTGGCATAGAAGGTCGGCAGACGGCCGGGATATTTCTTAGCCCAGGCGTCCATGAACTTCTTGTTGGCCGGATTGTCGAAATCCGCATTCCAGTGCGTGGTGCCATTGGTGCCGACCGCAGCGTCGCCCAGCGCCTTCACGATATTCACGTCAACCGAAGGAGCCGCCACAACCAGCGGGATCGTTCCGAGCAGGCCCGCCTGCTGATACTGGCGCGCGAAGGTGATGCCGAGACCGCCCGGATGGAAGTGGAACACCATGTCCGGCTTAGCGGCGCGGATCTGCGCCATTTCCGGCGCGAAGTCGGTCTGGTCGAGACGCGTGTAAGTCTCGCCGACGATGTCGCCCTTGAAATAGCGCTTGAAGCCCGCGAGCGCATCTTTCCCGGCCGGATAGTTCGGCGCCAGGATGAAGGCCTTCTTGTAGCCAAGGTTGGTGGCGTTCTGGCCTGCGCTCTCATGCAGCGTGTCGTTCTGCCAGGACACCACGAAATAGTTCTTGTGGCAGTCCTTGCCGGCGAAGTTCGACGGACCCGCATTCGGGCTGACATAGATGCCGCCGGCATCGAGGACGTCCGGCGCGGTCGCACCGAGCACATTCGAGAAGATGATTCCGGTGAAAAGCTTGATGCCGTCCGTCTTCATCATGCGATCGGCGATCTGCTTGCCCTGGCCGGGCTTCAAACCGTCGTCTTCCACCACCACCTGCACCGGAACGCCGCCGAGCTTGCCGCCTTCCATCTCGACCGCAAGGTTGAAAGCGTCGCGGGCATCGGCTCCGATATAGCCAGCCGGCCCCGACAGCGTCGTGATAAATCCGATCTTCACCGGCTGCTGCGCGACTGCACCGGTCGCAAGCAATGCCGACAACGCCATTCCGGCGCCAAGCTTGGCTAATCTCACTGTACCCTCCTGTTGTCACTCATCCGTCAAAAAATCCACGGTCCGGTTTCATGTCACGGGATCGAGCCTGTAGCCCGTCCCCGATTTCACAATCTGCCCGAACACTGGTGGCGGAAAATGATACGTTGCCACGATTGTCTCTGTCCCGGCGCAGGCGTCAAGCAGTCTGCGCCGTGTGGCGCGCGCCTGCGCCGGATCGACGCAGAAATTGGATGTCAGATCCGGCGTCGCGAGCTGGATCGGACTGTGCAGCACATCTGCCAGAAAAACCAGCTGTCCGCCATCGCCGACCAGCCGAACCGTCGCCATTCCGCCGGTGTGGCCGGGCGCCGGTTCGAGCCAGAGGCCGGGCAGGATTTCCGCCGGCAGATCGACCGGGTCGTACTGGCCGGCATCGATGATCGGCTGCACGCTATCCGCGTATGCGCCATGCAGCGTGTGCGCATCTTCGGCAAAACGCGACCGCCAGTGCGACAGCTCGCGCTCCGGCACGACATACCGGGCATTGGGGAAAGTCGGCCGCCAGTCGGTGCTGCTGCCGATCGTGTTCCAGCCGACATGATCGGCATGCAGATGCGTGTTGATGACGATGTCGAAATCTTTGGGCTTGTAGCCCAGCGCCCCCAGCCGCAGCAGGAAGTCACCGTCGCGGCGGTGCCATGCAGGACGATCCGGCCGCTCCTTGCCGTTGCCGACGCCGGCATCGATCAGAATCAGATGGTCTGGGGTCTGGACGATGTAGGAATTGAAGGTCAGCGCCAGCGTTCCTGCCGCCGCATCGACGGCGCCCGGATAGGACGCCGCCGCTTCATGCAATGCATCTCCGGTCAGGTCGCGAAAAACAGCCGTGACCGGCCACCCGATCCGCTCGATGTCCGCCAGCCGATGGATGGTGGCGGTCCCGAGTTGCAGGCAATCGGGACCGACCAGCCGCACGGTGTCGGCAACCACCGTCACAGTTTGCAATCCGCCGCGTAGGGGTCACCGTAATCCGTCAGGATCTTCTCGCGCGTCTTCAGCACGATCGCCCCGGACGGATCCTTCTCGACCTTCATCGCGTACCAGTCCTGCACCGGATGCTGGTTCTTGCCGAACTTGAAGGCACCGCGGGTCAACTTGTAGTCCGCCTTCAGCATTGCCGCACGAAAACCGTCGACATTGTCGATCTTGCCGTCGATCGCCTTGAGCGCAGCGCCGATCGCAATCGCGGTGTCGTAACCCTGCGCCGCATACATCGTCGGCGTGCGGCCATATTTCTTCGTGAAGGCCTCCACGAAGGCCTTGTTCACCGGGTTGTCGAAATCGGCATTCCATGCGCCCGAAACATCGGTTCCGAGTGCGGCTTCGCCAACGGTCTTAAGCAAGGTGTGGTCCATCGACGGCTCGGCCAGCACCATCGGAATCGTGCCGAGAAGGCCCGCCTGCTGATACTGCCGCATGAAGGCAATGCCGAGCGCACCTGGATGGAAATGGAACACGACGTCCGGTTTCGCCGCCCTGATCTGCGCCATCTCGGCCGCGTAATCGGTCTGATCGAGACGCGTATATACCTCACCGATCACCTGGCCCTTGAAGAAGCGCTTGAAGCCTTCGATCGCATCCTTGCCGGCGACATAGTTCGGCGCCAGCACGAAAGCGCGCTTGAAGCCGAGCGAGTTCGCGTTCTGGCCGGCGCTGCCCTGCATGGTGTCGGTGAGCCACGACATCACGAAGTAATTCTTGTGGCATTCCTTGCCGGCCAAATTCGACGGGCCGGCATTGGCGCTGACGAAGATGCCGCCATTGTCGACGATGTCCGGCACGATCGCGCCGGCGACATTGGAGAATACCACGCCGGTGAACAGCTTGATGCCGTCGGTCTTCATCATCCGCTCGGCGGTCTGCTTGGCCTGTCCGGGCTTCAGGCCGTCGTCCTCAATGACGAGCTGGACCGGCACGCCACCGAGTTTGCCGCCTTCCGCATCGATCGCAAGCTGAAACGCATCGCGGATATCCTGGCCGAGATAGCCGCCAGGACCGGACAGAGTCGTAATGAAGCCGATCTTCAGAGGCTGCTGGGCCACAGCCGGCACCAGTCCCAGCACGGCCAGTAACGCCACACACACAAAACGCATCATTGCTAATTCATCTCCTTCGCCACGCGGGCTTTGACTTTGGTCGTATCGGGCCCTACGCAGCGGAGGACTTCAACGCACCGGAATTGTTTGCAAGTTTCAAGCCACAGCCGTCGAGCGCGGCACGGATTTTGGCCTTCTCGGAATCGGTGAGTTCCAGCATCGGACGGCGCACCGGGCCTGCCGCCTGACCGAGCAGCGACTGCCAATATTTTGCGTGCGCATGGCCCTTCTCCGGCGGACGCGACTTCTTGAACGCTTCGCGTACCGGGTTGAGGCTGTCGCGGACCTTGCGAGCGCCGGCGGCATCGCCCTTGAAGGCGAGATCCGTGTATTCGCGCATGCGCTTGTCGACCGCGGTCTGGTACAGGTAGGGCGGATTGGAGCAGAGATAGAGCCGCCAGTTCAGCTCCAGGATATTGTCGAGCCACTCCTCTTCGGAGGCCGTTGAAACCAGGATCTTGTCGCCGGCAAGCCTGGTCAGCTTGGCATACATCTCGCGCGGGACCGAGTACTTGATCGCGACGATGGTCGGCAATTCGGCGATGCGCGCGCAAAGCTCGGGGCTCATCAGATAGCCCGAATCCGGGTGGCTCCACATCGCGATGCCGATATTGGTCTGCTCGCTGATGTATTTGTAATATTCGTACAGCGTCTCGTCCTGCGACTTGAGGAAATGCAGGACCGGCGCGTGCACCACGATGTAATCGGCGCCGACCGCTTCGGCATGCTTGGCGAGGTCGATCACGACGTCGATGTTCTGGTCGGAACAGGACATGATGGTCTGGAAGCCATGTTTCTTGGCCGCATCGACCGCGATCTCGAAGGTGCGCTTGCGTTCCGGCACCGACATCGAGAAAAACTCGCCCTGCTTGCCGGCGATGAACACGCCGTCGATGCCGAGGTCGTTGTGCCAATGCGCGAGATTGGACGACATGCCCTTCTCGTCGATCTTGTAGTCCTGCGTGAACGGCGTCAGACCCGCGGCCCACACGCCCTTCATATGTTCGCGGGAATAGGCCTTCGCATCGTTTCTGCCGTATTTCATCGCTTCGTTCCTTTTTCCGTCATTCCGTGTTTCATCGCCGACCAGAGCTTTTCACCGGTCAGTGGCATGTCGAGATGCGTCACCCCGAAGGGCGCCAGCGCGTCCACCGCCGCATTCACGATCGCGGCCGGCACGCCGACGCAGCCGGCTTCGCCGATGCCCTTGGCGCCCAGCGGGTTGAACGGGCTGGGCGTCTCGATCTTGCCGAGCACAAGCTCGGGCATGTGTCCGGCGCGTGGTATAGCATAATCCATGAAGCTTGCGGTCACGAGTTGACCGTCCTCGTCATAGACGATCCGCTCCAGCATCGCCTCACCCAGACCCTGGGCGAGTCCGCCGATCATCTGGCCTTGCGCCAGCATGGGATTGACGATCGTGCCGGCGTCGTCGATCCAGACGATCCGGTCGACACCCAGCGTCCCGGTATCGCGGTCGATCGAGACCTGCGCGATCACGCAGCCACTCGACCAGGCCTCGCCTTCGGCCTCATGCACGCAAGGGGTTCGAAGGCCCTTGCCGAACTCGGCGGCAATCTCCGCGTCGGCCTGTGCAATCCGGGCGAGATCGCGCCATGTCAACGCGCGGCGCACCGGAATCGCGGTCTCGAATCCACTTTCGGTCAGCGCGAGATGATCAGGATCGGCCTGCAACAGCCGCGCGGCGCATGACCGCGCCTTCTCGCGGAACCGCTCGGCCGCCTGCAGAAGCGCAGAGCCGCCGATCGGCGTGGAGCGGCTGGCCAGCGCACCGATCCCGGCCGGGCAGCTTGCGGTGTCGCCATGGGCGACCGTGATCCGCTCCGGACGCGTGCGCAGCACATCGGCGACGATCTGCGCATAGGCGGTCACGCGCCCCTGCCCCTGCGCGCTCGATCCGGTGGCCGCAATGATGCTTCCGTCCGGATCGAGCCGGACCTCCGCGCTTTCCCAGCCATGCCCGCAGGGCTCGGTATAAACCGCGATGCCGACCCCGCAGACCTCACCGTCGGCGCGACGCCTGTCGCGCTCGCCCAAGGCATCCTCGTAACCCGCCTTCTGTTTCGCCATCTCCAGAAGTTGCGGATAATCGCCGGAATCGAGAACCGATTCTGTGGCCATGCGGTAGGGAAAGGCATCGGCCGGAATGAGATTGCGGCGGCGGATCTCTGCGGGATCGAGGCCGAGTGCGAGTGCGGCCTTGTCGGAAAGCCGCTCCATCAGCATCGCCGCTTCGGGACGCCCGGCGCCGCGATAGATGCCGACGGCCGCGGTGTTTTCGGCGCGGCCTTCGAGCACGATATCGACATGGTCGCAGACATACGGCCCTGGCAGACAACGCGCCGCGTTCTTGCCCGGCACGGCCGCGCTGTAGGGCAACCAGTGCCCGAGCGGATAATCGAGCCTGGCGCGCAGACCCAAAAACTTGCCGTTCGAATCCAGCGCAAGCTCGCCCGCAATGGTCGCACCGCGGCCCTGCGAAGCGGCAAGGAAATCCTCTGTCCGCGACCCGCGCCATTTCACCGGCCGCTTCAGTTGCAGCGAAGCAAGCGCGACCAGCACATCCTCGGGATAGATCGAGGCCTTGCCGCCGAACGCACCGCCGACATCGGGAGCGACCACGCGGATTTTCTTCTCGGACAGGTTCAGGATCGCGGCGAGATCGGTGCGGGCGCGATGCGGGGTCTGGGTGGAGAGCCAGACATTGAGCATCTGCGCGCCTTCGTCCCAGAAGGCCATCGCCGCGCGCGGTTCGAGTGCAACCGGTGCCAGACGTTCGTGTTCGACCACGACACGCACGACATGCGCAGCCGAGGCAAACGCCGCGTCGACATCCCCTGCCTTCCAGTCATGGCGATAGATCGGCTCTTCATGGGCCCAGAGCGGCAACGGCTCGATCTCGGCCTGGATTGCCTCCGCCGCATCCACGGCAATCGAGGCGCGGGTTGCCACCACCGCGGCGATCGGCTGGCCGACGGCGTTGATCTCCGCCACCGGCAGCACCGGAAAGGGCAAAATGCGAAGGTCCGGCAGCACGCGATTGACCGCGGCATGGCCCAGCGTGCCCGGTTCGGGCGCCGTCAACACCGCAACAACGCCCGGCATATTCTCGGCGTCCGCAATATCCAGGCTGACAATCCGCCCGCGTGGATGGTTGCTGCGGGCAAATTCCAGGAACAGCGTTTCCGGCAAGCGAAGATCGTCGACGAACTGGCCCTTGCCGGTGACGAGCGCGGCATCCTCGAACCGGCGCAGCGGCCGGCCGGTCCATTGCGTCCGTAAGACCTGGTCTCGCGTACCATCCATGGCGTTCGAACGGGTCCTGCCGTGTCCGGGGGCGTGCTCAAGAATACTGTCGGCCCAGCCCATTCATTGAGCAAGATGACATTATCATATCTATTGATATGATTGGATTATGAATATCACGCTCCGCCAGATCCAGGCGTTCAAGACCGTCGCCGAATTCGGCTCCTTCACCCGTGCCGCCGAGCGGTTGAAGGTGGCGCAGCCCGCGCTTTCGCTATCGATCCGCGAACTCGAACGCGAACTGAACCTCCGCCTGTTCGACCGCACCACCCGTAGAGTCGAACTGACCGCGGCCGGCCGCGAGTTCCTGCAATCGGCCGACAAACTGCTTGCCGATCTCGACCGCGCCGTGCGCGACGCGCGCGATCTCTCCGACAAGAAGCGCGGCAGAATCGTGATTGCCGCCCCGCCGCTGCTCGCGGCCATGATCGTGCCGGCTGCGATCGCGGACTTCAACGCGGCGTTCCCGGGCATCGATGTCGGCCTGGTCGATGCCCGCAATGACCAGATTCTCGACCGGCTGCGCGCGGGCGACGCCGACCTTGCCATCGGCACCTTCGATGAGCGGGCCGATGGCATTCGCCGAGAGGTGCTGGCGCAGGATGCGCTGGCGCTGTTCTGTGCGCCCTCCTCCGCGCTCGCGAAAAAACGGCGGCTGAAATGGGCAGACCTGCGCGACCAGAAACTGATCATGCTGACGCGCGATTCCTCCATCCGCGCACTGACGGAGCGAACCCTGGCGCAGGCGGGTCTTGAGGCCGGCAAGCCGCTCTACGAGGTCTCGCAGATGACCACGGCGGTGATGCTGGCCGAGGCCGGCCTCGGCGTCACCGTGCTGCCGGCCTATGCCTGGTCGTTCGCCCGCAGCCGCGATGTTGTGTCGCGCCCGATGGTCGAGCCGCAGGTCAGCCGCAATATTTTCCTGATCCAGCCGGACGGCCGGTCGCTCTCACCGGCCGCGGAGAGTTTCGCACGGACCCTGCGGCAGCAGACTCGCGTTGCGATCGCGAAGGTGGTGTCGCGATAGAACTTATAGGCTTGCCATATCAATCCATAACATTTTGTCGGCTTGCAGAATGAATGGGATGGCGGTGAGATAGCGCTCTTTCGCCTTTGCGGAACTCCGGAGACCTTATATGGCCCGCATCGAACTCGCCGACCGCAATGCCCTGCCGGAAGAGTTCAAGGAGCGGTTCGACGTCATCGAGAAGTCGAACGGCTATATCCCGAACAGCTACATGCAGCTCGCGCACCGGCCGCCGATCCTGAAAGCCCTGATGGATCTGTCCAAGGCCGTGATCCGTGACGAGGGCACGCTCGATCGCGGGTTCCGCTTCCTGATCGCGTATATCTCCAGCCGCACCGCAGGCTGCCAGTTCTGTCAAGCGCACAACATTTCCAGCGCCGCGCGCTGGGGCATCTCCGACGACAAGCTGAACGCGATCTGGGATTACGAGACCTCGCCGCTGTTCACCGATGCCGAGCGTGCGGCGTTCGACTACGCGCGGGGCGCGTCGGTGGTGCCCAATGCGGTGACCGACGAGATTTTCGCGCGCGTGAAGCAACATTATTCGACACCGCAGATTGTCGAGATGACCGCAGTGATCGCGCTGTTCGGCTGGCAGAACCGCTTCAACGACACCCTGCATACCGATCTCGATCAGCACACCCTCGACTGGGCCGCGCAATTCGACCTCGCCGACAAGACCGGATGGGATCCGTCGGATCACATCCCCGGTTCACCCGACAAAGCCGCCTGAAGGAGCCACCCCATGGCACAAGCAGCAACCGTCCAAGCCACCGAGCAATCGTCCGGACCCACCGCGTTCAACCTGATGAAGTGGATCGCGGAAAATCCCGACAAGCTGAAGCCGCCGCTCGGCGCCAAGACCATCTTCCGCGAGGACGACTTCATGGTCACGGTCGTCGGCGGGCCGAACGCGCGCACCGACTATCACATCAACCAGACCGAGGAATTCTTCTTCCAGCTCAAGGGCACGGTGAAGGTTCGCATCCAGCACGAGGGCAAGCCGCACGACGTGGTGCTGCCGGAAGGCTCGATCTATCTCCTGCCGGCGAATACCCCACACGCGCCGATGCGCGGCCCCGATACGGTCGGCCTGATCGTCGAGCGCATCCGCAAGAACGGGATGACCGACACCCATCGCTGGTACTGCGAAAACTGCAACAACGTGCTGTTCGAGAAGACCGTAGTGATCGAACTGCTCGAGCGCGACATGCCGCCGGTGTTCGAGGCCTATTACGGCGATCCGGAAAACCAGCACTGCAAGAAGTGCGGCCACATCAATCCGGGCCGGCCGGCCAAGGGGTAACTCTATCTCGTGTCCCGGGCGCAGCGCAGCACGCAGTGGTGCGCTGCAGAACCGGGACCCACCACCTTGCACGAGAACATCTTGGGTCCCGGATCAGCTGCGCACCATTTCGCTTCGCTCATGCTGCGCCGCATCCGGGACACGAGTCTGACTAATGCCTCGCGCGCTTCACCGTCTCGGAAGGCTTTTCCCGGAACCGTGCCGCATAGGCCTGCGCGAAGCGGCCGAAATGGTTGAAGCCGAACGCAAGCGCGGTCTCGGTCACGCCCTCCCCAGCGCGCAGCGCCGCCCGCGCCGCATCGAGGCGGAGATCGCGCGAAAGCTCCAGCGGCGTGCAGGCGCGATGGCGCCGGAAGGCCTGCTGCAGCGTGCGCTCGCTGACGCCCGATACCGCAACAAGCTCGTCCATGCCGACGCTGCGTCCGGCATTGGCGTGGATATGCGCCTCGGCACGCCGCAAATAGGCGGGCACGTCTTCCGCTTCGGCGGGCTGCTTCGCGACCAGCGCCGAGAGCAGCAAAGCTTCCAGCTCGCGCCGCAGGCCCGCATGCCCCGAAAGCCCCCGCGGGTTGGCAAGATCGCGGCACAGATGCGCGATCAGGCCGACGAAGCCGTCCGCTTCATCCATGTGCAGGGGAACCGGCGCGAACAGGATCTGTCGCGTCGCATGCGCGACGAGCCGCTGCCGCGGAATCTTGATCATGAGCTGGTGCGCATCGCGGCTCCAGGTCTTGCGATAGCGCAGGCCCGGATTCATCACGAACAGGGTGCCGGGCTTCAGCGCGATCTCGAACCGGCCGGTACGGAATCCAATCTCGCCGTCAAGCGTGAGCTGCGCCACGTAGAAATCCAGCGCCGGCGCCACGACCTCGACTTCGGTGCCATACCGCAGCATGCCGAGCGAGGTGTCGCACAGCCGGGCCTGGCGGTGACTGAAATCGACGCGCCCTGCAGAGAGCCGCAGATCGTGATCGGCGAAGATCGCGGCGAGATGCGAGCGGGCGATGTCCGGCCGCGTTGTGCGCGTCGCCGGCAGCAAAGCGTCGAGCTCGCGCAGATGCGGAATGTCGTAGGCCATGGTCTCGATCGTCCCAGAATGTCTTGGGGATCATGCCTGCGGAATCCGGACAAGTCATGCGGCTTTCGGCTAGCAGTCCGTTGGTTCCGGGGCTCTGATGGGGCAAACCGCCATCGGGAGCCGCACATCATGCTCAAATCCGGCAAGGACTATCTGGAAGGCCTGCGCGACGGCCGCACCGTCTATATCGGCCGCGAACGCGTCGAGGACGTCACCACGCACCCTGCGTTCCGCAATCTCGCGCGCGCCTTCGCCGACTTCTACGACCTGAAGCGCGATCCGGCGCAACGCGACGCCCTCACCTATGAGGAGGACGGCGACCGCCACTCGATCTATTACATGAAGGCGAAGACGAAGGCGCAGCTTGCGCAGCGCTCCAACGCGCACCGCATCCTGGCCGAACCGAATTTCGGCCTGCTCGGCCGCTCGCCGGATTATATCGCGAGCTTCGTCACCGGCATGAACCTTAGGCCCGAGCTGTTCGGGCAATACGCCGACAACGTGCGCAACTATTACAAATTCATGCGCGACAACGACATCTTCGCCGCGCATGCGATCGTGTCGCCGCAGGCCGCGCGCGATCCCGATTTCTTCCAGAAGAAGAACTTGCCGAATCCGGCCTGTCGGGTGGTCGCCGAGAAGGACGACGGCGTCATCATCTCCGGCATGAAAATGCTGGCGACCGGGTCGGCCGTCGCCGACGAGATCTGGATCGGCAACATCCTGCCGCTGTCGCCAGAGGCCAAGGCGGAATCGATCACCTTCGCCGTGCCCTGCAACGCGAAGGGCGTATCGCTGTGGTCGCGCAAGCCGTTCGCGCCGGCCGCGCTTTCCGAATTCGAGGCGCCGCTGAGCTACCGCTTCGACGAAGCCGACGCCATGGTGATGTTCGACAACGTCAAGGTGCCATGGGAGCGGGTGTTCGTGCACAACGACCCCGCCTTGTCACGTGGTCTCTATATCGAAACCGCGGCGCATTCCTACGGCAATCACCATTCCAATGTGCGGCTGATGGTGAAGATGCAGTTCCTGGTCGGCCTGTGCAGCCGGATCGCGCAAGCCAATGGCGCGTCGGAGGTGCCTGCGGTGCGCGAAAATCTCGGCCGCCTCGCCGCGCTGGAATCGCTGCTCGAAGCCATCGTCGCCGGCCAGATCGAGGCCTGCGAGGAATGGCCGGTGAAGGGTTACGTCACCTTCAACCGCCGCATGATGTATGCCGGGCTGAACTGGGGCGTGGAGAATTACTCCGCCGTCATCGATACGCTGCGCGAACTCTGCGGCGGCGGCATGCTGCAGATGCCGGCGGATGGCGCGGTGCTGGAGGACGCAGTGCTCGGCGAGCAGTTCCGCACCTATTGGCAGACACCGCATATGAGTGCGCTCGAGCGCATGAAGCTATTCCGTCTTGCCTGGGACATCGTCGGGTCCGAACTCGGCGGGCGCCATCTGCAATATGAAAAATTCTTTCCGGGCGCATCCTTCGTGGTGCGCAACCACAATTATCGCGAGGCGCCGTGGAAAGCCTGGCAGGATCGTATTGACACGATCCTGCAACGCATGACACCGCCGGGCGAACTGAACCAGGCAGCGGAGTGATCATGAACGGGCGGTTGCGTGTGATTTTCATCGGTTTCGGCGCGATCAATTCGCGCGTCGCCGATCTGCTGAAGGCACGCAATGCGCCCGTGGACCTCGTGGCGGTCGCGACCAGAGACGACCCGGCCGAACGCGCGCGCATACCGGCCGGCGTGCCGTTCCTCGCTGCCCCGTCCGACCTGGCGGCGCTTAAACCCGATCTCGTGGTCGAAGCCGCCGGCCGCGCCGCGATCGATGCATGGGCACCGGCCGCGCTGGCGGCTTCGCCCGCGATGATCATCGCCTCCACCTCGGCCTTCTGCGACGATGCGCTCTTGCCGCGCCTCGCCGAGCTCGCGGAAAAGCAGGGCAGCCGCATTCTCATTCCGTCCGGTGCCATCGGCGGCATTGATGCGCTGGCAGGCGCGGCCGTGCTCGGACTCGACGCAGTGACCCACCGGATCGTCAAGCCGCCGGTCGCCTGGAAGGGCACGCCGGCGGAAAAGCTGCTCGATCTTTCGGCTCTGACTAAGCGGGCCATATTCTTCGAAGGCACGGCGCGCGAGGCGGCGGGCCAGTACCCGCAGAACGCCAACGCAACGGTCGTCACGTCCCTGGCCGGGATCGGGCTCGATCGCACCCGCGTCGAACTGGTCGCCGATCCGGCCGTGCACCTGAACGGGCATACCATCACGGCGGAGGGCCCTTTCGGGCGGATGACCATCACGCTGGAAAACAACCCGCTCGCCACCAATCCGAAATCGTCGGAACTGACGGCACTCTCGCTGGTCCGCCTGATCGAGCAGCAAACCCGGCCGGTCGCGATCTGACCAACCTGCGCGCAAACATTGCGCAGCATCAAATCCGGCACGCCCGATCGGCGCTATTTCAACCGCTCCGGTTCAGGCCTATAATGCATTCAATCGAATGCATCGGATCAGTTGCGGAGGCATATCATGGCCCGTCTGCGTCATTTTGCGGTTTGTGTCGGCGACCTCGACAAGGCGGCGAAGTTCTATGGCGACGTTTTCGGTCTGAAGCGGCACGGCCGTGAAGACCTGCCGATCGGCTCGGCGGTCTATATGGGCGACGGCCGCATCAATCTCGCGCTGCTCAACTTCACCGGCAGCAAGGGCCACGATTTCGGCGACAAGCCGGAAGGCCAGATTGGGGCCAATCATTTCGGTTTTCAGGTCGAAAGTATGAAGGAGACGCAGGCGCTGATCGAGAAGCACGGCGGCACTTTCTTCTTCGACCTCGGCGACGAGCGCAAAGGCAATTTCGAGCGCAAGTTCAAGGATCCCGAAGGCGTCATCTTCGATATCTCGGAAAATGGCTGGGTCGGCACCGACGGGCGCAAGATCAAGGCCGATCCGGCGCACGCTTTCCTCGATGAGACGCTGGTGCCGCAGGGCAACCTCAAGGGCCGCATCATGCACATGGCCCTGTTCGTGCGCGACCTCGAAAAGGAGGCCGCCTTCTATCAGGCGGTATTCGGGCTGAAGCATCTCGGGTACGACCACCAGCCGATGGGCTCGGCGATCTATCTGACCGACGGCACCACCAATATGGCGCTGATCCGGCCCGGTATGCCCGAGGACAAGTACAAGCCCGGCGCCAATCATTGCGGCTTCCAGGTCGCCGACCTTCAGGCGGCAGAAGCCGATATCGCGAAGGCGGGCGGATCGTTCTTCTTCGACTTCGGCGATGCCAAGCACGGCAACTTCGAGAAGAAGTTCAAGGACCACGACGGCGTCGTGTTCGACATCTCGAAGCACGGCTGGGTCGGCACGCCGACCTACACTGCGAAGAAGGCTGACGCCGCCGAGATGCAGCCGGCCAAGTAGCTGCGTCAAAGTTGAGCGGTGCGGCTCCGGGACGATGCCGGAGCCGCCGGCCTCTGTCCTAGTTTGCTTTCAGGCCGGCTTCCGAAACCACCTTCTCGGCGGACTTGCGGCCCGTCACGATCAGATCGCGCAACTCAGCCGCTGTGCCGGCTGTGGAGGCCAATCCGCGATCGACAACATTACGTTTTGCGAAAGCCGGATCCGATATGATCGTGGCAATCTCGCTTCGCATTCTGTCGACGATCGGCTGCGGCGTGGCCGCCGGAGCAAACAGTGCGAAGAACGGCCTCCCCAGATATCCGCTGTAACCAAGCTCCGCTGCCGTAGGCACGTTCGGCAAGCTGGGAAGCCGCTTCTCGCCGTCGATAACGAGGGCGGTCACCTTGTTGGCTTCGAGCAGCGCCTGCAGGTTTCCGAAGCCAATGAACGCGACCGGGGTCGCGCCGGTCAGCATGCCGTTGACCGCATCCCCGCCACCGCGAAACGGAACCTTCACGACATCGCCGCCCTTCTGCTTCTTGACGAAAGTTTCGACGAACGCTGCATGCGCGACACCGGGCGAGGCATAACTCATCGTGCCGGGCTTTGCTTTGGAGAGCTTTACCAGGTCGTCGACCGATTTGACGTTCAGGTCGGCGTTGATCGCCAGCACCTGCGGCATGAAGAACAGGGTCATGACCGGTTCGATGCTTTTGTCGGGATCGTACGGCAGGTTCTTGAACAGATACGGATTGAAAATAACCGTCTCGCCGGGCAGGACGCAGAACGTGTAGCCATCCGGATCAGCATCGGCACAGGCGCGCGACGCGATATTGAAGCCGCCGCCCGGGCGATTCTCGATGATGACCGGCTGCTTCAGGCGCTTGGTGAGTTCGTCGGCCACCGCGCGCGCGAAAATATCGCTGATCCCACCGGCGCTGGACGCATTGATGAAGCGGATCGTGGATTTGGGATAATCGCTCTGTGCCAGTGCCGGCGTGGTGACGGCGGCACCCGCCAGAAGCAACAATGCTGAACTCAAGGCCCTCATAAGTTTCCTCCTGGCTGTATATTTTTTGTTTTGCGTTGGTCGAAAAGCCTACCGGGCGGGGGCAAGAACCTCCGCAATCCAGTCAGTCATATAATCGATCTGGATCGACATGTTGTCGACGCCGCAATGTTCGATGCCACCTTCAGTTGAATCGAAAACCTTGAGATCGCGTCGCGGGCTGTTGATGGCGCGCTCGACCATCGTGGTTGCCTGCTCGAGCGGCACCTGACGGTCGTTTTCGCCATGAGCGACCAGCACCGGGCACCGGATGCGTTCCGCAACGCCGCCTTCGAGAGACATCGCGGCGATCGCCTTTGCCGTCTCCTGCTCCGTGCTCGTGCCGTAATACCACATCGCATGATCGAGCCAGTCGGCGATCGAGCGCGCCGCACCCGGGTTCCGGAGAATGCGACCATGCGACCCGTCATTGTCCCAGCGTGCGCCATGCGCCACCGCGCAGGCGAGACGGGGCTCGAATGCGGCCGAGCGAAACGCGTAATAGCCGCCGAGACTGGGCGCGATGATCCCGATCCGCTTCGGATCGATCTCGGGGCGTTGCGAGAGCCAGTCGACGCACGCGGTGGCGGCACGCTCGATATCCGCGATCGCCGACAGTTTCAGCTTTCTCAGCGCCGCGCCGCAGCCCGGGTGATCTACATGCAGGCAGCCAATATTGCGCGCGCTCAGTTCCGATGTCAGGTCGGAGAGAAACGCCCATTCCTTCGAGACATCGAATCCGTCGAACACGATCATGCAGGCGCCGGGCTCGGCCGTCGGCGGTGCGACATAAAGCGACGGCAGCACTGTTTTCTCGTATGGCACATCCACGAACCGGACCGGATTGCCCGACAACTCTATGCTGAGCCGGAACGCATCCAGCATCGCATCGTAGCTTTGCATCTTGCGTGGATCGCGATGACTCATCTGGCGTTCAGCCGCCATGTAATACAGGCACGCGCGGTGATATTTCCGCGCCGCGCTCCGGTTATGGCCGTTGGCGCGATCCCGGTCCGCCAGACCGCGGACCCGATCGGCAAGCTTGCACCAGGATTCGAACCACTGAACCTGTCGCTCCTTGGACGACGCTCCCTTGGGCGCATCATCGCGAAGCGGCCGGCAGGCCTCCTCGATTTCCGACATCTCCCCGCCGACCTGAACCGTCATCAGGACGGCCATGTTCCAGGAATAATTGTCTGGAAAATACTCGAACACCTTCACGCTTGATTGCATGTAGCCTTGGCCTCCCGACGCGTGGTTTTGCTCTTTGTTGGCAAATCCGAGGCTCATTTTTAGAGCCATACGAGAAAAACGCTCGCACTTATCGGGCGCAGCAGCCGCGCAGTCAGCGCATGTCTTAGGTCCCCGTCGGCACGTGCCGTGCCGTCTTGGTCCGTTGCGCGATCAGCCACTTCGATTTGCCGGCCAGCGTCAGAAACGCGCGGCGCAACGGCGTCGGCCAAGTGGTCGGCAGGCCGAGAAAAACCGAGATGCGCTGGGTATGCTCGGTCAGCGGCCGTTCGTTCGCTTCCCAGACCTTCAACGCCGTCGCCATGTCTTTCTCGCGGTCGAGATAATAAGCGAGCGACAATCCGTTCATCATCGAGCAGCCCGCGCCTTGCCCGATATTCGGCGGCAACGCATGCGCGGCGTCGCCCAGCACGGCGACGCGGCCGGACGACCACGACTTGAGGCGGATATATTCGAAGCGGTCGTAGCGGGCGTCGTCGGTGATCCGGTCGATCAGGTCCGCCCAGTGCGGGAAGGCGCGCTTCCAGTCCGCCTTGTCGATCGGCGTCCGCTTTCCGATCTCGTCGGAATGCAGCATGGTGAGCGCGATATAGACCTCGGTCTCGCTCACCGGCGTATAGAGAATGCGCCGGCTGCCCGACCAGTTCTCGATCGTGGTGCCGCCGTCGCCGGACGCCATTTCTTCCGCTGTCTTCGGAATCAGCACCCGGATGGCGCCGTCCGGCAATCCCTTGCGTTTCGCAACCAGGTTCAGCGAGTCACGGATTTTCGAATTTACGCCGTCGCCGGCAACGATGAGGTCGGCCTTGTGGCGCGTCCCGTCCGCCATGATCAGTTCGCCGTCCGGCGTTGCGGCCACGGCTTCGGAACCGAGCACGATCTCGACGCCGTTCCTGCGTGCGGCATCGGCCATCGCATTGATCACGCGCTGGCGTACCACCGAGAAGACCCGCTTCGACGGGTCCCAGCGATGCACCGAGAGCACCTTGTTGTTCTCGTCGCGCATCTCGCGGGTATGCGCGAACGGCGCGCCCTTCACCGCCTCGTCGTAGGCGCCAAGCTTTTCGAGTACGCGCAGGCCGTTCTCGTAGATGTAGATACCGGCGCCTGACGGCCGGAGTTCGGGCGAGCGCTCGTGCAGCCGCACGCTCCAGCCGCGTTGCGCCAGCGCGCCTGCGGCGGCCAGTCCGGAAAAGCCGCCGCCGACGATCTCGGCATGTCGTTTCGTTACCACGTGAAGGTGCCTCCGCCGCCGGACTGGCGCATAGCCATTCGAAGAACGGCTATGCGCGGCCGGCCATGACGCAAATCAAACGGGCGGCTTACTTGATGAACTGGTTGCTATAGAGTTCCTCAACCGGGGTCTTCTTCTGGATGAAGCCCTTCTCCAGATAGAAGTCCTGCAGCTTCGCCAGCCGCTCCGGATTGATCTCGCCGAGTTTCTTCTGATCGACATAAACGTGCTTGGCGTAATAGTTGAGCGCATTCTTGACGACGTCTTCCTTGCCCTGCCAGGTCGGCACGAACTTCACGAAGTCGGCCGCCGCCTGGTCCGGATTATCCATCACGTCTTTCATCCCGCGCATCGCCGCGGTCACAAATTTCTGGATCATCTCCGGGTTCTTCTTGATCATCTCGTCCGAGACCGCGATGCCCTGCGCGAGGTGCGGGAAATACTGATCGGTCGGGATCACCTTGACCTTGGTCCCAGTGGCCTGAACCAGCGCCAGCCAGTCCGGAACGCCGGCCATGCCCTGCGACTTGCCGGTGGCGACCGATTCCCACACGCCGGTCGGGCCGGCCTGCTGCACATTCACGTCGTTCTGCGTCAGGCCCGCACTCGCGAGCAGACCGATCAGCGCATAGAAGGTGGTGTCCTGGAACGACAGCACGGTCAGCGTCTTGCCCTTCAGATCGGCCGGCTTCTCGATGCCGGCATCCTCGCGCACCACCGTCTGCATGAAGCCCTTGCCGCCGAACAGCGCGACGATCTTCACCGGCACGCCATTGGCGCGCACCATGATCGGGCCGTCGCCGACGATGCCGCCGATCGGCGCATTGCCGGCGCCGACCATCTTCGCCACTTCGACGCCGCCGCGCGCCACCTGGAAGTCGACATCAAGTCCGACATCCTTGAAATAGCCCTTGCCCTTGGCAAGCTGCAGCGGCGCGAAGGCCGGAAGGATCGGCGGCGCGGGAAACAGATAGGTCACCTTTTCCTGCGCCAGCGCCTGGGGCGCGGCGAACCCGGTGCCGAGGGCTGCGGCCAAAGCGGCGATGGCCAGCCTTCGGGTGATGGCGGATGATCTGGAAGCGGTCATGAACTGAATATCCCTCACGGTGGTGCTTGTGTCGTTGTGCCCCATTCCCGCGGGCGTGACACCCTCGGATAAGTCTTACTATACTCGACAGTCTCGTTGTGCGCTATGCTGCCCACAGCCCAACAATTGGTCCGAAGTTTGCTCCCGGTGTCACCCATGCCGTCAATCCGCCAGCCGAAAGTCCCCGCATGAAGCGGCTCGAATATCGCAAGGTTACGATGCGCTTTGCGGGCGCAAAAGGCGCCACTTTCACCGCCATCGAGGATGTCGACTTCTCGGTAGCCGACGGTGAGGTCGTATCGCTGATCGGCCCGAGTGGCTGCGGCAAGAGCACATTGCTCAATATCGGGTCAGGGCTCTATTCGCCGAGCCTTGGCGAAGCCTATGTGGATGGCGAACGGGTCGAGGGGCCCAACGATCACGTCGCCTTCATGCTGCAGAAAGACTTGCTGCTGCCGTGGCGCACCATCGAGCAGAACGTGATGCTGGGCACCGAAATCCGCAATCTCGATGCCACGGAGAGCCGCAAGAAGGCGCGCGAACTCCTTCAGGCCTTCAAGCTCGGCGAATTCGCCGAACGCTACCCGCACCAGTTGTCCGGTGGCATGCGCCAGCGCGCCGCGCTCGCCCGCACGCTCGCGGTCGATCCGTCGGTGCTGCTGCTGGACGAACCGTTTTCCGCCGTCGATGCGCAGACACGCATCATGCTGCAGCACGACCTTGCGCAAACGCTGATGAAAGCCCGAAAGACGGCGCTGCTCATCACCCACGATCTGCTCGAGGCAGTGATCCTCTCCGATCGCGTGCTGGTCATGAGCAAGCGCCCCGGCCGCATCATCGACGAGATCGTCATCGATATCCCCGAACGCGATCATCCGCTGAAACGGCGGCGCGATCCGAAGGTTGCGGGCTATGTCGCGCGACTGATGGACAAGCTCGATATCGGCGAGCATGCCGGTCAGGAAGATGCGCAGAAGGAGCCGGCCTGATGGATGCCGACCGCTCCGCCCTCGTCCGCCGCGGCACCATCGCGAGCGTGGCGATGCTGATCGTCTTTCTGGTCGCCTGGGAATGGGGGCCGGGATTGCTGAATATCCCGCCCTATATCGTGCCGCCGATGTCGGCGACCTGGAATGAATTTCTGCGGATGTGTCGCGGCGCTGCCCTATCACACCGGCATCACCGCGTTCGAGGTGCTGGTCGGATTCATCCTCGGCAGCCTGCTCGGAGCATTGATGGGCTATCTGCTCGGCATGTCGCCGACCGCGGAATTCGCGCTCTCGCCCTATATTCTGGCGCTGCAGATCGCACCCAAGATCGCGTTCGCGCCGCTGTTCATCCTGTGGATGGGCTTCACGATCTATCCGAAGATCCTGGTCGCGATCCTGATCGTGTTCTTTCCGGTGATGGTCAATGTGCTAACGGCCGTGCGCGGCGTCGATCCCGACCTGATCAATCTCGCGCGTTCGTTCAAGGCGACCCGCTCGCAGATTTTCTGGAAGATCGAGTTTCCGGCCTCGCTGCCGCCTCTGTTCGCGGGCCTTCGCATCGGTTCGACGCTGGCGGTGATCGGCGTCGTGGTCGGCGAGCTGGTCGGCGGCAATTCGGGGCTGGGCTACCTGCTCTCCTTCGGCGAGGGACAGGGCAACACCGCAATGGTGTTCGTCACCATCATCATGCTCACGCTGGTCGGCGGCGTCGCCTATCTGCTGGTGATCCTGGCCGAGATGCGGGTGCTGCATTACATGCCGAAGCGCGCGGCGAGCGGGATTTGAGGTCTGGCGAACGTATCCCGTCGCCTCGACAAGTCATGGACCGTATTTCGCAGCATCGAAAACGACAATCACGATCGGTGTGTGGATTTGTTCGAGCGTCCGGATCGAACCTTCGGCTTTGAGGAGTTTCGCCGCGACGTCGAGGATGCCGGACTGTGGACTCCGGTTTCGTTTTATTCGGGGATTGCTTACGACACCTCCGGTGCGGCCCTGGAAGCCGCACTCAAAACCGTCGACTGGCTGGGAGGCTCGCTGAGGCCCTCGAACTCCTGACTACAGTTTGTTTTACACCATCACGTGCCGCAGCGCCGCTTCAATCCGTGCCTCGATGTCGCGCGCGCTCGGCCCCTTGTCGATGGCGAGCAGCATCTTCAGGTGCGAATAACCGCGCAGCAATTCCAGAAACTCCTCGGCCGCGCGATGCGGATCGCTCACCTTCAACGACCGATCGTTCCGGTGCCGGACGAAAAACGCCTCCAGCGGGTCGATACAGGCCTGCGGTCCGGTCTCGTAGAACAAGCGGCCGAGCTTCGGAAAACGCCGACACTCGGCGATGACGATGCGGTGCAGCTCCGCGGTGTCGCGCGCGAAGAAAATATCCGTCATCTTGCGCGCATAAGCCCGCAGCGCATCCCGCACCGGCAGGGCGAAAACCTCTTCGATCTCGCCGCTGACGAGTTGCTGGCAGGATTCGGTGATGACGCCGGCGAACAGGTCTTCCTTGCTGCCAAAGTGCCGGTACACCGTCATCTTCGACACGCCGGCAACCGCCGCGACCTCATCCATGTTCGCGTCGCCGAAGCCGTGCTTGAGAAAGACCGCTTTGGCGCCCTTCAGGATCGCCTCGCGCTTCTTGTCCGAGAGACCGCCTCGGCCCGGGCCCGCGGATTTTTCCAGCACGAGTGTCACGATGGGTCGATTCCCTGCTTGCCGCAAACGATACTCCGCAGTATCGTTTAGCCCAATTCCAATTCCAAACGTCCGGAGGCTCTATCGTGCCGACACCGAACGACCTCTCCTCAGCGGTACAGCCCGCGCGCGTTCACCGCAAACTCTACACCGATCCGGAGATTTTCAAGCTCGAGATGGAGCGCATCTTCGGGCATGCATGGCTTTATGTCGGCCATGAAAGCCAGGTGCGCAATCCCGGCGACTATTTCCTGACCCAGGTCGGCCGCAAGGCCATGGTGGTGACCCGCGACGAGAGCGGTCAGCTGCGGGTGCTGCACAATCAATGTGCACATCGCGGCGCGATGGTGGTGGCGTCGGATTGCGGCCACGCCAAGGAATTCCAGTGTGTCTATCACGGCTGGACCTATCACCTCGACGGCCGGCTGAAGGCGGTGCCGCTCAATCACGGCTATCCGCAGGATTTCGACACCAAGAGCCCGCGCACCGCGATGACGCAGGTGCCCCGGGTCGAGAGCTATCGCGGCTTCATCTTCATCAGCCAGGCGGCGGAGGGCAAAAGCCTGAAAGAGCATCTCGGCTATATGGCGACCTCGATCGACGACATGGTCGACCGCGCGCCGGACGGCGAGATCGAGATGGCCGGCGGCGTGTTCCGCCATGTCTATAACGCCAACTGGAAACTCTATCTGGAGAACCTGTGCGACGCCGCGCATCCGTGGTTCACGCACAGGTCCTCGATCGACGCCGCGCAGCAGCAGAGCGACGAGGTCTATTCCGACGGCACCGGCGAAATCGCCATCCGGCAAATGCGCCAAAACGGTGCGCCCTACTCGTTCTGGGAAAACCAGGTCGGCATCTGGACCTACCCGAACGGACATTCCTATCTGGGCGATTATCACGACGACAAGAAGCTGATCGCGTCGATGGAAGACCCGCTGTTTCGCGAATATATCGCGATCCTCGAAGCCAAGAAGGGCAAGGAGGAGGTCAAGCGCATCCTCGAAGTGCGGCGCTGGAATTCCAACCTCTATCCGAACCTGTCCTTCATGAGTTCGTTCCAGCAGCTGCGGGTCATTCACCCGCTCGCGGTCAACCGTACGCTGGTCTGCACCTATAATTTCAAGCTCAAGGGTGCGCCGGAGCAGATGTTCCGCAACACCGTCGCCTTCGCCAATATAGTCAACGGCACCGGTTCGCTGGTGCTCACCGACGATCTGGAAATCTACAACCGCGTCGGCATCGGGCTTGCGAGCGAAGGCGCCGAATGGATCGAGATCGGCCGCGGCTATACCAGCGACGCGCGCGACGAGCATGGCGGCCTGAAGGGCAAGAACTCGACCAGTGAAGTCTATATCCGCAACATGTTCGACGCCTGGCGCGGCTATATGCTGGGCGAAA
>JAESFV010000141.1_pt1 | contig 113901 bp, 101 predicted proteins | sample 9269471 | NCBI WGS metagenome assembly JAESFV01 (sample SAMN14502647, study PRJNA617108) | algae metagenome | isolation source: Symplocastrum torsivum CPER-KK1 and co-occurring heterotrophs from... | place: USA: Central Plains Experimental Range, Colorado | collected 2001-01-01
CGATCTTGGCCGTACCTCGGACGCGGAGACCCCGATCGGCCGACGCGTCGCCGAGCTGTGGCATGTGATCACCGACGACATCGGCGCGAGCAGCGACCTCACCGAAATGGTCCGCCATTTTGAGAAGATCGCGGGCGTCGAAGTGCGCGGACGCAACAACAAGTCGAAGACATAGGCACACGAACGGAGAACAAGAATGAGACCCATCATCGCCGCGGCGGCTTTGCTCGCTGCCCTGACCGGTTCCGCGCAGGCGCAGGCCGACTATCCCAACCGTCCCATCACCATCATCGTCAACATCACGCCCGGCAGCGGCACCGACCTGATCGCCCGCACGGTGGCCGACGGGTTGAAGACCATCCTGAAGCAGACGGTGGTTGTCGAAAACCGCCCCGGCGCCGGCGGCTCGATCGGCGCGAATGCGGTCGCCAATTCCGAACCTGACGGCTACCGCCTGCTGGTATCCTCCTCGGCGATCGCCTCGCTACCGGCTGTCCAGACATCATTGCCCTACGACACCGAGAAAGACCTCACTCCGATCGCGCCGCTGGCGGATCTCCCGGCGGTGATATGGATTTCGCCGACCAAGGGCATCAAGTCGATCAACGAGTTGGTCGAAAAAGCCCGCAAGGCGCCAGGAGAAGTGATGTTCGGCTCGAGCGGCGTCGCCAGCGCCTCGCATCTCGAAGTCGAGCGCCTGCGTGCGGCCACCGATATCAAACTGACGCATGTGCCCTATCGCGGCGCGCCTGAAGCCATCGCCGACACTGCCGCCGGCCGCGTGGATTTCGTGATCGCACCGTTCGCCTCGGGCCGCGCTTTCATGGACAACAAGCAGTTGATCCCGATTGCGTCGACCGCGAAGAAGCGCTCGCCGTTATTCCCCGACGTCCCGACCATCGGCGAGAGCGGCCTCAAGATGCGTATGGGCGCCTGGGTCGGCCTGTTCGGGCCGAAGGGCATGCCCCCGGAACTGGTGCAGAAGCTGCATGATGCGACGGTTGCGGCATTGCAGCTTCCTGAAGCGAAGGACCGCTTTGCAAAACTCGGCGGCGACGTGATGCCGCAATCGCCAGCCGAGTTCAAAAAGATGATTTCCGACGAGATCGCGGAAAACAAGACATTGCTCGCGACTCTCTCTCAGGAAAAGAAGTAACGGCTGCCTCCAATCGGTCGTCCCCGCGAAAGCGGGGGCGGCTCGATATCACTCCCCGCGCTTGGCGAAATAGGTCGCGCTGTCATACTGCGCGCCGATATGCAGGCCGCCGTCGACGATGACATGGGTGCCGGTGCAGCCCCGCGCCGCATCCGAACAGAAGAACAGGATCGGATCTGCGACCTCGTCAGGCGCGAGCCAGCGTCCGAGCGGCACTTGCTTCGGCACCGCCGCCCTGCTTTTTGCGTCGATCTTGGCGTCCATCTGCGGCGTCATGATCGGCCCCGGCAGCACCGCGTTGACGCGGATATTGTCGCGCGACAATTCGAATGCCGCATGCCGCGTCAGCCCGAGCACCCCGGATTTCGCGGCGGTATAGCTGACGCCATTGTTGAAAGACATCTGGAACGCGGCAAGCGAGCCGACCGTCACGATCGCCCCGCCACCGGCGCGCCGCATTGCCGGCGCCACCGCCTTGATGCAATAGAACGGCGCCGTGAGATTGAGGCCGACGATACGTCCCCAATCCTCCGGGGTCGCGCTCTGGATCGTGGTCGGCGAACCGCCACCGGCGACATTGACCAGGACGTCGATGCGACCGAACGCCTTCTCAACCGCGTCCACCGCGCGCGCGACATCGTCCCAATGCGTGACGTCGAGGCAATGCACGGAGAGCAGTCCCGGCGACGCCGCTTTCAACTGATCGAGTCGTTGCTGGTCGCGATCGAAGGCCGCCACGCTCGCGCCCGCGCCGATGAAACGCTGCACCGTCGCGGTGCCGATGCCGCCCGCCCCGCCCGTTACAATCGCGACCCGCCCGTCGAACTCACGTCTGCTCATTGCCCGTATTTTCCGTTGAGTGGAAAGACCTTTTGTTGAACGGAATGATATGGGCTGCTACCAGACTTGCCAAGCGCGCGCCTTGCGACCGCGTGAACGCTGCATCCATCCGGGAGAACACGACGTGACCTATAGCCTGAACGAGATCGCCAAGGTGATGCAGACGCCGCTGAAGCTCAACGCCAAGGCCGGCGACAAAATCTTCGTCATCACCGACACCAAGATGGATCCGATCCTCTGGCAGGGCTTTTCCCATGCGGCGAAGGAGCTCGGAATGGAGGTCGCTGTCGGCGTGATGGAGCCGCGCGCCACGCATTCGTCTAACCCGACGAGCGCGATCCATCGCGCAGCGCTCGATCCAGCACTTGACCTGATCGTCTACCTCACCTCGACAGCGATGGCGCATGCGACCATCACCGAGGAGCTAATCGACAACGGCAAGCGTCACCTGCTGATGGAGGAACTGACGCCTGCGATGCTGTCGCCAGACGGTCCTGCCGGCGCCGATTATGCGGCCCTCAACGAAGTCGGTCTGCGCATCGCCAAGATCTTTACCGAAGGCGACACCTGCCACGTCACCTGCCCGAACGGCACCAACCTCACCGCCAGCATCAAGGGGCGTCCCGGCCGCTCGATCGCCGGTATCCCTGTTCAGTTGCGGCCAGGTGGTGGCGGCGGTTGTGCGTTCCCGGACGGCGAAGCGCATGTCTGCCCGGTGGAAGGCACCGGAAACGGCATCGTGGTGTTCGATCTCACCGCCCATTCCGTCGGCGCAATCAAGGAGCCGATGGAGCTCACGGTCGAGAACGGCTGGGTGACGAAGATCGAAGGCGGACGCGAAGCAGCAATCTGGCGCGAGATCCTCGAAAAGCATGGTGACAAGAACAGCTACAATTGTCCGGCCGAAATCTCGATCGGCCTCAACCCGAACGTGACCCCGACCGGCGTGATGCGCACCGACAAGAAGATGTATGCCACGTCCCATATCGGCATGGGCGATACCATGGCGCTTGGCGGCACCTGCCACGCCAAACTCCGGCTGGAGGGCGTGATCCGCAAACCGGAAATCTCCGTCGACGGCAAGACCCTGACACGCGACGGCAAGATCCTGGTCTGATCGCCGGAGCACACGATCCATGCGCATGATCTCCGAGGCCGAAACGGTCGACGCACTCTCGATCGCGGAGGCCGCGGACGTCATCGCGCAAACTTACAAGGCGCTCGGCAACGGCGAGGTCGAGCCCTCGTCGCCTTCGGCGATGCGCGTCGCAGGTCCGCCACACCGCATCCAGCTCAAGGGCGCGGTTCTTAAGGCTGACGGCATCGCCGGGGCGCGGCTCTCGTCGCGCGGCCATCCCCGGATGATCCTCTGGGATCTCGCAAGCGGCGCGCCGATCCTGTTTCTCGAAGAGAACTGGCTCTACTCGTTTCGCACAGGCGTATCCGGCGCCGTGGTTGCGCGCTGGCTCACGCCGCGCCCCAATCCGCGCATTGCGCTGATCGGCGCGGGCGCGATCGCAACGCATATGGCACGCGCCTTCGGAGAACTCTGCACGCCGGAAGTTATTGCGGTCGCGTCGCGCACACGCGAGTCTGCCGAGCGCCTCGCAGCCAGCGTCCAAAACGCCCGTGTCGTGGTGGCGGATTCGATAGAGGCAGCCGTCCGCGACGCGGACATCGTCGCGACCATCACCACGGCAGCATCACGGATCGTGCAGTCGGACTGGATCAAGCCGGGCGCCACCGTGCTGTCGATGGGCGGCGGCCCGGAATTCGACATCGGCGTCTGGCACAACGCCGCGCATCGCTTCGTCGACGATCTCGATTATGCGCTCTACCAGGGCGACCTGTCGTCCTGGGTGAAGGATGGCGCGCTGACGCAAGCCGATGTCACGGCAAACACCACCGGCATCGGCGAGGTCGCGAACGGCCGCTGGCCTGGACGAGGCGATTCGAACGAAAGCGTGCTCGCCGTCATCCAGGGCCTGACGGCGCTCGACCTCGCACTGGCCTATCGGATCTTGCGCACGACCGGCTAGCGTTCTGCGGACGGCACTTCCCCCGCGATCTCCACCCGTTCCGGGTGCGCCATCAGATAGCGCCCAGCCTCGTCCACTCCGAGCGTGTGGATGTAGAAGGCCGTCGTGTCGGCCTCGCGGGCTTCCATCACCGGCGATGGCGCGGACACGATCACCAGCCGTCCGCAGCGGCCGATCCAGTCGACATGGCGATGCCCATGCATGACGATCGCGCGCCGGGCGATCCGCTGCACTTCCCGTACGAACCACGTTCCGTTGATCAGAGCGGTACCAATCCGCTCCGACAAAGCGATTGCCGGCGTGGGATATTCCACGAGGTGATGGTGAAGCGCGACGATCCATTGCGCTTTAGGGAATTGCCGTACCACCGCGTGCATGGCGCGCGACTGTTCCGTCGACATCAAGCCGAGCGCATTGGTGAACGAAAAATGCGTCAGCGCAGTCGAGTTCAAGAGGATGATCCCGAGGCCGTCTTCGGTCTCGGGGGGCAAAACGATCGGAAACGCCTCGGCCCAGACCTTCGCAAGCTTCGCCGACAAACGCAGCCTTCCTGTATCCGCGAAAGTCGCAATATCCGCCGCATGGGGAGCAACCGCCTGTTCCAGCGTTTGCCCCAGACGCCGCTTCTCGAGATCGACGACATGGGTGCGCGCACCCTGCGCCGCGCAGATGCCGGACAGCGCGCGCATCTCGCGCAGACGCCGGCCCGGGCTGGTCGGAAAATCGAGCTTCGCGGGATTGGACCGATCGACCACGTTGATGTCGTGGTTACCGGGAAGAATCAGCATCCGCTCGCTGAGTTTGGGATGACGCAGCACGGCGGCGAAGAACTCCGCCCATTCCGCCGACCGGCCTGCATCGGTGATATCGCCGGTGATCAGGACATGGTCGAGCGGCTTCTGCGCGTGCATCTCCTCGAGCCGCTGTAGCAGCCTCCCGAGACGTTCGTTGCCGCGTGGACCGAGGCGTCCGCTTTCCAGCCGGAAGCCGAAACGCTCGCCGACGACATGAACGTCGGACAGATGCACGACCCGCCACGACCGCTTCAGCGTTGCGGCATCGACGAAATCCGACCAGCCACGCGGCTGGTCCATCGACGCGTCGGCGAGACCCCAAACGAATGTCACCGCCGTGCAATAGGCGAATAGGATCACACCGGCATTCGCCAGCGCCGGCACGATCAGGCTGAGTGGCGACAGCAGATCGGCGAATTGCGCGCTCCAGCGGGTGTGAGGTCCGATCAGCCATATGACGAACAGCGAGATGACGCAGAGGATGAGCCCGGCGGCCGCTGCGCTGAAGGCGCGCAGTCGTGCGCGGCTCGCCTCATCCAGCCAACGTCCCAGCGCGAGCTCGGCGAAATGGCGGATGACCTCCCGGAACAGCGCATAAAGCGGCTGCACCGCCATGGCATTGAGCGCCCAGAACGCCTGCTCCGCGACGCGAAAGACAGTGCGGCCCCCGAACCAGCCGATGACAAGAACGACGAAAATGAGCGCGAGGGTCAGCAGCCCGCCATAGGTCGTGCCTGCAGTGCGGGAAAACGTGTGCAGCCAGGCGGAACCGATCAGCGGGGTGAGCCCGAGAAGAAAGCTCGGCAGCGCAACCAGCAGCAGCCAGGCGGCAACAAGCTTCGGCAGACTGATTTCAACCAGCAGCGTGCCGGCAAGCGACAGCAGCGAGCGGCCCTTGGTACTGGACGTATCGTCCTCGACGTCGCCTTTGCGCGGATCGAGCAGCAGGGTCATCCGGCCTCGTGTCGGCTGGGGTCGTGAGCACGGCCCCGCACCTTATCTGGCTTTTCTGGCGCCAACCATTGGCGGATTTGACAATGGCCGCCATTCGCGGGTTTGCGCAGAGAATGTCAAATTCAGGGCCGTCCGGAATCGAATCCTGCCAGCGTTCCGGAGGTTTTGACATGCCTGTCGAGAAGCGATGCGAATCTCATGATCGCGCCGATGAGTTCACCGCTTCAGATGGCCGTCAAGGGCGGCTGTGAGCCGCTTGAATTGTTCGCCAACGTCCTGCCGGATGGCTTCCAGCGAACCGAAACATGCGGTCAGAGCCGCCATCCGCTGTTCCAGCTCGCTCTTGGTTTTCGACAGCCGGTCGAACCGCTCGCCAATCGTTCCGCTGTCGTCCTTTTCAAGCGACAGCAGACCCTGGTCGACCTCTTTCTGAAGCGCGGCAACCTGATCGATCAGCGCCTTGATACCGGTTTCGGCACTGCGCAACGGCGCAATCTCGCCCTGCAATTGCTGCATCCGGTCCCTGATCTGTTCGAACTTGCCGAAGGTGGTCTCGAGACCATCCAGACGCGTGTGCCCGCGGTTGAGAAATCCCTCCGTCTCCTCGAGACGCGTATCGAGCGTCTTGCCGGTCTCGTCTTTCTCGAGATCACCCAGCGCGCGATCAATCAGGGCCTGGCGCTCCTTCACTTCGCCGAGCATCGGTTCGATCACGCGTCGCTTTTCGGAAACCGATCCCAGTTGTGTGCGCAGCGCCTGCTGCCGGCGCCGGATCTCATCAATTCTGCTCTGAAGATCGACCGCTTCGTTCTGCGCCGCCTGCTCCGACGTCCGCGCCTCCGTCTGCGCCAATCGCTGATGAACGTCGTCGATGATGGCCACAGGATCGGTCCCGACCAGATGACGCACGGCGGCGTCGGCGCCGCTCTGCTGCTCGTCCGCGGCCGACACCTGGTCGCGCAGTCCGTTCATTCTCTTCTGCAGAAGATCCATTGCTTTGGCTTGCTGGGCGATCCGGTCGGACTGCCAGATTGCGGCGCCGATCAGAAACACCACAACCGCAGCGATCAAAAAGATCGCGAGCTTTTGATCGATGGGCCAGCCCAGGACCGCGTTGATTGCATTTCCCGGCGCTATTCCCAGGCTTTGTTGCAGCACAACGAGCGCCACGACGAGAAGCGCAACACTGATGATCAAGACAATGCGCATCATTACAAATTCCTCTAACGAAAAAATCGCTGCGTGACTCTCTGGAACCCACGTCTCAGGCAAATCGAACTTGCGCGCAAGGGCGTGTTTGCCCAGCTCGCATACCGTCCAATCAAACATTTGAGAGAAAACGGGGCCACCGACGACGAAATGCCTCAGCGACTAATGCGCCTTGGCCTCGGGCAACCGCACGATGTCCGGCCCAGAACCACAATCCGGTACGATGATGAGAGCTGGCGCTCCCTAGGGGAATCGAACCCCTGTTTCAGCCTTGAGAGGGCCGCGTCCTAACCGCTAGACGAAGGGAGCATCAGGGCCTTCAGATAGCCGTGATCGCTCCGGCGCGCAAGCCGAGGCCGGGCCGAAGCGCTGTCAGCCCCGGCGGAAAGCGCGTTTCCTGCGCGCCCGCGCCGTCAGCCGGTCCCCCAGTCAGTTCTTGCGGTCGATGAACCGTTCGGAGCCCTTGCCGGCATCTTTTTTCACGTCGGCGCAGATCTGCTTCAGCGCCTGCCATTCCTGCTCGGTCAGGATCGGCGGGCCGGTCACCCCGCGATCCTCCTTTTTCATGCGGTCCAGCCGGTCGGCGCTGAGCGGATGGCTGTCGATCACGGTGGCGACCTTGCCACCACCGGTAATCCGCACCAGAAATTCGCCCATCGGGCGCGGCGAGCGGCCAAGTCCGTTCATGGCCTTGACGGTGAAGGAATCGGCGCGGCTCTCCGCCTCGCGCGAATAGGACGCATCGACGATCGAGCGCGCCGCGAACAGCACCGCAGAGCCGCCGGTCACGTCGCCGAACAGAAGGCCGATCAGAAAGGACGATCCGCCAGTCTGGATGATCTTGCGCAGGCCGTCGCGGTAATGCGCGTGGCCGAGTTCGTGCGCCATGACGCCCGCGACTTCGTCCACATTCCTCGCGCGCTGAAGCAGCCCGTCGAGCAGATAGACCTTGCCTCCCGGGAGCGCATAGGCGTTCGGAACGCTGGAGGAGAGCACCTGCGCCTCGAGCGGAGCATCGAAGCCGCTCGCGTCCCTGATCTTCGCCATCATCTTGTCGAACGCCGCTTGCCCGTCGGGCCGCGCACAGACTTGTCCGCCGAACACGGCCTTCGCCTGCCGGTCGACGGCCTCGCCGATCCGCTTTTCCACGGCAAAGGGCACGAGCGGGGCGAGCCGGTCCGCCAGCAGCGGAATGCCGTAGACCGTGACCAGCACGATCGAGACCGCGGCCGCGACCGACCACGCCACGATGCGTCCGGTCTGCGCCGGGCCGCGTCCCGCATCGAGTTGCGGGCAAAGCGCTGCGAGTTTAGACGCCGCGTCGGGATCGGGGACTTCAAGCCGCGCCAGCGGCAGGGCGCTCACGCATGACAGTCTCAGTCCTTTTTTGCCATCGGCGCGGCGCAGATCGGCATAGGGCCAGGTTGCGACGACTGCGCCGTCCTCAACGATGTCCAGCGCATCGCCAAGGCGCACCGTCACGCTGCGCTTGCGGTTGGAGGTGCCATCGTAGAAGACGGCGCCATTGTCCTGGCTGTGCGTGTCCTGCGTCTGCGTATCGGTCATCGCCGTATCTCTGGTGCCGGAGATATGGCGTCAGAACCCGCCGATATCCAGTGAGTCTGCGAAGCCCTCGCCGATTGCGCTTGCTGCATCACCCATCACCGCGACATTGTCGGCCGCCGCGATGTTGTGCACCACGCTGGTCTCGGCGATTTTGGCCCACAGGTCGCGCACCAGATAGATGCGGAAGATCACGTTGAACGCCAACGCTGCAATCAGATAGCCGAGGCCCATGCCGACCAGAATGGCAGGGTGCCCCATCACCGCCGCGAACTTCGCCTCGCCTTCAAGCGCGCCGCCGGCTACGGCATGCCCCACCGCAAGCACCGCCGCGAACCACATCGCCATCAGAACAAAAACCAGACACAGCCAGCCGATCACCTTCCAGTAAAAGCCCATCAGATCGGCGATATCGAGATCGCTTTCGAACCGCACCGCGCCGAAGCGCATGCCGTTGACCCACCAGCGCCACTCGATCGCCTTGTACATCGCGTAGAAGAACGGGATCGGGAAGATCAGAAACGCCGACGGCCACATCAGCAGCCACAGCCACCAGCCCTGCCTGAAGAATTGCCCGGCCGTTCCCTCGAACGAGCCCTGCAGCGTGCCGTAGGAGGTGTAACGCATCTTGAATCGCTCGAGCGCGGCAGCGCGCCACGGCAGCGCAAGGCCGAGCGTCATCCACACCCACAACGTCCACAGCGCCGCGCGCCACGCATAGGACCAGCCGGAGCCACCCATGTTGAAGCGAACGCCGCGCCACACCGTGCGCGTCATGCGATAGCGCCGGGCGCGATAAAGCGCGAATTGCGTGAACAGATAAAGGAAGGCGATCAGCGGGATCGAGGCGAACGCCTGTATCCGCTCGGCTTCGAGGCCGGCGAAGAAATAGGCGACATAGACCGGCACCAGGATCGCCATCGCGACCAGAAAGCCGAGGAACAGTTCTTTCGCGGTACCGGTATATTCGGCGGCGTCGCCGTGTACTTCGGTGTGCGACCACAGATGCCGGCGGATATCGGTCGCGAGCCAGAAGCGGTAGAAGCCAAGCGTGATCAGTTCGAGAAACGCGCCGCGGGTGACGAGCTTGCGGAATTCGCCGCGCTCGGCGGTAAAGACAATCGCCTGGGGGACGGCGTCGCCGCCCTGCGGAATCAACGGCACCGAAAACGGCTTATGCATCGCGACCACGCGTTCCTGATCGGGCCCGGTAGCGGGCCGCGGGGATTCGGGCGGGCTTTCTCCCGCAGGGGTTAAGCCCCCGTGCATGCGTCGTCACCGGTATGAAAACGGTTCAAGCCGGGATCAAGTTAATCAGAATGGTTGACGGATTGTTGGCGAAACCGCGCGGTTCGCTGTTTCCAGCCCGCTGCTGTCGCCTATGAAGAACGCCTCAGCGCTTCTTCTTCTTCGCGGGCGGCTTCTTGGCGGCCGGCTTTTTCTTGGTCGCCAGCGCCTTGACCTCTTCATCCGAAGCCCCCGCATCGCGGGCGAGACGTGCGGCCTTGAGCGCCGCCATGCGGTCGACCGCAGCGTCGTGCTGCGAGCGGTATTCCTTCATCGCGGCCAACTTGTCCGCGTCGGTCTGCTTTTCAGCCATGATACCTCCCCACCCTGCGGGATATCGGACGCTGCCATTTCGCCGGGAAATGGTTACAGGAGGCAGAGTTCACGGCGACGCGCTGCGTCGCCGCTCAAAAAGCGGGCCTTGCCAGTACATCCGTGGCGAAAGGCCCGCTCGCTGTGCCTTAGGCGGCCTTCAGATTGTCGGCCGAGGACTTGCCGGTCTTGCGGTCAGCACGGACCTCGAACGAAACCTTCTGGCCTTCGTTCAGGCCATGCATGCCTGCGCGTTCGACGGCGCTGATATGCACGAAGACATCCTGTCCGCCGTCGTCCGGCTGGATGAATCCGAAGCCCTTGGTTGCGTTAAACCACTTCACGGTTCCCGTCTGCATGGGAGCCTATCCTTCATATATGCGTGTATAGAGCCGCGCGTGAACGCGGCCGGTTCGTTTCGAGATTTTGAGGTGAATGTCGTTGTCAGGCGCGTCTTATCGACGGGCCACGTATTCGGCCGAAAAGCTCTCGAACCACCCATATAGGGCAATGGCCCCAAAAAAGCAACCGCATGGCGGTGCGGGATGTTGGGCGCCAGTTTTCGGCGTGCTCGATTCAAAATACGATCAGTGCATTTGCAACTGTAGACCGGATGCGGTCGAAGCGCGCCTGACGAATTGTGCCCCTATTTCCGCACTGGCCAGTCGGCCATCGTCACGTCGACGCCCGCGGACAGCACGTCGGGCATAAACAGCATCACGCAATTGCCGCCAGCATCGATCACCGGCTGCACGCCGTATTTGTTCACCGGACAGCCGGCCGACCTGCCGAGCGCGCGCGCCAGTTCCAGCAGCCGGAAAGCAATGTCGCGAACCTTTTCATGGTCGCCGCGCCGCGGCAGCCCGATCGACACCGCGAGATCCGATGTGCCGATCTGGGTGGCATCGCAGCCATCGGCGAGCATGATCTCGCGCGCCTGTTCGACACCGCGCACGGTCTCGATCAGCGCGACGTAGAGCATGGTGCCGGCGTCAGCCGGATGGATCTCGGCCATCAGCGAGCGCGTGGATGCGACTTCCTCCGCGCTCTCCACGTCCGGCATGATGAAGCCGTCGATGCCGCAGCCGAGATAGCGCCGCAGCACGCCCATGTCCTTCGACCAGGGGCGAAGCAGCGCTGCGGCGCCGCCCGCATGCGCCGCGCGCACGAGATCGGGAATGCGCTCGACATCCGGCCCGGCATTCTCGCAATCGAGAAAGATATAGTCGAAGCGCGGAGCCAGCGCGGCCACGAGATCGGCGGACGAAAATTTCGGTGCGATGCCGATAACGAAATCGCGGCGCGCGAGGCGGGCTTTCAAAGACTCACGAATCCGAGACATCGGCCCGCCTTGCTGTCCGCGTTATCCGGCCTTGCGCTTCCGGAACGCCTCGATCACCTCGGGCACCGCGTCGTCATTCATCGGCGCCATGATATGCGCGCCGGCAACGCCGGGGATTTCGGAAATCTCCATCAGATAATCGGTGAGGATCGCCTTGCCCTCTGCGACCGGATCGGCGGCCGCCTCCATGCGGTCGATCATCGCATCCGGCACGACCGAGCCGAACAGCTTCTCCTTGATCCAGCGCGCCGACTTTGCCGAGCGGAATGGCACCACGCCGATGATCATCGAGAGGCCGGGGATGACGCCCTCCTCCGTCAGCCGCTGGGTGTAACGGCGCAGCACGCCGGCATCCATGCAGAACTGGGTCTGCGCGAAGCGCGCGCCGCCCTCGACCTTGCCTTTAAGGCCAGCCGGCTTCCAGTCGGGTGCGGGATCGATCGGGGCATCCGCGGCGCCGAGGAAGAAATCGGCCTTGCCGCCGATTTTCTTACCCGACGGCAATTCGCCCGCATCGCGCATCCGGGCTGCGGTGGCGAGCAGTCCGCGGGCATCGAGATCGAAGACCGGTTTGGTCTCGGGCTGGTCGCCTTGCGTCGGATCGTCGCCGCGCAGCGCCAGCAGGTTGCGCACGCCCATGGCGGCGGCGCCCATCAGCGCGCCCTGCAGCCCGAGCCGGTTGCGGTCGCGGCAGGTGAGCTGGAGGATGGGCTCGATCCCATTCATCAGCAGGATGGTGGCGGCGGTCACCGAGTCCATATGCGCGCGGGCACCGGCACCGTCGGTGACGTTCACCGCGTCGGCCAGCCCGCGCAGCGGCAGCGCCTTCTCCAGAAGATCGTTCTTGTCGCAGGACACCGGCGGGGTGATTTCGGCGGTTAGGACGAATTTGCCGGATTTCAGGGTGTCTTCGAGACGCGCAGGAGCGGATGACATACGGGACCACGCATTGATGAGAGGAGTGACGCTGTTAGAGGCCTCAATCGCGGAGCCTCGTCAAGCGTGGGCAGCGGCCGGCGCATCGGCCATCGCATCGAGTTTGCCCAGGATCGCGTTGCCCATCGCCACGGTGGAGACCGGCGGATGACCCGGCAGCGCGATATCGGCGGTGCGCGCACCACCGGCGATCGCCCGGATCACGGCGGCCTCCAGGACATCGGCCTCGTCCGGCCGCAGGAAGGTATGGCGCAGGCACATCGCAAAGCTCAGGATCGCGCCGCACGGATTGGCGATACCATTGCCCGCGATATCCGGTGCGCTGCCATGGATCGGCTCATACAGCGCGCGATGCCGCCGCTCGCCGCCCGCATACATGCCGTTCATCGAGGCCGACGGCAGCATGCCGATCGAGCCCGCGACCGCGGCGCCGATATCGGACAGGATATCGCCGAACAGGTTCTCCATCAGCAACACGTCGAATTGCGCGGGCGCGCGCACGAGCTGCATCGCGGCATTGTCGACGAACAGATGCGACAGCGCGACGTCGCCATAGTCGGTATCGTGCAGAGTCTGCACCACCTCGCGCCACAGCCGGCTCACCTCCAGCACGTTGCTCTTGTCGACCGAACAGACGCAGCCGGTACGGGTGCGCGCGAGTTCGAATGCAGCGCGCGCGATCCGTTCGATCTCGGGCTCGCTATAGGCCATGGTATTCACGCCGCGGCGCACGCCATCGGCCGTCTCGATCCCGCGCGGTTCGCCGATATAGATGCCGCCGGTCAATTCGCGCACGATCACGAGATCGGTGTTGCCCAGCACCTCTGGCCGGAGCGGCGACACCGCAGCGAGAACGGGGAACGCGCGAACCGGCCGCAGATTGATGAAAAGGTTCAATTCGACCCGCATGCGCAGAAGCCCGGTGCCCTCGCGCACGCCGGGGATGGCATCGTATTCCGGCGACCCGATCGCACCGAACAGGATCGCGTCCGCGGCTTCGATCTCGTGCCATGTTTCGTCGCGCAGGACCGAGCCGTGCGCGTGCCAGGCCGGGATGCCGAACAATTCCTCGCGCAGATCGATGTCGAAACCGCGCTTCTCCGCGAACCATTCCACCACGCGCCGCACCTGGGCCATGATCTCCGGCCCGATACCGTCGCCGGGCAGGATCAGGATGCGCTTGCGCGAGCTGGCTGCGCTCATCGCCGTCAGGCCGCCGCACGCGCGGCAAAGGCCGGCATCACCTCGCGCGCGAACAGGCGGATCGAATGCGACGCCTGCTCGAACGACATGTGGCCGAACATCATCTGCCCCAGCACGTAATTGACGCCGCTTTCCGCCTGCAGCCTGCCGACATAATCGCGCACCGTCGCGGGGCTTCCGGCGACGCCATGCCCGATCGCCTCCAGTTCGTCCCAGCTTTCCGGATAGACCGGGTTGAGAACGAACGGCACGCCGGAGCGCTTCCACAACATCTCGATCGCCTCGCGCCAGATCGCATAGGCGGGCCGCGCCATGGCCTTGGCATCGGCGTCGCTGTCGGCGACGACGATATGACGGGTGATGCCCATCATCGGAATCTCGGCGGCGTTGCGCCCCAGTTCCGCCCAGTCCTTACGATAGCGGTCGGTGATCGCACGCGCGCGCGCGGGCGGCCCGAGCGACACGATGTTGACCGCATTCGGCGCCGCCCAGCCGACAGCATCGGCATTCGGCGCGCCATACCAGACCGGAGGATGCGGGCGCTGCACCGGTTTCGACTGAACGAGGTAATCCTTGAAATTGTAGTACTTGCCCTCGAAATTCAGAATGTCGGAGTTACACGCCTTCATGATCACCGCATAGGCCTCGTGATACATCGCGGGCGCATGCGCCGGATCGACGCCATAGCGCTGATGCTCGACCATGGCTGCGCCACGGCCGACACCGAGCATGAAACGTCCATTGCTCATGTGATCGAGCATGCACATTTCCTCGAACACACGCAGCGGGTGGTACATCGGCAGAACGTAGACCAGCGGGCCGATGCGCAGCCGCCTGGTGCGCTGGATCGCGGCGGAGACGAACACGCTCGGCGAAGGCACCCAGCCGAGCGGCGTCGAATGATGCTCGGCCATGTGGAAGCCGTAGAAGCCTTCCTGGTCCATCACCTCGAGAAGCCCGAGCCGGTGCTCCAGCATCTCTCCCAGCGGAGATCCATCGGCATCGAGATGATCGAAAATTCCGAACCTCAGCACGAAGCGCTCCCGTCACAGCCTGTTCTTGTTTTCAGGTGGCATCCATACGCAGACAAACTCAAACGTCCCATCAATTCAAGCATTTGGCGCGCATGGCCCGGTTGCGCGATGCGGCCGCGGGGCGCGCGCGAACCGGCGGATCGGCAACCGTCAATCCTCCCGGACCTTGCCCCGCATACCCTTGACGCTGCTACGGATTTTCTTGGCTTCGAGCCGCTTGGTTCTGGACGCCTTGGTCGGCTTGGTGGCCAGCCGCTTCACCGGCCTCACCGATGCCTCGCGGATCAGATCGACCAGCCGCTCGCGCGCCTCGGCGCGGTTGCGCTCCTGGGTCCGAGCGGTCTGCGCGATGATGACGATGACGCCGTCCTTGGTCAGCCGCTTGCCGGCGAGCTTCATCAGCCGGATCGCGACATCGTTCGGCAGCGACGGCGAACGCCGCACGTCGAAGCGAAGCTGCACCGCAGTGGACAGCTTGTTGACATTCTGCCCACCGGGACCGGAGGCGCGCACGAAGCTCTCCTCTATCTCGTCCTCATGGATGCTGATGGAATCGGTGACGCGGATCATGATCCACTTTAACCCAATTCGCGCAACGATTGAAAAGCAGCTGGGGCCGGAAAAACGGGGCGGCCTGCGTCACACGCGTTGCGCCAGCCAGACCGTGTGGCCGTTACAAGTGGGATCGTCGGCGACATGGGACACGACGCGGAAACCGTGCGCCATCAGCAACGCGCGGTATTCATCCGGATCGAGGCTGGCGTGATAGAGCGGCTCGCCCTCGAATTCGCCGATCGCTTCGCCGCGCGCCGGCCCGCTGGTGAACATCAATGCCGCGCGTGGCGCCGCATGATCGCGAAACAACGGGAACATGGCTTGCTGATCGTCCGCCGTTAGATGGAAGAAACTGTCCCATGCGAGCAGGCCGTCGAACGCGCGGCCGAGTGACAGCGCACGCATGTCGGCTGCCATCCATGTCTGTTGCGGAAAGCGCTCGCGCGCCATCGCGACCAGCGTTGGCGATGAATCGATGCCGGTGACGGCGAAGCCGCGCGCGATCAGATGACGTGCGATCGGCTCGCCCATGCCGCAGCCGATATCGAGCACCGAACCGCCATCCGGCAGCAGCGCAGCAAAGGCATCGAGCCAGGATTTTTCGAACAGGCTGCGCCCGCGCTGGCGGTCATAGGCCTGCGCATGACGGTCGTAGAGCGGGATGATGATGTCGGAGGGCATGCAATCGCCGCCGCCCGCTCAGTCCTTCCCCGCGAGATATTGCTTCGCCAGGATCTTGCCCTCTTCCACCGCGGGCTGGTCGAACGCATCGACGCCCAGCAGCTGCGCGGCGATGATGGTTTCCAGCATGAAATGCATCATTAGTTCGCCCAACGATCGCTCGTCGATGGTTTCGAGATGGAAGGTGCGCACCGGCAGGCCATTCTTGGCCAGTGTTTCGGCGGTAGCGCGGCCCTGTGCGGCAACCAGGTCGCCGATGGTCTTGCCGCCGAAATCCTGTTCGCCCGCGCGCTGGGCGAGTACGGGATCGATTGCGGGCCCCTTCCCCGCCACGCCGGTCGTGATCACCGTGAAGAGCTTGTCGCGCGGTCCGGCGATAAAGAGCTGCAACTGGCTGTGCTGATCGACCGGGCCGAGCGCGCCGACCGGCGTCGTGCCATGGCCGTCCTTGCCGAGGCTTTCGGCCCAGAGCTGCACGTACCATTTGACGAACTTCTCCAGCCGGTCGGCATAGGCCATCACCGCGGAAATGGTCTTGCCATTTTGCTGCGCCAGCGCGACCGATAGCGCGGCACCGAGCGCCGATGGCACCTCGGCCGCAGGCTTTCCGTCGAGCACAGGCGCAAGCGCCGCCGCCGCGCCTTCACGCAGCGCAACCACGTCGAGACCGAGAATGGCGGCCGGCAGCAGCCCGACATTGGTCAGCGCCGAAAAACGCCCGCCGACGCCGGTATCGTGATCGAGAAACGTCACGCCCTCGGGCTCCAGCAGATCGCGCAGGCCGTTGCGCTTGCCGGGCTTGGCCGGTTCGCTGAGGCCGAAGAACATTCCGCCGATGCTTTCCTGCAGTCCGGCCGCTTTGCAGGCCGAAAGCGCGGCGGCGGTCTGCATCAGGGTCTCGCCGGTGCCGCCGGATTTCGAGATCGCGACGAAGCGCGAAGTCGCGAGCGGCAGCCGCGCCAGCAGCAGGGCGAAGCTCAGCGGATCGAGATTGTCCATGAAATGGATGCGCGGGCCGACCCGCAGCGCGCCGACGCCCGGCACCGCGTAACCGGCTAGCTGCGCCAGCGTCTGGCCGCCGAGGCTCGATCCGCCGGTGCCAAGAAAGACGATATCGGTCGCGCCTGTGGTCAGGCTCTTGGCCGCGGCCTGGACGGCGGCGATGTCATCGCGCTCCGCCGGCAGCTGCAGCAGCCGCAGGCCGTTGTCCGCATGACGGGCCCGCAGCCAATCGAGCGCGCTCTCGCTGCGCGCCAGTGCGTCATTCAGGGCGGCGTCGGAGATGCCGTCGGGGCCGATGGCGGACTCGCGGGCAAGGTCGATGGACTGAACGATCATGGAGGCTGCTTTAGCGGATGAGGGGGACCCCTGCCAACGTCGGCGGCGCCGCCCGGTTCCACCTTGTCGCGGGATGGCTAATACATCCCCCGCCGGGCCATTTCCGCGTCCTGGCGCAGATTATCCTCCCGCGTCAGTCCCTCGACCTGGTCGCCCAGCATGTCCATGTAGCTGGGCAATTCGGCGCGATCGATATGCATGGACGCGTCCCAGAGCTTCGCCCGGTTCACCGCTTTGGCGCAGTGCAGATAGGCCTCCTTCACCGCGATCACGAGGCCGACCTTCGGCACCTGACCCCGCATTGCGGATGGCGCAAGCAAGGCTTGATCATCGGTGATCCGCGCGCTGCCGTTGATGCGAAGGATTTCCGACATGCCCGGCACCAGAAACAGCATGCCGATCGCCGGATTGTAGAACAGGTTGCCCATCGTATCGAACCGGTTGTTGCCGATCCGGTCCGGCAGCAGCAGATGCCGGTCGTCGAGGATCCGGCAGAAGCCCGGCGGATCGCCGCGCGGCGAAACGTCGGCGCCGGAGGGACCGAAGGACGAGATCACGCAGAAGGTGGAGCGCTCGATCATGGCGCGGCAATGCTTGTCGAGTGCGGGCAGCACCTTGCCGGTGGCCCGCAACATCGGCTGGTGATGCCGCGCAGCGATCTCGTCGAACGAGCTGACGTAGCTGACCGTGTCGGGGTCGAATGCGTCAGTCCCGGACATCGGTTACCTCTCGTGTCTCGCAAACCGCCGTCAGGATTTGCGCTTCAGTTGCAGCATCATCAGATCGTACTGGAAGTCGGCGGCCTGATGATAGCTGTAGTTCTTGTCGCGGAATTCCTTTTGCGACGTATAGATTTTGGCAAAGGCCGGATTGGTCGCGATGATCGAGGCGTAAAGCTCTTCCGACGCCTTGTACATCGTATCGATCACATCACGCGGGAACACCGACACCTTGACGCCGGCGCCGACCAGCCGGGCCAGTGCTTCCGGATTCTTGGTGTCGTAATGCGCGAGCATCGAGGTGGTGGTCGCCTGCGCCGCTATCTCGATCGCCTTCTTGTAGAGCGGCGGCAGCGCGTTGAACTTTTCGTTGTTGAAGATCGCGTGGAAGACCGTGCCGCCCTCCTGCCAGCCGGGCGTGTAATAGAAGCCGGCGACGCGATTGAAACCGAGCTTCTCGTCGTCATAGGGTCCGATATATTCGACCGCATCGATCACGCCGCGCTCCAGCGCGGGGTAGATGTCGCCCGGAGCAAGCTGCTGGGTGACGATGCCGGCCTTGGTCGCCACCTGCCCCGCAAGGCCGGCGATGCGCATCTTCAGGCCCTTGAGGTCCTCTGCGCTCTTGATCTCCTTGCGGAACCAGCCGCCCCATTGCATGCCGGTATTGCCGCACGGAAAGCCGATGACGTTATACTTGGCCATGAACTCGTTCATCATTTCGAGCCCGCCGCCGTAATAATACCAGCCGTGCTGCGCGCGCGGATTCATCATGAAGGGAACGGCGGCGCCGAGCGCGAAGGTCGGATCCTTGCCGATGTAGAACAGCAGTCCGGTATAGGCGCCGTCGACGCTGTTGTTCTGAACCGCATCCAGCGCCTGCAGGCCCGGCACGATCTCGCCGGCCGCGAATTGCTGGATCACGAACTTGCCGTCGGTCAGGTCGGAGACGTATTTGCCGAAGGTCTCGCCGGCCCCGTAGGTGATGTCGAGGCTCTTCGGAAAACTCGATGTCATGCGCCAGCGAATGGTCGGGGCCGATTGCGCGATAGCGGGGGCGGCCAGCGCCGTGGTGGCGGCTCCACCCGTGCTTAGGGCAAGAAACTTGCGGCGATCCATCGGATTAAATCTCGCGGTTCGAGGGCCCGGGCCGCCTTCACAGTGCAACCGGCATACCAGTTGCTTATTCAGCTGGTTGCCGGTGGCCTCGCGGTTGATTGCGGCGCATTCGCAAGCGATCGTGCGCAACGGGCGTGCCGGCCGGCCCGTTCGGAAGGCACGACCTGATGGGCTTTGCCTAGATTCGACGCATCGCGCACGATGCGAATGTGAGTTGCAGGAGACCCAATGAAGGATCGCAACGCCGGTGCGCTGTTCGGGGTCGTGGTCTATGACGGCGTCGAGCCGATCGATATCGGCGGCACGGTCGGCGTGATCTCGATGGCGCGCCGCGTGCTGCCCGCGATCGAGAGCGTGACGATTGCTGAAATGTCCGGGCCGGTCGAACTGGCAGGCGGACTAAAAATCCTCGCGCAGACGGGCTTCGCCGATGCGCCGGTTTGCGATGTCGTGATGGTGTGCGGAGGGCCGGGCTGGCGGCATGAGGCGGCCAATCCGGCGATGCTGGATTTCCTGCGCAAACCGTCGACGGCGCAGGTCACGTCGGTCTGTACCGGGGCAATGATCCTCGGCGCCGCCGGCTTGCTCGATGGAAGGATGGCCACGACGCGCCGCTCGGCGGTCGGCAAAGAGACGCAATCACCGCTTCAGGAGCTTGCGTCCTTTGCGCCAACGTCGCGCGCGCAGGCGGCTGCCGTGGTGGACGACGGCGCGGTCGTCACGGGCGGCGGCGTCTCACTCGCGATCGACGCAACGCTGTATCTGATCGGCCGGATCTATGGCGAAGCGGCGCGGGCAGAGGTCGCGCAGGTGATTGAGTATGACCGCGCCTACGAGGCAAACAAAAACGCGCTCGGCCATATCCGGGCCGGGCGCGCTGTGCCTTAAGCGATCAGCCACCCTGCTTCGCAGCCGCAGCCGGTTGCGTCCGGCCGACAACCGTGAACAGCACGCCGCCATTGAGCAGACGGTTGGCGACACGCTTGACGTCCGAGAGCGTGACGGCGTCGATCAGGCCGTTGCGGCGTTCCCAGTAATCGATGCCGAGATCGTCGACCTGAAGCTGCACCAGCTGCGCCGCAATCTTCGTAGACGTATCGAAGTTCAGCGGATAGGAGCCCTGGATATACGACTTCGCCCGCTCAAGCTCGTCGAGCGTCGGGCCGTTCTCGGCCAGCCGGTGGATTTCCTGCTGGATCAGCCCGACGGTCTCGTCCGCCTTGTCGGCGCGGGTCTGGGTGCCGCCCATGAACAGCGCAGTGGCGTCCAGCGGCAGCAGATAGGAATAGACCGAATAGGCCAGCCCGCGCTTCTCGCGCACCTCGTTGTAGAGCCGCGAGGAGAACGAGCCGCCACCCAGGATGTGGTTGACGATGAAAGCCGGGATGAAGTCCGGATCCTTGCGGGCGATACCTAGACCGCCGAACGCGACCACCGTCTGCGGTACGTCGAGGGACACCTCGAGCCGCTTGCCGAGCACATCGGGGCGGACACTCGGCACCGGCTGCAATTGCGAGGTCTTCGGCAGCGATCCGAACACCTGATCGAGCACTGTCCCGAGCGCTGCGGCATCGATGTCGCCGACCACGCCGATCTTCAGATTGTCGCGCGCCAGCACCCGTCTGGTATAAGCGGTCAGATCGTCACGGGTGATCGCCGGCACCGATTCGAGCGTTCCGTTGGTCGGCAGGCTGTAGGGATGGTTCGGGAACGCGGTGCGCCACCACAATCGCGAGCCGATCTCGTTCGGGCTCGTGGTCTCGCGTTTGAGCGCGGTCAGCATCTGGGCGCGAATGCGCTCGACCGGCTCCTTGTCGAAGCGCGGCTGCGTCAGCGCAAGCCGCAGCAGGTCGAAGCCCTCGGTCTGGCGGTTGCTCAGAACCTTGAGCGAACCGCGAATCTCGTCACGGCTGGCCCGGAATGATAGTTCGACCGCGTTGCGGTCGCTTTGCGCCTGGAACGCCTTGGCGTCGAGATCGCCCGCGCCTTCATCCAGCAATGCCGCCGTCATGTAGGCTGCGCCGGGCTTGCCGGCCGGATCCTGGTTGGCCCCGCCCTTGAACGAAAACTCCATGGCGATCAGCGGCACTGACGGCTCGCGCACGAGCCACGCCTCGATACCACCCGGGCTCACCACCCGCTCGATCTTGGCTGCCGCCTGCGCCTGCGGCGTGAGCACGAACAGCGCACCGGCGGCCGCCGCGACCAGCGCGAACGCGCAGCCTGTCGAAAGTCGGTTGGCGATCATGAACGGCGCTCCTGGGGCTTCGGGTGCTCCTTGACCAGATATCCGGTCACCGAGCGTCGCTTGTCGAGCCAGGTCTTGGCGGCGTCGCGCACCTGATCCGAGGTAACCTTCTGGACGCGGTCAGGCCAGGTCTTGAGATGCTCGACGGTGAGACCGGTGGTCAGCGCGCCGCCATACCAGCGCGCCATGGTCGCCTGGCTGTCCTGCGCATAGACCACGTCGGCCACGAGCTTGATCTTGGCGCGTTCCAGTTCGTCGTTGGTCACGCCATTCTCGGCGAGTTCGGCGATCACGCCATCCATCGCCTCTTCCAGATCCTTCAGCGTCACATCGCTGCGCGGCGTGCCGTAGATGCCGAAGCGGGTATGGTCGAGCGCGGAGCCCTGGTACCAGGCGCCGATCGAGGTCGCCATCGGCTTCTCGATCACCAGCTTGGAATAGAGCCGGCTGTTATTGCCGCTGCCGAGAATCTGCGACAGCACTTCCAGCGCTTCGGACTCGCCGGGCTTCGCATTGGCAGCCGACGGCACGAGATAGCTGCGCTGCAGGCTCGGCTGCGTCACGCGCGGATCGGCAAAGGTCACGGTACGGACAGAGCGCTGCTCCGGCTCCTGCGGCCGCACGCGCGGACCGATCTCGGCACGCGGCGCGATCTTGCCGTAGGTCTCTTCGGCCAGCGCCTTGACCTCCTCGGCGGAGACATCGCCGGCCACCACCAGAATGGCGTTATTCGGCGTGTACCAGCGCTTGTAGAAGTCGAGCGCATCCTGACGGTTGAGCTTCTCGATCTCGTGCCGCCAGCCGATCACCGGACGGCCATAGGGATGATTGAGATAAAGCGCGGCCTGCACTTCCTCGCCAAGTTTTGCGGAGGGGTTGTTGGCGACGCGGCTGTTCTGCTCTTCGAGCACCACATTGCGTTCCGGCAGCACCGCTTCGTCGGTGAGCGTGAGGCCGGTCATGCGATCGGCCTCGAATTCCATCACCATCTTGAGACGGTCGCGGGTCACGCGCTGGAAATAGCCGGTGTAATCGCTCGATGTGAATGCGTTCTCCTGACCGCCCATGGTTGCGAGCACCTTGGAGAAGCGGCCGGCGGGATTTTTCTCGGTCCCCTTGAACATCAGATGCTCGAGGAAATGCGCGATCCCGGATTTGCCCGGCGGTTCATCGGCGGAGCCGACGCGATACCAGACCATGTGGGTGACGACCGGCGTACGGCGGTCGGGAATGACCACCACTTCCATGCCGTTGTCGAGTTTGAAATGCGATATCTCGGGGCCGGAAGCGGCGCGGTTCGGGGCAACACTCAGAAACATCAGTGCGGCTGCGGCCGCGCAGGATGCCAGTAGCGTTCGTCGGCGGATCATGAATGTTCTCACAAGCGCCGCTTGCCTGCGAAGCAGGCGGCTAGTGTCCCGAATCCGAAGTCCGCTTCATTCTGCGGCTTGCTCGTGAGCGGACTTCGGATTCGAAGGACACTAGCAAACCTGTGATTCTAGTGTGGTTTGGTTCGGAAATCCGCTCAAGCGGGTGCTGCGAGAATGAAGCGGATTTCCGAACCACCACACTAGGCCCTCAGGCAATCTGGGCCGGCAAAACGGAATTGCAAAGCCCTTCAGAACGCGCGGATGATTAAATTTCCGACACGCTATTCGCCGGTGCCGCGCCTGTTAACGTAGTCGTAGGGTTTCGCCTGCTCCTTCCGCGGCGTCAGGCCATACGGATGGGCCGAGGACGGAGTCCGGTAGCCCGGCGGCGGCTGGGTCAGCTCGTTGCGCGCCGGCTCTTTGGTGAAGGTCGCCACTTCCGGCTTCGAATTGTCCTTGAACAGACCGCCAAGCAGGCCACCCTTGTAGCCGAGTTCGTTCGGCCGCTGCGGGCGCTGACTGTCCGTTTCCGCATCCTGCGGGCCCGTGGGGTTGAGCACAGTGCTGCCGGTGGGCTTGCGGCCATAGGCATTGAGCTCGGCTGGGCTCAGGGCGCGATCGTCCTCTTCGGAGCTGGTCCGCCGCTGTTTCTTCTTGGCCTCCGCTCGCTTCTTGCGCTCGACGACTTCGGGTTCCTTCGGCCAGGACGGCGTATTTGCGATCGCGTTGGCTTCCGGCTGCGGCAACTGGCCGAGATTGGGCGGCACCACCAGCGGCGGACGCTCGCGATAATCGATCGAGCCGTTGTTGTTGATGCCGAACAGCCCCTTGATGAACTTGGTTTCGAGGCTCTCTTCCTCGTCGTCGTCATTGGCGATCGCAACCGACGGAAGGGAAACCGATACGGCGCCGGTGAGGGCAATGGCGGCAATGGCGGCCATCAGGCCGCGGCGCCAGCCGGCCAGGCGCAAGTCGGAGCGCAAATCAGACATCCCTGTCGCTGTTCGCAAGATCTGTCCCCGCACGGTTCAATACCCGTCCCCGACCGGGAAACTCCCGAAAAATCAGGGCGCTTTTGCGGCGCGGCCGCCCAGAAAGGTTTCATACAGCAAACCGGCCACCCCGGCAACGATGGCCACATCGGCGAGGTTGAAGACGTACCAGTTGAAGGCCCAGGTCTGCGTCGTGAGGTGCAGAAGCGCGAAATCGACTACGGCGCCGTGCGCCAGCCGGTCGATCGCATTGCCGATCGCCCCGCCGATGATCAGCCCCAGCGAGAGGGCGGTCAGCCGGTTTTCGGCCTGCGACAACCAGCCCCAGAGCACGACCACCACCACCACCTTGAAGCCGAGCAGCATCCACATGCCGGCCGCGGTATCCTGGGACAGCCAGCCGTAGCTGATGCCCCGGTTCCAGACCAGGACGAGATCGAAAAACGGCAGGATCACCACCCTGCCGAGCTTGCCGAGCTCGAAGCCGTAGAGCAACCAGAGCTTCAGCGCCTGGTCGGCGAGCGCGGTGACGAGCGCCGCCACCACGCCATCGCGGGTGAAGGGGCCGATGAGGTAGGAGCGAAGATTCATGGGCGCAGGTTCATGGGCGACGGATCATTCCGCAGCCTTGCGCAGCGTGTCCCATTCGCGCAGTGCCTGCGCATCGCGCGGGGTTACGTCGGGATAGGCCGGGTCTTCGCCGACGCTCTCGGTGACCTTCCAGGAGCGCGCACATTTTTTGCCTGTGGCGAGGAGCGGCGCGACGCCCACACCCTTTGGGTATTCTGATCCCATGTAGACCGCACCGTGGGTACGACCGTCACCTTCGACCAGCGTCGCAGACGAAGTGATGCAGACCTCTGCCAGATCGACATCCACGACCGCCTCGAACAACTCCGCATTGTCGATATAGACCACCGGAGCGGCTTCCAATGAAGAACCGAGACGCTTCTGCGCACGTTCAAGTTCCAGAACCGCTGTCACCACGCTGCGAACTTGCCGCACTTTCCGCCACTTCTCCGCCAGCTTGTCGTCGCGCCATGCCGCCGGCACGTCGGGGAACAGCTGCAGATGCACCGAGGCCGCATCGTCGCCATAGCGCTGCAACCACGCTTCTTCCGCCGTAAAGCACAGCATCGGCGCAAGCCATGTGACCGTGCAGCGGAACAGGTGATCGATCACGGTGAGCGCCGCTTTGCGCTTCACCGAAGACACCGGATCGCAATACAGCGCGTCCTTGCGGATATCGAAATAGAAGGCCGAGAGATCCGACGTCATGAAGGCGCTGAGCATCGCGAAGATGCGCTTGAAATCGAACGCGCGATAAGCCTCCTTCACCGCCGTGTCGAGCTCGGCCAGCCGGTGCAGCATCAGCCGCTCCAGCTCGGGCATCTTGTCGAGAGCGACGCGATCCTCGTCGGAAAAATGCGCGAGCGAACCCAGCATCCAGCGGATGGTGTTGCGCAGCTTGCGATAGGTCTCGACGTTGGTTTTCAGGATTTCCGCGCCGATGCGCAGATCGTCGGCATAGTCGGACGCACAGGCCCACATCCGCAAAATGTCGGCGCCGGAATTCTTGATCACGTCCTGCGGCGCGACCGTGTTGCCGAGCGACTTCGACATCTTGCGGCCGTGCTCGTCGAGCACAAAGCCGTGCGTCAGCACCATGTCGAACGGCGCGATGCCGCGGGTGCCGCAGCTTTCCAGGAGCGAGGATTGGAACCAGCCGCGATGCTGGTCCGAGCCTTCGAGATACATCACCTGGTCTTTGCCGCCCTTCGGTTTGCGGACGATGCCCTTGAGCTGCGGGAAGTTCTGTTCGTCTTCCAGCACGAAGGCATGGGTCGAACCGGAATCGAACCAGACGTCGAGAATGTCGTCGACTTTCTTCCAGCCCTCCTTGGCACGATCGCCGAGGAAGCGCGCGGCAGCACCCTCCGCATACCAGGCGTCAGCGCCCTCCTGTTCGAAGGCGTCGCCAATCCGCTTGTTGACGGCGGCATCGTTCAGGATATCGACCGAGCCGTCGGCCTTCTCCTTGACGAACACGGCAATCGGCACGCCCCAGGCGCGCTGGCGCGAGATCACCCAGTCCGGGCGGCTCTCGATCATGCCGGTGATGCGGTTCTCGCCGGCCGCCGGAATCCATTGCGTGACAGAGATCGCGGTCATTGCGCGGTGACGCAGGGTGTCGCCCTTGCCGGCGATGTTCTTGTCCATCGCGATGAACCATTGCGGCGTGTTGCGGAAGATCACCGGCTTCTTCGAGCGCCACGAATGCGGATATTGATGCTTGAGGCGGCCGCGCGCGATGATGTTGCCCGCTTCGACCAGCGCCTTGATGACGGCGTCGTTGGCATCGCCCTTCTCGCCCTTGTCGTTGATCACGCGCTTGCCGGTGAAGCCCGGCGCATGCGCGGTCAGCGCACCGTTCTCGTCGACGGTGTAGGGGATGGCGATGTTGATGCCGTCGTTTTCGAGCGAACGCCCGCTCGCGGTCCAGACCTCAAAGTCCTCGCGGCCGTGTCCGGGCGCGGTATGCACAAAGCCGGTGCCGGTGTCGTCGGTGACGTGATCGCCTGCCAGCAGCGGCACGGTGAAGTCATAACCGAGCGAACGCAGCGGATGCGCGCAGCCGAGATCAGCAAGGTCTCCCGCCGGCACGTCGGCGATCTTGTCGTAGGCCGTGACGCGGGACTGCTTGAACACCTCGCCGGCGAGATTTTCCGACAGGATGAAGAGATCGCCGAACTTCGCCCAGTTGTCGGGCGCGGCGTCGGTGACCTTGTAGAGTCCGTACGCGACCTTCGGCGAATAGCTGATGGCGCGATTGCCCGGCAGCGTCCAGGGCGTGGTGGTCCAGATCACCACCGACGCGCCCTTGTACTTTTTCTCCAGCGCCGCGTGCCGCTTGCCGCGCGCAGATCGGACCGGGAATTTCACCCACACCGTATCGCTGGTGTAATCCTCGTATTCGACCTCGGCCTCGGCGAGCGCGGTCTTCTCCACCACACTCCACATCACCGGCTTCGACCCGCGATACAACGTGCCGTTCTGCGCGAACTTGATGATCTCGCGCGCGATCTGGGCTTCGGCCGCAAAGCTCATCGTGGTGTAGGGGTGATCCCAGTCGCCCTCGACGCCGAGCCGCTTGAATTCCTCGCGCTGCACATTCAGCCAATGCTCGGCATAGGCGCGGCATTCCTGCCGGAACGCGATCATCGCGGCGGGGTCGGAAAAGTTCGGCTTGCCCTTGTTCTTGGAGCGGTAATTCTCCTCCTCGACCTTCCATTCGATCGGCAGGCCGTGGCAATCCCAGCCCGGCACGTAATTGGAGTCATAGCCCAGCATCTGCTGGCTGCGGGTCACCACGTCCTTGAGGATCTTGTTGAGCGCGGTGCCGATATGGATGTTGCCGTTCGCATAGGGCGGGCCGTCATGCAGGATGAATTTCGCACGGTCCTTCGCGGCCTGGCGCAGCTTGCCGTACAGGTTCTCGTCCTTCCAGCGCTTGAGCAGCACCGGCTCGCGCTCGGGCAGGCCGGCGCGCATCGGAAATTCGGTGCGAGGCAGGAACAGGGTCTCGGAATAGTCGCGTTCAGTCTGGGTCATGTCGGGAAATCGCCTCCGGCGGAGGCTGTGTAGCAGGGGTGCCGCAGCGCGCAAAGGCGCGATGCGGCAGAGCCGCGGTCAAATCTGCCCGAGCGGGGGGAATGCGCCCGGATTGCGGGCCAGCGCATCGCGGGCACGCTCGGCGTCCAGATTCATCTGCGCCATCAGGGCGTCGATCGAGGTGAATTTCTCCTCCGCCCGGATCCAGCCGATCAGCGCGACATCGATGACCTGACCGTACAGATCGCCGGAAAAGCCGAACAGGAACACCTCCAGCAGCGGCGCGCCATTGTCGAAGGTCGGGCGGCGGCCAAAGCTCGCCACACCGTCGTATCGGGCCTCGCCGATGCCGACCCGCACGGCATAAATGCCGTGCTTCAGGCCGCAGGCAGGGGCGAGCCGCAGATTGGCGGTCGGGAAGCCCATCTCGCGGCCGCGCTTTTCGCCGTGAATCACCTCGCCGGAGGCGAACCAAGGATAGCCGAGCAGTTCGGCCGCCTCGACCACGCGCCCGGCTTCCAGCGCTGTGCGAATGGTGCCCGAGGAGACCGGGCGGCCCTCATCCTCCAGTTTCGGCGCCACATCGACCGGAAAGCCGTAGCGCTCTCCGGCTTCGGTCAGGAACGCGGGCGAACCGCCCCGGCCCTGCCCGAAATGGAAGTCGAAACCGATGGCGACCCCGCTCACGCCCAGCCGTCCGACCAGGATATCCGCCACGAATTGCTCGGCCGGCAGGCCCGCAAGCACCGCATTGAAGGACAGCACCACCGCGCCATCGAGCGGCGTCGCGGCAAGGAGCCGCAGCTTCTGGCGCTCGTCGGTCAGCCGGAACAGCGGGACGTCAGGACGGAAATAGCTGCGCGGATGCGGCTCGAGCGTCAGGACCGCGGACGGCTTGCCGGCCGCCGCGGCGCGCTTCATGGCCAGATCGATGACCGACCGGTGACCGCGATGCACGCCGTCGAAATTGCCGATCGCAACCACGGCGCCGCGCAGCTTTTCGACTTCGGGCCCGTCGTCACGGACCACCACAAACGGCTTCTGGCGTTCGGATTGCGGCATTGAGAACGTGGCTGGATTGTCGATGCGCACCGTGTCGGCCCGCTGCCGCCGCAAGTCAAGCGGCCAGGCCCTTCGGGTCTTAAGACTTCGGACGCCCCGGCACCGATACGATCGCCTCGCCGTCCAGAACCACGGCGTTGTCGACCAGGGCCTCGCAATGCAGCCGCACCTTGCGGCCCTCCGGCACCAGTTCGATCACCTCAACGATGACAGAGACCACGTCGCCGATCTTCACCGGAGCGTGGAAGTTCAGCGTCTGCGAGCGATAGACCGCGCCCGCGCCCGGCAGCCGCGTGCCGAGCACCGCCGAAATCAGGCTCGCGGTGTAAAGCCCGTGCGCGATCCGCTGGCCGAAGCGGGTGCCCTGGGCATAGGTGTCGCAGAGATGGATCGGGTTCTCGTCGCCGGACACATTGGCGAAGCCGACGACGTCGGTCTCCATCACCGACTTCATCAGGGTCTCGCGCATGCCGACATGCAGGTCCTCGAAGCACAAGGTGCGGACCATGCGCGGATCGACGGCGGCTTTCGCTGGGGTTGTGGTCATTTGTCTCTGTTATCACAGTAAACGAAATCTAAAATGCTTCACGCATAGGCAGCGCGCAATGCGCCTTTCGGCAGATTTCGCCGTACTTTAAGGCAACATCCACGATACCCCTCAAAACTTACGGGTTTAACGGAAGTTCAAGGCGCAGGCGCTATGCTGGGCCTACCGTGGGTAGAAAGCTCATGGTGCGGCCCGGCTAGGACCGGTCGCCACGACGGAGCTTGAGACGATGTCTGTCGATCTATCGATGCCCGTTCTGGTCGTCGACGACTACAGCACGATGGTCCGTATCATCCGCAACCTGCTGCGGCAGGTCGGCTTCACTCATGTCGACGATGCCTATGACGGCATCAGCGCACTCCGCCTGCTGCGCGAGAGGCATTACAAGCTGGTCATTTCCGACTGGAACATGGAACCGATGTCCGGCTTCGAATTGCTGAAGGAAATGCGCGCCGATCCCGCTCTCGCCGCCGTGCCCTTCGTCATGATCACGGCCGAGTCCAAGACCGAGAATATCATCGCCGCCAAGAAAGCCGGCGTCAGCAATTATATCGTCAAGCCGTTCAATGCGGCCACGCTGAAAGCCAAGATCGACGCGGTGTTTTCCGAACAGCCGCATTACGCTGCTTAGGGCAGCGAACAGCTTCGCAAGATACTGCTACCATTTCAGCTTGCGCGCGATCGCCCGCGGCTTGCCGCCGGCCGCGATCAGCACGCGCTCGACCGCATCGGGATCGGGATCGTCGCGGCCGCCGAATTCGGCCGCGTGAATGCCGGCGGTCACGAACAGGCAATCGATGCCGTAGGATGCCGCGCCCTTGAAATCGGTGCGCACCGAATCCCCGATCGCGATCACGCGCCTGCGGTCGACACCGGCGCCGCGCGCCTGTTGCGCCAGCTTCAAGGCCAGATCGTAGATCGGCGCATAGGGCTTGCCGGCATACAGCACCTCGCCGCCCATCCGGGCGTACAGGTCCGCGATCGCACCGGCGCAATACAGCAACTGCTCGCCGCGCTCGACCACGACATCGGGATTGCCGCAGACCATGAACAGACGACGCGAGAGCATCTGCCCGAGCATGTCCCGATAATCGTCCGGCGTTTCGGTTTCTTCGTCGAACAGGCCGGAGCAGATCACGTAATCGGCGCTCTCAGGGGGCGCGAAGGTCACGTCGAGCCCCTCGAAGATCGACAGATCGCGCTTGGGGCCGACATGGAAGATCGATTGACCGGGCCGCTTCGCGATTTCGTCGCGGGTGACGTCGCCGGAACTGACGATCGCATCATAGATCGAACGCGGTGCGCCGAAATGCTCGAGCTGATCCGCAACCACGCCGTTCGGCCGTGGCGCATTGGTGATCAGCACCACCTTGCCGCCGCCCTCGCGGAAACGCGTCAGCGCGTCGCAGGCGTCGGCGAAGGCGGCAACGCCGTTATGCACCACGCCCCAGACGTCGGAGAGCACCACGTCGTAATCGCGCGCAAGCGCTGAAAAATGATCGGTGAAAATGGTCAAGGGAAGAACCTGTGTGGATGGCGGACCGCCGGTGGGCGGGCGCTGATCTAGCGCGGCGCGCGGGCGCCGTCACCCTCAGATCGTTAGCCTCAGATCGCGGCCCTGGCCGCGGCGCCGACGGTGGTCTGGGCCATCGGGCGGTCCGCGATGCCACTGACCGCCGCCACGCCCTGCAGCGCATCGGCCCGAACCGGACGCGGCGGCGAGAACAGGAAGCCCTGGCCGAAGCGGACGTCATAATCGAGCAGGTCCACCACCGCCGCCTCGGTCTCGATCCGCTCTGCGATCAGGCTGATGCCATGGCGGCCAAGCAAGTCCGACAGGTCGGCGGCATGGATATCGGCCGAGACGCCGGCCCGGTTGAGCAGGAGATGCGCCGGCACCTTGACGAAACGCACCCCGAGATCCGACAGATCGCGCGGCCCGATCCGCAGGTCGCTGACATGGTCCATCGAGAATCGGTAGCCGAGCGCGATCAGGCCAGCGAGGCTTTCCTGTTCGATCGGACCCATGTTGCGAAGCGCGTCCTGGGTGAATTCCAGCGTCAGCGACGAACTGAGCGCGCGATTGGCTTCGAGGAATTCGTAGAACTGGCGGAAGATGTCGGCATCGTTCAGGGTCGCAATCGAGACGTTGCAGAACAGGCCGATCTCACGATTTTTCAGCAGCAGGCGCCGCAGCACCTGCACGCAGCGGAACAGCTGCATGTTGTCGATCTTCGCGACCAGATTCGCCTTTTCGGCATGGGCGAGAAAATCGCTCGGCAGGATCAGCGTGCCGTCTTCGGCGCGCAGCCGCGTCATTGCTTCGTAGAAGCGGACCTTTCGCTGCGGCAGCGTGACCACCGGCTGCAGGTAGAGATCGATCCGGCTCGCCTCGATTGCGCCGGAGATGATGGCAACGATTTCTTCGGCGGTCTTGCCCTTCAGCGGCCCGGTGGCAACGAGTTCCGGTTCCGGCGGGGGCTGTTCCGCGACCGCCTTGACCGGCTCGGCAGGGGCAGGCTCGGGCGCTTCGGCGACAGGCTCGGGGAGCTGGACCGGCGGCGGGGGCGCGGGGCGCAGCGCTTCGGCGACGAGAACGGGCGCCACTGCCGCGTTCTGCACCCGCTTGAGCTCGACCAGGCGTGCATCGTGATCCGCAACGGTTTCCGCAAGCTCTTTCAACAGGGTGCCGAGTTCGCCGATTTCGGCCGTCATCGCGTCGTTTGGCGCGCGCGCTTTCCGGGCGCCGTCCTGAGCCTCGACCGCACTCAGGCGGCGTCCGATCTCGCCAACCTGGCGCGCAAGGTCGGCGGTGCCGCGCGACAGATCGGAGATCTGCTCGCCGACGCGGCTATGGTCGCGCAGCCGGGCTGACACCGTATTGTAGAGCGCGAGCGCCGTCATGGCCGTGAGAGCGACGACGGTTGCCTCGGTGACGGTCAGGCCGAACAGAAGAAAGCCGACCGCGCCGAGCGATGCGGCAATCACGATTACGCAGAGCGCGATGAATATGGCCGTCAGCCGCAGCATGAATATCCCGCCGGCGGCCGAAGCGGCGCCCCACCGTCTGATTCGCCCGCCCGGGGACTAATGTCCATGAGGCCTGCGCGGAGCGCAAGCGATCCAGCACGACACTCCTTAGGAATTTTGGCGCGCACCTTCCGGCGCCATTGGGTGTCAGAACCGCACCGGCCTCAGGGCTGAGGCGGAACGATCCAGTACCGCATCTCGACCGGCCTTATCGGAAGCCGCGTCTGTCGCGGCAGTTGCAGGGACATCACCGTGCCCTTCGCACCGAAACGTTTGCGCCATTCGTCGATATGGGCGGCATTGATCTTGTCCTCCCAGAGCACCAGGACCCCGTGCTTGCGCAGATCCTTCATGTCGATCCACGGGCTGATCTCAGGCCGGCCATGTGCCACCACCCGCGGCCGGTCAGGTGAATAGACCGCAACATTGTTGATCGCGAATTCCGATCCCGCGACGTAACGCAGTTCCGCTCCGGTTTTCGCCCGCCATTCGCGCGTCATGACCTCCGCCAGCATTTTGCCGGGAAAATTCGATGCCTTCGGGCGCGGGCGCCAGAATTGCTCAAAGGCATAGGTACTGAGATAAATTGCCGGACTGAGCAGGAAAAGGAACATCACGCCGACCGCAAATATCCGCAGCCGCCGCATGTCCGTCACCGGACCGAACCAAAGGATGGCGGCCAGTGGCAGGAACGACCATAGCGGATAGCCCCACAGAGCGATCGCCTTGCGCCCGGTCAGCGCCGACGCCAGGGTCACCACTGCGAACGGACCTAACGCCAGCAGGGTGGCGTAACGGCGGCCGAAGGCGGCCTTCGGCGGCAACTCCTCCTGTTTCCCCGTTTGCGGAAACAGGACCAGCGCCAGCAGAAGGAGTGCGGGAAAAACAAAAAAGGCCTGCGAGGCAATCCAGACCACCGGAAAGGTGACGTACTGGTACCAGCGGCTCGCTTCGATGGCACGGCCGCTCACATAGCCGAACGGCAGGAAATCGGTCTGTATCAGCCAGATCGCATTCGGGGCGATCACCACGCAGAATGCCAGCACCATCAGATAGGGCCCTGGCGTACGCAGCGTCCGTCGCGCCAGCGGGTCGATCAGCAGGAAGACGGCCAGGCTCGTCGCCAGCGCAAACGCCGCATACTTCGACCAGAACGCGCCCGCCAGCATCGCCCCGGCCAGCAGCCAGTCGAGCGGACGGCCGCGCACCAGCCCGCGATAGACGAACAAGCCGGTGAACGCCCAGAATGGCAGTTGCATCTGGTCGTGGGCGAATTTCACCGACGAATAGTTGTAATAATGGATGCCGACGAGCGACAGCGTGGCGATCAGCGCCTGCACCGGGCCGGCAATGTCGCGCGCCAGCAAAAACACGCCGAGAAAACAGGTCGCGACGACGACGGGCGCGATGAAATAGATCGACTCCACCTGTCCGGTGAGGCGATAGACAGCGTCCGAAAGCCACCAAGGCAGTGGCGGGTGCTTCCAGTAACCGAGCTGCCATTCCTTGCCGAGCGCCAGATCCTCGACGAGGTCGAGCTCGAGATTGTTGGCGGTGAAGAGCGGCAGCGCTGCCCAGACCACGATATGCGCGGCCATCACGGTCAGCAGAACCCGGAACGGGTATCGCAGCGCGACATTCACGACGGCCGCGAGAAAATCGCCGTCCCTCAGGGTCGTTCTCGCTTCCATGCGCCCGTCGTAGTATGCCACCTGCGGCCGGCCGATGTGGTCCGGCTGCGAATGAGTGCCCGGCACGGCCCTGCCAGTCAATGACCGGATATCGCATGGACGACGACGATGACTATGAACTGGCACCGGTATTGGTACCTCACACGGAGATGAGCGGACCCGTGCCGGATATCTCGGTGGTCATCCCGGCCTTCAACGAAGCCGGCAACATCGCGCGCATGGCAACGACGCTCGATGGCGTCCTGAAGCCGCTCGGCCGCTACGAGATCGTATTTGTCGACGACGGATCGTCGGACGGTACCCTTGCCGCCATCCGCGATGCTGCGGCCGCGAATTCCCAGGTCCGCTACATCTCGTTCACGCGCAATTTCGGCCATCAGGAAGCGCTGCGCGCGGGGCTGCGGCATGCCCGCGGGCATGCCGTGATCATGATGGATGCCGACTTCGAACACCCGCCGGAACTGATTCCCGAGCTGATCGGGGCCTGGCGCGACGGCGCGAAGGTCGTCGCCACCCGGCGCGAGGACGGCGAAGCCGACCTGCCGCCGCTGAAGAGCCTCACCTCGCGGCTCTATTACCGGCTGCTGGACGCCATCGGCGACGTGCGCATCGAGCCCGGCTCATCCGACTATATGCTGCTCGACCGCGCCGTGATCGATACCATCAACGACTTCGGCGACCAGGACGTATTCCTGCGCGGCACCGTACGCTGGTTCGGCTATCCGACGACCACGGTCACCTTCTCCCGCGGAGCGCGGACCTACGGCGAGAGCAAATACACGTTCAAGCGGATGATCGACCTCGCGGTGACCGGCATCGCCGCGCACAGCGTGCGGCCGTTGCGACTTGCGATCTGGCTCGCGCTCGTCTTTGCGGCGGTGGGGCTGCTGCTGCTGATCTATTCGGTGGTCAGTTATCTGCTGGTGCCGCAGACCGTCACCGGCTGGACCTCGATCATGGCGACCATCGCCCTGCTCGGCGCGGCGCAACTCCTGGTGCTCGGCATCATCGGTGAATATGTCGGCCGCACATTGCGCGAGGCGCGCGGCCGACCGACCTACATCATCGGCGAGACCGAGGCGGATCAGCAGCCCGAGCGCGATGTGATCGGGTTTAGGCGCCCGGCGGAGTGAAGCCGGAGCGCGTGCGCTCCGGCTTCGATGCGTGACCGCAATCCGGCCGTCGCCGGCCGCCGACTGCGTTATTGCATCTTGATGTTCGAGGCCTTGATCGCCGCACTATACTTGCCGTCTTCGGTGTCCATGAAACCCTTGAATTCGGCAGGCGTCGAGCCGATCGGATCGATGCCCTGATCGATCAGCTTCTTGCGGATTTCGGGCTTCTTCAACGCCGCGACCACGCCAGCATTCCACTTGTCGATGACCGCCTGCGGCGTCCCTGCCGGCGCGACCAGTCCGTACCAGGATTGCGACGTGTAGTCGGGGTAACCGCTCTCGGCCACGGTCGGCACGTTCGGGAGGAATTCAGAGCGCTTGGTGCTGGCAATGGCCAGCGGACGCGGCTTGGACGCCATGATGTTTCCGTCGACATGGTCCGCCAGCATCATGTCGACATGGCCTGCCATGACGTCGGTCAGCGCCGGCGAATTACCGCGATAAGGCACATGCACCACCTTCACGCCAAGCCGGTGCAACAGGATTTCGGTGCCCAGATGTCCCGACGAACCGTTGCCGAACGAGGCATAGGTGGCCTTGCCCTCCTTCGACTTCAGCCACTCGACCAGTTCGGCGAACGTCTTGGCCGGCACGTTGTCGCTGACGACGATCACATGCGGAGACGCCGCAACGAGGCTGATCGGCGCGAACTGGGTGTCGCGGTCATACGGCCGGCTCGGCATCAGATGCGGTGTGACCAGAAAGCTCGCGGTGTTGAACATCAGCGTGTAGCCGTCCGCGGGGGACGACAGCAGGGCCTGTGCGCCGAGCGTCGTTCCGGCACCCGGGCGATTTTCAACCACGATATTGGCGCCCCAGTCGTCGGCAATCGACTGCACGATCGTGCGGGCAACGATATCCGTACCGCCGCCCGCGGCCAGCGGCACGATTACCTTGACCGGACGCGCGGGATAGCTGTCCTGCGCCGCGGCAAGCGACGGCACGAACAGGCTCGCAAGTACGAGCGGGATCGTCAGCAAACGCATCATCTCATTTCCTCGCGAATAAGTCAGGCATTGGGGAGGTAGGCGACAGCCTCGATCTCGACGAGGATTTCCTCTCGCATGAGATTGGCCTGATAGCAGGTGCTGATTGGCGGCTCGTCCTTGAAATATTGCGCGCGCACCGCGTTCATGCGTTGATATTCGGAGGGATTTTTCAACTGAATGACGACCTTGTAGATGTCGCGCATGGTGCCGCCCGCGGCCTCGACGCACATCTTGATATTCTCGAGCGTCAGCCGGGTCTGTTCCTCGATCGTGTCGGGAAGCGCCCATTTGTAATAATCGCCGCTGATATGGCTCAACGCCGTAGTCCCCGCGATATGCAGGTGCTTGTCGATCAGAACTGCGCGTGAGAATGGACCGATCGCCTCGGCCATTCCTGCAGGTTGAATGAATGTCTTGCTCATGATGCTCCAGGCTCAGCGATAACCGCCCGCACCTGTGGTTATCGGTCGCCCGGCGCAAAGGCCAGAGCACCGGGCACATGCATCGTATGCAAGGTTACGCCACCGCTTTGATGATCCGTGCGACCTTCTCGAAGATCTCGCCGATCTGGCTTTCGCTGACGATCAGCGGCGGCGACATGGCGAGCGAATCGCCCACCGCGCGCAGCATGATGCCTTCCTCATGGAAGCCGCGATCCATCGCCTCGAAGCCGCGCTTGCCGACGCCATCAGGCTTCGACGCCAGATCGATGCCGACGGTGATGCCGACGCAGCGGATGTCGAGCACGTTCGGCAGGCCCTTCAGCGACATGCAGGCGTCGTACCAAATGGGCTCGAGCTTCTTCGCACGCTCGAACAGCCCCTCGTCGCGATAGACATCGAGCGCGGCAAGGCCAGCGGCTACTGCCAGCGGATGCGCCGAGTAGGTGTAGCCATGGAAGAATTCCACGACATGCTCGGGGCCATGCATGAAGGCCTCGTGAATCTCCTTCTTCACCAGCACGCCGCCCATCGGCACCGAGCCTGAGGTCACGCCCTTGGCGAAGGTGATCATGTCCGGCACGACGCCATAGCGTTCCGCGGCAAAGGCGTGTCCCAGCCGGCCGAAGCCGGTGATGACCTCGTCGAACACCAGCAAAATCTTGTACTTGTCGCAGATCGCCCGCAGCCGCTGCAGATAACCCTTCGGCGCCGGCAGCACCGCGGTCGATCCCGCCATCGGCTCGACGAACACCGCGGCGATGGTGTTGTCGCCATTCAGCGCGACCAGACGCTCCAGCTCATCCGCCAGATGCGCGCCCCATTCCGGCTCGCCCTTCGAGAACGCCTGATGCTCGCGGCTATAGGTGTGCGGCAGATGGTCGACGCCCGCCAGCATGGTGCCGAAGGCCTTGCGGTTGTTGCCGATGCCGCCGACCGACATGCCGCCGAAGCCGACGCCGTGATAACCGCGCTCGCGGCCGATGAAGCGCGCCCGCTGCCCCTGCCCGCGCGCATTCCAGTAGGCGAGCGCGATCTTCATCGCTGTGTCGACCGCTTCCGAGCCCGAATTGCAGAAGAACACGTGGTCGAGGTCGCCCGGCGCCATCGCGGCGATCCGGCTCGCCAGTTCGAACGATTTCGGATTCGCGTATTGGAACGGCGGCGCGAAATCCATTTCCGCGGCCTGCGCCTGGATGGCGGCGACGATCGGCTCGCGGTTGTGCCCGGCATTGGTGCACCAGAGGCCCGCGGCGCCGTCGAGCACCGGTTTTCCCTCGGGCGTGAAGTAATGCATGTCCTTGGCGCGCGACACCATGCGCGGCCGGGCCTTGAAGGCGCGGTTGGCGGTGAACGGCATCCAGAACGCCTCGAGGTCATTCGGGACGGCGGTGGCGGCGGGCTTGCGGGCGGACTGGGTGCTCATCGGGAGCTCCGGGATTTGAGGCTTGGTGAATTCCGGAGACATTGCGCGCATAGCTTTGCGTCGCGCAAGTGGCGGTTTCTCCCCTCCCCCCATGAGCGCCCACTTTCTTCATCTCCCCCTGAAAGGGGGAGGTCGGATCGCGAAGCGATCCGGGTGGGGGTCCTACCTTCAAGTGACCCCTCCCCGTCCTCCTTCACTTCGTTCAGTCGGACGACCCTCCCCTTTCAGGGGAGGGTGAAGAAGCGTTTGCGGCTGCTATCGCAGACTGTTACGACGCCCGCGACTTGGAAGCCGAAGCACCAGACCAATGACCGACAAACCGAGCAAACTGAAGGCGCGGCTGCCGCGCGGCCTCGTCGATCGCGGCCCCGCCGACCTCGCCTCCACCCGGGCGATGCTGGAGAAAATCCGCGCCGTTTACGAGCTTTACGGCTTCGACCCGGTGGAGACGCCCGCGATCGAATATACCGACGCGCTCGGCAAGTTCCTGCCCGACCAGGACCGCCCGAACGAAGGCGTGTTCTCGTTCCAGGACGACGACGAGCAATGGATGAGCCTGCGCTACGATTTGACGGCGCCGCTGGCGCGATATGTCGCAGAGAATTTCGACGCGCTGCCCAAGCCCTATCGCAGCTATCGCGAAGGCTATGTGTTCCGCAACGAGAAGCCCGGACCGGGCCGCTACCGGCAATTCATGCAGTTCGATGCCGATACTGTTGGCTCGGCGTCGATGGCCGCCGACGCCGAGATCTGCATGATGGCGGCGGACACGATGGAAGCGCTCGGCATTCCGCGCGGCAGCTATGTGGTGAAGGTGAATAACCGCAAGGTGCTGGATGGGATGATGGATGCTGCGAACATCGCAAGCGAAAAACGCCTGACTGTGCTTCGCGCCATCGACAAGGCTGACAAGTTTTCGCTGGACGAGGTGAAGAAGCTTCTCGGTGAAGGTCGGAAGGATGAAAGCGGCGACTTCACGAAAGGCGCCGGTCTAGACGAACGCCAAAGCGAGATCGTCTTGAGCTTGCTGAAAGCGGACGCCGCAGCGTCTGCCAAGGCTCCACTCAACGAAACCGGAAAAGCTGGTTTCGACGAACTCGCTCAAATCCGCGACCTCGTCAGAGCGTCGGGATATGACGACGACCGCATCCGCATCGATCCCTCCGTCGTGCGCGGTCTCGAATACTACACCGGCCCTGTGTACGAAGTAGAACTCCTGCTCGAGACCAAGGACGAGAAAGGCCGGCCCGTTCGCTTCGGCTCGGTCGGCGGCGGCGGGCGCTATGACGGCCTCGTCTCGCGCTTTCGCGGCGAGCCGGTGCCGGCCACCGGCTTCTCGATCGGGGTGTCGCGGCTCGCAGCGGCTCTCGCGCTTGTGAACAAGAACGATACACAGCCAAGTTTCGGCCCCGTGGTTGTCACGGTTTTCGATCCTGATCGAATCGCAGATTATCAGGCGATGGTGGCGGAGCTTCGCGCAGCGAATATCCGCGCCGAGTTGTATCTCGGTTCAGGAAAGTTCAATCCGCAGATGAAATATGCCGACAAGCGCAACGCGCCCTGCGTGGTGATCCAGGGCTCGGATGAAAAAAACGACGCATCGGGCGAACAGGTGGTGGTGAAGGATCTGGTCCTCGGCGCCGAGCTGTCGAAGCTTGAAAAGGGGCGCGACGAGTATCTGCAGAAGCAGGCCGATGCGCAGCGCAAGGTGCCGCGCGACCAGCTGGTCAAGACCGTTCAGGACATCCTGGCGCGCCACGGCGTCAAGACGCGGATGGCTTAGAGTCGCCTTGCCCGCATCACCTCTCCCTTGCGGGGGAGGTCGCTCTCCCTCGCAAGGGAGGAGGGAGCGCGCCGACCGCAGCGTCACAAAGTGATCAGATCGTCCTGCTCTGGCACCAGCGGCACATGTTCGATCGACTTGTTGATGTCGATCGGGTGGCCGACCACCTGCTCGGCCACGTCGAAGGTGTCGGCGATCGAGCGGAAGGACACGAGCTTGCCGCCCCGGAAGTGCATGAAGTGCACACCCCGGAAGCAGATCGTGCGGCCGGTTTCGCGCTGGCGCGCGCGGACATGCCAGTAGGTGGCGACGCGCTCGCCCTGAACCGCCAGATGCTGAAACTCGAAGTCGTTGATCTGGAAGAAGCACGGCATGATGCGCGTGATCACCTCGATCGTTTCGGTCTTGCCATGCCGGCGGCCGTAATAGTCGAACTGGTCCACTGGCCCCGTGATGAGCCATTCCACATCGTCGTCGAGAATTGCGTCGAGCAGACGCGCGTCGCGGGTCACGTAGGCGCGGTAAAAATCGGCCAGCCAGGACGGGATGTCCTTGCCCTGCGCGGATGACGGCAATGCGATGGCGCTGATCGCTGACGTCATAGCGCAATCACATCCTTCAATTCAGCGATGCGTGGATCGCGATAGGCGTCGATGCGATGACCGACCAGTTGCTCGGCCATATCCAGCGTGTCCGCAACGCCCCTCACCGACACCACCTTGCCGTCGCGGAACATCATGAACAACGCGGTCTGATAGGTCAGAATGCGGCCGGTATCCTTCTGTACCGAGGTGATGTTGTTGATCACCGCGGCCGTGTCGCCATCGATCACGATCTCTTCGGGCTCGAAGCGCTTGACCGACAGCACCGACGGCACGATCCGGCCGATATAGTCGGCGACCGCGGCCTTGCCGCGCCGGTAGCCGCAAAATACGAGCAGATCGACCGGCCCCGACATGTGCCATTCCACATCGTCGGCCAGATATTGCGCGACACGCACGGGATCGCGCGAAGCCAGCGCCTCGTAGAAGGCCTGTACCGTGGCGCGGGACACCGGTTCACCCATAGCCGTCTCCAGACAACCATCAACGATGGAGGCAAAATCCTTATTTTTCATGACCAGAACGGTCCAGTTCTCCACTGACGCCGGGCTCGCCCGGACGTCACGCCGGACCAAGCGAGACTTGCGCCCGACAACGGCAAGGTTTCACAAAGTCCCTTATTCTTCGTGATCCAGAACCAATCCCATTGGTGCAGTTCAAAAGGATTCGTTAAGCCTTGTCCGGCGCGCCGCCGTTAAGCGCCGCCGCGGACTATCGTCGAATCGTCAATCCATCCGTGCTAAAGGCCCGCGGCCATGACCAGATTGCTGACCCCGGCCCCGTCCGACCCGCGCGCCGAAACTCTCGCCTCTGCCCGCAGCCTGCTCTCGACCTATGAGCGGGCGGGCTATGCGCGGGCGCATCCGGCCATCCTGCAGCCGGCCGAGCCGTTCCTCGACCTTTCCGGCGAGGATATCCGTGCCCGCATGTTCCTGACTGCCGGGCGCGCCGGCGAGGAATTCTGCCTGCGGCCGGATTTCACCATTCCGGTGTCGCGCGACTATCTCGGTTCGGACGCCGCCGGGCGGGCGCAGGGCTATTGCTATCTCGGGCCGGTGTTTCGCGACCGCGGCGCCCTGCCGGGCGAATTCCTGCAGGCCGGAATTGAGTCGTTCGGGCGCACCGACAAGGCCGCGGCCGACGCCGAGACGCTGGCGCTCGGGCTTGCCGCCACCGCGCATTTCGGCCGCAGCGCGCCGTCAATCATGACCGGCGATGTCGGGCTGTTCACCGCGCTGGTCTCCGCGCTCGATCTGGCGCCGGGCTGGAAGCGGCGGCTGGTAAAGGATTTCAACCGCAAGGCCTCGCTGGCGCAGGACCTGGAGCGCCTGACGCTGCATGCGACCAACGGCAAGGCGGATTATCAGGGCGTGCTGGCCGCCCTCGCCGGCTCCGACCCGAAAGCGGCGCGCGCGCTGGTCACCGATCTGTTGTCGATCGCCGGCATCAGCGCGGTGGGCGGCCGTTCCGTCGGCGAGATCGCCGACCGCTTTCTCGAACAATCGACGCTCGGCGCCTCCGCTGCGCTGCCGCGCGATACGCATGATTTGGTCGTGCGCTTCCTCGGCATCGGCGGTACGCCCGATGCCGCTGCTACAGCGATGCGCAAGCTCGCGAAGGAAGGCGGGCTGTCGCTTGACGCCGCGCTCGACCGCTTCGAGGCTCGCAATGCCGACCTGACGAAACAGGGGATCGATATCAGCCGCGTCGCCTTCTCCTGCGCCTTCGGCCGCGGCATGGATTATTACACCGGCTTCGTCTTCGAATTGCGGGACGCCGGCAGCGACGAGCCGCTGGTGGCGGGCGGCCGCTATGACGACCTGCTGACCCGGCTCGGATCGCAGACGCCTATCCCGGCGGTTGGCTTCTCGGTCTGGATCGAGCGGCTCGCAGGAGGTGCGGCATGAGCGCCCCCCTGATCATCGCGGTCCCGGCGAAAGGCCGGCTGCAGGAGAATGCGGAAGCTTTCTTCGCACGTGCGGGGCTGAAGCTCGTCAAGCCGCGCGGCGCCCGCAACTATCGCGGCACCATCGCCGGGATGGACGGCGTGGAGATCGCCTATCTCTCAGCCTCGGAAATCACCGCGCAGCTCGCGCAAGGCGCGGCGCATCTCGGCGTGACCGGCGAAGACCTGGTGCGCGAGATGATCCCGGACGCGGACCAGCGCGTGATCCTGCTGGAGGGCCTGGGCTTCGGCTACGCCAATGTGGTGACGGCGGTCCCGCAGGCCTGGATCGACGTGCGCAGCATGGCCGATCTCGACGACGTCGCCACCGCATTCCGGCTGAAGCATAATCGCAAGATGCGGGTCGCGACCAAATACGTGAACCTGACCCGCGGCTTTTTCGCCCAGCACGGCATCGCCGATTACCGGATCGTGGAAAGCCTCGGCGCCACCGAAGGCGCCCCCGCTGCCGGCACCGCCGAACTGATTGTCGACATCACCACCACCGGCAACACGCTCGCCGCCAATGCGCTGAAGGTGATCGAGGACGGCACCATGCTGCGCTCGCAGGCCAATCTGGTGGCCGCGCGCAACGCCGACTGGAAGAATGGCACGCTCGACACCGCGCGCCGGATCCTCGACCGGCTCGCAAGCCAGGCGCGGGCGCAGGCCTTCCGCGAGATGCGAACCCGCTTCAAGGGCTGCGACGACGCACTGCTGTCGCTCGCGCGCGAGAGGTTCGGCATCGTCACGCCGTTCGGCGGCCCGACCTCGTCCGGCATGCTGACGCTGCATTGTCCGCCGGATCAGATCTTCGCGCTTGCCGATTTCCTGCGCGAGAAGGGTGCAGAGGCGATCTCGGTGTCGGAGATCGATTATGTGTTCACGCAGGACAACCCGCTATTCAAGACGCTGAAGGCGGGCGTGTAACCGGCAGCGGAGAGAGTTCTCGATACCGCAACCAAGCAGGGGCAGCCCCCTCTGCGCCGGCCGAGACCTGCGTGCTTGCGGCGCTCACACGACGGTACCGAAAAGTTTGCCGATGCCGGCTGTCAGCGCCATCGCAAGCGCTCCCCAGAACGTCACGCGGATTGTTGCGCGCATGACGTTGGCGCCGCCTGCCCTGGCGCCGATTGCGCCGAGAAGCGCAAGAAATCCTAATGATGCGGCCGACACGAGAGGAGCGATCAGGCTCGCTGGTGATACGACCACCATCAGCAACGGCATCGCGGCGCCAACGGCGAAAGTCGCCGCGGACGTCAGCGCCGCCTGAACCGGACGCGCGGTAGTTATCTCCGAGATGCCGAGTTCGTCCCGCGCATGTGCGCCAAGTGCATCTTTCGCCATGAGTTGCTCGGCGACCTGCCGCGCGAGCGCAAGGTCAAGTCCGCGCTTGACGTAGATTTCCGCAAGCTCCTCTTTTTCGAAGGCCGGGTTATCCTCCAATTCCTTGGTCTCGCGGGCAAGATCGGCATGTTCGGTGTCCGACTGCGAACTCACCGAGACGTATTCGCCTGCCGCCATCGACATGGCGCCGGCTACGAGACCTGCGACGCCGGCAAGCAACACGTCGCTGTGGTTCACCGAGGCGGCAGCCACTCCGACAATCAGACTTGCGGTTGAGACGATCCCGTCATTGGCGCCAAGCACCGCGGCCCTGAGCCAGCCGATGCGGTCGACGAGATGATTTTCCGGGTGCGTCCGAAGCCGGCTCATGAATTGGGTCCTGGTCGGGCTGATCAACCAACATGCCCGCAATTGAGAACCATAGGCGAGATTTCGACTGGGGCGTGGTTGATATTGATCAACTTAACACTAGTCGCGTCCGATATACTTCATTGATGCAATATCGTAACTCGGCGACCGGCTACGGCGCAGTTCCCATGTCGCTGCATTGGCTGACAGCAGGGCTTGTCATCGTTGCATGGTTGCTCGGGACATTCGACGACGTACTTCCAAAAGGTGCGCCCCGCGCTTACCAGTTGTTCGCCCATATGTCGGTCGGACTGGCGATATTGATTGCCCTGTCGGCTCGCCTGCTGTGGAGAATGTTCGATCCTGCGCCTCCGCTCGAAGCATCCGCTCTTGGGAAATGGCTCGATCTCACAGCGCATTTAGCCCATTACGCGCTTTATGCCCTGCTGATAGCGGCCGTGATCTCCGGCGTGGTCCTGCAATTCGCGCGCGGCAACGCGCTACCTCTGTTCGGGCTGCTCGAAATTCCTTCGCCGTGGCCGGCAAACAGGGCTTTCTCGCGTAATGTCAAAGATGTGCACGAATTGCTCACCAACAGCCTCGTGGTATTTGCGGGCCTTCACGCTGTAGCTTCCCTTTTTCATCACTGGATACTCGGGGATCGCACGCTCGTGCGGATGCTGCCGCGACGAGGCGAGGCCTAACGCGGGTGCGGCCTCGCGAAGCCGGCTACGCTCGATAACCGCTACCCTCCCGAATACCCGCCGATGATCGGCAGGATTTCGCCGGTGATGTAGCTCGAACAGCTCGGCGCGGCGAGAAACACAAAAGCCGGTGAGATCTCTTCCGGTTGTGCCGGCCGTTTCATCGGCGTGTCCGAACCGAATTTCGAGACGCCCTTGGCGTCGCGATCGGCCGGATTGAGCGGCGTCCAGACCGGGCCGGGCGCGACCGCGTTCACACGAATGCCCTTGCCGACGAGATGCGTCGCCAGCGAGCGCACGAAGGCATGGATGCCGCCCTTGGTCATCGAATAGTCGAGCAGCTTGTCGTTGCCGAGCAGACCGGTGACCGACCCGGTCATGACGATGGAGGATCCTTCCTTCATGTGCGGCACCGCCGCCTGCGCCATGTGGAAATACCCGTAAAGATTGGTCTTCAGCGTGCGATCGAAATGCTCGGGCGTGAGATCGAGAAAGTCCTTCACGTGTTCCTGGAAAGCGGCGTTGTTGACCAGGATATCGAGGTGGCCGAACTCCTTCACGGTACGCTCGACCGCCTCCTTGCAGAATTCACGATCGGCGACATCCCCCGATATCGTGATGCAGCGGCGGCCTTCCTTCTCCACCGCCCGCTTGGTCTCTTCCGCATCCTCATGCTCGGAGAGATAGGCGACGGCCACGTCGGCGCCTTCCCGCGCATAGAGGACGGCGACGGCGCGGCCGATACCGGAATCCGCACCGGTGATCAGCGCCACCATTCCCTTCAGTTTCTCCGAGCCCTTGTAATGCGGCGCGTCATACATCGGCGCCAGATCGAGATCGGATTCCTGACCCGGTTTCTTCAGGTGCTGCGCCGGCAGCGGCGGCTCGGGATAACGGCGCGCGCCGGCCTGCATGGCGCCCGGTTCTTTGTCCTGCTTCGGCCTGGCCTTGTCCTTCCGGTCGATGTCCGCCTGAATATCGCGCTGGGCGGCGGCCGTCTGCTCCGCTGCGCGTGCAAATCGGTCTCTGGTTGCTGCGTCTGCCATGTTGTCCTCGCGTGAATGGATCAGAGGACCAACGGGTGGGAGGCAGGCGAAGTTCCGGCGCGCTAGCCGTCCAGAATGGGCAGCAGCAGCCGTGACGAGGACAGGATGGTGGAGAGACAACTCGTACCGACCGAGGCGTGACGGAAGCCCATGATGGCGGGCGCGTCCGGGTTCTGGTCGTCGCCGGTGAGCACCAGCCTGATGCGGTGTCCGGCCTTGAAGCGCCGCGCGTTATCGACCAACGGAATGCGGTAGCGGACGACCTGCCCGATCGAAACCGCTTCAAAGCTGGTGCAGGGCAAGACCGGGGCACCGGGCCGGCTGGCATCCGCGTCGACTTCGCGCAAGCTGGCGCGCAGATATCCGGCGGTGACATCCGTTGCGGTTCCCGAGGGATCGACTTCCTGCAGCGTTGCAAAGAACGCCGTGTCGCCTGCGGTCGTTGTCGCATCGAGCGCAAGTTCGACCGGTCCGATCATGTCGAGATCGCGCTCCAGCGGCTCGCCGGTCCAGACGAGAATGGAGGGCGGATCGGTCTCGCTTGCATGATCGCGGTTGAGGCCGGCGCCGAGCGTCATCATCGCGCGGTGTCCGGCCGCGTCTTCCTCGGCCGCGAGGCCGCCATCGGCGCGCAGCGCATAGTCCCGATACGCGATACCCGGCACGGGCCAGGCATCGGCGGCGCGAAATCCGTCCGTACCCGGCAGAATGTAGCGAATGCGCGGCCCTTCCAGAATGCCGGTGTCGCTGCCCTTCAGCCAGTGATCGAACCAGGCCAGCGCCTCGACATGCAGGCTTTCCCACGGCCAGGTCAGGCCGTAATCGCCGAGCATTGCGACGCGCACATGCGGGCTGTTCGTCAGCGCATTGAAGGCGGGGAAAGTCGAGGGCAGATGCAGCGGCACATTCTGCCAGTCGCAGCCGAGATAGACCGGCACCTCGATCCTGTACAGCAGCGGCATGAGATTGCGTTCGTCCCACCATGCATCGCGCAGCGGCCGCTCGACCGCGATCGTGCGCCAGATATCATCCCAGGGATGCGGATCGTGACGGAGCTTCATCAACAACTTCAGCGCCGTCACCGCGGCCTCGCCGTTCATGGTGGCGAACTTCCGGTGCACGGCCGGAAGATGCAGCACGGTCCGCGCGGCATCGAGAAGCTTGCTGCGCAGGAACGTATCGGACAGCTTCGACGTCATGCCGACCATCGCCAGGAATGGCGTGACGAAAGAGCTCGAGAACAGGCCGTGGTGAACCGCAGCCTCGTAAAGATCGGTGGTGACCGCGACCGGGAAGATCGCCTTCAGATGCGGCGGCCGCTCGACCGCGGCTTCGAGCTGCGTCATGGCGAAATAACTGATCCCGACCATGCCGACATTGCCGTCGCACCAGGGCTGCTGCGCCGCCCATTCGACGAGATCGTGCATGTCGCGCCGTTCCTGCGCGTCGAAAAAGCCGAATGTTCCGCCCGAGCCGCCGGTGCCACGCAGATTGGCGATGAGATGGACATAACCGCGCGGCACGAAGAAATCGCTGGCGCCGGCCTCGATGAAGCCCATTGGCGCGCCGAGGTCTTGAAGCTGGCGAGGATACGGTGACGCCGCGATCAGTACCGGATAGCGGCCAGCCTCGGCGGGACGATGCACATCGGCAAGCAGCGTCACGCCGTCGCGCATTGGCACCGCGACATCGTTGTCGCGGGCCATCGCATGAAGCGGCGCGGAGAGATTGCGATAGCTGCGGCCTGTCGTCTGCGGCCCGTTGAGCTGACGCTGGCCGGGTTCGGTTCCTGCGACAGACATGCGCTAGACCCTCGGCTTGCGGAACACCACGAAATGCGACATCGAAAAGTTGACCAGAAAAGCCGCGCCGATGGCGAGCAATTTGGCATATAGCACCGGCATCACCATCGCCGCGGCAACCAATGTGCCGGTGCTGGCGGCGAGCCCGAGCAGCTGCGAGGCGACGAAGGCGACGTAGGTGCGCGGCGTCAACCGCCGTCCGGATTCAGCTGCGAATGTGATGAAGGAATTCATCACGTAGGAGCCAGACACCGCCACGGTCCAGGCCAGCACGTTCGCCACCACCAGCGACGCGGTCAGGTATTTCAGCGCCAGCAGGAACAGTCCGAGGTCGACGAGCGTATTGACGACGCCGATCGAGGCAAAGCTCATGGCCTTGACCATCAGCGCCTGTCGCCGCAATGCCGCCACGATGCGCGCCGGCAAGCTCTGAGGGTCGGGCAAATCCTGCATTGGCGGGCGTTAACTTTCTGACGGAACGGCGCTTTCTGAACAAAAGCTCATGCAATATCCGTGACTTGCGGATATATGTTGCGAACGAGACGCGCAAGCCGCGAGGGCGCGAGAGATGCCGGCAAGGACCAGACGAGAGGGCAATACAGCAGTCGCAGCCGCGCGCAAGCGCGACGAACTGGGACTGTCCATCATCGTCCCGTGCTTCAACGAAGCCGGCAATCTGCCCGCCTTCCACGCGCGGCTGTGCGAGACCGCCGAGGCTTTGCGTCAATCTCGTGGACTGAAGATCGAGGTCGTCTATATCGACGACGGTTCGCGCGACAACACCTATGCGGTTGCAAGCGCGCTGCCGGCGATCGGCCTCGACGTGCAGACGCTGTCGCTGTCGCGCAATTTCGGCAAGGAAGCGGCCCTGATGGCCGGACTGAACCACGCGCGTCACGGCGCGCTGCTGTTCATGGACGGCGACGGCCAGCATCCGCCATCGCTGATCGAGCGGCTGGTCGGGCATTGGCTGGATGACGGTTACGACGTGATCTATACCGCCAAGGCGCATCGCGATCAGGAATCGCTGCTGCGACGCATCGGCGTGAAGACGTTTTATACGCTGGTCAATTTCCGCGCGCGTTACAAGATTCCGGAGGACGCTGGCGATTTCCGTCTGCTGTCGCCGCGCGCGGCGGATGCGCTGCGGCAATTGCCGGAACGCAACCGCTTCTTCAAAGGTCTGGCGAGCTGGATCGGCTTCCGGCAATTGCGCGTCGACTACGAGCCGATCGATCGCGAGCATGGCAGCTCGAGCTGGAATTTCGGCGCGCTGATCGGATTGTCGATCGAGGGGCTGACATCGTTTTCGGTCGCGCCGCTGCGCATTGCGAGCCTGCTCGGCATCCTGATGGCGACCGGCGCCCTGATCTTCGGTATGGCGATCCTGTACGAGACCTTGATGTACGGGAAGTCGGTGCCAGGTTATCCGTCGGTCGTGGTCGGGCTGATGGTGCTGGGCGGCGTGCAACTGATCATGATCGGCGTGCTAGGCGAATATATCGGCAAGATCCTGTCCGAGCAGAAGGCGCGTCCGGTCTATTTCGTCGCCGAACATCAGACCCGCAGCGAGGCGAGCGAAGACGCGGGCGACGATCGCCAGCCCGGCGCGGCCGCCTGATCAGATGGACGCGACCAACCTCCGGCGCATCGTGTTATGCGCGGACGATTACGGCATCTCGCCCGGCGTCAACGAAGCGATCCGCAGCCTGATCGCCAAAGGCCGCATCAATGCCACCTCGGCGATGGTGGTGGCGCCGTCCCTCACCTCGACAGAGGCAGCAGCACTCACCGCCTTGAAGCGCATCGCAACGCATCTGCAGATCGGCCTGCACTTCACCCTCACGGCGCCGTTCCGGCCGTCGAGCGGAAGCTACACCCATTTGCAGGACGGTGCCTTCCTGTCATTGCCCGCCACGCTCGGCAGCGCGCTGATCGCGCGGCTCGACCGCGAGCGCATCGCCCACGAATTGCGCACGCAGATTGCCGCCTTCTCGCAGACGTTCGGCTATCTCCCCGATTATGTCGACGGCCATCAGCATGTGCAGATCTTCCCGCAGATCCGGGATGCAGTCCTGTCGGTCATTCGCGAAAGCCTGCCCGGCGCCTGGATGCGGCAATGCGGACGCGTGACACCTCTGTCGGCGCGCATGTCCGACCGCAAGGGCCTGCTGCTCGACATGATGAGTGCCGGCTTTCGCAAACGCGCGACGGCCCTGGGAGTCACGGTCAATCCTGGCTTTGCCGGCAGCTATGACTTCAGCACCGACCCGGATTTCGCCACGCTGTTCGCCAAATTTCTCGATGGGCTGCCCGATGGCGGCGTCGTCATGTGCCATCCCGGATTTGTCGACGCCGAACTCAAGGCGCTGGATCCGCTCACCAATTTGCGCGAACGGGAGCACGCCTTCCTGGCCGGCGATACCTTCCCCGACCTCCTGCGGACCCATCGCGTCACGTTGTCGTGACCTCTCCCGCAGCGCGATCCGCATTCCTACATCCTTCGCGTCCGCAGACGCGGATTCGAAGGAGGAACTTATGACACCGCAGGAACGCAGACTGGTCGATGACTTGTTCGAACGGCTTGCGACGCTCGAGCGCAATCCGCGCGAGCCCGACGCCGAGGACGCGATCCAAGCCGGACTGCGCCGGGCGCCGAACGCGACCTATGCGCTCGTGCAGACGGTGCTCCTGCAGGAGGAGGCACTGCGTCAGGCCCATGAACGCATCGCCGAACTGGAATCCGCTGAGGCTCCGCCACAGGACAGCGGCGGCTTTCTGGGTTCGATGCGCGACGCGGTCTTTGGCGGCGGCAACACCCGCTCTTCCGTGCCGCCGGTCGGCGGTCTTCGGCCGGGAGACCGGCCAGGCGACCGTCCGATGGGCGTGCCGCCCGGCTTTCAGCGATCGGGCGACGCGTACCCGGAACAAGGCGGCTACCCGGGCCGCTATCAGGGCGGCCCGGCGCCGCAGGCCGCCGATGCCGGACGCGGCGGTGCCGGTGGCTCGTTCCTCGGAACCGCAGCGGCCGCGGCTGCGGGCGCGATCGGCGGCTCATTGCTGATGAATTCGCTTGGCGGGATGTTCGGAGGCCAGGCCAAGGCGCAAGGCCTTGGTGACGTCGCTGGCAAGGACGCGGCTGCGGCCAATCCTTCAGCCAATCCTTGGGGCGACGCAGCCGGGGGCGAAGGCAATCTCGCGCAACAGGCCGGGCTCGACAGCGTCGGCCGGTCGGAGGGCGCCAGCGACCGCACCGGGCTTTACGATCAGGCGCATGGCGCGGCCGACGACGGCGCGCTGATGCCGGAAGACGATGGCGGCTTCGACATGGATATGGACTACGATCTCTGATCCACCCGCCGCACGAAAAGGAAAAGGTCCGCTCTCGCGAGCGGACCTTTTTTAATTGACGGGCCGGCCATCGTTTACCGAAGGCTGGGGACCTTCAGACAAGCGAATGCGCGGCCCGCTGATCGCCGCATTTGCGATCAGATCACGATAACCCTGGTGCCGACCTTCACACGCTCGTAGAGATCGGTGACGTCCTCGTTGCGCATGCGAATGCAACCCGACGACACCGCTTGGCCGATGGTCCAGGGCTCGTTCGAGCCATGGATGCGATAAAGCGACGAGCCGAGATACAGCGCGCGCGCGCCGAGCGGATTGTCCGGTCCGCCGGCCATGTGGCGCGGCAATTCCGGCCGGCGGGCGAGCATTTCCTTAGGCGGCACCCAGTCCGGCCATTCCGCCTTGCGGGTCACCGACTTCACGCCGGCCCAGGTGAAACCCGGGCGGCCGACACCGATGCCGTAGCGCAGTGCGGTCCCGTTATCCTGCACGAGATAGAGAAAGCGCTGCGGCGTATCGACCACGATCGTACCCGGCTTCTCGTTGCCGGAATACGGCACCACCTGCTTGGCGAAACGCGGATCGAAGGCGCGTGGGCCTCCCTGATCGGGACCGCGATAGACCAGCGGCGGGGTGCCGTTCGGATCCTGATACATCCCGGGCTGGTAATAGCCCGGCGAACGCTGCTCATCGCCCTGAACCGGCGCGCCGGGAAAGGCCGGCTGCTCGCGGTAGCGCGGCTGCGCGCCGGATTGTCCACCGCTGAACAGAAACTCGATAAACCCGCCGCCCATATTCGGCTGACTTTGCGCATGGACCGGCGTTGAGATGAGCGCAGCACCGGTTACACCGGTCATGGCTGCGGCAAGCAAAAGACCAGAACGCTTCATCGACGCTACTCACACTTGTTCGACATCGGCTTGGAGATGGGCGCCAAACAGCGGCGCCGCTCATGCGAGCGACTACACGGGAAAAATCGATGCGAATGGTAAACAGCGCGCGGCAACGCATCGCTAACCACGATCGGGCGGCCTTTACCTGCGATTAGCGTTTATTTTGGGTGAAGCGGCGTGGTTAACGCTTCGCTTCCACGCAGGCATGAACCGCGCATTAAGCCGGTTTGGTTATGAGTATCGCGGGGGACCACCATGCCGGTTCAGCGCAAGATTTTCCGGATCGAAGAAACGATGCGAGCGAGGTTCGAGCCTCGGGGCGCTGACGTGTCCCGGGATGCCGAACACCCCGCCGACGTGATCGCCGAGTTGCGCGCCATGCGCGCGCTGATGGAGGAGCACCGGCCGGATCGCGGCGAACCGCTTCCGTCCCTCGAACCGTCGCAGGACGCGCGCAAGCTCAGGATCGAGCTGGACGTGATCGGCAGCGCCATCAAGGAGACCCGCGCCGAGATCGGCTCGTTACAGAATCAGGGTTTTGATTCCGGGCGCGTTGCGCGCGTAACCGGGGAACTCGAGGCGGTGTTCGCCGACACAACGGGAGCGACCGAGCGCATCCTGAAAGCTGCCGAGGAGATCGACCAGAACGCGCAGGCGCTCGCAAGCCTCCTGAAGGGCGGGCACGAACGGGGATTGGCCCAGGATATCCAGGAGCGCGTCACCGCGATTTTCGAAGCCTGCAATTTCCACGACCTGACCGGCCAGCGGATCGCCAAGGTCGCGGGCATGCTCAAACTGGTCGAGGAGCATCTGGCGCGGATGATGGAAATCTGGAGCGTGATCGAGCGCTTCGATGTCGACGCCGCCCAATCCACCACCGGCGGCCTTGACGGCTTCCTCAGCGGGCCGAAACTCAGCGGCGACAGCGGACATTCGACCCAGGCCGAGATCGACAAGCTGTTTCACTAACCGATGATATAAAGACCGGCCGCCTGTGGTAGATACCGGTCCCGAGCCATGTCCGCCTCCTCACCAGCCGCTCTTGCCGTACCGCCGAAGCCCGCCCGCATCGCGCGGATGACGGGCACCGCGCGGCTTGTGCGCGCGTATGCCCGGCTTGTCAGCGGGCTCGTACTGCTCGCATTCGTGCTGTGCCATTTCGGCAGCCATATTTTTCTGATCATATCGATACCGGTGGCCGAAAAGGCCTTCGACGTGCTGATGCGATTCTGGCTGTCGGACGTCGGCACCGCCCTGCTTGCGATTGCGCTGACCGTCCATGTGCTGAACGCGCTGTGGTCGATTTATATTCGCCGCTATCTGCGCATGCCCGCCTGGGAGATCGCACAAATCGCGCTCGGGCTCGCGATCCCCCTGCTGATCATCATCCATGTCGTCGGGACAAAAGTCGCCGACGACTTCTTCGGCACCGACAACAGCTATTCCTCGGTTCTGGCCTCGCATTGGCTCGGCCGGCCTGTACTGTTCGGCGCGCCATGGTTCGTCTATCTGCATATCGCCGCGATCCTGACGGTATGGATACACGCCTGCATCGGTCTGCATTTCTGGTTGCGGCCCAAACGCTGGTACGCCGCGTGGTTTCCAACCCTTGCCACCGTTGCGGTTCTGATCCCTACGCTGTCGATCGCCGGATACATCTCCGGCGGAAACCAGATCCTGCGGGATGCCCAGGATCCGGACTTCGTCCGCGAACTCATCCGCGAGGGTAATTTCTCTCCGGACGCGATCGCCAAGGCGTGGCAGGCCATCTACATCACGTTCGCCGTCTATGCCGGCCTGGTGCTGCTGCCGTTCATTGCACGCACCGTCCGCGGGCTCATTCACCGCATGTATCGGGCGCCACGGCTCACCCATGCCGTCGGCCGCACCATGAGGATCCTGCCGGGAGCGACCGTGCTCGAAACCCTGCGCGCCAACGGCATCGCGCATGCTTCGGTCTGCGGCGGCCGCGCCCGCTGCACCACCTGCCGCATCCGGGTGACCAACGGGCAGGACGGATTGCCTGAACCGCAGGGGCTCGAGGCCACGGCCTTGTCACGGATCGGCGCGAACGAGGGCGTCCGGCTTGCCTGTCAGTTGCGGCCGACCTCCGACATAACGGTGCTGCCGCTGCTGACGGCGGATGCGACCGCAACCTACGGCCTGATCCGTGCCGGCGCCGAAGGCAGCGAGCGCCAGCTCACCGTGATGTTCATCGACCTGCGCGGCTCGACCACGCTCGGCGAAGCCAGGATGCCCTACGACGTCCTGTTCATCCTCAACCAGTTTTTCGACGAGATGAGCAAGGCGCTGGCGGCGACGGGCGGTCATTACTCGAACTTCACCGGCGACGGACTGATGGCGATCTATGGGCTCGATACGCCGGATCCCAAGGCCAGCGCCGTGCAGGCGTTGCGCGGCGCACGCGAGGTGCTGATGCGCCTCGACCAGGTCAATCTCCGGCTGAAGGCCGACCTCAAAGAGCCGCTGAAGATCGGCGTCGGCATCCATTTCGGCGAAGCGATCGTCGGTGCGATGGGCCCGCCGCGCTCGCAGATCATCACCGCGATCGGCGACACCGTGAACACCACCGCGCGCCTCGAGGGCCTGACCAAGGATTACGATTGTCCGGTGGTCCTGTCGCAAGCGGCCGCGCAGGCAGCCGGACTCAAGCTCGATGGTCATGGCTTGCATCATGCAACGGTCAAGGGACGCACCGGGTCGATTGCGTTCTATGCGTTGAAAGAGGTGCCGGAGCCGCGGAAATAATCGCGTCCGCGTCCAGCCATCACGCCTTCGGCCGCCGGATCGCGATCAGGCAGATCAGCGAGACCACGCCGAAGGCCGCCGTCACCGCCAACGCCACCGGGTCGCCACTGCGCTCGACAACGAAGGCAAGCGCCAGCGGCGCCACCGCCTGCATAATCTGATAGGGTTTGGCGATCCGACCCAGCACGCGGCCATAGCCGGTGGCGCCGAACAGCGCGAGCGGCACCGCGCCGCGAGCGATCGTGAGCAGGCCGTTGGCGACGCCGAACATCACCGCGAATGCAATCGCCGCCCAGAGCGCGAAACCGAATACCGCCAGCACCGCAAAGCCGGCCAAGATCAACGCGACCGAAAACCGCGCCAGATTGAGCGGATGCGCGCGTCCGCCAAACGTCAATTCGCAGATCCGCGCGGCAACCTGCGAGGGTCCGAACAGCGCACCGATGGTCACGGCGGTCGCGGGATCGATCCCGGCGCGCCCGAACATCGCAATCAGATGCGCCGCCAGTCCGGACGGAATGAAGGCGTAAGCCGCGAATGCGGAGGCGACCAGGACGAATGTCAGGCCGCTGGACGGAAGAACCGCCGGCAGCTTCGGTGCAGCGTCATCGCTGACGGTCGCCGCAGCGGCCCTGGTGCGCGGCAGAACGAAGGCATGCAGCGGCGCCGCAACGAAGGCGAGCACCGCGGCAAAGATCAGATAGGTTCCGCGCCAGTCCGTATAGGTCAGCGCCACCTGCGTCGCCGGCCAGCTGACGGTCGAGGCGAAGCCGCCGGCGAGCGTGAGATAAGTGATCGGCTTGCGCGCGGCGATGCCGAAGATGCGACCCAGCGTGGCGAAGGCCGGATCGTAGAGATTGGCCGCAATCGCGACGCCAAGGAGCGCCCAGACCGCGAGATAGGCGGCGGGATGCGCGGCGACGGTGAGCAAGGCTACAGCGAGTGCACCCGTCAGCGATCCCGCCGCCATCACCAGATGCCCACCATAGCGATCGATCCAGCCGCCGATCGTCGGGGCGGCTGTTCCCGCCACCAAAAGCGCGAGCGAAAAGCCGGCCATGGCGAACGAGAGAGACCAGCCGCGATCCGCCGCGATCAGCGGCATCATCAGAACGGGCGGATAAAACAGGATGCCCCAGGCGAGGATCTGCGTGACGCCGAGCACCAGCACGGCGCGCCAGGGACCAAGAATGAATTCGCGGAGACGGGACATGCGGGCGCCGGCAGGACACAGGCCAGTCTAGCATGCCGCTCGCGAAAGCCGGCGTGCCGGCACTGCAATTCAGCCCTCAGCCGAACGACCGGCAATCATCCGATCGAACCCAAGTCCGATGGTTTGGGACGATCAGAAACCGCGATCAGGCCCGCGGAGCACAGCGCACATAAACCTGCGTGCCGTAGCGGCCCGACACTTCCGGGTCGAGGAAGCGGACCGTCATGGTGCGGCCATCGAAGGAGGTGATTTCGCGATCCTGCAAGCCGCCGGCCGGCTCGCCGGGCGGGCCGATATAGGTCTTGTTGCCGGGCGCGCCCTTCAGCCGCAGCTCTTCCGGCTGGGCCTTGTCGGGCATATGCATGACCACACCGCCGGTCGGGCCCATGCCGATATTGTAGGGCTGCCGACAGCCATTGCGCGCGGCCGCTTCGGTACGCTTCAGATCCTGCGGATTGTGGAATGCTGCGAGCCCCCAGCGCCCGGTGATTTCCTGGGCCTTGATCGCCGGCGGAACCTCGGTCACCACCGGCGCCATGGTGGTGGGCGTGTTCCCCGACCCGGCGCAGCCCGCAACCGCGAATGCGGCAGCAAGGCCCGAAATGGTTTTTATCGGCAGACGAAGCCGTACGGCTAACATGGCTCGACCTCGGTTTTACGGGAGTCCCCGGCCCCCTCGCTCCGTCACTGTGCTGTCAAGATCGCTCAGGCGCAAGTCTTGGATTGGGACCGCTTGAGGAGACCGCGGTCCGATCAGCTTTGATACGAAGATGAAGCTATTCCGTAAACCCTGCATTAATCCTGCCGGCGCCCGGCGGGAGATCGGACCCCGGCCCGCAACCGTTGCCTCGCCTGCATAAAGCTTGACAGGAAGCCCTTTCGCCTCCTATCACGCTGGCCGTTGGCACTCTTTTGAGATGAGTGCCAAGTAGCTGCAATGTCAGCAATTTTCAGCTCTGCAGCCCAGCCCGCGAGGAAATCATGGCCAAGACCAAATTCCGCCCCCTGCATGACCGCGTGGTCGTGCGCCGCATCCAAGCCGATGAGAAGACCAAAGGCGGCATCATCATTCCGGACACCGCCAAGGAAAAGCCCCAGGAAGGCGAAGTGATCGCCGTCGGCCCGGGCGGACGCGACGAGGCCGGGAAGCTGATTCCGATCGACGTGAAGGCCGGCGACCGCGTGCTGTTCGGTAAGTGGTCGGGAACCGAAGTGAAGCTCGATGGTGAAGAACTCCTGATCATGAAGGAGTCCGACATCATGGGCGTGGTCGGCTGATCGACCGCACCCCATCGGGCGCATTGTTCAGGCAACGCGCCCTCCATCATGCCCGGCCATAGCCGTCGTAGAAGGCGTCGTTGACGCCTCATGTGCCGGGCAGCCACGTCTCCAGATCGACGACCGGCGCAAGGCCGGCCATGGCGCACTGATCGAGACAGGCGCCCCCAAACCAGGAGAAATCCAATGGCTGCCAAGGACGTAAAATTTTCCACCGACGCGCGCGACCGTATGCTGCGCGGCGTCGATACCCTCGCCAATGCGGTGAAGGTTACGCTCGGTCCGAAGGGCCGCAATGTCGTGCTCGACAAGACGTATGGCGCGCCGCGCATCACCAAGGACGGTGTGACGGTGGCGAAGGAAATCGAACTCGAGGACAAGTTCGAGAATATGGGCGCCCAGATGGTGCGCGAAGTCGCCAGCAAGACCAACGACCGCGCCGGCGACGGCACCACCACCGCCACCGTGCTGGCGCAGGCGATCATTCGCGAAGGAGCAAAATCGGTTGCCGCCGGCATGAATCCGATGGACCTGAAGCGCGGCGTCGATATCGCCGTTGCCGCCGTGGTGAAGGATCTCGAGAAGCGCGCAAAGCCGGTGGCGGCCTCGTCCGAGGTGGCACAGGTCGGCACCATTTCGTCGAACGGCGACCAGGCCATCGGCAAGATGATCGCACAGGCGATGCAGAAGGTCGGCAATGAAGGCGTGATCACGGTTGAGGAAGCCAAGTCGCTCGACACCGAGGTCGAGATCGTCGAAGGCATGCAGTTCGACCGCGGTTATCTGTCGCCCTATTTCGTCACCAACGCCGACAAGATGATCGCCGAGCTGGAGGACGCCTATATCCTCCTGCACGAGAAGAAGCTCTCCGGCCTGCAGGCGATGCTGCCGCTGCTGGAATCGGTGGTGCAGTCCGGCCGTCCGCTGGTCATCATTGCCGAGGACGTCGAGGGCGAAGCGCTCGCGACGCTCGTGGTCAACCGCCTGCGCGGCGGCCTGAAGGTCGCGGCCGTGAAGGCGCCCGGCTTCGGCGATCGCCGCAAGGCGATGCTCGAGGATATTGCCATCCTCACCGGCGGCCAGCTGATCTCCGACGATCTCGGCATGAAGCTCGAGACCGTCACGCTCAACATGCTGGGCCGCGCCAAGAAGGTGATCATGGAGAAGGAAAAGACCACGATCGTCAAAGGCGCCGGCAAGAAGCCCGACATCGAAGCCCGGGTTAACCAGATCAAGGCGCAGATCGAGGAAACCACCTCCGACTACGACAAGGAAAAGCTGCAGGAGCGGCTGGCGAAGCTCGCCGGTGGCGTTGCGATCATCCGCGTCGGTGGCTCCACCGAGATCGAGGTGAAGGAAAAGAAGGACCGCGTCGAGGACGCCCTCAACGCCACCCGCGCTGCGGTCGAGGAAGGCATCGTCACCGGCGGCGGCACGGCCCTGCTTCGTGCCAAGAAGGCGATCGGCAAGCTCCACAACGAGAATTCGGACATCCAGGCCGGCATCAATATCGTGCTGAAGGCGCTGGAAGCCCCGATCCGTCAGATCGCCGAGAATGCCGGCGTGGAAGGCTCGATCGTGGTCGGCAAGATCCTCGATAACAAGTCCGAGACCTTCGGCTTCGACGCGCAGAACGAAGAGTATGTCGATCTTGTCGAGAAGGGCATCATCGATCCGGTGAAGGTGGTGCGCACTGCGCTGCAGGATGCGGCGTCGGTCGCGGGCCTGCTGATCACCACCGAGGCGATGGTCGCCGAACTGCCGAAGGACGCTCCGGCCCCGATGCCGGGCGGCGGCGGTGGCATGGGCGGCATGGGCGGCATGGGTTTCTGACCCGATACCCGTCACTCTCGCAAAGGTTACGAAAAGGCGTGGCGCAAGCCGCGCCTTTTTTCTGCGCCCTGTTTGTGGCCATGATAGATTCGGTCACGGTTTCTGCGGAGGGCATCAGATGCGCGTGCTGACGGTCGCTGTTCTGGCTTTGGCGTGCAGCGGATTTTCCGCTTCGGCGCAGACGGTCCGCTACTTCAATAACGTTTACGGCCTGATGGGCGACATCGAAACCGATGCGTTCCTGAAAGAAACGCGTCAGGGCGGCAAGGTGGTGTCCGCCGAACTCGACGTCTGCCACGCCCCCTCGCCCGGCTCGCCCTTGCGCGACCGCTTCGTCGTGACCCTGAAGCCCCAGGGCAACCGGCTGGTCGGCTCCGGCCAGACCCAGGAAGGCAAGCGTCCGGTCACGGTCGATCTCAGGCGGTCCGGAACCGGCAACAGCTTTTCTTTAGACGGCACGGTGAAACTCGGCGACCAGACCCTCGAGGCCTCGTCCGAGGACCTTGCCGACATAAGCCCCAAGGAGTTCGAGGAGCAGACCGCGGTCGAGGAGACGATCGTCGAGAACCCCGCCGATTTCCGCGAAACCACGCCCGGCACGCTCGCAATCCGCGTCGCACGCACGGCAGCGATCGATTTCCTGAAAGCCTTGCGTGCGGACAACGTGAAGGTTCAGGGCTACAGCATCGCGCCGAGTTGTGAGGCTCTGCGGCGCGGTACGCTGGACGTGCAGATCGATGTCGACCCGGAGCGCGCGGCGGACCTGATCGCCAAGGCCAAGGCGATGCCCGGAGTCAGCCGCGCCGGATGGACCGGGGGCGGCATCGATCTCAGCCGCGCCGTCCGCATTCCGGCAGGCAGCTTCCGCGACGGCACCGGCAAGCTCGACCGGCAGAAGCTCGGCGACGCCCTCGCCGCCGTCGCCGCCAAGGTGTTCTCGGCGCAACCCGGCACGGTGGAGTGGGACGATGTCACCGGCGAACTCGCCGTCACCGTGAAGCGGCCGGACACCACCGTTCCGGGGCTTGGGCTGACCCAGGTGATCGGCATTCCCTTCATCGTCAGCGGCGAAAAACCCGGTGCGAAAGACACGCTGGTCATTCGCGTCGGTCAGACCGAAAGCGAAATCCAGGATGACGGCGCGCCGCCCCGCCTGACCATTGCGGCGACCCGAAGCGACGAGGAGACCTCGGAACCCAGCGGCACCGATGACCTGCAAGGTGCGCTTGCCAAGGCGCTGCAAGGTCAGATCTGGAATACTGACAAGGAAGACTGGGCGAAGTAGGTCTGCGCCGTCCGTCCGGAAGCCGCACAACAGCGCGGCTATCCGCGGTCCGGCAAAGTCGCGTTCCTGGTTCCTGAGAATGCGGTTTCCGTCTCAGGCCATAGCCGCGTCCGCGACGGGTGGCAGAGTCAGTTCGACGCCGGCCGCCAGCGCAAGGCTTCGGGCCCCTCGAGCACCAGCAGAACGCCCTCCCACCGCCACGCGGTGACCTTCATCAGCTTGCTGAGGAAGTCCTTGTCCTGCTCGAGCTGTTCCGGGGAACACTGGTTGTCGCGCAGAGCCGTGGGTACGATTGTGATGGTCCGATCCACCACGGTGGCGCGGCCGCGGCCGGTCGCGCACCACAGGTCGATGTCGACAGCGCCGTTTTCGGAGAATTGCAGCCAGGGCAGCCGCTTCGAACCCTTCATCGGGCTTGCTTCGAGCCGCAATTCGGCGCCGTAGGGAAACGCCTTTTGCGCTGCCGCAGGAGCGCTCAGGGCGAGGATCGCCGATGCAGCGCAGGCGGCCAAAGCGATGGTCATCGCGCGAAAAGGCGCTGGATACATGCAGAACCCCGATGTCTGAATGGGCGGCCGTTCGGCCCGCAGGATGAAATTTTGGACAGGCGTGGATTAGAGGCCGCCGGCAATTTATAGTGCCGCACGGAAACGGACAACGACATGACACGACTGATTCTGGCTCTCGCCTGCTTCGCCGCACTCGTATCCACAGCCTCGGCGCAGGACCGGTTGCGGGTGGTGACCACGACCGGTGACCTGCGGGTGCTGGCCAAGGCGGTCGGTGCCGAACGCGTCATCGTCACCAGCCTTGTGCCGCCGGGCGAGCGCCCCGAGCGCTACGCGCCGCGGCTGCAGGAGACCTCGATCCTGAAGGGCGCGCGGGTTGTGGTTCGCGCGGGACCGGGCATCGACGGCTGGTTCGACAAGCTGCTCGCGCGTTCGGCCGAGAAGAACGGCCGCACCGGAATCGAGCGCGGCGAGAAAGGGCATGTCGATGCGTCCGCCGCCGTTGCCGCAACCGACCCGACGCTGGTGAGAGCGGGTTTCGCAGCACGGAACCGCCGCTCGCAACGCGGCCTGGCGACGCTGCATTTCTGGCTCGACCCGCAGACCGCGGACTCAATCACCGCGGCGATCGTCAAGACATTCTCCGAAGTCGATCCCGACAACAAGAAATATTACGAGCAGAACCGCGCTGCCTTCCTCTCCCGGCTGAACCAGAAGATCGGAGAATGGAAATCGCGGCTCGAGCCGCTGAAGGGCGAGCCCTTGATCGCCTTCCACGACGACTGGGATTACTTCGCCCGCCGGTTCAACCTGGACATCGTCGATTTCATCACCGAGCGCGATGGCGCGCCGCCGAAGCTCGGCCGCATCGGACAACTTGCGAAGCTGATGAAGGACAAGAATATCCGTTTCATCCTTGCCGAGGCAAACCAGCCGGAGCGGCATTCGAACATGCTCGCGGAACGCACCGGCGCCAAAGTTGTGCAACTGGCCGGCAGCGTCGGGATGCTGCCCAACACCGACGATTACATCTCGCTGTTCGATGCCAATGTGAATGCGCTGGTGAGCGCCTATAAGGAGAAGTAGCGGCGCGCCCTCTGCCGCTCCGACCTCCGTTCATTCCCGCGCAAGCGAACTAACTCTGGGTCCCCGCTTTCGCGGGGACGAACGAAATACTCGTCCGTCGCTCACAGCACCTCGTCAACGGCGCGCTTCGCCTGGTCGATTGCGCTATGCGCATACGCGCTCCAGTCGGCATCCGAGTTGGCGATGGCGACGCGGCCACGTGGCTGGCGGGCCCGCTCCTTGGTGTCGTCGATGTCATCGGCATCGAACAGCGAATTTTCCACGTAGGAATAGCCATGCGCCCAGCGATTGACCGTGATCGCGGCGATGTCGCGGCCGGAAGCGAAACCGCCGGGGCCCAGCATGCGATCGAGCTCATCGCGGATCCGCGCCTCGAAATCGGCGAAGGTCATCTCCAGCAGCTTCATGCGGCCGATCCGGAACATGTCGCGCGCTTCCATCCCGGGATTGCTCTCGTTCGGCACATGCACGAGATGCAGCCCGATCGGTTCAGACGGCGCGCGCGGGTGGCGATAGCCGCCCATGCTGACCGGATAATCGAGCTTGACCCGGCAGTGAAAGGACATCGGCCCGGAGATTTCGTGCACGCCGAGCTTCACCCAGGGCTCCCAGTTGCGCAAGATCACCTTGCTGTAAACCAGCGGCGCCTTGACGTTGCGCAGCAGCGCATTGCGCTGTTCCTCAGGCAGATCCGGCATCATGTAGGGGACAGCGGAGTTGAAGCCGGCGAGGATCGCGCGGCTGGCGCCGACGCGATTCACCTCGCCGTTGCGAACATAAGCAATCTCGACGCCGCCCTTGCGATCCTTCACATGGACGCAGGTCGATTGAAGGCGGATGCGCACCGCGTTGTCGCGCAGGTCGAGCCGGTCATAGCGGAACGGCGCCAGCACGATATCGTCCATCGTCTTGCCCGGCGCGATACCGGGAATAAGCGCGCGCACAAGCAGGCGCGCAATCGACGCATTGCCATCCGGGAAATGATGGATGTAAGGCTCGTCGCGTTCGGCGCTGGCCTGTTGTGACAGGCCGAGGCCATCGAAACCCGGCAGCCCCATGTCGCGCGCTTCCTCCGCGGAGATCATGTCGCTGGCCAGCGCCATGAAATCGAGCGAACGGCCATGGAAGCAATTGGCGGCCTGTTCGCTCAGGCCGCAGATTTTAACAAGATAGTCGCGGTAGCTGGTCTTTTCGAGAATGTGCTCCTTCTCGCCGCGGCTCTTGCCGGGCAGCGGATCGCGCCGGCGGTCATACAGGGACAGCACCTTCGCCCGGTCGGCGGCATCGAGCGGGAAAGCCGCGACGAATTCGGCGACCGGTTTGGCGTTAAGCAAGCCCGGTCCGAGTTCGTCCGCGGCGGTGTGGGTCGGATCGCCGGTCACCAACACATCGCGGCCGAACGCTTCGCGCGGAAAGAACACGCCGCGTGACAGCCCAAGCGACGGATAGAACGCGCGCTCGAACGCAGTGTCGAAGCGCGCAATATCGACGCCCAGATCCTTCAGCAGGCCCATCGCCACAGGGCTCCACAGGGCTTTGGGCGATTGCAGCGATTCGCTGCCGCCATAGCCCAGGATCATCCGGCCATCGACGGAGAATTCGTTGCGCTTGGCGTGTCCGCCGAAATCGTCGTGATTGTCGAGGATCAGGATGCTGGCGCGCGGGCGCTGCTTGCGGAAGAAATACGCCGCCGCGAGCCCGCTGATCCCAGCACCGACAACAATGAGGTCGTAATCCTCCTCGATCGGGCGTCCGGCGAAATCGGGCACCTCGCCGTCGCGCATTGCATGCGCGATCTCGAACGAACCTTGATGATGACCGCGCAAACCGGTCGATGCGGCCGGTCCCGGCGCAGGCTGTGCGGCAGCGGAGAATTGCACTGCCGGCGTCAGACCCGCCGCGATCGTCAGCGCGCATCCATCCAGAAAATCACGACGCGTAATATCGGGCATCGCCCGCAGTCTCCGTTCATTCCCGAACGGAGACTACCGCACCTTGCCGAAAATTCACCAGCCGATTGCCTTGGGCAACCAGGTCGCGACGCCGGGATACATGAACACCAGAGCCAGCGCGATGATTTGCATCCCGATGAACGGTATCACGCCGCGATACATATCGCCGGTCGTCACCTCAGGCGGCGCGACCCCGCGCAGGAAGAACAGCGCCCATCCGAAGGGCGGGGTCAGGAAGGAGGTCTGCAGGTTCACGCAGATCAGGATCGCGAGCCATACCATGTCGACATTGGCCTGCAGGAAGACCGGCAGGAACAGCGGCACCGCGATGTAGGAGATCTCGATCCATTCGATGAAGAAGCCGAGGATGAAGATGATCAACATCAGGAACCAGATGTCCGAGTTGATGCCGCCCGGCAGGAACGCAAACAGGTCTTCGACGATCTTCTCACCCTGCAGCCCGCGGAAGGCGAGCGCGAAGGCCTGCGCGCAGATCAGAATGAACATCATCATCGCGGTGATTTTGGTGGTGGCCTGAGCCGTCTCGCGCAACACCTTCCATGAGAGCCGACGGCCGATGGCGGCGACCACGATCGAGCCGAGCGCACCCATCGAGGCCGCTTCCGACGGCGCCGCGACCCCTGCGATGATAGAACCGAGAACCGCGGCGACGAGGCCGACCGGTGGGGCCACCACCTTGAACATCTTCCTCATCAAATCGGTGCGCGAGATCGATGCGCGTTCCTCGGCCGAGAAGGCCGGGACGCTCTCCGGCCGCACCATGCCGAGGATCAGGATGTAAAGGACATAGATTCCCGCCAGCATCAGGCCCGGGATCATCGCGGCGGCGAAAAGGGTTCCGACCGACAGGTTCAGAATATCGGCCAGCAGGATCAGGATCAGGCTCGGCGGAATGATCTGGCCGAGCGTACCGGATGCGCAGATGACGCCGCAGGCAAGGGCCGGGTCATAACCGCGCCGGAGCATACCCGGCAGCGTGAGCAGGCCGAGCGTCACGATGGTCGCGCCGACGATTCCGGTGGTGGCGCCGAGCAGCACGCCCACAATCACGATGCCGATACCAAGGCCGCCACGCAGCGAGCCCGAGAGATGTCCGATCACGTCCATCAGGTCTTCGGCAAGCCTGGATTTCTCCAGCATCATGCCCATGAAGACGAAGAGCGGGATCGCCAGCAGGGTCTGATTGGTCACCACGCCGAAAATGCGGCCCGGCAGCAGGTTGAACAGCAGGCTGCCGAAGCCGAGATAGCCGAAGAAAAGTCCGGTGGTGGCGAGGGTCAGCGCGACCGGAATGCCGGCCATCAGCAAGACGAAGAACGACGCCAGCATGCAGATGGCGAGAATCTCGACATACGGCATCACGCTCTCCGCATCGCGAGATAGCTCTTGATCGCCTCGGACAGCGATTGCAGGAACATGATGGCGAAGCCGATCGGGATCAGGGATTTGACGATGTAGCGATATTCAATGCCGCCGGGATTGGCGGTGCCCTCCCCGATCGACCATGACTGGTACACATAGGGGATCGAGAGCCGGATCACGATGATGCAGAACGCCATCGAAATGAACGCCGCGACGATATCGACGCGATGCTTGTTGCGCTCGGAGAAATACTGGAACAGCACGTCGACGCGTACATGCTCCTTGTGAAGCAGCGCATACGACATGCCGAACAGGCAGATCGGCACAAAGATGTGCCATTCCAGTTCCTGCGCCCAGATGAATCCGATCGAGAACATATAGCGCATCAACACATTCGCGCCCATGACGAGCGCGATGCCCAGCGCCAGCCATGACGTGGCGCGGCCGACGAGATCGGTGAAAGCATCGATCCCGCCGGCCAGCTTTTCGGCTGCGTGCAATCAGGCCTTCCTGATCTTGGTGTGGTAGACGGTCTCGCTCAGGTCGGCCCAGGCGTCATACTTGGCCTTGTAGGCCATGTAGGAGTCGTGGACCTTCTTGGTGACAGGGTCTTTCGCCACGGCTTCGGCGAGGATCTTGTCGTTGGCCGCACGCAATGCCGCCACGACGGAGTCGGGCAACGGGCCCGCGATCACGCCCTGGTTCTTGACCAGGTCTTCCATCGCCTCGGCGTTGTTCTTCTGGCACCAGGCTTCGCTGATGGTGTTGCAGGCGAGGCAGGCATTTTCCACGATCGCCTTCAGGTCCGGCGGCAGCGAATTCCACTTCGCCTTGTTGATGATGAGCTCGCTCGCCGTCGCCATCTCGTGCCAGCCGGTGGTGTAGTAATATTTCGCGACCTTCTGCAGGCCGAGCTGGCGATCGAGATACGGACCGACGAATTCGGCGGCATCGATCACACCGCGCTCGAGAGACGGGAAGATTTCGCCCGGCGCGATCAGGCGCGAGTCGACGCCCAATTCCTTGTAGACGCGGCCGGCAAGTCCCGGGATGCGCATCTTCAGACCCTGCAGGTCTTCCGGCTTCTCGATCGGCTTCTTGAACCAGCCGGTCATCTGCACGCCGGTATTGCCGCAGACGAACGGCACCAGATTGAAGCGGTCGTAGACCTCGCGCCAGAGCTGGAGGCCGCCGCCGTCGAACATCCAGCCGTTATAGCCCTGGAAGTTGAGGCCGAAGGGGACCGCGGTGAAGTATTGCGCGGCGAAGCTCTTGCCGGTCCAGAAGTACGAATTGGCGTAGTTCATCTCGACGGTGCCGGACGAGACCGCGTCGAAGCCTTCCGCCGCCGGGATCAGTTCGCCGGCGCCGAAGAACTGGATCTTCATGCGGCCGTTCGACATCTCCTCGATGCGCTTGGCCAGATCCTTGGCGCCGCCCGGGCCGGTCGAGTAGAAGGCCGCGTTCGGGCCGTAGAAGCTGGTCATTTTCCAGTTGAAGGTGGTCTGCGCGCGCACGACCGCAGGCGCCGCCACCGTCGCGGCCGCACCGGCCAAGGCAATTTTCGTGAAATCCCGACGTCGCATAGACACTCTCCCGCTGTACGATTTTTGAGCTTTATTTTTAAGCAAATAGCAGGCCAGCCCGCTTTCTCGGCACACAGCCTTGGCTGCATGTCACAGGCGGAAACTGCCTAAATCCTAGGCGCAATCTTGATCGCTGCGCAATCAGATTCGCGCAGCGGATGCATTGCGCTCCGCCGGTGTTCGCATCTTTGAACGCCGGGAGGACTTCATGGACCAGCGCATCATAGATCTGTACGACCGCTTTACACATGGTGAAATGAATCGCCGCAGCTTCCTGGACAAGCTGGCCCATCTCGCGGGTTCGAGCGCCGCAGCCGTGGCGCTCCTGCCGATGCTGCAGAACGATTACGCCAAGGCCGCAATCATCCCGGCCGACGATGCCCGGCTCGTCTCCGGGCGGGTGTCCTTTGAATCGCCGAAGGGAAAGATCGACGGCTATCTGACGCGGCTGAAGGGCAATGCGAAGCGGCCGGCGGTGCTGGTGATCCACGAGAATCGCGGGCTGAATCCGCATCTGGAAGACGTCGCCCGCCGTCTCGCGCTCGACGGTTTCCTCGCCTATGCGATCGACCTGCTGTCGCTGGTCGGCGGCACGCCCGCCAACGAGGACGAGGCCCGCGACCTGCATCCAAAGCTCAACCAGGATGACGCCCTGGTGGCGCTGGTGGCGGCGGTCGACTTCCTGAAAAAGTATCCGGAATCGACCGGCAAGGTCGGCGCCGTCGGCTTCTGTTTCGGCGGGTTGATGGTCAATCGCCTCGCGGCGGCAAGTCCCGAACTCGATGCCGGCGTCGCCTATTACGGCCGGCAGGTGCCGGCGGCGCAGGTGCCGAACATCAAGGCATCATTGTTGCTGCATTATGCGGAGAACGACGCCGGCGTGAATGCCGGCATTGCCGATTACGAGGCCGCGCTGAAAGCCAACAACAAGAGCTACGTGATCCACACCTATCCGGGCACGCAGCACGCCTTCAACAACGACACCGGGGCCGCGCGCTACAACAAGGCCGCTGCCGATCTCGCCTGGCAGCGCACCATTGCGTTCTTCACCGAGAAGCTCGGCGCGCCGCCGAAGGGAGCGTAAAAGCGGCTAAAGCGCTTTCGCTTTCCTTCAAGTCGGGAAATGCTCCAGGTCTTGCGTTGACGCGTTTTCTTCACGCGAACCGGTACCCACTTCGCTGGAAAACGCTTCAGGCCTTCTTGCGCTTCCCCTTCGGCGCCAGCTTGCCGATCAGCCAGTTCGCCGACCGGATCAGCCGGGCATCGTCGAGCGGCGCACCGACGACTTGCACGCCGATCGGCAGGCCGCTTTCTCCGGTGAGCAGCGGCAGCGAGAGGGACGGAAGGCCCGACAGCGTCCACATCGAGCAGAAGACCGGATTGCCGGTCGCGTCGAGCCCCTGCGGCGCCACACCCGTCGTCGCGGGCGTGATGAAGGCATTGCAGTGCTGGAAATAGCCGGCCAGCGAGTCGGTGAGTTGCCGGGCCTCATCCAGGGCGCGCTGATACGCAACCGCGCTGACTTGCCGCCCCTCGCCGACCAGCTTGCGCAGGACCTCGCTCACCCCCACACCGCCGCGATCGACGATTTCGCCGAGATTATGCGCCATCTCGGCGATCATGATGGTGCGGTGAATATCCCACGCGTCCGCATATTCCGCCGGCAGATCGATGCGGATGCAATTGGCTCCGAGCAAATCGGCAAGTTGTTCGAATGCCCGTTGCGCATCGGGATCGGCCTTGTCCCAAACGGGCGTCCGGACGAATCCGAAGCGCGGCTCAATCGGGAAATCCTCCTCCGCGAAAGCGCGGAAATCCGGCACCGCAAAGGGCCGCGTGTCCGAGTCGCCTGCGTCGTAGCCGGCGATCACCCCAAGCAACAAAGCAAGGTCCGACAACGAGCGCGCGAACGGACCGGCCACGTCAACCGTTTTCGACATCGGCAGGATGCCCGTCCGAGGAACCAGCCCCTTGGAGGGTTTTGCGCCATAGACGCCGCAGAAAGACGCCGGACGTATGATGGAGCCGTTGGTTTGCGTGCCGATGGCGAGCGGCACCATTCCGGCCGCGACCGCAGCGGCTGACCCCGATGACGAACCGCCTGGCGTGCGCGACGTATCGTGCGGATTACGGGTCTTGCCGGGATGGAAGTATGCGAACTCGGTGGTGACGGTTTTTCCGATGATCACGGCGCCGGCGGCGCGCAGCTTCGATACGATGGCGGCGTCGGTCCTGGGTCTTCGGCCGGCAAACAATGGCGAGCCAAATTCGGTCGGATAATCTTCCGTATCGACGATGTCCTTTATCGCAACCGGGATGCCGTGCAGCGGCCCGAGCGGCTTGCCCTGAAGCCGAAGCATGTCGAGGCTGCGGGCTTGCTCGATCGCATAGTCCGGAACGATAGTCGCAAAGGCCTGAATCTCCGGCTCGACCTCTTCGATGCGTTCGAGGCATGCACGAACGTAGTCTTCCGCCGATACGGCCCCGCTGGCGATCTGAGCTGCCGCCTCAGTGGCGGACAACATGAGCAAATTGGCGTCAGACACGACTTCCAGACCCTGCTTGCAACGTGGACCGGCTCAGCGCCCGTACAGATATTCGGGGAGCCACAGCGCCATGCCCGGCCACACATACAGAATGACCATGCATAGCACCACAATGGCCATGTATGGCATCATGCCGGCGAAGATCTGGTTGATGGTGATGTGCTTTGGCGCGACGCCCTTGAGATAGAAGGCGGCCATCGCCACCGGCGGCGACAGAAACGCCGCCTGCAGATTCACGAACACCAGCACGCCCCACAAGACCGGATCGATGCTGAAATGCTTCAGCAGCGGCAGGAATATCGGAACGAAGATGATAATGATCTCGGTCCATTCCAGCGGCCAGCCGAGCAGGAAGATCACCGCCTGCGAGAGCAGCATGAACTGCGTCGGGCTCATATCGAGTGACAGCACCCACTGCTCGATCAGCGCCTGGCCGCCGAGAAGTGCGAACACGGCAGAGAACAGCGCCGATCCAACAAACAGCCAGCACACCATTGCGGTGGTCTTGGCGGTCAGAAACACCGCCTCCTTCGTCTTCTTCCAGGTCAACGTTCGAGCTTGAAGCGCGAGCAGGAAAGCGCCCGCCGAGCCGACTGCCGCCGATTCCGTCGCCGTTGTCAGGCCGAACAGGATCGCTCCAAGAACGAGAATGATCAACAATGCCATCGGCACGACCGACGACGACAGCATCTTGATAAGAACGAGACGCTCCGCTGTCATGCGGCCGTATGTGCGCGCCAGCATCAGGACGGCCAGCACGGCGAGGACGGCAAAGGTGATGTAGAACGTGGTTGAGGGGCCGGTGTCGGCAGCCTCCGCCGGAGCTGAGGACGCCGAGCCCAGCTGCTCAAGTCCCTCGAATTCCTCCAGCGCGCCGCGCCGCGAGTGGATGACCACGTACCACCACAGGAGCCCGAGAACGCCCGAAGTCAGGAAGAATGGGACAAGCGCGATCAGGAAATTCTTGACCACCTGCTTGTAGGTGAGTGCCGCTTCGCCATCACCATCCGCCGCTGCCGTCGCGGGCGACACCAGAGACCGGCTCAATCCGGCAAAGACATTGCTCGACGTTTTCCGGTAATTCTCCATCCAGCCTGGAACGGAAATTTTGGTCATCTCTTCCGGCAGCCCGGGCGCAAGCTTCGGATTGAGCATTGCGCGACCGATGACATAGACGATGTAAAGGAAAGCGAGGAACAGGCCGGGGAACATAGCCGCTGCGTAGAGCTTCACGACTGACTGTCCGGCAACGGCGGCATAGACGATAATCATGATCGAAGGCGGGATCAGAATGCCCAGCGTCCCGCCAGCGGTAATGACGCCGGCCGCAAGCTTCACGTCGTAACCCGCCCGCAACATCGGCTGAAAGGCGACGACGCCCATCAGCACCACCACGGCGCCCACAAGGCCGGTTGCCATGCCCCAGAATGCGCAGACAACAAGCGTTGCGACGGCAAGCGATGCCGGGACCTTGCGGAACGCGAGCTGCACGGAGTGGAACATCTTGTCCACGAGTGCGCCGCGTTCCATCACGTAGCCCATCAGCACGAACAGCGGAATCGCAATCAGGACGTCATTGGTCATCGCGCCATAGGTGCGCTGGACCATGAGGTCGAAGACCCGGTTGTCGAACCAGAGCTCCGCCGGATTGTAGAAGGCGTAGAAGCCGAAGAACACGCCAAGACCCATCAGGGTAAAGGCAGTCGGGAATCCCATCATGATCGTGATGACGATGAGACCCAGCATAACAAGGCCGAGCGCTGGATCGCTCATGTCAGGTCTCCGTCATGCCGCGCTGGCGCGCGGTTTCGTCAATCTTGTGGGCGCCAACAATTGCGCGCTCGCGGGCTTCTTTGTCCACATAATCGCTGCCGGCGAGCTGCGTTTCGATGACATCCATCTCCATCACGTCGTGGAGCCGGCTTGGCCATTCACCTGTTCGCAGGCAGATCACGCAACGCGCTATCTCGGCAAAGCCCTGCGTCAGGATCAGAGCGCCTGCGATGGGGATGATAGTCTTGAATGGATAGATCGGTGGACCTTCCGCCATGACGCTGGAATGTTCGCCGATGCGCCACGAGATCGCGGCGAAGCGGTAGCCGGCATAGAGCAATGCCGCAATTCCGGGCAGGAAGAAGATGATATAGAGCACGAGATCGAGCGCAGCCTGCGTTCGCGGCTTCATCGATCCGTAGAGGAAGTCGCCGCGCACGTGCGCGTTCTGCGCCAGCGCATACGCGCCGGCCATCATGAACAGCGTTCCGTACAGCATGTTGTTGAAGTCGAAGATCCACGCGGTCGGCGCGTTGAGCACGTACCGCTTGAACACTTCCAGACAAACAACGCCGGCCAGAACGAGCACCAGCCACGCAAAGGCTTTCCCGGCCCATGTACTGATCGCATCAATGGTATGGAGCGTGCGCTGAACGTTCATCGGAACCCAGGCAAAAGAGATGTCTTGATAAACAAAGCACCATCCGGGCGTTGCGCCCGAATGGTGCTTGTAGATTATGCGACGTCAGATTTTCTTCGCAGCCGCGTTCTTGCCGAAGTAGTGATCGAACGCCATGCGGCGGTTGACGACAGTGTCCTGTTCCCAGCGCGTGGCGCGTTCCGCGAACGCGATCTGCGACTGGATGATCTCCTTGAACACCGGGCTCTCGCCGGCGCGTTTCTTGACAACCTCGTCATAAACCTCGAGCTGCCGCTGCAGAATCGCGTCCGGGGTCTTGTAGAATCGGACCTTGTCCTTTTCCTGCATCTCGACATAGTCCTTCGAGTATCGGTCGATTGCCTTCCAGGACATGTCCTGGCTGGCCGCCTCCACCGCATTCGAGATGATCGCGCGCATCTTTTCCGGCAGAGCGTCGAATTTGCCCTTGTTGAACAGGATTTCGAACTGCTCGGCGTTCTGGTGATAGCTCTGCAGCATGCAGACCTTGGACACGTCGGCAAAGCCAAGAAGACGGTCCGACGAAGCGTTGTTGAACTCCGCCGCGTCGAGCAGACCGCGGTCCATCGCCGCAACGATTTCACCGCCCGGCAGCGCGTTGACCGCAAGGCCCATACCCGTGAACACGTCAATCGAGATTCCGACGGTGCGGAATTTCAGCCCCTTCATGTCCTCGACGCGTGTGACCGGCTTCTTGAACCAGCCGAGAGGCTGTGTCGGCATCGGCCCGTAAAGGAACGAACGCACATTGGCTCCGATCGACCCATAGAGCTTGTCGAGCAGTTCCTTGCCGCCGCCATATTTGTGCCAGGCGAGCAGCATGTTGGCGTCCATGGCGAAGCCCGGACCCGAACCCCAGAGCGCCAGCGCCGGAGCCTTGCCGTAGTGATAAACGGCGACGCCGTGGCCGCCGTCGAGCGTGCCCGACGACACTGCGTCGAGCAGCTGGAATGCCGGAACGACCGCGCCAGCCGGCAGCACTTCGATCTTGAGGTCGCCGCCGGTCATGTCGTTGACCTTCTTGGCGAAGTCCAAAGCATATTCGTGGAAGATGTCTTTTGACGGCCAGGTGCTCTGCCAGCGCATGCTGACGGCTCCCTGCGCCTTCACGACACTCGGCGCGGCCACCGCCGCAGCAGCACCAACGGCGCCGGCCGTCAGCAAAAATTTGCGGCGCGACGTCTTCTCAACCTTCTTGGTCATGGAGTCCTCCCTAGCGACCGTTTCTGTACGGCTTGATGCCGTTTTCGTGACTAACCGCCGGGACGTATATGATATTCCAGCGGGTCTCATGATAGTTTGGACGGCTTGCCCGGTTTGCACAAGTCTGCCGATGTCACGCTTTGGTCGACCATCGGGCCGAGCAACATGACATCTTCGGCGGCCATTTTCTTCGCAACGGGATCGCGGCGGAAAGGCCCGGGTTTTCAAGGGTTAGAAGCGTGAAAGAACTGCCCCGGCTGTTTAGCGAGGTCTTCCGGCTGTCGCTGCCTTATTTTCGATCAGAGGACCGGCGGGCGGGGCTGATCCTGCTCTCGGCGGTGATCGCGATCGAATTGTCCATCGTCGCGGTGAACGTCCTGATCAATCAATGGAATGCGAGGTTTTTCAATGCCTTGCAGGATCGGAACTGGGACAGCTTCGTCACCGAAATCAGCATTTTTTGCGGGCTGGCAGCCATCTTCATCGTGCTCGCGGTCTATCAGCTTTATCTCAACCAGTGGCTCCAGATACGCTGGCGCGCCTGGATGACGAAAGTCTATGTCGACCGCTGGCTTGCGGCATCGACCCATTACCGGATGCAGCTGCTGGGCGACGCCGCGGACAATCCCGACCAGCGCATCGCCGACGACATCAATCAATTCATAGAGAAGTCGCTGTTCATCGTGGTCCGCCTGCTCGGCGCGATCGTGACGCTGGTGTCATTCTTCGCGATCCTGTGGGGCCTGTCCGCCGCGGCACCGCTGACGCTGTTCGGTGCCCCGGTCAACATCCCGGGCTATCTGGTCTGGACCGCGCTGATCTATTCGGTCATCGGCACCCTGCTCGCGCACTGGATCGGCTGGCCGCTGGCCGCGCTGAATTTCCGTCAGCAGCGGTTCGAGGCCGATTTCCGCTTCAACCTGATCCGCGTGCGCGAGAATGCCGAGCAGATTGCCTTGCTGCGTGGCGAGGATGCCGAGAAGGGCCGGCTGGGCGAACGCTTCTCGCGTGTTGTCGAGAATTTCATGGCGCTGATGTCGCGGCAGAAGAAGGTGATCTTCGTTCAGCAAGGGCATGCACAGGTCGCACTGGTCCTGCCTTACCTGGTTGTAAGCCCGGCGTATTTTTCGGGTGCGGTGCAACTCGGCGCCCTGACACAGACCGCGAGTGCTTTCGGCAGTGTCCAGGAATCACTGTCCTTCTTCGTCACCTTCTATCGCAGCATCGCGGAATGGGCGGCGGTGGTGGATCGCCTGACCGGCTTCAACCGCGCGCTCAACGAAGCGCAACGCATGGCCTCCGCCTCAAATATCGCCGTCACCTCCGATAAGGACGCCCGCTCCATCCGCATCGAAGACCTGTCGGTGAATCGCCCGGACGGCGCGCCTCTGCTCGCTTCGGCTGGGGCGACGTTCCATCCAACCGAGCGCGTGCTGGTCAGCGGTCCGTCGGGCGCCGGCAAGTCGACGCTGTTTCGCGCCATGGCCGGGCTATGGCCGTTCGGCTCCGGCCGCGTCGTCATCCCCGCCGATGCGCGCATCATGGTGCTGCCGCAACGGCCCTATTTCCCCGAGACCACGCTCGCGAATGCGCTCTCTTATCCGGCCTCCGGGGCATTCGACGATGCCACGCTCGTGGAAGTCCTGGACGCGGTCGGTCTGCCGGCACTCGGCGCGCGACTGCACGAGGAGGCGCACTGGAACCGCACGCTGTCGCTCGGCGAGCAGCAGCGCCTCGGTGTCGCGCGCGCGTTGCTGCAGGCGCCGGATTATCTGTTCCTGGACGAGGCGACCGCCTCGCTCGACGAGCCGTCGGAGGCCAGGCTTTACGGCCTGCTGCACGAGCGGCTGAAGGGCACCACGATCGTGTCGATCGGACACCGCTCCACCCTGATCGGCCTGCACGGCCGGCACGTTGCCTTCGAACCCGACGGCAGTGCCCATAAGCTGTCGGAGAAAAAACCGGCCGCGGCTGCGGAGTGACCGCTGGCTGGACCTACCACCAGCGTTCGGGCCAGTTGCTGCGCCGCACGACATTGGTCCAGGCGAAGGTGTAGGCCAGCAGCAGCAGCGCGCCGGCTGCAACTGGAACCAGCACGAAGCTCCAGGACATGCTGTTCATCACGATGATCAGCGGATTGATCCCGGCCGGCGGGTGAAAGCTGTCGGTCGCCAGCATGGCCAGCATCGCGATGCCGACCGCCATCGCGGCGACCCAAGCCTGCGGTCCGGCGATCTTGACAGCCAGCACGCCCACGATCGCCGACAGAATGTGGCCGCCAACCAGGGCCCGCGGCCGCGCCGGCAACGCTTCCGGGGTTCCGGTGACGAGCACGATAGAGGTGGCAAACGGGATCGCGGCCAGCGGGAATTCGGTCTGCAGGGAGAGCAGATACATCAGCCCGATCGCGACGCTGCCGCCCGCGGCGCCCGCCAGCATCATTCCGAGTTTCCGGTCAATCCGCATGGCATCCAAAGGTGCAACGACAATGCCAATAAGTGGCTTGCCAGCATCCGTGTGACCGGTCCGCTGGCAAGGCGCATCTTACGGAGACCCGAAAACAAGAACGGCGGCCTTTCGGCCGCCGTTCTCGCAACTCGGAGAGTTAGACGCCTCGTTATTTCAGCGCATTCAGCGTGGTGTCGAAGGACAGCTTGCCGATAAAGGCCTGACCGCACCACTTCGAGCCGATGCCCACCGGGCCGACGTTGGTCACGTTGACCGGGCTGATCGGGCCAGCGCCGGGATCACCCGTCAGCACGAGACACTCTGCCTCGTTCAGGTCGGTGTCGTGATAGCGCAGATCGATGGTGAGCGCCTTGTAGGTGAAGCCGATACCTGCGTTCCAGTACGTATAGCTGGGCAGTTCGACGCCGCCGGTGCCGGCGAGATTGCTGAACACCGCGACACCCGTCGACGAGAAAACCTGGTCGGTGGTGCCAAGCCAGTAGTGGCCGAGTTCACCCGACACGTACCAGTTCCAGCCCGACGGCAGCGCGTTGCCGGTGAATTTTGCGGTCAAGGCGCCGTAGGTGCCGTCTGCGCCGGTGTTCAGCCAGCTATCGGTGTAATAGCCCTGAATGCTGAACGCCCAGTTGTCGTTGGGATTCCAGTTCAATTTGGCGTAGAACTCGCCGAAATCCGTGTCTTTCAGGCTTGTGACACCGTTCGGAACGGTCACGATCACGCCGTCGATCTCACGCTCTCTCGGGTAGGCGTAATACCAATAGCCGAGGTCGAGGGTGAACTTGTCCCAGGTGAAGCGGGCGCCGCCGTAGATGTCGATTTCAGCGGTGGGATCCGTCGCCAGCTTCACGCTGTAACCGCCCACGCCAGCGTACCACTCGATATTCGAAGTCGGCTTGTAGCGCGCCTCGAAGTACGAAAATACGGACGCGCCGCGGTCTGATTGAGAGATACCTCGGAAATTATAGTCGGTCATCACCGCCGCACCGACCGCCACATCAAACGGATTGACGGCCACCGGCGCAGGCGCCGCCTTGTAGACCGGCTTCAGATCGGCAGCGAGCGCCGGCGCAGCAGTCACGACTGCAGCGGCAACAAACGCCGGCAGAACGAATTTCTTCATGGTTAGCCCCTTCGAATTGACGCTTTCCAGTGCTTTGAGGCTCGCTGATCGCTTCCGATCGAAACCAACCCTCGAAACACCACCCCCTGCGCTTGCACCTGCAGTTGCGCCCATTCGGCACGGAAGAAAGCTTATCGCCAATGCGAACTTTTGCGCATCTGCTGCCTTTTTGGGCGATTGGGGCCAAAAAGGTCCTAGATTCACGTATCGCTGTCACAATTCATTAACGCTGTTGCAGAAGAGCAACGAAAAAACGCCGGAAAACCAGGGGCTTTCCGGCGTTCTTGGACAGTTTTCAACAAATCCGGACGCGATCAGGCGGCCTTTTTCCGATTCGCTTCCAGCCGCTGGTCGACCAACGCCACCTGGGCGTCAATGGCCGGCAGGCTCAGGCCCTTCTGCTTGGCGATGAGCTGCACCAGCTTGTCCGCCCGTTCGATGAACTGCGCCCCGTTGTTGAGGGCGCGGGCCGCGGAGGCAGGGCGCGACAGGCTTTGCGCCGCGGCAGCGTATTTTTCGAAGGGGACGAGATCGTTCGGATTGGCGCCAAGCTTGACCACGAGGTCGTTCACGAAATTATAGACCGCTCGCGAGGTGTCGATGTCGCTGTGCACGGCTTCCTGCGCGGTGCGCATGCCGTCGGGCGTGATGCACCGGTAATTGCCGGCCAGCAGCATCGCCCACTTGGCCAGCGGCACGAACAGCGAATCGTGGACCCGCAGCTTGACCGGCAACTCGATCGGGGTGCCGTCGCCGGGATCGAAGCGGATCGCGTCCACCTCCTTTTCGAGCTGACGCAGGATCGCCGTGTCCTTGTCGTCGTCGAACTTGGCGACCTTGAAATTGGTCGGCAGCGTGACCTGCAGCACGTTTGCTTTTTCGTCTGGCGGACGGATCGCCTGCGGGTCGGGGCTGCACAGGGTCAGCTTTCCGGGATCGAAATTGTCCCACACGCTGGGGTCGGTATAGGCGGGCTTGAGGCTGTCCGCATTCAGGCCGGGGATGCGCTTCATATACGGCAAGGGCGGCATGTTCATGATCGACATGCAGGGCACGCGCGACTTTGCCACCGCATCGAGCAATTCGCGCACGCCCGGCGAGCGATATTGCGGCTCCTGCATCGCCAGACCGACCAGATCGTAATCGGCGGGATTGACGCCTGCCGCGCCGCCGGCGGTGACCTTGCCGGGCAGCTTTCGCGAATCCAGCACCACCGGATCCTTGCGGCCCCTCACCGGCAGCCGCACCACGAAGCCTTCCGCATTGATCAGATCGGCTTCCGCGGGAAGACAGACGTGATGAATCTTGTTGCCGCCGAACAGCATCTTGGAGGCGAGCAGCGAGCCATAGGCCGCGCCCAGAATGAGGATGTTGTACGCCATCGATGAACCTCCCGATTGTCGTGAATGCTGTTGGGCGGAACCGCCGCCAAGCCGGCGTGCCGGTGCGCGATGCTATTCAGCCGGGGGCCCCGATGCAATGCGGCCGGACTTGCAGCCGGCAACGGGAACACCGCGCCGCGCAATTAGGACGTCGAAAGCGAACGGCCCGGCCTGCATCGCAGACCGGGCCGCTCCAATCTCACGTCGCGACGGAGTCTCAGGTTCCGCTGTTGTCGTTGGAATCGCTGAAGGGCTTGTATCCGCCCATGTCGTTCGAGGGCGCCGGCGCGGTTTCAGGCTCAGGCATCGGCGCCGGAGCCATGGCCTTCGGCGCAGCGCGCTTCGCCCGCTTCTTCTTCGGCGCAGCGGCCTTTTTCGGCGCCGCCTTGCTGACCGTTTTCGCCTTTCTGGCCGTTTTCGCTTTCTTGGCTTTTTTGGCCTTCTTGGCTTTCTTCGGTGCGCTCTTCTTCGAACTCTTCTTTGCGCCTCGCTTCTTGGCGAGACTCATTTTCTTGGCTTTTTTGCCCTTCTTCGCCGACTTGGCCTTTTTGGCCTTTTTCCCCTTCTTCGCCTTCTTCGCCATGACTTCTCTCCGAAAAGGTTGCGCTAGGCTGCCGTCAGGCAGGTGCCGAGGTCTTTGCCGCCGTCACCAGAGTCTGCTCGTCCGGCCTCGCTTGCGCGCCGCCGGACAATCCCGCCGGCTTCGGGCCTCCCGTGGCCCAATCGATCAACTCGACCGGGTGAACCACCGGTATCGCCGTGCCCGATGCGATCTGAGTGATGCATCCGATATTGCCTGCCGCGATCACGTCGGGACTCAGTTGAGCGATGGTTGCAATCTTACGATCCCTCAGCGTCTGCGCAATCTCGCTTTGCAAGATATTGTACGTTCCTGCCGACCCGCAGCAGAGATGACCCTCGGGTACGTCCTTCACGATGAAGCCGTGACGGGTCAGCAGCTCCTTCGGCTGACGCACGATGCGCTGGCCATGCTGGAGCGAGCAGGCCGCGTGGTAGGCGACCGTCAGGCCGGTCGGCCGGACCGATGCGGCGGCTGGCAGGGCGGCGAGATATTCGCTGATGTCTCTGGCGAGAGATGACACCCGGGCCGCGCGGCCGGCATAGGCCGGATCGGTCCGCAGCATGAAGCCATAATCCTTCACCGTCGTCCCGCAGCCCGACACGTTGATCACGATGGCATCGAGCCCCTCGCCCTCGATCTCCTGCATCCAGAGGTCGATATTGGCCTTGGCCTGGCTGTGTGCCTGATGCTCGCGGCCCATGTGATGAACCAGCGCACCGCAGCATCCTTCGCCGTCCGGGGTCACCACCTCGATGCCAAGGCGGTTCAGAAGCCGGACGGTGGCTGCGTTGACACTGGTGCCAAGCACCCGGTTGGCACAGCCCTGTAGCAGCGCCACCCGGCCCTTGCGCTGGCCTTCGGCCGGGTGGATGCGGCGCTGCGAGTGCTGCGGCGGCAGCGATCCCGCTGCGGGCGCGAGCCGCAGCATCGCCGCAAGCGGCTTCAGCCCGATCGCCGACATGAGGCCGGCAAAGGGTCGCGCCAGCGGCGCAAGTGTCAGGGCAGCGCGCAGCCGAGCCGGATAGGGCAGTATTGCTGCGAGCACCGAACGCACCATCCGGTCGCGCCACGGCCGCCGGTAGGTGGTCTCGATATGGGCGCGCGCATGATCGACGAGGTGCATGTAATGCACGCCCGACGGACAGGTGGTCATGCAGGAGAGGCAGGACAGGCAGCGGTCGACATGCTTGACCACGTCGGCGGTGGCGGGCCGGCCCTGTTCCAGCATATCCTTGATCAGATAGATCCGCCCGCGCGGGGAATCGAGCTCGTCGCCCAGCAGCACATAGGTCGGACAGGTTGCGGTACAGAAGCCGCAATGCACGCACGCCCGCAGAATTTTGTTGGATTCGGCGGTGGCCGGATCGGCGAGTTGCGCCAACGAGAAGTGCGTCTGCATAGGTTACACGCCCGCCCACATCCGGCCGGGATTGAGGATGCCTTTGGGATCGAAGCTGTCCTTCACCCGGCGCGTCAAGGCGGCAACGCCCTCGTCCTGTGGCTCGAACACCGCGACCGCGGCGCGAATCGCCGCAGGTGCCCTGATCAGGGTGGCGTGGCCGCCGCTGCGGGCGACCGCCGCCCGGATCGCGGCGCTTCCCGCATCGTCCGAATGCGGCAGCGCAATCCAGACCAGTCCGCCGGCCCAGTCGAAGTAATACGCGCCGTCCTGCTTCGCGGCTTCGGCCGCGATGTCCGCGCCTTGCATCGGCGGAACGGATACTCGCCACACCGCACGGTCATCACCGGTGAAGGGCAGCACATCGCGCATCGCACGCCACGCCATCCGCGAACGCTCCTCCGCCAGGGCTTCCACGACCCCATACGGCTTGAGCAGCGTGGCCAGCACGGCGACGCGGTGCGACACCGAAGGCGCCACGCCCTCGAGACGCAGCAGGGTTGCGGACCGGCCGCCGAATAATCCCTGCAGCTCGCCCAGCGCCTCGACCGGCAGATGCGCCGCACCCGACACCTCGCAGGACGACCCCATCGCGTCAGCCATAGCCTGGACGGCGCGACGGTCATCGAGGCCAGTCAGAAATACGGTTGTTTCGGTTTCGGCACGGGGCAGCGTCTTGATGGTGACGTCGGTCATCGCCCCGAGCGTGCCCCAGGAGCCCGCCATCAGCTTGCAGAGATCGTATCCGGTGACGTTCTTCACCACCCGGCCGCCCGACTTGAAGCTCTCGCCGCGGCCGGACACCGCGCTCACGCCCAGGAAATGATCGCGGGCGGCGCCCGCCTTGATGCGGCGCGGGCCTGACAGATTGGCGGCTAGCACGCCGCCAATGGTCCCGGCACCCGGTGCGCCGCCGAGCAGCGGCCCATAATCCATCGGCTCGAATGCGAGCTCCTGGTTCGCCTCGGCGACCAGCCGCTCGATCTCGGCGATGGGCGTCCCGGCGCGCGCGGACAGCACCAGTTCCTCAGGCTCATAAAGCGTGACGCCGGTCAGACCGGACAGGTCGAGCGTGATATCCGACTGGCTTGGACGGCCGATGCCCCGCTTCGAGCCGTGCCCCGCAATCTCGAGCGCCTTGGCTTCGGCAAGCGCCCAGACGACGGCGTCCTCGACGTCCTTTGCATCTCGCGGTTTCAGTTTGTCCGACACAACATCTCACCCGGCTCGCAGCTTTCGCCACTCGCCCTTGTCCGCGTCAATTGGGAAAGGGTCAAGAGACCGGGCGGTCGTCCGCAATGACCTTGCCGTCGTTGGGTAGATCACCGGGCGCGACCAGTTTTACTGCGCCCTTCAGCTTGGTGACCGCTTGCAGGGTGGCCGCGACTGCGTCCGCAAGTCCCTCGCCGCCCGCGCTTTCGGCATGCAGGGTCATCGCATCCTGCTCGGCCTCGCGCGTGACCACGAGTCGCAGGCGGCCAAGTTCCGGATGGCGCCGCGCGATCTCGGCGATCTGCTCCAGCCGCACGAACATGCCCTTGACCTTCGTGGTCTGGTCGGCGCGCCCCATCCAGCCCTTGATCCGCATATTGGTGCGCCCGCACGGCGAGCGACCCGGCAGCACGGCCGAGAGATCGCCGGTGGCGAGCCGGATCATCGGGTAAGCCGGATTGAACGAGGTCACGACCACTTCGCCGACGTCGCCCTCAGGGACGGGATCGCCGGTGCCCGGCCGTACGATCTCGACGATGATGTTCTCGTTCACCACGAGCCCCTCGCGGGCCTCCGTCTCGTAGGCGATCACGCCGGTCTCGGCGATGGCGTAGCATTGCAGCACCTCGACCCCGCGCGAAGACAGCTCCTGCCGCAGCGAAGCGGGAAGTGCAGCGCCCGACACGAGCCCGCGCTTGATCGATGACGCATCCTTGCCCGAGGCCTGCGCGGTATCGAGCAGGATTTTCAGGAAGTCCGGCGTGCCGGTGTAACCGTCCGGCTTGAGGCGGGCGATCGCCTCAACCTGCTGCTCGGTGTTGCCGACGCCCCCCGGGATGACAGGACAACCGAGCGCCTCGGCGGCGGATTCGAACATCCAGGCGCCGGGCGTCAGGTGATACGAGAAGCAGTTGAGCACGATCTGCCCCCCGCGGAAGCCGGCCGCGAACATGGCCCGCGCGACACCGGCAAAGTCGCTCTCATGCCCTTCCGGTTCGAAGATCGGGCCGGGCGACATCAGGAGCCGCTTCGCCTTGCCGGGTGGCGTGACATTGAAGCCGCCGAACGGCGGCGTCTCGGTTTGCAGGCGTGGCAGGTCGGATTTGCGCAGCAGTGGCAGCTTCGCCAGCGCTACACGTGAGGTGATGGATTTGGGATCGATGCCGTTAAGGTGCTTCGCCCAGCCGGGGGCGGTCATCGCACGCGCGATCTGTTCGGGAAGCTGCGCGAATGTCTCGCGTTCGCGCACGGCCGGATCACGGGTTTCGAGGGAGTCGTAATAATCGCTCATATTAGACATCCGTCAAAACACCTACGCGAGCAGGAGAAATATGACGTAGCCGCCAACTACGAGAGAGGTTGTCGCCCAATAAATTCGACCGCGCTTTCGGAAAACGCCCAAGGCCAAGAGCCACACTGCGATCAACAGAAGCGGGGCACCAAATATTGTGATCTTCCAGAAGCGGCATAAACCTAAATCGCTCGCCACGGCACAATCGGTCGCTACACCAAAGAGTCCGACGGGGACAAAAACAAGAATTATCGCCGTCGTTAGCACAGCAGCCATGATTGCCAGCCAACCAAAGCTCTTCATCTGCGCCGCTTCCGCAGAAACAATCACGCCAGCCATCGCTTGCGCCGCTTGTAATGCTTGCCCTCACGGAACGACTTTCGCTTTCCCTCGGCGATGCCGAGGTAGAATTCCTTGACGTCCTCGTTCTCGGCCAGTGACTTGGCATCGCCGTCCATCACCACCCGGCCGTTCTCGAGAATGTAGCCATAGCGCGCATATTTCAGCGCCATGTTGGTGTTCTGCTCGGCCAGCAGGAAGGACACATTTTCCTTCACATTCAGATCGTTCACGATCTCGAAAATCTCCTCGACGATCTGCGGCGCCAGTCCCATCGACGGCTCGTCCAGCAGGATCATCTTCGGACGCGACATCAGCGCGCGGCCGATCGCGCACATTTGCTGCTCGCCACCCGAGGTGTAGCCTGCCATCGAGGTGCGGCGCTCGCGCAACCGCTTGAAGTAGCCATAGACCAGTTCGAGATCGCGCGCGATCGCAGCGCGACCATCTTTTCGGGTGAAGGCGCCGGTGAGGAGATTTTCCTCAATGGTCAGATGGCCGAAGCAATGCCGGCCTTCCATCACCTGGATGCAGCCGCGGCGCACCAGTTCGTTGGGCGACAGCGACTGCACCTCGGCGCCCTCGAACACGATCGAGCCCTTGGTGACTTCACCACGTTCGGAATGCAGCAGGTTGGAGATCGCCTTCAGCGTCGTGGTCTTGCCCGCACCATTGGCGCCGAGCAAAGCCACGATGCCGCCCTTGTCGACCTCGAGCGAGACGCCCTTCAGGACGAGGATGACGTGATCGTAGAGCACCTCGATATTGTTGACGGAGAGGATTTTCTCCGGCGCGGGTGCGGCTTGTTGCGCGGCTGCGGTGGACATGAAGGCTCCGACGTTTCGGCAGGCTTACCTTTCCCCGCGTTGCGGGGAGAGGTCGATCCGGTGAGCGAAGCGAAGCCGGATCGGGTGAGGGGCTGGCGCAACGCGTGCCACGAACAAGCCCCTCACCCGGCTCGCATCGTCGATGCTCGCCACCCTCTCCCCGCCTTGCGGGGAGAGGAAGAGCAAGCGGGAAGAGAGACGTTACGATGCCTTGTCGCATTGCTCCGTGCGCTTCGGCCAGGGCTGGTTCTTGCTGACATAATCCGCGGCCGCGGCTTCCAGCAACGGACGCACCCGCTCCTTCATCGGCGCGATCCAGTCGGTGATCTTCACCCATTTGGAGCCGTCCCATTGCTGCATATAGGCGGCGTGGTGGCCGTTATGATCGGTGCAGGACAGGTTCTCGACCGGCGCGCCGAAGTCCGGCAGACCGAGTTCCTTCCAGCGCGCCGCCGAGATCGTCATGGTCTCGAAACCGCGCCGCACGTCCTCGCCGGTCACGGCTTTCTTGCCGGTCAGCTTCTGCGCATTGCGGATGGCTTCCGCAATCAGCACCGAATTGTAGACGCCGCGATTGTAGAGGTTCTCGCCGAACTTGTCGGCGGTCACCTGGCTCTTGCCCTTATCGACCACGTGCTTCTTGATGTCCTGGAGCGCCGGATATTGCGTGCCGAGACCGTTGAAGTTCAGGGTCAGATATCCCTTGGCGGCCTCGCCGCCGCCGCGCGCATCGTCCTCACCGCCCGACCACCAGACACCAACCATCTTGTCCATCGGGTAATTGATGCGGGTGGCTTCACGCACCGCGGTCGGGTTCATCGCGCCCCAGCCCCACATGATCATCCAGTCCGGCTTGTCGCGCCGCACGTTCAGCCATTGTGCGGACTGGTTCTGCATTTCGGTCGCCGGCACCGGATAGAGCTTGACGTTGAAGCCATAATCCTTGGCGAACTGCTCAAGCAGCGGGATCGGCTCGCGGCCATAGCCGCCGTCGAAGAAGATGTAGCCGATGGTCTTGCCTTTGAGCTTGTCGAGCCCGCCTTCCTTGCCGCCGATATAGCGGAAGATCATCGACAGTCCGTCCCAATAGGTCGCGGGCGGATTGAAGATCCACGGAAACTCGTTACCGACCGCCGAAGCCGACAGGCCATACGCCATCGACAGGACCGGGATCTTGTCGACCGCCGCCTTCGGGATCAATTGCAGCGTGATGCCGGTCGAGTATGGATTCACCACGACGGGTTTTTTCGCCTTCACCTGCTCGTAGCATTCGACACCCTTCTTGGTGTCATAGCCGGTCTCGCATTCCTCGACGGTGAGCTTGACGCCGCCGATGCCGCCGTCGCGCTCGTTCAGCATTTCGAGATAATCCTTCATGCCGTTCGCAATCGGGATACCGGAGCCCGCGAACGGCCCGGTGCGGTAGGTCAGAAGCGGCACATAGATCGAGTCCTGCGCGACTGCAGGCGCGGGAATCGCGGCACCGCCGAGAAGGCCTGCGACGGCCGCTCCAATGGCAAGATGCTTGAGACGCATTGCGTATCTCCCTTGGTGTCGCCGGCGCTGAGGCCGGTCGTCTTGTTTCCCGCGGCCGGTGACCCGCCCGCGGGTTTGGATTCGAGTGTGCCTCGTCAATACGGGAAAGGCCACACCCGAAGTTTCTGCTTTCCGATCTGCCAGAGCCTTGCGAGCCCATGCGGCTCCACGATCAGGAAGAAAATGATCAGCGCGCCGACCACCATGAACTGGATGTGTTCCACGGTTGCCGCGTGCAGCGATATCCCAAGCAATGCCGGAATGAATTTGAGCAGGATCGGCAGGCCCCAGATGAAGGCCGCACCGAAGAACGAGCCAACCAGGCTGCCAAGGCCACCGATGATCACCATGAACAGGATGATGAAGGACTGGTTGATGTTGAACGAGTCCGCCTCGGCAGCACCGAGCCACAGAAACACCATCAGCGCGCCGGCGACGCCGCAATAGAAGGAAGAGATCGCGAAGGCGAGCAGCTTGGTCCGATAGAGCCTTATGCCGATCAGTTCGGCGGCGATATCCATGTCGCGCACCGCCATCCAGCTCCGGCCGATGCGGCCGCGGACCAGGTTGGAGGCGACCCATGTCATCGCCACGACAACGGTGAGCACGACGAGATAACGCGTCACCGGCGATGCATTGGGGCCGGTGAGCGGAATGTCGAACATGGTGCGGGTCGGCACCTCGATGGCGTTGGACACGTTGTAATTCACGAGCCAGGGCACCCGCACGAAGCACCATGACAGAAAGAATTGGGCCGCAAGGGTGGCAACTGTCAGATAGAAGCCCTTGATGCGCAGCGACGGCAATCCGAAGATCACGCCGACCGCGGCCGAAAAGAAGCCCGACAGCAGGATCAGCAGGATGATATTGGCGTCCGGGAAAAACGTGGTGAGCTTGTAGGTGGCATAGGCGCCGACACCCATGAAGCCCGCGGTGCCGAGCGAGATCAGGCCGGTATAGCCGGTGAGCAGGTTGAGCCCGATCGAGGCGAGCGAGAAGATCAGGATCGGGATCATCACCGCCGACAGCGTGAAGCTCGACATGGTGAGCGGGATCACCACGAAGGCGACGATCAGGATCAGCACGATGCCGATCCGGTCCTGCCGGATCGGGAACAGCGCCATGTCGGCGGCGTAGCTGGTCTTGTATTGGCCGGTCTCGCGGTAGAACATCAGACCAACCTCATATCCGCTCGATGATGCGTTCGCCGAACAGCCCCTGCGGCCGGAACAGCAGGAAGACCAGCGCGATCATGTAAGCCAGCCAGCTCTCGATACCGGAGCCGAGCAGCGGCCCCCAATAGAACTCGCCAAGCTTCTCGCCGACGCCGATGATAATGCCCCCGACGATCGCGCCCGGGATCGAGGTGAAGCCGCCAAGGATCAGGACCGGCAACGCCTTCAGCGCCAGGATCTGCAGCGCGAACGAGACGTCTGAGCGCGCCCCCCACATAATGCCAGTGGCGAGCGCCACGATGCCGGCGGCGAACCAGACGATGACCCAGATCTGCTCGAGCGAGATGCCGACCGAGAGCGCCGCCTTGTGGCTGTCGGCGACCGCGCGCAACGCGCGGCCGATCCGCGTTTTCTGAAAGAACACGGCCAGCGTCGCCACCATGATCGAGGCGATGACGGCGGCGGCAATATCGAGCTTCTGGAACGACACGAAGCCGCCGAACACCTTCCACTCGATCGCGCCTTTCGGCAGGAACAATTCGTTGGCGATCATCACCTTGGGTTCGCCGCCGAAGATGATTTCGCCGAGCCCGATCAGGAAATATGTGAGCCCGAAGGTCGCCATGAACAGGATGATGTCGGGCTGGTTCACCAACGGACGCAGCATCAGCCGCTCGACGCCGATCGCCAGCACCAGCATCACGACGATGGTGAGCGCGAGCGCAAGGAAGGCGGGGACGCCCTTGGCATGCAGGCCGACCAGCGTCAGCGCGGCGAACACCACCATGATGCCCTGCGCGAAGTTGAACACGCCCGACGCCTTGAAGATGAGCACGAAGCCGAGTGCGATCAGGGCATAGAGCACGCCCGAGACCAGCCCCTCCCACAGCGTCTGCAGCAGCAGGTCCGGCGCACCGCCCATCTGCACGAAGGGATCGATGAAGATTCTGTAGAGGAGGTCCATCAGTGCAGCCCCGCATGCGGTGGGCTCCCTCTCCCCGCTCGCGGGGAGAGGGTTGGGGTGAGGGGCATTTGCAAACGACGCATGTACGGATGGCGCCCCTCACCCGCCGTACGTCCGCATCGCGAACGCACGGCGACCTCTCCCCGCTCGCGGGGAGAGGTAAAGACCGAGCAAGTGGCGAGGCCAGGATTCATGATTGCCCTCAATGCGCCACGCCGAGATAGGCATCGATCACCGCCTTGTTGGCCTTCACCTCGTCCGGCGTGCCGTCGGCGATCTTCTGGCCGTAATCGAGCACGATGACGCGGTCCGAGAGATCCATCACCACGCCCATGTCGTGCTCGATCAACGCGATGGTGGTGCCGAAATACTGGTTCACGTCGAGCACGAAGCGCGACATGTCTTCCTTCTCCTCGAGATTCATGCCGGCCATCGGCTCGTCGAGCAGCAGCAGATCCGGTTCCATCGCCAGCGCGCGGCCGAGTTCGACGCGCTTCTGCAGCCCATAGGGCAACCGCCCGACCGGCACCTTGCGGATATGCTCGATATGCAAAAAGTCGATGATCTCCTCGACCCGCTTTCTGTGCTCGACCTCTTCGGCAAGCGCGGGACCGAAACGGATCAATTGCCAGAACAGACCGCGGTGCATTTTCAGCGTGCGTCCGGCCATGATGTTGTCGAGCGCGGTCATGCCGCGAAACAGCGCGACATTCTGGAACGTGCGGGCGATGCCGCCATTCGCGGCGTCGTAGGGCCGCATCTTGGCACGGGTCTTTCCCTTGAAAGTGATGCGGCCCTGCTGCGGTGTGTAGAAGCCGTTGATCACATTCAGCATCGAGGTCTTGCCGGCGCCGTTTGGCCCGATGATGGCGCGGATCTCGCCCTTCCTGATGTCGAAGGACACGTCACGGATCGCCTTCACGCCGCCAAAGGAGAGCGAAACATTCTCGACCGCGAGCAGGATCTCGCCGGCAGCGATGTCGGATTGCGAGGGCGCTCTCACGCCGCCTTCTCCGTTCTCGCCGGCACCGGTTCGGTCTTCATGTCGACGATCTTCAGGCGTGCGCGCATCATGCCCTTGCGACCATCCTCGAATGTCACCTCGGTCGCGATGTCGGCCTCCGACGAACCGTCATAGAGCGCGGTGATCAGAGGTTCGTAGCGCTCGGCGACAAAGCCGCGCCGTACCTTCTGGGTGCGCGTCATCTCGCCGTCGTCGGCGTCGAGCTCCTTGTGCAGGATCAGAAAGCGCTTGATCTGCGCGCCGGCCATGACGTCCTCGGCTGCCAGCGAGCGGTTGACCTCGGCGACATGCTGCTCGATCAGCTCGTAGACGCGTGGATTGGCGGCCAGTTCCTGATACGAGCCGTAGACGACATTGTTGCGCTCGGCCCAGTTGCTGACCGCGGTGATATCGATATTGATGAAGCAGGTGACGAAATCGCGCCCGTCTCCGTATGCCACCACCTCGCGGATGTTCGGATAGAATTTCAATTTGTTCTCGATGTATTTCGGCGCGAACAGCGCACCGTTGGCGAGCCTGCCGACATCCTTGGCGCGGTCGATGATCTTGAGATGGCCGGTGGCATCGAAGAAGCCGGCATCGCCGGTCTTCACATAGCCGTCCGGCGTCATGGTATCGGCGGTCTTCTCGCTTTCCTTGAAATAGCCGAGGAACATGCCGGGCGACTTGAACATCACTTCGCCTGAGTCCGAGAGGCGGATGTCCACGTTCGGAGCGGCCGGACCGACAGTGTCGGAGCGGATGTCGCCGTCGGCCTGGCAGGTGACATACAGGAATGCTTCGGTCTGGCCGTAGAGCTGTTTCAGATTGAGGCCGAGCGAGCGATAGAACGAAAACAGCTCCGGGCCGATCGCCTCGCCCGCGGTATAGGCCGTGCGCACACGCGAAAAGCCGAGCACATTCTTCAGCGGCCCGTAGATCAGGATTTCGCCAAGCCCGTAGAGAAGGCGTCCGCCGAGCGGCACCGGCTGCCCGTTCAGGATCTTCTCACCGTAGCGCCGCGCCACCCCGATGAAATAATGGAAAAGGTGGCGCTTCAGGTAACCCGCATCCTCCATCCGGATCATCACGCGCGTGAGCAGATTCTCGAACACCCGCGGCGGTGCGAAGTAAAAGGTCGGGCCGATCTCACGCAGATCCTGCTGCGCGGTGTCGGGCGATTCCGGGCAGGCCATGCAGAAGCCTGCCACCAGCGACTGCGCATAATTCAGGTAATGATCGCCGACCCATGCCAGCGGCAGATAGGCCAGCACCACATCCCGATCGGTCAGCTTGTCGAAGGTGACCGTATCCTGCGCCGCGGCGATGCAACGACCCGCCGACAACACCACGCCTTTCGAGCGCCCGGTGGTTCCGGACGTATAGAGGATGATCGACGGATCGGCAGCACTGCCCGCGTCGATCTCGCGATCGATGCGGGCCACCGCTTCCGGATCGCCGGCCATGATCGCTTCCTGCTCGGCGATCAACTGGCCGAGACTGTGGAGGCGGCTGTGGTCGTAATCGCGCAGGCCGCGGGTCTCGTCGTAAACGATGTGCCGCAGCTTGGGCAGTTGCTCCTGCACCGACAAAATCTTGTCGACCTGCTCCTGATCCTGCACGACCGCGACCGCGACATCGGCGTGGTCCAGCACATAGGCCATCTCGGTCGCGACCGCGTCAGCGTAGACCGGAACCGGAATGGCGCCGAGCGCCTGTGCCGCAAGAATGGATTCGTACAAGCGCGGCCGGTTGTTGCCGGCAATGGCGACCGTATCGCCGCGTTTGATGCCGAGTTTCGATAGGCCGAGCGCGGTCGCGCGAACCTCGCGCAGCAGATCCGCCCAGGTCCAGGTCTGCCATATGCCCATGTCCTTATGCCGCAATGCGGGATGATCTCCCCGCACGCGCGCATGATGGATCAGAAGCTTCGGAAATGTATCCGCAGCAGCGTCTTCCGCCACCAAAGCCAGTCCTCCCACTCGCGCCTGTCGCGCGCCGGCCGCCGTTTCCCGGCTGTTCCGTCTTTCTCGATAAGAAATCAGGCCGGTGGGCCGGTCAAGCCCTGCAAAAGTTGGGAGGAAACGTTGACTATTCCGCAGCTTTGAGCATTTGCGCGCCGCCGCTGCGGAATTGCTCCAGCAAGGCCGCTCCGTCGGCCTTTGCGGCCGTGAGGCTGCGTGCCTTCACATGCCCGAAGCCGCGGATTTTCTCCGGAATGACGGCGAGCCCGACCGCCAGCGGATGATTGTCGGGGTTGAGCTTCTCCAGCACTTCCGACAGCAGCGCTTCATAATCGGCAATCAGTTTTCGCTCGGTGCGCCGCTCGGCGGTATATCCGAACGGATCGAACGCGGTGCCGCGCAAGCCCTTGAAGCGACGCAGCAGGCCGAACGCTTTCATAATCCACGGACCGAAGCTCACCTTGCGCGGCTCGCCCGTGGCCTTGTCGACGCGCGCCAGCAAGGGCGGCGCCAGATGGAATTCGAACCGCATGCTACCGGGCTCGAAGGTCTGCTCGATCTGCCGGGTGAAGGTGCCGTCGGTATAAAGCCGCGCCACCTCATATTCGTCCTTGTAGGCCATCAGCTTGAACAGATTGCGGGCGACCGCCTCCGCGAGACCGGTGCGGCCCGGAGTCCTGCCCTCCTCCGCCACACGCACCTTCTCGACAAGGTCACTGTAACGCGCCGCGTAGGCCGCATTCTGATAATCGGTCAGGAACGCGACGCGGCGCGCCACGATCTCGTCCAGCGACCGCGACAGCTTGCGATTGTCGTCGAGCGCGGCGGCGTTCGGAATCAGCGCCTCAATTCCGGACATATCGAGCGCGGCGCGACGGCCCCAGCGGAATGCCGCCTGGTTCATCGCGACGGCTTCGCCATTCATCTCGATCGCTTTCTCGATCGATTCCGCGGCCAGCGGCAGCGCGCCCTGCTGGAATGCATAGCCGACCATGAACATGTTGGCGGCAATGGAATTGCCCATCAGCGCGGTCGCAAGACGCGTCGCGTCGATGAAGGATACACGGTCGCGGCCCGCCGCCGACACGATGGCGCGTTTCAGCCGCTCGGTCGGCAGCGAGAAATCGGCATTGCGGGTGAAGTCTCCGGGGAGGAATTCCGCAAGATTGATCACCATGCGCGTGGCGCCGTGCTTCACCGCCGCCAGCACCTTCTTGTTGCCGGCAACGACCATGTCGCCGCCGAGCACCAGATCGGCGCCGCCTGCCGCGATGCGGATGGCGTGGATGTCTTCCGGCTTGTTGGCGATGCGGATGTGGCTGTAGACCGCGCCGCCCTTTTGCGCGAGCCCGGCCATATCGATGATGCCGACGCCCTTGCCTTCGAGATGCGCCGCCATGCCAAGCACGCCGCCGATGGTCACCACGCCGGTGCCGCCGATGCCGGTGACGATAATGCCATAGGGATCGTCGATCGTCGGCAGGACCGGCGCAGGCAGTGACGGCGCATCACCCTCGGCAATCGCGCGGCCCTTCTTCGGCTTGCCGCCATGCACGGTGACGAAGGACGGGCAGAAGCCCTTCACGCAGGAATAATCCTTGTTGCAGCTCGACTGGTCGATGGTGCGCTTGCGGCCCCATTCGGTCATCAGCGGCTGCACCGACACGCAATTGCTCTTCACGCCGCAATCGCCGCACCCCTCGCAGACCAGCTCGTTGATGATCACGCGCTTGTCGGGATCGGGGAAGGTACCGCGCTTGCGCCGTCGGCGCTTTTCGGCGGCGCAGGTCTGGTCGTAGATCAGCACCGAGGTGCCCGGCACGGTCGCGAAGTCGCGCTGCACCTCGTCAAGATCGTCGCGATGGTGGAAGGTGATGCCTTTCGGCCAGTCGATGCCGCTCGGATATTTGTCCGGCTCGTCGCTGACCACGGCGATGCGCTTGACGCCTTCGGCCGCGACCTGCTGGGCGATCTGCGGCACCGTCAGCGAGCCTTCATGCGGCTGCCCGCCGGTCATCGCGACCGCGTCGTTGTAGAGAATCTTGTAGGTGATGTTGACGCCGGAGGCGATCGCCGCGCGCAACGCCAGATAGCCGGAATGGTTATAGGTGCCGTCGCCGAGATTCTGGAACACGTGTCCGCGATTCGAGAAGGGCGCCTCGCCGATCCAGTTCGCGCCCTCGCCGCCCATATGGGTGTAACCGAGGGTGTTGCGATCCATGAACTGCGCCATGTAATGGCAGCCGATCCCCGCGTAAGCGCGCATTCCCTCGGGCACGACGGTCGAGGTGTTGTGCGGGCAGCCCGAGCAGAAATACGGCGTGCGGGCAGCGACCTCCTGCAACTCCGTGAGTGCATGCTGGGCCTGTTTGAGCTGCGACACCCGGGTCGCGATCGCATCGTCATGACGCTGCGCCAAAAGCCGGTCGCCGATGGTGATCGCGACCTCGTTCGGGTCGAGCGCGCCCTTGATCGGAAACAGCCAGTTGCCGCGCTCATCCTTCTTGCCGATGCAGACCGGCTGGTTGGCGGTGCCGTAAAGCTCCTCACGGACCTGCACTTCGATCAGCGCGCGCTTCTCCTCGACGACGATGATGAGATCGAGACCCCTGGCAAAGTCGATCAGTTCGTCGCGCGGGATCGGCCACGGGCAACCGATCTTGAAAATGCGCAGACCCAGTTGATTGCAGCGAACCTCGTCGATGCCGAGCTCGTCCAGCGCCTGGCGCACGTCGAGATAGGCCTTACCAGTGGTGATAATGCCGATCTTCGCGTTCGGCCCGCCCGATGTGATCATCCGGTTGAGCCTGTTGGCGCGCACGAAGGCGAGCATCGCGTCGCGCTTGTAATCGTAGAGCCTGGCTTCCTGGCCGAGCACCGTGTCGCGCAGGCGGATATTCAGCCCGCCCTCGGGCATGACGAAATCCTCCGGGATCACGATCTTGACGCGGTCGAGCGAGCCGTCGACCACGGCCGTGGCCTCGACGGTCTCGTGCATGCATTTGAGCGCCGCCCAGGTTCCGCAGAAGCGCGACATGGCCAGGCCGTACAGCCCGTAGTCGATGATCTCCTGAACGCCGGCCGGGTTCAGAATCGGAATCATCACGTCGACGAAATGATATTCGGACTGGTGTGCGGTGGTGGACGATTCCGCGGTGTGATCGTCGCCCATCAGCGCCAGCACGCCGCCATGCTTGGACGAGCCGGCAAAGTTGGCATGCCGGAACACGTCGCCGGTCCGGTCGACACCCGGGCCCTTACCGTACCAGATGCCGAACACGCCATCGAACTTGCCTTCGCCGCGCAACTCGGCCTGCTGGGTTCCCCATAACGCCGTCGCCGCCAGATCCTCGTTGAGGCCAGGCTCAATGATGATGTCGTTCGGGGTCAGGAATTTGCGCGCACGGATGAACTGATTGTCCAGCCCGCCAAGTGGCGAACCGCGATAGCCGGAGACGTAACCCGCGGTGTTCAGCCCGGCGAGCCGGTCGCGTTCCTTCTGCATCAGGCAGAGCCGCACCAGTGCCTGATAGCCGGTCACGAAGACCTGCTGTTTGGTAAGGTCGTATTTGTCGTCGAGACTGACCTGCCGCAGGGTCATACGCGCGATCCTTTATGCCTCATGTGCGCACCAGAGCTGTCGATCGCTAGCCCGGGCGGCTCATTGAAACGTGAGCAATTGGCAGATAGGTCAGCAATGCTGACCTTTTAGGGGCACCCCCGTCATTTGTCGAGGGTTCAGAGGTGCCGCTGCCGAGGCGGATTCGGGCAGTCGCATTTTGTGCGACGCGGGCATGATGTGCAACCCCGCAGCCGCATGACGCGACGTCACGGCATGCGTGCAACCCGTTGTTCGCGATAAATAATTGTTTCGTCAGATCACACGATCGATCGAAAAACGCGGCGCCACGATGTGCAAACGAGCGCGTCAGACGCCTGCGGTCGCTACTCCGAACCTTTCGACTGGCCCGGCGATTTCAATGCGTTCTTTGGACCGCAATTCTGCGCTCAGGGCGATGCCTCTGCCGCTGGCCTGCGGACGCCACCGCCGAGCAGCGAGCGATACGGCCCCTGCACCATCGCTTCGCGATAGCGGTGCCGGTCTCCCTCATCCATCGCGTATTTGACAGGCTGACCCGCGTCAGCCCGGTTCGTGACCTTCGGGCCGAGCACAAGCGTGGAACCGAGGCCCGCATAAACGTAACGGTCGCCAAAGGTCTCCTTCAGGATCGCAAAGGCGGGCTCGCCGGTGCAGTGCGCCGGTGCGATATGGCGCACGTCCAGCTTGTCGCGCAGCGTTGCGGCGACGGCTTTGATCTGCTCGTCCTTCAGCGGCAGCAGATGCGTGCCGCCGAGGACGAGCTGGATCGGCTTGTTGGTGGCGCTCTTCGCCGCCTCCACGATTTTCTCGATCGTCGGATGACTGCACCCGACAAGCACCACGACCCCGTCCGGCGTCTCGATCGCCAGCGAGATTTCCTTTACTTCCAGATCGACACCGAACGGGCCGTTCAAAAGGATGAGATGGATACCGGGCGCAATTTCGGTTGTCTTGGTCACCCAGTTGAAATCGCCCTGCGGCCACGCGCTGCCGAAGCGCAGTGTCTGGGGTGCGTTGCCGCCGAAATACCGCTGATCTGCGGGCAGGGACTCGTCGCGCCGGAAGAAACTTCCAGGCAGAGCAGCGCCGAACACGCCGAAATTTTCCTGCGGCGCATAGATTTTGACATTCGGGTTGACCTTCAGCAGATGGCTGATGCCGCTGGTGTGATCGCCGTGCCGGTGCGAGATGACGGCGAAATCGAGCTTCGTCAGGTCGATGCCCTTGGCCTCGACATTATGCGCAAAGATCTCCGCGTTGTTGCCGGTATCGAACAGGATCCGCTTGCCATCGTACTCGATGAGTGCGGCAAATCCCCAGTCCTGCTTCAGGTTCGACGCCTTGCCGAACGCGTCATAGATGATGGTGATCTGTGCCGGGTTCGACTGCGCATGAACCGGAGGCGCGCTTGCCGCAAGACCACCTGCCACAAGACCACCTGTCGCTAAGGCACAAATCAGGAAGCTGCGCAGCATTGAAAATGCGTTGGAACGTCGGTTGCGCATCATGGCCGTGCCCTCGAAATTGCGTCGGCTCAGTAATATCACAAGGACCGAAACCGGCGTTGTTTCAATTATCGCACTGCCGTGGCAATTTTTTCCCTCGACAGCCCGTTTCAGGAAAGCCGGCCCCTTATCGGGCGGTGCGGCATGATTAGGCCATCGCGGCCTTCGTACCACGACGCCCCGCGCGCATCAGCCAGAGTGCGATCGACAGGTTGAGCAGATTCCAGGCGAGACCGTTGAGGAAGGCCGCGCGGTACGAGCCGGTCAGATCGAAGATGTAGCCGGACATCCAGCCGCCGAGCGCCATCCCGAACACCGTTGCCATGATCAGCGTGCCGACCCGCGCACCCGCCTCCTGCGGCGGAAAATACTCACGGACGATCACCGCATAGCTTGGCACGATGCCGCCCTGGAACAGCCCGAACAGGATTGAGATCACGAACAGCGACGTCAGTCCGTCGAACAGAAAATAAAGAAAGAGCGCGACCGCCTGCATCACCGAACCGATCAGCAGGGTCACCACCCCGCCGAAGCGATCGGCGACGAAGCCGGAGGCGACCCGGCTGACGATCCCGAACGCCAGCATCAGCGACAGCATCTCCGCGCCGCGCGCAACGCCATAACCGAGATCGCCGCAATAGGCGACGATATGAACCTGCGGCATCGCCATCGCGACGCAGCAGGCGACGCCCGCGATGCAGAGCAGAACGAACAGCGTATTACGCGACACGCCGATATCCGGCGCCACGAAGGCTCGGGCTTCCATTCCGCCATTGGCATGAATGTCGGTCCGGCGGCGGAACATCAGCGACAGCGGCAGCATCGCGAGCACGCAGAAGATGCCGGTCCCGATATGGGCCGCACGCCAGCCATCGCTTGCGATGACATGCTGGATAATCGGCGGCCACACCGCACCCGCGATATAATTGCCGGATGCAGCAATCGCGATCGCGATGCCGCGCCGCTTCTCGAACCAGTGCGACAGATCGGCGATCAGCGGACCGAACGACGCGGCGCTGCCGAACCCGATCAGAATATGCGCGGCGCACAGCAGCCACAGCGTCGGCGCAAGGCCCGCGCTGACATAGCCGATGCCGAGCGAGGCAATGCTGAGCCAGATCGGGACGAGAATGCCGAAGCGATCCGCGAGCCGGCCGAGGACCATGTTGCCGACGGCGAAGCCCACCATGGCCATGGTGTAGGGGATGCTGGCATCGGCGCGCGTTGCGGCAAAGTCTGCCTGTACAGAGGGGAGCGCCACGACATAGGACCACATGCCGACGCTGCCGACGGTGCCGAGCAAAAGCGCAACGCCCAGCCGCAGCCAGGCGTAGCGGGAATCGACGAGACTGGATTGTCTTCCGGCAAGACCGTCCATCGGGCGTTCCGTTGTGGCGCGGCACAGTGATGCGGGCGCCGTCTCACATCAAGCGAATTGAATGCAAGGGACGCATTCGCATCGCTGATAGGTCACCCGATTTCGACCACCTGGCCGCCGTCGGCGATGATCGTTGCACCGGTCATGTAGGCGCCGGCTTTCGACGCCAGCAGCAGCAGTGCGCCATCGAGGTCGCCCTCCGCACCGAACCGACCCATCGGGATCGCGCGCTTCATCTTTTCGCCCTGCTCGCTTTCGAGAAACCCGCGATTGATCTCGGTCACGAACCAGCCCGGTGCGATCGCATTGACCCGCACCCCCTTGAACGCGAGTTCCAGCGCCAGCGCCTTGGTGAGTTGCATCACGCCGGCCTTGGCCACCGCATAAGCCGCGACGCCTTTCGACACACCGAAGGCCAGCACCGAGGCGGTGTTGACGATCGAACCAGTCAGCCCAGCGGCGAGCATACGGCGCGCGCCCTCCTGCGACCAGAAGAACACCGAATCGAGATCCAGCGAGAGAACGCGACGCCATTCGTCCGCGCTCATGTCGAGCGCGCGGACTCCCTGCGCGGCGCCGGCATTGTTGACGAGAATGGTGACAGTGCCGAATGCAGCTTCCGTTTGATCGAAGGCTCGCAGCATCGCTATGCGGTCGAGCACATCGGCTTCGATTGCGACGGCATTGCCGCCTGCGGCAACGATCCGCTCGCACAGTTCGTCGAGCCGGTCCTTGCGGCGCGCGACCAGCGCCACCTTTGCGCCGTTCGCCGCGAGCACCTGCGCGAAACGCGCACCGAGTCCGGACGACGCACCGGTCACCAGTGCGACCTCGCCTGAAAGATCGAAAATCGTTCCGGATTTCATCACCCGCCACCATAGAGCGCACGCGGCAATGCCGTCGCCAAGTCCGGCAGGAACCACAGCACGGCCAATGCGGCAAGCTGGATCGCGACGAACGGGATGATGCCGACATAAATGTGCCGGGTGGTGATTTCGGGCGGCGCGACGCCGCGCAGGAAGAACAGCGTCGGGCCGAGCGGCGGATGGATATACGAGGTCTGCAGATTCATCGCCATCATGATCCCGAGCCAGACCGGATCGACGCCCGGCATCGCCAGCAGCACCGGCGACACGATCGGCACGATCACGAAAATGATCTCGAACGCGTCCATCACGAAGCCGAGCAGGAACATCGCGACCATGACCGCAAGGATCGCACCGGTCGTGCCGCCCGGCAGATCGCTGAGCGAACGATGGACCAGATCATCACCACCAAAGCCGCGGAACACGAGGCCGAACATCGTCGCGCCGATCAGAATAACGAAGATCATGCTGGTCATTTGCGCGGTCTTCATCACGGTCGCGACCAGCGCGGGCCACAGCTCCCCCTTTCCGCGCCACGCTGCCAGCAGGATCGCGCCGACGGCGCCGACGGATGCAGATTCGGTCGGGGTGGCGATCCCCGCGAGGATTGATCCGAGCACGGCCAGAACAAGCGCGAGCGGCGCCAGAAGTGCGCCGAGCAACCGGCCGGCAAAATGCCCACCGTGAAGCGGTTGCGGATCGGGCCTGATCGCGGGCGCCGCCTGCGGCTTCAGCATCGCCACCGCGGCCACATAGACGATATAGAGCGCAACCAGCATGAGCCCGGGCAGCAGCGCGCCGGCAAACAGATCGCTCACAGTCACTGTTTGCGGCGCGAACACGCCCTTGGACAATTGCGCGGCCTGGTAGCCGTTGTTGAGTGTGTCGCCGAGAATGACCAGAACCGTCGACGGCGGAATGATCTGCGCCAGCGTTGCCGCCGCGGCGACAATCCCTGCGGCGAGACGCGGATCGTAACCGTGGCGCAGCATGATCGGCAGCACGATCAGGCCCATGGTGGCAGCCGTGGCGCCGACGATGCCGGTCGAGGCCGCGAGCAGCGCGCCGACGAGAATGACGGAAATGCCTAGGCCGCCACGCAGCGAGCCGAACAATTTCGCCATGTTTTCAAGCAGATCCTCGGCGATACGCGAGCGCTCCAGCATCACGCCCATGAAGATGAAGAGCGGAATCGCCAGCAGCACTTCGCTGGTCATCACCCCGAAAATGCGCTGCGGCAATGCTCCTAGAAATGCGAACGAGAACACCCCGAGCGCACTTCCTCCCGCCGCGAACACCAGTGATAACCCGCCGAGCGTGAAGGCAACCGGATACCCCGCAAACAGAGCAACGCAGATCGCAACGACCAGCAGAATTGCGAGGACTTCCGCCATCGCGTCAGGCCGCGGTCTTGTCGGACACGGTCTTGCCGGAGAGCACGGACCCTGCCCGGATCGCCTGCGCGATGCCCTGCAGGATCAGCATCACGGCGAAGACCGGGATCAGCGTCTTCAGCACGAATACCAGCGGCAGCCCGCTGGCCTCGCGCGAGCCTTCGAAATTCGCCCATGAGCGCGCGACATACCCCCACGAGAAATACAGGATCGCCACCGCGAACGGGATCAGCAGGACCAGCGCACCGACCAGATCGACGATGGCCTTCCGGCGCGGGCCCGCCGATGCGTAGAACAGATCGACACGGACATGACCGTCATTTTTCAGCGTCCATGCGGCGACCAGCAGAAACATCGCGGCATGACTGTAGAGGATCGATTCCTGCAGCTGGATCGAGCCGATCCCGAACAGATAGCGCAACACCACCACCGCGAACTGCAGCGTGACCACGGCGAGACACAGCCACGCCGCAGCGCGTCCGATCTTGGTATTCAGCCAGTCGATAGTGTCGGCAAGGGCGATCATGACGTCCGCATTCATCCGCGCGGACTATAACGGCGCGGCGCGTATTAAGCGAACATGCGCTCGCTGGCGATATAGCCGAACAGCAGCGCGATGCCGAACACCAGGACGAGCAGCGCGGCGGCCACTTCGAGGCCGCGTAGTACCAGCATGCCGGGGCCCGGCCGCGCCGACGCAAATCGCTGCGCCAGCCCGCGCGCGCCAACTGCCAGCGTGGCGATCGCGGCCACGGTGATCGCGGTCCCGAGTCCCATGATGAAGGTCGACGCGACGCCAGCCCAGAACAGTCCCTGCGCCAACGCGAAGACCAGAACCAGGATCGCACCGGAACAGGGCCGCAGCCCCACGGCGATAATCGCCGACAGGCCGCGCTTCCAGCCGCCGGGACCGGCAAGCTCCTGCGGCTCCGGCGCATGGGCATGGCCCCAGGCCGAGGCGTGATCGTCGTGATCGTGACCGTGGTGCCCGCAGCAGGCGACGCCGTGCGTGTGGTCGTGTTTGTGCGCGTGGTCATGATGCACATGCGCGTGAGCATGGCCGGCGTGATCATGATCGTGACCGCCGTGACTATGCGCATGCGCACCCGCGTGAGCGTGACTGGACCCGGCAACGGCATGCGAATGGGCATGAGCGTGAGCCAGAGCATGGCTATGCACCGGCTCCTGCTCCGTGCGGTATTTCTGCCAGGCGCTGATCAAGGCGCGACCCTTGACCCACAACAGCCGCGCACCGAGCGCGGCAATCAGCCCATAGCTGATAACCTCGATCCACCAGATCGTGCCGTCTATCGTGCGGCGGGTTGCGCCCAGCAGCACGGCGGCGACACCCACAATCGCTACCGCGACCAGTGCCTGCAAAATCGCCGAGGCAAAGGACAGCACCACGCCACGCCACCAAGTCTCGCCATTGGCGACCACATAGGACGAAATCACTGCTTTGCCATGGCCGGGCCCTGCGGCGTGAAACACACCGTAAGCGAAGGACAGCCCGAACAACGTCCAGACCGCGGAGCCGTCCGCCTTGGCGGCACGGATCGCGCCCGACAGGCCGCGATAGAATTCCGATTGCTTGGCCAGCAGCCAGCCGACGATGCCGTCGGGCGGCGGAGGGGCGGTCCGCGGTGCACCGAACGGGTTGGCCTGCGCGAAAGCCGGGTCGCTCATCAACGCGGCCGTCAGCGCAATCGCAGCCGCGGCGCCGACAACAAGCCAGAGACGATTGGAAGGCCGCCGGCCTGTCAGCATTTCACGCCGATCTTGTTGGCGAATTGCGCGCCGAACGGATTGTTCGGATCGGGGCGGGCGAAGATCGATTCGCTCAGGGATTTCGCCTGCGTATCGTCGCCGAGCTTCACCGTCGAAATCTTGCACGAGGCCGGTGCGCCTTTCAGCGTGATCGGCTCCTTGTCCGCGAATTCGAAGGCGACGAAATAAAGCGGATCGTAGATTTCGAGATCGACATTCTTGGTCGCCGCGGGCTTTTTCAGCGGCAGCGTGAAGTTCAGCGTCAGCAGGTCGTCCTTCTGCTCCAGGAAATAATCGACCGGCTGCTCGAATTCGGCCTTCTGGCCGTTCAGCTTGCCCTGCGTGAAGAAATCGAACTCCTTCAGCGAGGTCACATTGACCTCGGCCAGCGGCTGCAGTTCCTCGCGCGTGAACTTGCCCTTCACCTTCGATTCGAGCCCCTGCGTGGCATAGGACGAAAACATGTCGTCGAAGGTCCAGCGATGCCGGATGCCGGTCATCCGGCCCTCGGCGTCATACACAATCTCGCTCTTCATCGTGACATAGACATGAGGATGCGCGTGCGCGGCCGGCGCGGCAAAAGCCAGCGCCAGAAGGCCGGTTGCGAGGCCGAGCGCGAGCGGGCGAAGTATGCGGGAAATCATTGGGTTTCCGGAAGTAGCGGTGCTGCGGGACAATATCACGGAACGCGGCGGAAAGGAGGCGGGCGCTGTAGCGTTACGGTGATGATGGGCACCCCGTCGCTGCCTCCCCCTGAAAGGGGGCTGCCTCCCCCTGAAAGGGGGGTTGGGGTTGGGGGCAACCCAGAATGACAGCCCCCCTCCCGCCCGCCTTCGTTTCACTCCGGCGGACGACCTCCCCCTTTAAGGGGGAGGTGAAGCGCAGCACAAGCTTCGCTCGCCTAAACCCCGAATGCCCCCGGGTCCGCTCTGGGATCGTGCGCGCCCGCCATGCTGCCGTCCGGGTGCAGCACCACCCCGCCGGCATGGCCCATGGTGTCGGAGAAGCCCTCGTCCAGAACGGCAACATCGTGGCCGGCCGACATCAGCCGGTCGATCAGGCCGCTATCGAAGCGGGATTCCATTCGCAGATTGGTGTGGGTCGAGCCCCAGGTCCGGCCGAGCAGCCAGCGCGGCGCCTCGATAGCCTCCGGCCACGGCTGGCCGAACAAAACGTGGCGCGCGAAGATCATGCCTTGCGTCTGCGGCTGGCCGTCGCCACCCATGGTGCCGTAAGCCATGACCCGCCCGTCCTTCAGCACGGCGAGGGCGGGATTGAGGGTGTGGAACGGCAGCCGGCCGGGCTCCAGCGGATTTGCTGCTTTCTTGTCGAGCGAGAAACTCGCGCCGCGATTCTGCATCAGCACTCCGGTTCGCGGCAGCACGCAGCCCGAGCCGAACTCCCAGTAGATCGACTGGATGTAGGACACGACGAGCCCCGATGCGTCGGCCGCGCCCATCCAGATGGTGTCGCCCTCGCCATAGGGCGCGGGCCAGCGCGCCGCCTTCTTGCGGTCGATCCGCTCGACTTCGGGATCGAGAAAAGCCGCCGACAGATAGCGGTCGAGCGGCTCGTCGATGCGCTTCGGATCGGTGACCACGCGGTCGCGCACGCGAAACGCGCGCTTGGTCGACTCGACCAGGCCATGCACGAAGTCGAACCCCTCGGCCTCCTGCACCCGCAGCCGCTCGAACAGCGCGAGGATGATGAGCGAGGCCAACCCTTGCGTCGGCGGCGGTGCGTTGTAGAGCGTGCCGGCATTGAGTGAGACCGACAGCGGCTTGGCGATATAGGCGTTGTATTTTTCCAAATCGGCGCGCGTCACCGGCGAACCGATACGCTCCAGATCGGCGGCAATCTCGCGCCCGACATCGCCGCGGTAAAAGTCGTCGAGACCGGCATTGGCGAGTTGATCGAGCGTCGCCGCAAAGGCCGTCTGCTTCATCACCGCGCCTTCGGCGGGCACCTTGCCGTCGGCGAGAAAGGTCTGCGCGAAGCCTGTCGCCTCCCCCATTTCGGACAGCTTGTCCCGCGTCAATGCATGCTGGCTGCGGCTGACCACATAACCGCGCGCCTGCTTGATCGCGGGTTCGAGTAATATCCGGAGTGGAATCTTGCCGCCGAGCGATTTCGCTCCGTCCAGCGCAACCATCCAGCCACCGATGGCGCCGGGCACGGTCAGCGCCGCGAGCGGTCCGCGCGCGGGGATCGTGTCGTAGCCGCGCTCACGATAGAGCGCGATATTCGCTTTCGCGCCGGCCGGTCCGGGCGCCATGATCGCGCGCACCCGGCCGTTCGGCTCGCGCACCAGCCAGAAGCCGTCGCCGCCGATATGATTCATGTGCGGATAGACCGCCGCGATCGAGGCGGCCATGGCCACCATCGCTTCCAGCGCGTTGCCGCCATCGGCGAGGATCAGCCGGCCTGCCTCGGCGGCAGCGTGATGGGGAGCAACGGCAACGCCGCGGCGATGGCCGGAGGTGTGGGAGGGCATTGTTAGTCCTGTCGCTGGAGGAGGCGCGTCGCTTCTTGTAGCGCAACCCCGTCGCGCGATCATCAATGCCAGTCACGTATTGCTTCCGTAAGGCAAACAAAAAGGTTGCTTCCGTAAGGCAAACAAAAAGGCCGGACCTCCGAGCGGAGTGTCCGGCCCCGTTCAAATGTCGCCACGCTACGGCAGCAACAAAGGGGACTAATCCTTGAGCGCGTCCCTGACGCTATCCTTTGCGCCGCCGATGGTGTTCTGCACCTTGCCTTCGGTCTTCTCGACCTTGCCTTCGGCCTCGGTCTTGGTGTCTCCGGTCACCTTGCCGAATGTCTCCTTTACCGAACCCTTTACCTGCTTGGCCGCGCCTTCGATGCGATCCTTATCCATTCGAATATCTCCGGTTCCTGCCGATCAATGCGCCGGCCTTCACAGAGACAAGTCCCGCGGGGTACCGACGTTCCAAAGACCGCATCACAATTCGCGGATCGCCAAACGACGCGTGTTTCGGCCGTGATGCTTCAACTATGCCTCTCCGGCCGGCACCGCATCCACCAGTCCGCGGCGCGCCAGCAGCGCATCCGGGCTCGGCAGCCGGCCGCGGAAGGCGATGTAGGACTCGTCGGACGTGCGGCGGCCACCCGCAGCATAGATGTTGTCGCGCAGCTTGCCCGCCGTCGCCGGATCGAAGATATCGCCGGCCTCCTCGAAGGCGCGGAAGGCGTCGGCGTCCAGCACCTCGGACCACATGTAGCTGTAATAGGCGGCCGAATAGCTCGACCCCGAAAACACATGCTGGAAATGCGGCGAGCGGTGCCGCATCACGATCTCCTCGGGCATGCCAAGCCTGGAGAGGGTCTCGCGCTCGAATGTCGCGACATCGAGCGCGTCGGCCGATTGCAGCGAGTGAAATTCCAAGTCGACCAGTGCCGACGACACATACTCCACCGTGGCGCAGGCCTGGTTGAAGGTGCGCGCGGCCAGCACCTTGCGCAGCAAGTCTTCCGGGATCGGTTCGCCTGTCTTGTAATGCACCGCGAATTTCCGCAGCACCTCCGGCCGCTCGAACCAGTGTTCGTAAAGCTGCGACGGCAGTTCGACGAAATCGGTGTCGACATTGGTGCCGGCAATAGACGGATAGGTCACATCCGACAGAATGCCGTGCAGCGCGTGGCCGAATTCGTGGAACAGCGTGCGGGCGTCGTCGTAGCTCAGCAGCACCGGCTCGCCGTCGGCGCCCTTGTTGAAGTTCATCACGTTGACGATCAGCGGGCGGACGTCGCCGTTGAGTTTTTCCTGATCGCGCAGCGAAGTCATCCAGGCGCCGCTATGCTTGGAGGGCCGCGCGAAATAATCGCCGAAGAACAGCGCAACGTGCTTGCCGTTTGCGTCGGTCACCTCCCAGGTGCGGACGTCCGGATGCCAGGCCTTGATGCCGCTCACTTCCTTGAAGCGGAGGCCGAACAGCCGTGTCGCGGTGTCGAAAGATGCCGCGATGATGTTGTCGAGTTGCAGATATTGCTTGATCGAGGCTTCGTCGACGTCATGAAGCTTCTTGCGCAGCTTCTCGGCGTAGTAGCGCCAGTCCCAGGGCGCGATCTTGAAATTGCCGCCCTCGGCCTGCGCCAGCGCCTGCAAGGCATCGCGGTCGGCCAGCGCGCGCTTGCGCGCCCGGGTCCAGACTTCGCCGAGCAGATCGCGCACCGCACGCGGAGTCTTCGCCATCGAATCGTCAAGGCGATAATCGGCATAGGTATGATAGCCGAGCAGTCTGGCGCGTTCGGCGCGCAGCGCCACGGTCTCGGCAATGATCGCATTGTTGTCGGTCGCACCGCCCATGTCGCCGCGCGCCATCCAGGCGCGGAACGCCTTCTCGCGCAGATCGCGGCGGGTCGAATATTGCAGGAACGGCTCGACGCTGGAGCGCGACAGCGTGATCACCGAACGGCCGGCGAGACCCCGCGCTTCCGCAGCCTGGCGCGCGGCGGAGCGCACGTAATCCGGTAGGCCCGCGAGATCCGCCTCGCCATCGAGTTCGATGATGGTGTCGCGCTCGTCCGCGAGCACATTCTGGCTGAAGGCGGTGCCCAGCGTCGCGAGCCGCTGGCCGATCGCGGCGAGGCGATCCTTGGCCGCCTGGTCGAGATGCGCACCGGCGCGCCGGAAGCCGGTGTGATAGCGCTCCAGCACCCGCGCCTGCTCGGCCGTGAGTTTGGAAGATGAAGCGGTCTGCATGACCTGATCGACGCGGCGGAACAGGTCGCCGTTCAGCCGGATGGCACTATGATGCGCCGACAGGCGCGGCGACATTTCGCGCTCCACCGCTTGGATCGCGTCGTTGGTATGAGCGCCGGCCAGCACGTAGAACACATCCGCGACGCGCGACAGCGTCCGCTCCGTATCCTCCAGCGCGGCGATGGTGTTCTCGAAGCTCGCCGGCTCCGGATTTTCGACGATCGCGGCGATCTCGGCATTGTGCTCGGCCATCGCCCGTTCGAAGGCCGGCACGAAATGCGCGGGGTCGAGTTCCGCAAATCGGGGCACCTCGAACGGCCCGACCCAGGGGGCGAGCAGCGGATTATTGGTCGAATCGGTCGGGCGATCGGTCGCGGCTATAACGGTCATGCGTTGAAATATCTCGACTTTTCCGGGAAATTGGCAGAGCCTGAGGCTCGATAGTGAGGACTCGACATGGGGTCTTTGAGGCCCCAATTCCAGCCTTGATCGCGGGCCTCGTTTCGACGACATTGCGCCGCCATCGAACCGGACCGACGCATGAACGCTCCAGCGACCGCCAAGACCACGCCTCCCGCAGGCGGCAACCGCATCCTTTGGCTGAACGTCATGACGGTGATCAGCGCGGCGATCCTGATCGGGGCCGAGGTGTTCGGTGCAGCGTTCGCCGCCAGCTGGGCGATGACAAATCTGTTCGGGCTGGGCGAAACCGTTGGACGCGTGCTGGACGTCGCCTTCCTCGCGATCGGCGCCTACATCATGTACAAATTCGTGCGCTTTGCGCGGACGGTCGAGCCGTTCTCCCGCTAAGCGGACGAAGGGCTGGCTCCGATGACCGGCCGCGCCTCAAAAGGCCAAATCTTCCGCGACCTGCTCAAATCCGAAAAGCCGCTCGTCCTGATCGGCGCCTATGACGCGCTCGGTGCGCGGCTGATCGCGCAGGCCGGCGGCAAGAGCCTGTTCATCGGCGGCTTCTCGATTGTCGGCGCACGCTACGGCGTCCCCGATGTGGGGCTGCGCGCCTATGCCGACATCGCGGCGGCTGTGCGCGACATCGTCAACGCCTGCGACCTGCCGGCCTTCGTCGACATCGATGACGGCTATGGCGACGTCAAGAACGTGATTCAGACCGTGCAGGGCTACGAGCGCATGGGCGTCGCCGCCATGATGCTGGAAGACCAGACCTGGCCGAAGCGCTGCGGTCACCTCGCCGGCAAGACTGTCGTGCCGATCGAGGTCATGGAAGCGAAGGTCCGCGCCGCGGTCGGCGAGCGCATTGATCCTACGACCTTCATCTTCGCACGCACCGATGCGCGCGCCGTGCATGGTCTCGACGATGCGATGCGCCGCGCCGAACGCTATCTGCGCGCTGGCGCCGAGGGCCTGTTCATCGAAGCTCCGGAATCGGTCGACGAACTGCGCCGTGTCGGGCGCGCCTTCGCCGGCGTGCCGCTGGTCGCCAATCCGCTCGAGGGTGGCAAGACACCTCTGCTCTCGCCCGCCGAATTTGCCGAACTGGGTTTCACCGTGATCCCGTACGGCATCACGGTGATTCTGCACGCCGCCGCGGCCATGCAGGCGGCGATCGGCGACGTGATGTCCGGCAAATTCGCACGGCGCGATGAGGCGATGCCCTTCCGCGATTATCTCGACGTGGTCGGCGAGCCGGGCTGGGCCGGGATGCAGGATAAATACGGCACGACGTAGCGCCACGTCGCGCGCAGGCGGATCACGCCTGCTCCATCAGCCTCAGCCACGGCGCCGCGTGAAACGCGCTCATCAGGACGTACATCGACACCATCCCCGTCAGCGGTGACCCGTGCTGCGCCGTCGTGCAGACGATATCCTGAGCACCATTGCCAGGGAACGCGGTCAGCAAAGCCATGGCCGCGAAGGTCGGCGCCGCCGCGAACTGCAATCCGCGCGCCGCGCTACCGATGAAGCTCGCACGCTTGCGCTCCACGCGCACATCATCGGTCGCACTGGCTTGACACATCCCGGTCATCGGCTTGCATCCGCTTCCTTGCGCATGGCCGCTTCGCCCGCGTCCGACACCTGGAGCCATTTCGGGTCGGGCGCAGCATCCGCGACGTAAGCGTCGTGCCAGTTCCACCACTTGTATGGCCGGCTCTGCGGATAGCCTTCCGGCGAATCCTCCCACTCTTCCTGACGGCCGAGCGCGGTCATGTCGAGAAAGCTCCAGACCGTTCCCAGCGCCTCGTCGCCGCGACTGTTGATGAAGTAGGTGCGGAACACGCGATCGCCGTCACGGATGAAGGCATTGTGGCCGTGCCATTGATCGACACCGAAATCGGCGTCGAAGGAATCCGTGATCGTGTACCACGGGATCGTCCATCCCATCCGCGCCTTCAGGCGCGTGATGTCAGGCTGCGGCGCGCGCGAGACATAGGCGAGCGTGGTGTCGCGTGCGTTGAGATGGGACAGATGCCCGACCTGATCGGCGACCATCGAGCAGCCGATGCAGCCATGGTCCGGCCAGCCATGCACGCCAGGTTCGAAGAACGCGCGGTAGACGATCAACTGGCGGCGGCCTTCGAACAGATCGAGCAGGCTGACCGTGCCGGCCGGTGCATCGAACGCGTAGTCCTTCTCCACGGCCATCCACGGCATCCGCCGACGTTCCGCAGCCAGTGCGTCATGTGCGCGGGTGGCGGCTTTTTCCTTGACCAGCATCTGCGCGCGCGCGGCATCCCATTCCTGCGGCGATACGATTGGAGGCGTGTTCATCGATAGGGTTCCCTTGCTGTTCGAGGCTCAGGCGGCGAACGGCTTCATGCAGCCCGCGAGACAGACTTAGGGCTCGCTATCGGCCAGCGAGAGTGACAAATGTGACGGGATTTCGGTTCGCAGGCACGCGATGGACTCGCTGATCACCGCCGCCGGACGCGCATTGGCCGCCGGCGATCCGCTGGGCGCGCTGCAGCGCATTGCGTTGCGCGACGACGCGCCAGCGCTGGCGCTGCGGGGCATCGCGATGGCGCAGCTCGGCGACTTCATCAAGGCCAAGGCCTTGCTGCGACGCGCGGCCCGCGCCTTCAGTCCACGGGAAACGATCGCGCGTGCGAGATGCGTCGTTGCCGAAGCCGAAGTGGCATTGGCCTCGCGCGACCTCGGCTGGCCTGCGCACGCGCTCGAAGCGGCGCGGGCAATTCTTGAGGCCCATGGCGACCGGACCAATGCGGCACTCGCACAACATCTCGTCATCCGCCGCATGCTGCTGGTCGGAAGCCTCGACGAAGCTGAGAGCGCCCTCGCCGGGCTCGATCCGGCGTCGCTGCCGCCGGCGTTGCGGACCGCGCACGAACTGGTCGCGGCTGGCCTCGCGATGCGTCGGGTCCGAACGAAAACGGCGCGGACAGCGCTCGAGGCGGCACGACAGGCCGCGCGCGTGGCGGCCATCCCTGCCTTGTCCGCCGAAGTGGACAATGCGTTTCGCATCCTCGACACACCCGCAGCGCGCCTGATCGAAGGCGGCTCGGAACGGCCGCTGCTGCTCGACGAGGTCGAAGCGCTATTCGAATCCAGGGTGCTGGTCGTCGATGCGTGCCGCTCCGCGGTCCGTCGCCAGCAGGCAACAACATCGCTCGCGCGGCGGCCGGTTCTGTTCACGCTGGTCCGCGTGCTTGCGGAAGCCTGGCCGAACGATGTGTCGCGCGACACGCTGGTCGCGCGGGCGTTTCGGGCCAGGCATGCGGACGAGTCGCACCGCGCACGCCTGCGCGTTGAGATCGGACGGTTGCGGCGGGTCCTGCGAGCGCTCGCCGACATCAATGCGACCAAGCGGGGCTTCGCACTGACTCCGCATCACGCCGGCCGGGTCGCGGTGCTGGCCCGGCCCGTCGACGAGAAGCACGCCGAGGTGCTGGCCTGCCTTGCCGACGGTGAATCGTGGTCGAGTTCCGCGCTGGCTCTCGCGCTGGGCACCAGTCAGCGCAGTGTGCAGCGCGCGCTCGATGAACTGGCGGCGTCGGGCAAGGTGCAGTGGATCGGACATGCGCGGGCGCGGCGCTGGATGACGCCGCCGCTGCCCGGTTTCACGTCAGTCTTGTTACTCTCCGGTCCGCTGCCGGGCGATTAGTGTCCGCTCACGACAGCGCGGAACAAGGCTTTGGAGCATTCAATGGCAGTCACCGACCAGAAAGCGGAGATCCTTCGTGAATACGGCCCGTTTCCAGACGTCCGGCAAGTGGCCGGCGTGACGTTCGACGGCCAGCACGTCTGGTTCGCCGCCGGCGACCGGATCTGCGCCCTCGATCCGGACAGCGGCAGCATCGTGCGCACGCTCGACATCGCAGGACATGCCGGCACCGCATTCGACGGCCGGCATCTGTTCCAGATCGCCGAGAAGAGCATCCAGAAGATCGATCCGCAGACTGGCGAGGTGCTGGCGACGATTCCGGCGCCAGGCGACGGCGGCGATTCCGGCATGGCCTGGGCCGAGGGATCGCTCTGGGTCGGCCAGTATCGCGAGCGGAAGATCCACCAGATCGATCCGGAGACCGGAGCGATTCTGCGCACCATCGAATCGAACCGCTTCGTCACCGGCGTCACCTGGACTGACGGCGAGCTCTGGCACGGCACCTGGGAAGGCGACGAGTGCGAATTGCGGCGCATCGATCCAGCGACCGGCGCCGTGCGGGAGCGACTCGAAATGCCCGCCGGCACGGCGGTTTCGGGGCTGGAAGCCGACGGCAGCGGCCGCTTCTTTTGCGGCGGCGGCAACAGCAGCAAGCTGCGAGCCGTTCGCCAGCCGAAGTGATCGCTCGCAGCGTCGGCGAAGTCTCTCGCGCATGCGCTTAGGCGCGATACGGCCAAATGCGGCGCGCGCAGCTTTGATCGCCACCGCAGCGCCACGCTTGCGTCATGCTTGGCCTTCGTCGCGCCGGCCGCGCGCGTTGTGATGTTAACATCTCTGTAAGGTCTGGAGTTTTTTGGCGCTGAGGCGCGCATAATGCTTGACACTCAGCGTGAATGGATTATGTCCGGCCTTGCCCAATTTCGCACGTGCCTGTGGTCGCGTGTCGGTCGGTAGGTAGCGGGACAAGAGGCCCGCCAGCCGCCTGGTGAGACAAAGCTCTCTAAGGAGAGTCTCTCCAAGAACTCTGACCGGCAGCCGGAGGCGAAACCGGCGAACTCAGTTCTCCACTGAGGACGCGACTTAAAGCAACGACGGAGCGGGCTTTTTTGGCTATCGCCGGCTGTCCATAAGCCGGTCAGGTTACCGAAGAGGCTTGTCCATCATTGCCAGGTGTGCGGCGGGGTCTCCCCTCCAATCCACGGCAGCACTGTCTGGTGTCGAGCTTTGCGCTCGTCGTGTCCTCCATCGCACGACCGCGCGGGATCGTCGTCAGACACTCACTCGGGTGCGCGTTTTCGCGCGTCCATCAGCTGTTTTGGGGACGACCATGACCGACCGCATCCGCGAATTCCTTCGCAACCGTACCGACGACGGCCCCGTGCTGGTGGTCGATCTCGACGTCGTGCGCGACAACTACAACACCTTCGCGAAAGCGCTGCCGGACAGCCGCGTGTTCTATGCCGTCAAGGCGAACCCGGCGCCGGAGGTGCTGTCGCTGCTCGCCTCGCTGGGCTCCTGCTTCGACACCGCTTCGGTCGCCGAGATCGAGATGGCGCTCGCGGCCGGTGCGTCGGCGGACCGCATCTCCTATGGCAACACCATCAAGAAGGAGCGCGACATCGCACGCGCCTTCGCGCTGGGCGTTCGCCTGTTCGCGGTCGACTGCAAGGCCGAGGTCGAGAAGGTCGCCCGCGTGGCGCCCGGCTCGAAGGTGTTCTGCCGCATCCTGTGCGACGGCGCGGGCGCCGAATGGCCGCTCTCGCGCAAGTTCGGCTGCGAGCCTGCCATGGCCGCGGACGTGCTTGAGCACGGGCACCGGCTGGGCCTCGAAGCCTACGGCATCTCGTTCCATGTCGGTTCGCAGCAGCGCAACCAGCATGCCTGGGACCGTGCGCTGGCGCAGGCGGCTGCCGTGTTCCGGGAATGCGGCGATCGCGGGATCAACCTGTCGATGGTCAATCTCGGCGGCGGCTTCCCGACCAAGTACCTGAAGAACGTGCCGACGGTTCGCACCTACGGCTCGGCGATCTTCCGTGCGCTGCGCAAGCATTTCGGCAACCGCATCCCGGAAACCATCATCGAGCCGGGCCGCGGCATGGTCGGCAATGCCGGCGTGATCGAGACCGAAGTCGTCCTCGTCTCCAAGAAGAGCGAAGAGGAGGATGTGCGCTGGGTCTATCTCGACATCGGCAAGTTCGGCGGTCTTGCCGAGACGATGGACGAGGCGATCCGTTACCCGATCCGCACGCCGCGGGACGGGGCCGAGATGGCGCCGTGCATTCTCGCAGGCCCGACCTGCGACTCGGCCGACGTGCTGTACGAGAAGCAGCCCTATCCGCTGCCGGTCTCGCTCGAGATCGGCGACAAGCTGCTGATCGAAGGCACCGGCGCCTACACGTCGACCTACTCGGCCGTGGCCTTCAACGGCTTCCCGCCGCTGAAGACGATCCATATCTGATCGCTCCGCGATCGGGCCACATCTGATCGCTCCGCGATCGGGCATATACGACACCGCGGGAGCCGGCCGGTAAGGCCGGCTCCCCTTCCCTCACATTCAAGACTGCAGCGGTTCCGCGGCGCGCGGAGCCTTGGAAGGAGTTTGGCCATGATTGCCATTCGCCAGGAACGGAAAACCGATGCGTCGGCGCGCGAGCTTCTGCTTGATCGCGCCTACGGCCCGGCCCGTTTCACCAAGTGCTCCGCGCGCCTGCGGGAGGACCGTCTGCCGGCTCAGGGGCTGTCCTTCGTCGCAACCGAAGGCGGCGCCATCGTGGGTTCGGTGCGGCTGTGGGACGTGTCGGCCGGTTCAGGCCGCCGCGCGCTCCTGCTCGGCCCGCTCGCGGTCTCGCCCGAGCACCAGAGCAAGGGCATCGGCGGCAAGCTGATGAAGCAGGCGATCGCCACCGCCCGCATGCGCGGGCATGGCGCGATCCTGCTGGTCGGCGACGCGCCCTATTACGGCCGGTTCGGCTTCTCGGCGGAGAAGACCGCCTCGCTGGCGATGCCCGGTGCGTATCAGCAGGACCGTCTGCTCGGCCTCGAACTGCAGGCCGGCGCGCTCGACGGCGCCAGCGGCACGATCGGCGCCACCGGCCGCTTCGCACCGAAGCCCGAACTGGGCGTTCTGGTCGCAGCGGCCTCCAATAGGGCTGTCAAACGCCCGACACCGCGCGCAGCCTAATTTGCGTGACTGAGCCTGGGCGGGTATCGCAGAGGCCGCGATGCCCGCCCATTCATTTTTCGACTTTGCGCCGCCTGAGACTGGAGTAACGCGACATGACCGACTGGCCTGTGTACGGCAAGATCGACGGTCCCATTGTGATCATCGGCTTCGGCTCGATCGGGCGCGGCACGCTGCCGCTGATCGAGCGTCATTTCGAGTATGACAAGTCCCGCATGGTGATCATCGATCCCGATCCGCTCAACAAGTGGATCGCGGACGAGCGCGGCATCCCGTTCATCCAGAAGCATGTGACTCGCGAGAACTACAAGGAATTGCTGACCCCGCTGCTCACCAATGGCGGCGGCCAGGGCTTCTGCGTCAATCTTTCGGTCGACACCTCTTCGGTCGACATCATGGAATTGTGCCGTTCGCTCGGCGCGCTTTATATCGACACGGTCAACGAGCCGTGGCTCGGATTCTATTTCGACAAGTCGAAGGGCCCGGCCGAGCGCTCGAACTACGCGCTGCGCGAAATGACGCTGGCCGCCAAGCGCAAGAATCCCGGCGGCCCGACGGCGGTCTCCACCTGTGGGGCCAATCCCGGCATGGTCTCGTTCTTCGTCAAGCAGGCGGCGCTCAATCTGGCGCGCGACCTCAACCTCAACGTCCCCGATCCGACGACGCGCGAGGAATGGGCCAGCCTGTTGCGGCAGACCGGCGTCAAAGGGATCCATATCGCCGAACGCGACACCCAGCGCACCAAGTCGCCGAAGCCGCGCAACGTGTTCCTCAACACCTGGTCGGTGGAAGGCTTCGTATCCGAAGGCCTGCAGCCGGCGGAATTGGGCTGGGGCACGCATGAAAAATGGATGCCCGACTTTGCGCGCCGGCATCCCGACCCGAACGCCCCCGCGATCTACCTGATGCGGCCGGGCGCGGACACCCGCGTACGCACCTGGTGCCCGACGCCGGGGCCGCAATACGGCTTCCTGGTCACGCATAACGAGTCGATCTCGATCGCCGACTATTTCACCGTGATGGAGGACGGGAAGGCGGTGTACCGGCCGACCTGCCACTACGCCTATCATCCGGCCGACGATGCGGTGCTGTCGTGGTTCGAGCTGTTCGGCAATGGCGGCAAGCTGCAGGACAAGACGCATGTGCTCGACGAGGACGAACTCGTCGACGGCATCGACGAACTCGGCGTGCTGCTCTACGGCCACGCCAAGAACGCCTATTGGTATGGCTCGCAGCTCTCGCTGGAAGAAACGCGCGAGCTTGCGCCTTACCAGAACGCGACGGGTCTGCAGGTGACGTCGGCGATCCTCGCCGGCATGGTCTGGGCGCTGGAAAATCCGAACGAAGGCATCGTCGAGGCCGACGAGATGGACTACAAGCGCTGCCTCGACATCCAGTTGCCGTATCTCGGTCCGGTGAAGGGCTATTACACCGACTGGACGCCTTTGGAGAACCGTCCCGGGTTGTTCCCGGAGGACATCGACGAGAGCGATCCCTGGCAGTTCAGGAACGTGCTGGTGCGGTAGGCGCTTTCTTTTCCCTCTCCCCGT
>JAESFV010000143.1_pt1 | contig 111365 bp, 100 predicted proteins | sample 9269471 | NCBI WGS metagenome assembly JAESFV01 (sample SAMN14502647, study PRJNA617108) | algae metagenome | isolation source: Symplocastrum torsivum CPER-KK1 and co-occurring heterotrophs from... | place: USA: Central Plains Experimental Range, Colorado | collected 2001-01-01
TCGCAGCCAATGAACGAGGAAACGGCTCGGCCGGGTCAATTCATCAGGTTCGACACTGGAGAAACTCTGCCGGTAAAAAAGCAGAGCGGGTTGCTTTGACTCTTGACGCCAGGCCGGCTAATGGGTGTCCCCTATTGTTTGTCCCCTATTGTTGTCCTATTGTTCGGCAGAGTGAAAAAATCCCCCGGCACTGCCGGGGGGGGGATTTCTTTCAAACGTCTGGAATCTCAATATGAAATAACTTTGCATGAATCTCCCAAGACATCCAGCCCGGCCCTGGCGGAACATTGAGAACCCCCTCTAATAAGTACTCCCTGGAAGATTGATCAATATAAGCACGAGAGCCAAATTCCTCCACTATTTCATTACCGGTGGATCCTTTTCGATCCGCTGTGTATTCAGCAGTTATTCTTTTTGAAAAGGAAACACCTTCAAAAACGAACCAACAATCTCCAACGTATTCATATTTAGGAACTTCCGCACTTATTGTCTTATCCTTATACTCCACCCACTCCTCGGAGTTTTCCAGACGTCCAATAAGAAGCCCATCGACCTTTCTGACCTCACTATATTTATTCCCGCTCCACGGGTCATAAAAGTACCTTCGAGAGAATATATCTCTCAAGCCCAAAGACACGCCAAGCCCATCTTTCAAATAAACCTTCAGCATATTCTTTGAGAAAACATGAACTCCATATACAGACATATATGTGTCCAGCGAATCAAAGTCAGCATCCAATCTCATTTAATTCGCTCCAAGACAATCGTTCTCATAGTTGAAATATTTTTGACCGGACTCACTCCATCCGATTGAAAAAACGTCTGACCAGCGAATCTTGGGTCTAAAGTTCCGTTATTCTGTACAACTCTTAACCCCAAAGAGTCCAGTTCCGCCTGACTAGGCAACTTTCCGTAACGGTTCGCACCGTTCGCGTTGATATAAATTTTCCCTCCTGGCTCCACTACGCGAGTAGCCTCCGGCAGAAAATCCATCATCTTCCCGCCAGGCCCCATATATGGGTTTGTAGCGATTACCTCGCCTAGCGATCCGTCTTTGAAAGGCAGTTTCGCTGCATCGGCGCGGATGCCCGATTGAATATCGGCGCGGATATCTACGTTTATTGCGCCGGGAGTCTGCGCATTCTTCCCGCCGAACAGCTCAACGGTGGGCTTCCCGCCTCCTACCCCTTTTGGACCTACAGCAGCCATCCCACCGATAGAGGTAACGACCCCAACATCACCCACTAGCTGAATGCCAAGCCTAACCCAGTTTCCGTTAGCGAAGTTAGTTGCCCGCATCGCAGACTCTACAGAGTCTTTTAGACCTACAGCGTTTCCAGCGTGCGTCACCACGTCAAGCTTCATACGGGCATTGACGTTAATCTCGCAAAAAAGATCGCCCTTACACAGAGGCAGCACGTTCTCCTCATAAGCTGCCTGAACAAAGGCCTCCCAACCCTCGCGAGCCTCTACTGTCTGCAGCCCGCCCTGCTCATAGGATATATCCTTCCATTTTTTATAAGCCTCATCACAGGCGGCAGATGGACCGGCAGCGCAAGTAGCTTGCAGATCCTCTCCAAATGCTTTTACCTGATTAGCACCCAGTTGATGACCAAGGACATTAATACCCGTACCAAGATAATTATTCTCTACCGCATTCTTCCCAGATTCAGCCCCCGCCACCGCATTAGCAGCATCCCCACCCACCACAGCACCAGCCAATCCCGAGGCCAAGGTAGAAAGTGCCGAAACCTTCTGCTTCTGCTCTTCAGTCAAGTCCTGCGGTTTAACGTCGCCGTAGAGCTGCTTGATAATCACCCCGGCAATCAGCTCGCCGGTCACAGCACCCGCAGCACCTGCCCCAGCCGAATTACCCTGAGCTTGAGCCACGACAGCACCCAGCACGGCATGCGCCATGACTCGGGCTGTATCGTTGTCGCCGAGAACCTGCTTGATGGTGTTGGCCACATAAGGCGCCGCCGCCCCGGCAATCGCGCCGTTGATATTGCCGCCCGCCAACCCTTGCAAGGCTGCAGTGACCGCCTGCGCCGCCCGCTGGTAGTCACCGCCCGTGCCATAAGGCGCCATCGCGTCCTTATAGGCCTTGGTGTTCACCAGTGCCGTTTGATACGCCTCACGGTCTTCGTCGGAGGCTCCAGCGACCGGCTCATGAATACCCTTTCGTTCCAGCTCTGCCTTGCCAGCGAGGTTGGCCTTGATCTGGCCCTCCGTACGCACCACATCCATGACCTGGCTGCCGATCTCGGCAATGGCCTGCACTTCGCGCAGTCGACGCTGTTCCTTCTCCTTGTCAAAGATGGGGCTGAGCGCTTCGTGAGCATGCTCGACGTCGCGATTGAGGCTGGCGACATCCTGCTGCTGGTTCTGCGTGTCGCGGATTTCGAGGGTGCCTTCGGAAACCGCCGCCCGGGTGGCGCTGCTGTCCTTGTCACCACGACTCAGGCCACTCAGTACGCCACCCGCCATGTTGCCCAGGAACTGGTCACCCACGCTGCCGCTGGAGCTGACGCTCACACTTTGCTGCTGGCTGCTGAACTTGGCCTCGTTGCGAATATCACTCCAGCCCAGCGTGCCGGTGCTCAGGCGGTTTTTATCCGCCTCGGCGGTGCTGCCGATCACCGCTCCATCGAGCTGGGTATGTTGGCCTACGTCGATCTGGTAGCCGCCCTGGCCCGCAAACAGACCGGTCTGCTCCTGCACGCTGCGATAGTCGGATTCGAGCTTGCTCTGGCTAAAGCTGAAGTTAGCACCGCCCCCTGCACCAATAATGGCGATACTCGCCCCAGCCGAGATGTTCTGCTGCTTGGCGTCGTACTTGTCGCTGTCCTGCAAGCTGCGCAATTCCAGATCACGACCAACCTTGGCGGCGATGCTTTCACCACTGACCTGGCTGCCCACAAGGCTGGTGTCACGCCCGCTGTCCAGGCTGACTTGCCTGCCGGCATCGACCGTGGTTTCACTCCAGGTCGTGCCGTTGCCTTTGTCCGAGCCTTTGCCTGCATTGGCACTGGCGAAGATGCTCAGGCCGAAACCACCGTTGCTGACTCCGATGCTGGCACCAACGCTACCACCGCCACTTTTGTTGGAGCCTGTCAGCTTCTGGGTATTGGCCGCTGCTTCCAGCTGGATATCCTGCGCGGCTTTCAGGCTAAGGTCGCGCCCGGCCTGCAGGCGGCTGCCGGTCACCCGCAGATCACCTCCACCGCCCTCCGAACCAGTGGCCTCTACACTCAGGTCACGCCCGGCATTGACATTGCTTCCCTGGCTGACCTGTTGCTCCTGTACCTGCTTGGAGCTGGATTTCTGGGTACCCAAGGACAAGCTGATACCGAAGAACTGACCGGCGTTCTCTGCCGTCATGCCGCCGCCCATTTCAGCTGCCTGCATGGCTTGATAGCCGCTCAAGCCAGCCTTGACACCCTGCAGCGCCGCCATGCGGCTATCGCCACCCTGCTCGGACTCGCGCGCGGCCTGGGCGCTTTCATAAGCGCTGTTCAGGGCCGAGCCGACGCTGCCCGAAAGGGCCAGGGTCAGGCCGCTCGTCTTGCTTTCCTGACGCTGCTCGCTGCGATTCTGGTTCTGCGCGGCACTGATGACGATTTCCTGGCCTTTGAGGGCGATATCGCGCCCGGCTACCACATCCGAACCGACAAGGCTCAGTTGCTTGCCAGCCTGAATATCGACATCGCCCTGAACGCTGCCGACGGTGCTGGCCCTGGTGGTTTCACTGCTGCTCTTCTGGCTGCCCTTGAGACTGGAGGAGCCCAGGGTGACGCCTATGCCACCGCTGCCCATCAAGCCGGATTTCTTCTTCGCCTCGAAGCTTTCACGGTACGTGCTCTCGGTCACGCCACGAATGTCAACATCGTTACCCGCCAACAGATAAGTGCCGTCGGTCGACACCACATCGCTGCCGTGAATGCGTAGATCCCTTTGCGCAAGCAGCTCTACGGTATCGGCACTGACCAGGCTACCCTGGGCTTCACTCGACGTACTCAGCTGGGATTTGGTCTTGCTGGAGCTGGAGAGCAGCCCCTTCTTGGTCTTCTGGCTATAGGACGACTGCAAGGTGGTGTTTTCAGCGGCGAGCAGGCTGAGATCCCTGCCGGCATAGAGATAGGCTTCGCCCTCGGCACGCAGCTCACTGGCAACCAGGGTCATATCCCTGCCGGCAATCGCCAGCAGATCGGTGCCCGCGTCGACCTCCACGCCTTGTTGGCGAACGCTCTGCGCTTCCTGAATCGTGTGCTTGCTGCTGCTCTTGCCGAAGCGTCCTTTCTTCTTCTGGAATTTCTCGTAGTAGCTGTAGTCCTCATCGGCTTCGGCCAGCATGCGCAGATCGTTCTCAGCCTCCAGGCTGACGCTTTCTCCGGCCTTGAGCTTGCTGGCGCTCAGAGTCAGGTCATTGCCAGCGGTAATGCTCAGGTCACTACCAGCCTCGAGCAAGGATGCCTGCTGACGTACCGATGCATTTTCCTGATTGATACGCTTCTTGCTGCTCTTGTAGCTGTACTCGCTGCTCTGCTCGTTGGCTGCCGACCCAACGAATACATCACGCTCAGCAGAAAGCGCCAGATCGCCACCAGCCTTCACCGCACTGGCCACCACGGCAATATCCTGCCCGGCAGTCACGGCCAGATCCCCGCCCACCTGCACATCACTGCCATGCTGGGTGGTACTGGTGGTGCTCCAGAAGTGGCGTTTGTCCTTGCGCATGCTGCCGTGTTCTTCGGCGGCAGAGGCGATGATCACATCACCTCCAGCATTCAGCTTGGCGGCGCCGCCCGCCTTGAGGCTGCCACCGATATTCTGGATATCGCCCCCGGCAAGCAGTTGCAGATTATTGCCGGCTTCGATACCGGCTGCTTTGTCCACTACGCTGGTCAGCTGGCTGAAGCCTCTGCCCTCCAGACTTTGCTGGCTGATGGTGCGTTCGTTGCTGATGTCGCCAGTCAGGGCAGTCAAGCTCACATCCTGACCATTGATGATGCCGCCCTGAGCGTTGCGAATGCTGTCGGTTGCAAGCATTTGCAGACGCTGGTTGGCTTGCATCAGGCCGCTGTTACCGATGTTGGCTGCGCTGACGCTGAGGTCTTTAGTGGCACGCAAGGTGCCGCTGTTGTTGAGGTTGCCGCCGCTGATCAGGGCGACATCCTGGCCCTGGATCAAGGCGCCGCTGGGTGCCAGGCGATCACCGACCTGGGCCAGGTACAGCACCGGCACCAGTACCTTCTCGCCATTCACCTCACGCTCTTCGAGCCAGACGATATCGTGGGTCAGCGCCGCGACTTGGGCCGAGGACAGCCCCACACCCACCGACAGGCTCAACGCGTCCTTGCTGGTGATGGCGTTGTCCATCAGGTAGCGGAACTGCGCGTCGTTGTTGGTGAAGCCATCGAGATAACGTTTGCCGGTGCGCGCGGCGATGGCCTGTTCGAGCAGACGCTGTTCATACAGGCCATCGCCCAGGCGTTTCTGCGCCGTATCGTTATCGAAACCGAGCAGGCCGAGCATGTAGTCAGAGCTGACGAACTGCTTGAGGTCGGCGAAGGCCGGGTTGGTTTCGATCAGGTAGCGGTGGCCGGGATCAGTGTTGGTCTGAAATAGGCCGTTCTGCCCCTGCGGCAGGCTGAAGCCTGGCAGGCTGATGGGATCGACGGCCTGCTGCGCGGTATCAGCAGGCAGTTGCGGGTTGAGCTGCACGACCAAGGGGGCAGAGGCGCCACCTACAGTGGTTTCCAGCGTTTGCTCAGTACCGGCCTGGGGTGCGTTATGGGCCAGGACGGATTCATTAGTAATAGGCTGAGTGGCCTGGATGCGCACATCGCCGCCAGCCTGGATGATGCCGGGCGCCGCGACGCCAATAGGCGTTTCTCGCTGGATATCGCTGACCAGATTCCATTGCCCCAATGCCCCAGGCAGCACCTTGGGCAAGGGTTGGGCATTGTAGGGATTGATGTAGTTGGCCCGGAAGCGCTCATCCGTTCCGTCTGTGACCCGGCCGGTGTTGTAGCGGCGCACACGTTCCACCGAAGCGAGCGTGGCACCGGTGTTCTCCAGACTGTCGGCGTCGATGTCGATATCGCCGGCCGCGCTCAGGGTACTGTAGCGGTTGGCGATTTCGCCGCCATTGAGCAGCAGGTTGGCACCGCTGTGAATGCGTGATGAGGCGGAGTCCGCTTCGACCCGAGCCTCGAAGCGCTCGGTCGCCACGTAATCGACGTTATGGTGATCGCCACTGCAGTCATAGCAGACAACGCTGATACCGCCGTAGGTCTGGGCAAGTCGCCAGTCGAATACGTCCTTGCGATTACGCAGCACCGCAGCACGTAGGGCCATATCCCCCGCAGATTCGATGCTCGCCGAGCGGTTATCCAACAGGTCGAGGTTACCGCCATCCTCATCGCGAGCAACGTCCAGCTCGCCCAGGCTGTAGATATCACCCAGCAGGTTGACCAGGCTGGCAGTGCGCAGGGTCATGTCCGCGCCGCTAAAGATCAGGCCCTGTTCGTTACGTAGAGAGTCCCCCTCGATACGCAGCAGGCCACTGCCACCCAGCGTGCCACGGTTGTCGAGGCTGCCCAGTTTGAGGAACATGTCCTGCGCGGAGGTCAGACGCCCCTGGTTGAGCAGTTGGCCGCTCAGTTCGAAGCGTCCGATACCGCCACTCTTGGCCTGTGCGTCGTTGCCGAATGCGGCGCTGTCCGCCTTGAAGGTCAGGTCGCCCAGGCTGCGCAAGGCACCATTGCCCTCGTAGCTACCGCTGAGCGTCAGGTCGAGCGAACCATCGGTGGCGATAACGCCATCATTGACCCAGTTGTCGCCAATGGCAGTGATGCTCTGCCGCGAGATCAGCTGGCCTGTGGCCGTCTGGGTGAACTGGCCAATATTCAACGTCAGACGCTCGGCCTGCAGCTCGCTGGTGTTGGTCCAGTCAGCAGCGCTGAGGTTCAGCTCACCATTGGTGATGAAGCGCCCACCGGCACCGCCCAGATCAGCCAGCTCCAGCTCGAACCCCTGGGTGCCCAGATGACGAACCGTGCCGCCCAGATTGCTCAATGAGCTGCTGGCGAGAGCAAAGGCAGCGTTGCCGATTTCCACCAGGCCCCGGTCGTTATCGAACAGGTTGCCAATCTGAAACTCGCTCTTGCCGCTGCTGGCCAGTGCACGCAAACGACCATCGTGGTTCTGTGCGCTATCGACGTCGAGCTTGAGCGCCTTGCTGGACTCGATCAGCCCCTGGTCATTGTTCAACGCGCCTGTCAGCTTCACGTCGATGGAGTCAGCAGCGAGGATGCCACCCTGGTTGTTCAGCGACGCAGCGTCGACTCGCAGTTCGCCGGCTGCCAACAACTCGCCGTCCTGGTTGCTCAGGGCGTCGCCGCCAAGTTCCAGGTTCTTCTGCGCGATGAGCTGGCCCTGGCTGTTGGCAAATTGCGCTGCCTGGATCTTGGCATTACCTGCGCTGAGTAACTTGCCGTTGCTGTTGTCCAGCACCTCGACATCCGCTTCCAGGCTGCCGCGAGCGATCAGCTCGCCCCGGTTGCTGACACGCTGGCTGTTCAATACCAGCTTGCTGTCGGTTACCAGCGCACCGTCGGCCTTGACCCCGGCCTCGACGATTCCCTGGTTATCCAGCTCGCCGCCGCCGATCTCGAGGCGATTACCAGCCGCCAGGCTTTCCTTCACCCGGGTCTTATCCGTGGCTATGACTGTCACATTACGACCGGCATAGGTATCGGCGTTCAGTTCGATCTCGTTGGCGGCGAGTTTCAGGTCATTACTGGCTGCGACACGCGCCAGGCTCAGCTTGCCATTGGCATCGATCTGGATATCCCCGGCACTGGCGGCCATGTCACCGGCCAGTTTCACCCCCACGCCCTGCTCGGTGCCGACCAGGCGGATGGCGCCCGCGTACATGCCGCCCAGGGCCGAGCTGTCGATGGCCAGCATGGGTTTGCTCGAGCCGTCGTCGGCCTTGGCGGTGGCGGCCAGGGTGGTGGCGTCTACCTCGTTGCGGCCGGTGATGATGTTGAGTTTCTTCGCATGCAGCTCGGCGTTGATCTGCGCACTGCGGGTGATCAGGTCGAACTGGTCGACGTTGCCGGCGTTGAGCCCTTGGCCTTCGATGGCGATCTGCCCGCCGTCGACATCGAAACGCTGCAGGCGGCCATCCTCGACGACCGGCGTGCCGGTGCTGAGGGTGACGCGCGGAGTGTTGATGAAGCCGCAGCCATCGCAGGTGATGCCGTGTGGGTTGGCGACGATGACCGCAGCCGAGCGCCCGGCCACTTCCGTGTAACCCTTGAGCTGGCTGGCGTTGCCGCCGGTGACTTCGTTGAGAATCAGCCCGGCAGCGCCGTTCTTCAGGTTGGGGTTGCCGACCACGTAGCCGCCCAGCTGGGTCTGCACCAAGTTCTGCGCACTGTTGTTGAGGATCAGCCCCTGCTGGCCGACGTTGTAGTCGGTGAACTTGTTGTGCGACAGGCCGCTGCCACTGGGCGTGGCGATATTGACCATCGGCACGCCGTTCTGCGCCTGGGTCACGGCGGTGTTGCCGCCAGCGGCCTGGTCAACCGCCAGTTGCGCCGCAGTAGCGACGACGGGGTTGAGAAACAGCACGCCGGCAACGATCAGGGCGATGTTCTGGAACAGGGGACTGCGTACGTCCATGTCGATACTCCAACCAGCCATCCGGCCGGTAAATCAGAAGAACAGGTCGAATCGGAAATAGACCGGGCGCTCATCGCGCTCGATGGCGTCTGGGCGCTCCAGGGCATGGGCGAAGCTCACCGAGGCCGCCAGGTGCTGGCCGCGCAGGGCGAACTCGAGGGCATTGCCCGTCATGCGCCCGCGTTGCTCGGGGTTGTGCCGGCCGCCGTGGATCACGCCCACGTCATAGGCGAAGGCCAGGCTGTACTCGTGCACGAAGGGGCGCAGCGCCTCCCAGGTGACCGGGCGGCGCCAGCGCAGCTGGTTGCGCCAGTAGCCGCCGGTGTCGCCGGACAAGGACTCGTCCTTGAAGCCACGCACCGAGCTGAGGCCACCGATACTGATGCGCTGCGGGCTGAACAGCACGTCTTCGCTCTTCTGGCCGTAGGCCAGGCTGTCGAAGCTGAAGGACTCGCCCCACAGCGCGAACGGCTGCAGGTAGCTCAGGGCCAGGGTGTATTTGTTGTAGCGCGCCACCGGCTGGCTGCCTTGCGGGTCACCGGCGCGCTGGGCGTCGAAGGCGCCTATACCGCGTTGCCAGCCGAGATCGGCGTTGACGAAGGCACTGCCGATACGGCGGCCATGGTTGAAACCCAGCTGCGCTTCGGACAGGCGCGTGCTGGAGGTGTCGATGCGGTTGCCGAGAATGAAGTTGTTGCTACGCAGGTGGCTGACACCGAGGTTGAAGGCGGTCTTGCTGACATTGTCGCGATGCAGCACACGCTCGCCGCGCAGGGCGTGGGTCTTGCTGTCACCGTCCTGATCGAAGAGAAAGCCGCCGCCGTCGCTCTGCGTGCGGTAGTAGCTCTGGCTGTAGCTGTAGCTGAAGTTCCACCAGCCATAGGGCACCTGGTAGATCAGGCTCTGGCTGTGGGAATGGCGATAGCTGTCGCTCACCGCATCGCGATTGGCGCGCAGGCTGAGCTGGTCGGCCAGACCGAGCGGGCTGTCCCAGTCGAAGCTCAGGCCCCACTGCTGCTCGCCGGTACTTTTCTGCCCGTCGTTGTGACGGTTGAGCCCGGCGCGCCAGGGCTTGTCGCGCTGGCCTTGCAGCCGCACACGGCTACCGCCTACCTCTTCACCCGGCACCAGCTCCAGCTGGGCCTGGCGCGACGGCAGGCGGTTGAGCTGGTCGACCAGTTGCTCCAACTCGCGCAGGTCCAACACTTCCCCCGGCTGGCCGGGGAAACCCATGGCCAGTTCGCGGTCGCTGGCAAGCGTGGAGCTGTCCAGCCCTTCCAGGCGACCTTCGACCACGATGACGCGCAGCTCGCCTGAAGACAGGTCCTGCTGCGGCAGGTAGGCGCGTGAGGTCACGTAGCCCCGATCGATATAGAACTGGGTGATGGCCTTGAGCAGCTCGTTGAGCTGGCCAACGCCCAAACACTCGCCGGCGAAGCGCTGCAGAATGGCCTGCTGGTTGTCCTCAGCGAGAAGAGTGGCGCCTTCCAGGCGGATCTGCTCGATGTCGAAGCAGCGTTCGTCTTCGACGGGTGCGGTTTGCAGTTGAGGCCTTTCGCCTGGAAGTTGCTGCAGCTCCTCGAGGCGCCGCTGCTGTTCCTGCAACAGGCGCTCCTGGCGCTCGCGGATCAGCTCACGGTCGCCCGGCGTCTGCGCCAGCGCGATAGCGGGAAGAGAAAAACACAGCCATACGGCCCAAAAAAGGCCGGGAGCCACTTTTAACGTCGCGCAGCGACGGCCCGTAGGGTGGTCGCCAGAGATGGCAGGCCATAAAGGGCTAATACGGAAAGACATGCTTTCAGTCCTTTGAATAGCAGAAAAACGGCGTCGTAAAATCGGCGGCGATTAAAACACATGGCACCTTGACATCAAACAGGGTTTTGATGAACGGCGTCACAATCACTGCCTCGCAGCCTTTCCGTCCGACAAATGGCATATAGCCACCAGCCTTCTCGTCCCTTGCCCTCACTCCGCCTTCCTGCCTAGGCTGTGCCCTTTCGCTTAATTTGGACCTTGCCATGGAAAACCGGCAGAGCTGGCGTCAACGCATCTACATCATCATCTTCGAAACCAGCACGCCCGCGGCGCAGCGCTTCGACAACTGGCTGCTGGTGACCATCCTCGCCAGCCTGGTGGTGGTGATGCTCGACAGCATCGAGCACTTCCACAACCAGTACGCCGATGTGTTCGGCGCGCTGGAGTGGTTCTTCACCACGCTGTTCGCCATCGAATACGGCTTACGCCTGTACAGCTCGCCCAAACCGATGCGCTATGCCTTCAGTTTCTTCGGCCTGGTGGACCTGCTGGCGGTGCTGCCGGCCATCCTGGCGTTAATGTTCGCCGATGCGCAGTACCTGATGATCGTCCGCGTCATCCGCATGATCCGCATCTTCCGTGTGCTCAAGCTGCGCCAGTACCTGACCCAGGCCAACTTCCTGCTGGTGGCGCTGCGCGGCAGCAAGCAGAAGATCGTGGTGTTTCTGGTGAGCGTCTCGACCCTGGTCACGGTGTATGGCGCGCTGATGTACGTCATCGAAGGGCCTGCCAACGGCTTCACCAGCATTCCCACCGGTATCTACTGGGCGGTGGTGACGCTGACCACTGTGGGCTTCGGCGACATCACCCCGCAAACACCCGTAGGCCAGATGCTCGCCACGCTGGTGATGATCACCGGTTACTCGATCATCGCCGTGCCTACCGGCATTTTCACCGCCGAACTGGCCAACGCCATGCGCCAGGACGGGCTGATGGAGCACGACTGCCCGCATTGTCGGAAGAACCGTCACGAGCACAGTGCGGCGTTCTGCAGTCGCTGCGGTGGACCATTGTTCAGCCGGCAGACGGGCACTTCATCGCCGACACCGGACGCACCTGAAACAGACTGAAGCAAAACCGATCGGCCATCGCGTGGTCATAAAGTCGCCCTGTGGGCTATAAAGCCCGACTTTTTAGCTGAAGGAAGCGCGCCATGGCCGTTACCACCAATGAATCCACGGCACCTGCCAAGGCCGCCTGGATTGGCCTGATTCTGGGCCCCTTGCTACTGCTCGTCTGCCTGGTCACCGAGCCGCCAGCCGGCCTCTCCAGCACCGCCTGGGCCACCATCGGCCTGACCCTGCTGATGGCCACCTGGTGGTCGACCGAAGCCATTCCGATTCCGGCCACTTCGCTGCTGCCAATCCTGTTGATCCCGGCGCTGGGCATCGACAGTCTCAACGCTGCGACCGCGCCTTACGCCAACCCGACCATCTACTTGTTCCTCGGTGGTTTCGTCCTGGGTCTGGCCATGGAGCGCTGGAACCTGCACAAGCGCATCGCGCTGATGACACTGCTGGCCATGGGCAGCAGGCCCAGCAGGCAGATCGCCGGGTTCATGATGGCCACGGCCTTTCTCAGCATGTGGGTGAGCAACACCGCTACCACCATCATGATGCTGCCCATCGGCCTTTCGGTGATCGGCATGCTCACCAGCGAGCAGAGCACCGGCGAAGCCGACCGTGAGCGCTTCGCCACCGCCCTGCTGCTGGCGATTGCCTACGCCGCCAGTGTCGGCGGTATCGCCACGCTGATCGGCACCCCGCCCAACGCCTTGCTGGCCGCCTTCCTCGCCGACAACTATGACGTGCAGATCGGCTTCGGCCAGTGGATGCTGCTGGGCGTGCCGGTGGCGGTGATCATGCTGGCGTTCATCTGGTGGTGGCTGACCCGTGGTGGTTTCAACCTGGCCGGACATGACAGCACGCAGCTGATCCGTAGCGAACTGGCCGAACTCGGCCCACTGAGCCGTGGCGAGAAGCTGGTGGCGTTGGTATTTGTTATTACCGCGCTGGCCTGGGTATTCCAACCGCTGATCTCCGGCTGGGTGCCCGGCGTCAATGACACCAGCATCGCCATCGCTGCGGCGCTGGCGCTGTTCATGATTCCGGTGGACGTCAAACAGCGCGTGTTTCTGATGAACTGGGAAAGCGCCAGCAAACTGCCCTGGGGCGTGCTGCTGCTGTTCGGTGGCGGCCTGTCGCTGGCTGGAGTGATTCGCAGCACAGGTCTGGCCGAATGGATCGCACAGAGCCTCGGTGCGCTGGGCGCCCTGCCGGTGATCGCGATGATCGGCGTGGTGGTGCTGGTGATCATCTTCCTTACCGAGGTCACCTCCAACACCGCCACCGCAGCCGCCTTCCTGCCGCTGCTGGGGGCGCTGGCCGTATCGCAGGGCATGCCGGCCGAACTGCTGGCGATTCCTGCCGCCATCGCAGCCAGCTGCGCCTTCATGATGCCGGTGGCGACACCGCCTAACGCCATCGTGTTCGGCACCGGGCATATGAAGATACAGTCGATGATCAAGGCAGGCTTCGCCCTCAACCTGTTCGGCGTGGTGCTGGTGACGTTGATCTGCTATGTGCTGGTGGGCATGATCTGGGCGCATTGAGCCTGGATCGCACTAACAAGAACGGCGCCTTCGGGCGCCGTTTTCATGTGCGGTTGTAGGGTGAGTGCAACCTGCCAGGTCGATTTGCGGGTTTCACCCGCCCCGCGCAATCAGCGGTTCTGATACTGGCGAAACAACCCCGGCGGGATACCCGAACTGTCGGTTTCCTTCCACGGCCCGCCTGCTTGCGACGACCAGCTCCAGCCGCCCTCCCAGCGGTAGAAGATACGCTCGCGGTAGTACAGATCACGTGCACCTTCGACTACATAGACGCCCAGCCCCGGGTTCCAGTGGCTCTTCACCCCAGGCGGCGGCGCGTAGCGCGGGTGCGACGGCTGCTGCACCGGCGGCAACTGGCCAACCGGTGTACTCGGTTGCTGCAGTACGCAGCCGCTCAGGCCAAGCCCGAGTGCGCAGGCCAGCACCAAACGCTTCACTGTGACTGCCCGTCGCGGCTGTCGATCAGCAGCGCCTGAACGTCACGGGCGGTGTTGGCAACCGGGCCGGTCTGGCCGGTCCATTCGCCCTGGGTGGCGTTACCCGCACGGGATACACGCGCCACCAGTTGCACCTGGTCGAATCGGGAAATCTTCAGTTCAGGCATCATCGCATCCACATCGGAAAGGCTGATCTGCACCGGCAGGTCGGAAACCTTCAGGCGTTTGACCGCCAACGGCATCGGCGGGCCACTGAGCGCGCGGGCGAAGACGAATACGGCATCGTCCGGTTGCACGTTCTGCTGCACTTCAGGCGACAGCGATACGCTGACCTCCAGCGCATGCACCTTGGCGCCCGGCTCGGCGGCAGCGCTGGGCTGCTCGCCCTCGCCCATCTGCTGACGAGCGCGTTCGATACCGCCGGCGATGGCCGCACGCGACGGGTCCTGCTCCGGTAGCACGGCAACCAGGCGTTCCCAGTAGCGCACCGCATCAGCATAGCGCTGGCTTTCATAGGCGGCGATGCCGAGCAGGCCGAGGCTGGTGACCTCTTGCGGATCGGCCTTCAACGCTTCGTCAGTGAGCGTCTGCATCTGCTCGCTCCACTGCTTGCCTTCGGCGAAGTACAGCGCCTGCGCCCATTGGCCGAGCAGCTCCGGGGCACGCCCGGCGATCTCCACGGCACGCTCGAAGGCCTTGGCGGCATCGCCGGCACGCTCCTGCGCCATATAGGTACGACCGAGGAAGTACCAGGCCTCGGCAGACTCCGGCTGTTGCTGCACGGTCTGCTCCAGGCGCGCGGTCATCTCCTCGATGCTTTGCGGCTGCGCAGCGGCCAGTTGACGAGTCTGTACGACCTCATCGACAGCGCCCCAGTGCAGGTACAGGGCCACGCCCAGCACCGGCACCAGTAGCGCCGACACCAGCGGAATCTTGCCGCCGAGCACGCTGCTGCGGCGCTGCACGCCTTCGGTGTCATCCAGCAGCTCGCGTGCTGCCTCGGCGCGACCGGCCTCCATCTGCGCTTCATCGAGCACACCAGCCTGGAGTTGGTTTTCCAGCTCCTGCAGGCGCTCCTGATAGAGGGTGACGTTGAGTGCGGTACGGTCTTCTTCGGCCTGCAGCTTGCGAATGCGCAATACCGGAATCAGTAGAAACGCCAGGGCAGTCAGCAACAACAGCCCGGCGGGCAACCAGAAATCGATCATCGGTCTTTCTTGTCCTGAGAGTTTTGCTCGAGCAACGCGGCGAGGCGCGTCTGCTCATCGACGGAGAGGCCAGCAGCAGAGCGGTCCTTGTTCTGGCCACGGCGGCGCAGAACGATCACCCCGAGCACACCGAAACCTATCAGCAGCAGGCCGGCCGGGCCGTACCAAAGCAGCAGCGTGCGGCTGGTCAGCGGCGGCTTGTAGAGCACGAAGTCACCATAGCGCGAGACCAGGAAATCAATGATTTCCTCGTTGCTCTCGCCCTCTTCGAGCATGCGGAAGATCTCATTGCGCAGGTCCATGGCGATCGGCGCATCGGAGTCGGCGATGTTCTGGTTCTGGCACTTCGGGCACCGCAGCTCTTCGATCAGATTGCGATAGCGCTGACGCTCGGCCTCGTTGGCGAACTCGAAGGTATCGATGGCGGCATGGGCGCTGGCCAACAGCCCCAGTGCCAGACCGGCAGAAATCAGCAGACGTTTAGGCAGGCGCCATGAAAACGTCGCGAGCGAAGAGCAGGCAAGGCGAAAGCAGGCGAAGAAGCGGAGTTTACAAGTTGTAAATGAGCATTCTGAGCCTGTTTTCAACGCAGCATGATCGAGCGCAGTAGTTTTCATGGTGCCTGTGCCTCGTCGACCAGTTCTCGATAGATCGGCGCCAGCTTCTCGCGCCAGACGCGCTCGTCGATGGTGCCGACGAACTTGTGACGGATGATGCCCTTGGCATCGACGAAGAAGGTTTCCGGCGCGCCGTACACACCCAGGTCCAGACCGAGGCTGCCCTTGGCGTCCTCGATGTTGAGCTGATACGGGTTGTGCAGGTCGCGCAGCCATTTCTGCGCCGGCTCGCGCTGATCCTTGTAGTTGACCCCATGGATCACCACGCCAGCCTCGGCCAGCTTGTTCAGCACCGGATGCTCGTGGCGGCAGGCCGGGCACCAGGTAGCCCAGACATTGACCAGTGCAGGTCGGCCCTTTATGTCGGCCTCGCTGAGGGTACGCTCGGGATCGTCCAGCGACGGCAGGCTGAAAGCCGGGAACGGCTTGCCGATCAACGCCGAGGGCAACTCGGACGGGTCGAGAAACAGGCCGCGATAGAGGAATACGGCAATCGCCAGAAAGGCCAGCAGCGGCAACAGCAGGAGCAGGCGTCTCATGCGTTGGCCTCCTGCATGCCCAGGGCTTCGCGCACGCGGGTTCTGACCTTGATGCGGTAGCGCTTGTCGGCCGCGGCGAGGAAGCCGCCTAGGCCCATCAGCAGCGCGCCCAGCCAGATCCAGCGGACGAACGGTTTGATGTGAATGCGCACCGCCCAGGCGCCCTGCTCCAGCGGCTCGCCGAGGGCGACGAACAGGTCGCGAGTGAAGCCGGCATCGATGCCCGCCTCGGTCATGGTCGCCTGCTGCACGGTGTACAGACGCTTCTCCGGGTGCAGCACCTTGATCTGCCGCTCGCCGTCGAACACGCGCACCGTGCCCTTGTCGGAGATGAAGTTGGGGCCTTCATGATGCACCGCGCCGTCGAACTGGAAGCGATAGCCGCCCAGCTCCACGGTGTCACCCGGCGCCATGCGCAGATCGCGCTCGTAGCTACCGAGGCTGGTGAGTACCACACCCAGGGCGCACACGGCGAAACCGAAGTGCGCCATCTGCATGCCCCAGTAGCTGCGACCCAGGCTCGGCAAGCCCTTGATCAGGCCCTTGTGGCGCGTCTTGTCGAGGATGTCGCGCACGCCAGCGAGGATCACCCAGAAGGCCAGCAGGCAGACGGCCAGCACCGCCCAGTGGAAATCGCCGTGCAGGAAGGTGGCGACTACCGCCAGCACCACACTGGCCACCAGCACCGGCGTCAGCATGCCGCCCAGCCATTTCAGCGGGGTGTCCTTCCAGCGCACCAGCACGCCGACGCTGATCACCGCCATCAGCAGCGCCATCAGCGGCAGGAACAGGGCGTTGAAGTAAGGCGGGCCAACCGACAGTTTGGCGCCGGTCAGCGCGTCGAGCACCAGCGGATAGAGCGTGCCGAGCAGGATCATCGCGGCCGACACCACCAGCACGATGTTGTTGACCAGCAGCAGCGTCTCACGCGACCACAAGCCAAAGCCGACCTGGCTCTTGACCACCGGCGCACGCACGGCGAACAGCGCCAGCGAACCACCGACCACGATCAGCAGGAAGGCGAGGATGAACACGCCGCGCTCCGGGTCGGTGGCGAAGGCATGTACTGAAGTCAGCACACCAGAGCGGACCAGGAAGGTACCCAGCAGGCTCAGGGAGAAGGCGGCGATGGCCAGCAGCACGGTCCAGCTCTTGAACACACCGCGCTTCTCGGTCACGGCAAGAGAGTGAATCAAGGCAGTGCCCACCAGCCAGGGCATGAAGGAGGCGTTCTCTACCGGGTCCCAGAACCACCAGCCACCCCAGCCCAGCTCGTAATAGGCCCACCAGGAGCCCAGGGCGATACCGATGCCGAGGAAGGCCCAGGCGACGATGGTCCACGGACGCGACCAGCGCGCCCAGGCGGCGTCCAGCTTGCCGCCGAGCAGCGCAGCGATGGCGAAGGCGAAGGCCACCGAGAAGCCGACATAGCCCATGTACAGCATCGGCGGATGCACGATCAGGCCGAAGTCCTGCAGCAAGGGGTTGAGGTCGCGGCCATCAACCGGCGAGTTCGGCAGCAGGCGCTCGAAGGGGTTGGAGGTGACGATCAGAAACAGCAGAAACCCGATGCTGATCATGCCCATCACTGCCAGCACACGGGCGAGCATTTCTTCCGGCAGGTGGCGCGAGAAGATCGCCACGGCGAAGGTCCAGCCTGCCAGGATCAGCGCCCACAGCAGCAAGGAGCCTTCGTGTGCGCCCCATACCGCGCTGAATTTGTAGTACCAGGGCAGCGCGCTGTTGGAGTTGTTGGCCACGTAGGCGACGGAGAAATCGTCGACCATGAAGGCATAGGTCAGGCAGATGAAAGAGAACAACAGAAAGGCGAACTGACCCCAGGCGGCCGGCTGCGCCAGGCTCATCCACTGGTGGTCACCGCGCCAGGCACCGATCAGCGGCAGCGTCGCCTGTACCAGGCACAGGCACAGCGCCAGGATCATCGCCAGATGGCCGAGCTCGGGGATCATTGTGCGCTCTCCTGCTGATAGCCCTGTTTGGCGGCTTTGGCCTCATTGTGCTTCTGCATCATTCCGCTTTTTTCCAGCGCCTGCATGACTTCAGGCGGCATGTAGTTCTCGTCGTGCTTGGCCAGCACCTCGTCGGCCACCAGCACGCCCTCTGCATTGACCCGACCCAGGGCGACGATGCCCTGCCCTTCACGGAACAGGTCCGGAAGGATGCCGTGGTAGCGAATGGTCACGCCGTGAGCGCCGTCGGTGACGACGAAGTCGACTTCCAGGGTGTCGGCGGAACGCTTGACCGAGCCTTCCTCGACCAGGCCACCGGCACGAATGCGCGTACCCTCCGGGGCTTCGCCATTGGCGATCTGACTCGGGGTGTAGAACAGGTTGATGTTCTCCTGCAGCGCGGTCAGCGCCAGCGCCACGGCGATGCTGACGCCGCAGAGGATGGCCAGAACGATGTACAGGCGTTTCTTGCGAACCGGATTCACTTCGACTTCTCCCGGCGCAAACGGCGCGCCTCGTCTTGCAGGTAACGGCGGCGCGCCAGGATTGGCAGCACCACATTCAACGCCAGGATCGCCAGGCTGATGCCGTAGGCGCTCCAGACGTAGGGGCCATGAGTACCCATGGCGAGAAACTCGGAGAACGACGCGAAACTCATGCCTTGCCCTCCACCAGCGTCTGCACTTCGGTTTTCACCCAGCTGCTGCGCGCTTCGCGCTTGAGCACTTCCAGGCGCATGCGATAGAGCAGCACGGCGCCGAAGAAGCAGTAGAAACCCAGCACCGCCAGCAGCAGCGGCAGCCACATTTCCATGGGCATCGCCGGCTTTTCGGTGATCTTGAAGGTGGCGGTCTGGTGCAGTGAGTTCCACCACTCCACCGAGTACTTGATGATCGGGATATTGACCACGCCGACGATGGCCAGCACGGCGCAGGCCTTGGCGGCGCTGTCGCGGTTGCTGATGGCATTGCCCAGGGCGATGACGCCGAAATAGAGGAACAGCAGGATCAGCATCGAGGTCAGGCGTGCGTCCCATACCCAGTAGGTACCCCAGGTCGGCTTACCCCAGATGGCACCGGTGAGCAGCGCGATGGCAGTCATCCAGGCACCGATGGGGGCAGCCTGCTGCAGGGCGACGTCGGCCAGTTTCATCTTCCATACCAGCCCGACCAGGCCGGCAATGGCCAGGGTCACGTAGATGGATTGGGCGAGGAAGGCTGCCGGAACGTGGATGTAGATGATGCGAAAGCTGTTGCCCTGCTGGTAGTCCGGCGGCGCGAACGCCAGGCCCCAGATCAGGCCAGCGGCGATCAGCAACACAGCAGCGATACTGAGCCAAGGCAGCCAGCGGCCGCTCATCTCATAGAACCACTTGGGCGAACCCCACTTGTGAAACCACGTCCAGTTCATTCAGTCGACTCATCATCTACACGTAGCCCGGATGCAATCCGGGGAGGCTGTCGAGAGCTCCCGGATTGCATCCGGGCTACATCACGGTTCGTTCTTATTCGCCGACACTGATGGTCAGACCGGCGGCAATCGCAAAAGGTGTCAGGGTCACCGCCAGGGCGGTGAGGCTGGCCAGCCACAACAGGTGACCGCTAGCCGGCAGTCCTTGCAAGGCCGCCTGCAGCGCCCCGCTGCCAAGAATCAGCACCGGGATGTACAGCGGCAGGATCAGCAGCGCCAGCAGCAGGCCGCCGCGCTTGAGACCAACGGTGAGCGCCGCGCCCACCGCGCCGAGCAGGCTCAGCACCGGGGTGCCGAGCAGCAGGGAAATCAGCAGTACCGGCAGGCAACGCCCAGGCAGCCCAAGCATCAGCGCCAGCACGGGTGCCAGCAAAACCAGCGCCAGACCACTGAAAAGCCAGTGTGCCAGCACCTTGGCCAACACCAGAAGAGGCAGGGGGTGCGACGAAAGGACCCACTGTTCCAGCGAGCCATCCTCGAAATCACTGCGGAAAAGCCCGTCCAGCGAGAGCAGCACGGCCAAAAGGGCTGCGACCCAGACCAGGCCCGGAGAAAGGGTTTGCAACAATTGCGTCTCTGGCCCCACTGCCAGCGGGAACAGCGCAATCACGATGGCGAAGAACACCAGCGGATTGGCCAGGTCGGACGGACGACGAGCGAGCAGACGCATTTCCCGCGACAGCAGTTGAGTGAAAACGTTGCTCATGCCGCGTGCTGCCCCAGATCCAGATCGCGATAGGTCGCCGGTGTGCACTGCAGGCTGTGGTGAGTAGTCAGCACCACGACACCCCCACGTTCGCAATGGTCGGCCAGATGCGCTTCGAGTTGCGCCACGCCACTCTTGTCCAGCGCAGTGAAAGGCTCATCGAGCACCCACAGCGGCGGCGTGTCAGCCAGATAAAGGCGTGCCAGGGCGACACGGCGCTGTTGGCCGGCCGACAGGGTATGGCAGGGAACGTCCTCGAAACCGCGCAGGCCGACCGCCTCCAGCGCCTGCCAGATCGCCTTGCGACTGGCCGGGCGATGCAGCGCGCAGAGCCAGGCCAGGTTCTCTTCGGCAGTCAGCAGGCCCTTGATGCCGGCGGCATGGCCAATCCACAACAGGTTGCGCGCCAGCTCACTGCGCTGCTCGGCCAGGGCCTGGCCCTGCAAAAGGATGTCGCCGGAGGTCGGCTGACGCAGGCCAGCGATCAGCCGTAACAGGCTGGTCTTGCCACTGCCGTTGGGGCCGCTGATCTGCAACATGTCGCCTGGCTGCAGGGCGAAGTGCAGTTGCTCGAAGAGCATGCGCCAGTCCCGCTCACAGCTGAGCGCCACGGCTTCGAGAAGGGGAACGGGACGGGTCATCGATACCTGGCAGGGTTAAAGTCGACGGTGCTCCGGCCGCTATACTGACGCGTGCCGGAAGTGCGCTGCGCAACGGGCCGGTATTATACATGTCGCATCACTGTCCCCGCAGTCAGCATTTTCGACAGGGTGTTAATCTGTCGCAGACAAATCGGCCGTAGGCTGTACTCGCGAAGCGGTACGCCATCAGATACGTGAGAGCCCATGAGCGAAATCAGCAGCCCACGCCCGCTTCCCCCTTCCGTGCCGGTGATTCGCAACACTGCGACCGCCGCAGACATGGCCGTACGCCTGTTGCAGCCGCTGGAAGGCATGCTGGCGGCCGGCGAAAGCGCCAAGGCCGAAGTCGTGGCGATTCGCGAGCAGGCGCAAAGCTTCCAACTGCTGCTCAAACTGACCCTCGCCGGTGGCAAACAGGCGACTTTGCAGGCTGAAAGCCCCAGGCCACTGGCCCAGGGCAGCGCGCTGGTGGTCACCGCACTGTCGGACACTCGCCTGGCACTGGCCTTGCAGGCAGGCGGCGACAAACCGCTGACCAGCCTCGACCTGCAGCAACTGCCGCCCGGCACCCTGGTCCAGGGCAAAGTGGTCAGCCGCGACGTTTTGCCGCCGCAGGGTGCGCAGACGATCTATCGCCTGGTGGTGAACCTGCTCAATACCCCCCTCGCCGGCAGCCAGTTGGCGCTCGACAGTCCGCTGGCGCTGCCGCTCGGCAGCCTGCTCAGCGCGCAGGTGCAGGGCAGCCAGAGCCTCGCCTTCCTGCCGCTCAGTGGCCGCCTCGATCAATTGGTACTGGGCCAGCAACTGGCCGCCCAGCAGAATCGCCAGGCATCGCTGGAGGGTCTGTTCAAAGGCTTGCAGAAACTGAGCGGCGGCGATGAAGCCCTGCGCGGCAGTATCGACAAGCTGCTTGGCGCCCTCCCCGACAGCGCCCAGCTGAGCACCGCCAAGGGCCTGGCGCAGGCGCTCGAAGGCAGCGGTGTGCTGCTCGAAGCCAAACTGCTGCAGGGCCAGACCGGCACATTGCCGCAGGACCTGAAGGCCAACCTGCTGCGCCTGATCGCTCAACTGATGCCGCAACTGCCAGGTGTCTCCGGCCCCCTTGCCGGCCTGCAGAACGCCCTCAGCCAGAACCTGCCCAACCTGGCCCGGCAACTGCTCGGCGCAGGCGCACCCGGCTCGGCGCGCCAACAGGCGCTGACCTTCCCATTACCTTCGCGCCTGTTGCAGAACATGGATGGCGAAGCCGACCTGGAAACCCTGCTGAAGCTCGCGGCAGCGGCCGTCTCACGGCTGCAGACCCACCAACTATCGAGCCTGGCGCAAACCCAAGTCGACGCCAACGGCAACCTGCTGACCACCTGGCAGTTGGAGCTGCCCATGCGCCATCAGCAGGAGGTGATTCCGCTGCAGGTCAAACTGCAGCGCGAAGACAGCGGCAAGGCGGAAAAAGCGGAACAGAAGGAAACACTCTGGCGCGTGGAGCTGGCCTTCGATCTCGACCACCTTGGCCCACTGCAGGTTCGTGCTCAGTTGCTTCGCGGCAGCCTCTCCAGCCAGTTATGGGCCGAGCGCGCCGATACCGCTTCGCTGATCACCGCCGAACTGGGCAACCTGCGTGAGCGCCTGCAAGCCGCGGGCCTGGAGGTGGGCGAGCTGGCCTGCAGCCAGGGCATGCCGCCGCAAGGGCCGAAGACCTCGCTGGAACAACGTTGGGTGGACGAAACCGCATGAGCCGCAAACCGCAGTCCGAAGCGCGTCAGGCCATCGCCCTCAACTATGACGGGCAAAACGCGCCGATACTCAGCGCCAAGGGTGATGACGAACTGGCCGAAGCCATTCTCGCCATCGCTCGCGAATACGACGTGCCGATTTACGAAAATGCCGAGTTGGTGCGCCTGCTGGCGCGCCTGGAACTGGGTGACGCCATTCCGGAAGCGCTGTATCGCTGCATTGCCGAGATCATCGCCTTCGCCTGGCACCTGCAGGGCAAGGCCCCGCCGGGTTTCGAGGCCGATGCCGAACGCGACGTCACCCCGCCGCTGCCCTTGCTCAAGGGTCCGGCGAGCTGAGCGCCAGCCGCTCGTTGGTGCTGCCCTTGCTGCTTGGCATATCGAACAACTGCCAGGCGAAGTAACCGCCACGAAAATAGAACACACGGGTAAAACCCCAGCCAACGGCCTGCTCGACCGCGACGGCACTCTGCGCACACACCTCACTGTCGCAATAGATGACCAGGGGCACCTCGCGCGGCCAGGGCACCTGCGCCAGAGATGCAAAGTGCCAGCGCAAATCCAGATGAATGGCACCCTCGACATGCCCCCAGCCCCATTCGCGAGCCGGCCGCACATCGATGAACAGTGCGCCATGGTCGTGCAAGTGCTTGGCCTGCATCACGTTGACCGTGGTCGCACCCGCGACCTGCAGCGGCGCCTCCTGAGCAACCAGGGGCTGGCAGAGCAGCCAGCCAAAGAAAAACACAACAAGACGATGCATGACCAATCCCCCGTGACGACCACAGCCGGACGAACCACTGCCTTCTATCAGCGTAGATGGGCGCACAGGGACGCTAGGATTGATTGCGCAGGCGGCAGGGCCTGCTAAGAACGCGCTCGACTATGCGTCAAGGCGTGAGGAAGGCTATTGCGACTGGCCTGCCTTGGGTGTGTGCAGGCGGCTGATCAGCTCGGCCTCGGCCTTGCTCAGACCACAGGACTGGGTCAGGTCATCGACGCTGGCGCCCATGCCCACCAGGCGAGCAGCCTGAGTGAACGACAGGCTGCTGGGGTCACGCTGTTCGATCTGGCTGACCTTGTCCGGCAGCGGCGCCACCACACGGCGCAGCTCATGCAGCTCTTCGCCCATGCGAATGCTGCCGGTCAGGTAGGCGTCGAGACGCTTGCTCAGCTCCCTGATCCGCGCATCGCGCACAGCGTCACGCTTGGCCTGCTCGGCCAGCAGGCGCTGCTGGTTGCGGTACAGGCCTTTGCAGACGATGCCCAATGCCACGCACAGCAGCGCCATGAAGGCCAGGGCCGCGGCAAGCATGGCGAACTCGGACATGGCTCAGATGCTCTCCAGCTCCGACCACTCTTCCTCGGACATCATCTTGTCCAGCTCGACCAGGATCAGCAGCTCGCCGTTCTTGTTGCACACGCCCTGGATGAACTTGGCCGACTCGTCGTTGCCGACGTTCGGGGCAGTCTCGATCTCGGACTGACGCAGGTAGACCACTTCGGCCACGCTATCGACCAGAATACCGACCACTTGCTTGTCCGCTTCGATGATGACGATACGGGTGTTGTCGGTGACCGGCGCCGAACCCAGGCCGAAACGCTGGCGGGTATCGATCACGGTGACCACATTGCCACGCAGGTTGATGATGCCCAGCACATAGCTCGGAGCACCCGGTACCGGGGCGATCTCGGTGTAACGCAGGACTTCCTGCACCTGCATCACGTTGATGCCGTAGGTCTCGTTGTCCAGGCGAAAGGTCACCCACTGCAGAATCGGATCTTCGGCACCTTGTGCAGAACTTTTCTTCATGTCCCTAGCCTCATCAAAAACCGCTCAGTGCGGCATGCGCGGGTCGACCCGCTTGTCATCAACTATAGAGCCCGTAGGCACAGGCTCACCAATTCTCAATGCAGTTTTCCGCCATTGAGGCGTTTCGCCCCGCCGCTGGCGATCAGCTCGGCCAGTGCCGCCACGTCGAGCAGCGCGCACATGTGCTCGATCACTGTACCGGCCAACCAGGGGCGCTGGGTACGCTGACTGCGCCACTTGACCTCGCTCGGGTCCAGGCGAATCGAACGGCTGACCTGATGCACCGACAGCCCCCACTCGTAGCCCTGCACCGAAATCACGTACTGCAGGCCTTCGCGGAAGTCATCTCGGTAACGGTCCGGCATCACCCAGCGTGCAGTGTCCAGCACCTTCAGGTTACCGGCCTGGCTCGGCAGGATACCGAGGAACCAATCCGGCTGACCGAACAGCGGCGTCAGTTCCTGACCTTCCAGTGGGTAGATCGACCCCAGGCAGATCAATGGCACGGCCAGGGTCAACCCGGCAACGTCGAACAGCAGGCATTCGAACGGCTCCTCGGCCCAGGCCGGACGACCATCGGCCAGCAGCGCAGCCGGCTGCGGCGCCAGCTCGGCAGCGGGAGCAAGCGCTGGCGGCGCCTCATCGATGAGCGGAGCCTGTGTCGGTGCGAGCAATTCAACCGGCGCGACGTCCACCTGTACCTGCGGTTCAACCACGGTAGCGAGCACAACCGGCTCGACCAGCCGCGCATCGCGCACCTGCTCCTCGAGCACTGCGGCCTCGAACTCGTCGAGGCTGACGGACATCTCCAGTTCGGCGGCAGCCTCCTGCAGCAGCCCATCAAGGTAGGACTGCAGGGCCAACTGGGAACGCGTGGCGGTGGCGAGGTTACGACTCATGACTGGAACCCGGAATAAGATCTTGACAGCCTATCGGCCGCTGCATGCTCCGACTTGAGTGTCGCAGTTCAACACAGACGCTCATCTCAAGCCACCTGCGCCGCCGGCTGATGACTCAGAAGATGCTTGAGCAACGCACGATAGGCGATCACCCCACGGCTGCCCGCATCGAACTGCGAGGGCGTGCGCCCTGCCCGGCTGGCATCACGCAAGCGCGTATCGACCGGGATATAGGCCGGCCACAGGTGCTCGGGATAGGTATTTCGCAACACCCGCAGCGTGCTCATGGACGCCTGGGTACGACGGTCGAACAACGTCGGCACGATGGTGTAGGGCAAGGCCTGCTTGCGCGAACGGTTGATCATCGCCAGCGTGGTGATCATGCGCTCCAGGCCTTTCACCGCGAGGAACTCGGTCTGCACCGGTATCGCCAGTTGCTGGCTGGCTGCCAGGGCATTGACCATCAGTACGCCGAGCAGTGGCGGGCTGTCGATGACGGCATGATCGAAATCTTCCCACAGCTGCGCCAGGCTCTTGGCGATCACCAGACCCAGGCCACTCTGCCCCGGCGACTGGCGCTCGAGCGTGGCCAGCGCGGTACTCGACGGCAACAGGGAGATATTCTCGTGACTGGTGCTGTGCAGCAGCTGCTTGGGCAGGCCTTGCGGCACATTGCCCTGATGCAGGAACAGATCGAAGCAACTGTGCTCCAGCGCATCGGGGTCATGACCGAAATAACTGGTCATCGACCCATGCGGATCGAGATCGACCACGACCACACGCTTGCCGGCATCGGCCAACAGGCCTGCCAGAGCGATGGAGGTGGTGGTCTTGCCGACCCCACCCTTCTGATTGGCTACTGCCCAGACTTTCATCTTCTCTCATCCTCCCGGCAAGAGGCGCTCAGGCCGAGAATGGCTGTCGCACGCACGCAGCAGGCGACTGGGATTTGACGGCTCACGACTGTGGAACCCCCGACGCAGACGCTGGTGCAGGTTGCGTGCCAGCCTCCGACTGCTGGGTCGCGGCACTGCCAGCGCCACGTCGCGTGTCGAGGTTGCGCGAAATCACCAGCACCACCCGGCGATTACGCCCCCTGCCCTCGGCAGTGGCATTGTCCGCCACCGGCTGGAATTCGCCATACCCCACTGCGGCCAGGCGCGAAGGGTCGACGCCATCCATGGCCAGCATACGCACGATGCTCGAGGCGCGCGCCGAAGACAGCTCCCAGTTGGTCGGATACTGGGCAGTCTGGATCGGCAGGTTATCGGTGAACCCCTCGACCTTGACCGGATTCTGGTAAGGCGCCAGAATTTTGGCGACCTTCTCGATAATATCGAAAGCCTGGTTGTTGGGAATCGCATCGCCGCTGGGAAAGAGCAGGCTGGAGCTGAGCTCGATCTCGATCCACATCTCGTTGCCGCGCACGGTCAGCTGATCGCTCTGGATCAGGTCGCCAAAGGCCTCACGCACACTGGAGGCGATACTCTGCAGGGTCGAGTCCGAGCTCGGGTCATCCATCGAGGTGTTGTCCGGCTCGCTGGTACGCGGCCGTTCCTCACCGACCGGAATCGGCTTGATCGAGCGATCCGGCTGGTTGAATACGCCGGTCAGCGACTCCGAGAGGATCTTGTACTTGCCTTCGTTGATCGAAGAGATGGAGTACATCACCACGAAGAATGCAAAGAGCAAGGTGATGAAGTCAGCGTAGGAAACCAGCCAGCGCTCGTGGTTCTCGTGCTCCTCATGTTGCCGCCTGCGTGCCATGCCATGCCTCCATCAGTCCATGAAGCCTTGCAGCTTCAGTTCGATGGAGCGCGGGTTCTCACCCTCGGCGATGGACAGGATGCCTTCGAGGAGCATCTCGCGGTAACGCGACTGGCGCAGCGCGATGGACTTGAGCTTGTTGCCAGCCGGCAACAGCAACAGGTTGGCAAAACCGACGCCGTAGATGGTAGCGACGAACGCCACGGCAATACCGCTGCCGAGCATGCTCGGATCGGCCAGGTTGCCCATCACGTGGATCAGGCCCATCACGGCACCGATGATGCCGATGGTCGGCGCGTAGCCGCCCATGCTCTCGAATACCTTGGCGGCCTGTATGTCACGCGCTTCCTGGGTGTAGAGGTCGACCTCCAGAATGCTGCGAATGGACTCGGGCTCGGCCCCATCGACCAGCAACTGCAAGCCTTTGCGCGCATAAGGATCCGGCTCGGCATCCGCCACCGACTCCAGGCCCAGCAGGCCCTCCTTGCGCGCCACCATGCTCCAGCCAACCACGCGGTTGATGCCACCGATCAGGTCGATGCGCGGCGGAAAGAAAATCCAGCGCAGGATACCCATGGCACGCTTGAACACCTGCACGGGGGCTTGCAGGAACGCGGCCCCCAGCGTACCGCCAATGACGATCAGCGCTGCCGGGCCGTTGAGCAGCGCCCCGGCATTACCGCCTTCCAGATAATTGCCGCCCAGAATGGCAACGAACGCCAGGATGACGCCGATCAGGCTCAGTACATCCATACGCATGTTCCCGGCTTAAGCATCGTCACTGGCAGGCCTCGGTCAGGTGTCGACCGATATCGTCCAGGCCGTAGACTGCATCAGCCAGATTGGCTTTGACCACGGCCATGGGCATGCCATAGATCACGCAACTGGCCTCGTCCTGCGCCCACACCTGGCTACCGCCCTGCTTGAGCAGGCGCGCACCCTCACGGCCATCGGCGCCCATGCCGGTGAGTACCACGGCCAGCACCTTGTCACCGTAGGACTTGGCGGCAGAGCCAAAAGTGATATCGACACAGGGTTTGTAATTGAGGCGTTCGTCACCTGGCAGGATTTTTATCGCGCCACGCGCATCGACCATCATCTGCTTGCCACCAGGCGCCAGCAGCGCCAGGCCTGGGCGCAGGATATCGCCATCCTCAGCTTCCTTGACCTGAATGCGGCAGAGCTTGTCCAGGCGCTCGGCAAAAGCCTTGGTGAAGGCCGCCGGCATGTGCTGGATCAGAACCAGCGGCGCCGGAAAATTGGCCGGAAGCTGGGTCAGCACGCGTTGCAGCGCCACCGGGCCACCGGTCGAGGTGCCGATGGCCACCAGCTTGTAGGCCTTGCGCTTGGGCGCTGATGACGTAGGGGCTGCGCCACCGGCCGCTGCTGTCGGACGCGCAGGGACAGCGGGAGCCGGTGCAGCAGGTCGCGTCGAGACAGCAGGACGACTGGTCGGCGCCGCGCTCGGACTAGCCGCAGTCGGCGCCGGAGCCACCGCGGCCGCACTGAAACGGCGATTGCTGCGCGCGATGCTGTGCACCTTCTCGCACAGCATCTGCTTGACCTTCTCGGGGTTGCGCGAGATGTCTTCGAAATTCTTCGGCAGAAAATCCACAGCACCCGCATCCAGCGCATCGAGCGTGACACGGGCGCCTTCATGGGTCAGCGAGGAGAACATCAGCACCGGCGTCGGACAGCGCTGCATGATATTTCGAACCGCAGTGATGCCATCCATCATCGGCATCTCGTAATCCATGGTGATCACGTCGGGCTTGAGCGCCAACGCCTGATCGATGGCTTCCCGCCCATTGGTGGCCGTACCCACGACCTGAATACTGGGGTCAGCAGACAGAATTTCCGACACGCGCCGACGGAAGAAACCGGAGTCGTCTACCACCAAGACCTTGACTACCATACACACTCCTAGACGGCGTGGACCTCGGGTCCACGCCGCGAAACATCAGAAACGTCGAGCGTAGCGCTTGAGCATGCTCGGTACGTCGAGAATCAACGCGATGCGTCCGTCACCCGTGATCGTGGCGCCGGACATTCCGGGCGTGCCTTGCAGCATCTTGCCCAGTGGCTTGATTACCACTTCTTCCTGCCCGACCAGTTGATCGACGACAAAGCCGATGCGCTGACTGCCAACGGTGAGAATCACCACATGGCCTTCGCGCTGACCTTCATGGAAGGCCTGCGGTACCAGCCAGCGCTTGAGATAGAACAGTGGCAGCGCCTTGTCGCGCACGATCACCACTTCCTGACCGTCGACCACGTTGGTGCGCGACAGGTCGAGATGGAAGATCTCGTTGACGTTGACCAGCGGAAAGGCGAAGGCCTGATTCTCCAGCATCACCATCAGCGTCGGCATGATCGCCAGGGTCAGTGGCACCTTGATGATGATCTTCGAGCCCTGCCCCTTCTGCGAGAACACGTTGACCGTGCCATTGAGCTGGGAAATCTTGGTCTTCACCACGTCCATGCCGACACCACGACCGGAGACGTCGGAGATCTCGGTCTTGGTCGAGAAGCCCGGGGCGAAGATCAGGTTGTAGCATTCGAACTCGTTGAGACGATCGGCCGCGTCCTTGTCCAGCAGGCCCTTCTCCACGGCCTTGGCACGCAGCACGTCGGCGTCCATACCCTTGCCGTCATCGGTGATCGACAACAGGATGTGATCGCCTTCCTGCTCGGCGGACAGCACCACGCGCCCAGCGCGAGCCTTGCCGCTCTTCTCGCGTTCTTCCGGGGTTTCCACGCCATGGTCGACGGCGTTGCGCACCAAGTGCACCAGCGGGTCAGCCAAGGCCTCGACCAGGTTCTTGTCGAGGTCGGTTTCCTCGCCCACCAACTCGAGGTTGATTTCCTTCTTCAGGTTGCGCGCCAGATCGCGCACCAGGCGCGGGAAGCGGCCGAAGACCTTCTTGATCGGCTGCATGCGGGTCTTCATCACCGAGGTCTGCAGATCCGCCGTGACCACGTCGAGGTTCGACACCGCCTTGGACATCGCCTCGTCGCCGCTGTTGAGCCCCAGGCGCACCAGACGGTTACGCACCAGCACCAGTTCGCCGACCATGTTCATGATCTCGTCGAGGCGCGCGGTGTCGACCCGTACGGTGGTTTCCGCTTCGCTCGCGGCCGGCGCCTTGTCAGCAGCCGGCGCGGGCGCGGCAGAAGCACGAGCGGCAGCAGGCTCAGGCTTGGCTGCTGCGGGCTTGGCAGGTGCGGCGGCCTTGGGCACTGCTGCAGGTTTGGCCGCGGCGGGCGCCGGCTCAGCGGGCGGCACGAATTTGCCTTTGCCGTGCAATTGATCGAGCAGCGACTCGAACTCGTCGTCGGTGATCTCATCACCGGCCGGAGTGGGCGCTGCAGCAACGGCTGCAACCGGAGCAGCGGCTTCGGCGGTGGCCGAGAACTGACCTTTGCCATGCAGCTGATCGAGCAGCGCTTCGAATTCGTCGTCGGTGATCTCATCACCTGCCGCTGCGCCAGCAGGCGCAGAAGCAACTACCGCAGCGGCAGGCGTTTCGACCGTACCGGCGAACTGCCCTTTGCCGTGCAACTGATCGAGCAGCGACTCGAACTCGTCATCGGTGATCTCATCGCTGGCACTGGTCTGTGCACTCGGGGCAGCAGCCGGCGCGTCACCCAGGGCATCGAGCAGTTGCTCGAATTCGCTGTCGGTGATGTCGCCCGCGGCAGCGGACGGCGTAGCTGGCTCAGACACCGGCACGGGTTCCGGCTCGGCCTGCTGCACCGGCGCAGGAGCCGCTTCGGCGCCGCCCGGTTCGGCCAGGCGTGACAATGCCGCCAGAAGCTCAGGCGACGCGGGCGTCGGCTCGCGGCGCTCACGCACCTCGCCGAACATGCCATTTACTGCATCAAGAGCCTCGAGCACCACATCCATCAGCTCCGAATCGACGCGACGCTCACCCTTGCGCAGGATGTCGAAGACGTTTTCGGCGATATGGCAGCACTCCACCAACTCGTTGAGCTGGAGGAAACCCGCTCCGCCCTTGACGGTATGGAAACCGCGGAAGATGGCGTTGAGCAGGTTCATGTCGTCCGGTCGGCTTTCCAGCTCGACTAACTGTTCGGACAACTGTTCGAGAATCTCGCCGGCCTCTACCAGGAAATCCTGGAGGATCTCTTCATCGGCGCCGAAGCTCATATTGTGTGCTCCTTAGAACCCTAGGCTGGACAGCAGGTCGTCGACATCGTCTTGGCTGGAGGCGACGTCATCACGCTTATCGGCATGAATCTGCGGACCTTCACCCCGCGATGGCTCTTTTGATTTTTCCTGTTCGGTACGCAGCGCTGCGTGGTCGTGCTGAATACCGGCAAAACGGTCGACCTGGCTGGCCATGAGCATCAGCTTGAGCAGGTTGCTTTCCACTTCGGTCACCAGCTGGGTGACACGCTTGATCACCTGGCCGGTAAGGTCCTGATAGTCCTGAGCCAACAGAATGTCGTTGAGGTGGCCGGAGAGCTTGGCGCCATCTCGTTCACTGCGGGCGAGGAACAGCTCGACACGCTTGGCCAGCTCGCGGAAGCCGTCGGCACCGATTTCGCGGCGCATGAAGCGGCCCCACTCAGCGCTGAGGCTCTGCGCTTCGTCACTGAGGTCGTTGACCAGCGGCGCACTCTGCTCGACCAGATCCATGGTCCGGTTGGCGGCCTTCTCGGTCATGGTCACGACGTAGTTCAGGCGCTCGGTCGCGTCGGCGATCTGCGACAGCTCCTGGGCATGCGGCATGCGCGGGTCGATTTGGAAATTGACGATGGCGTTGTGCAGTTCACGGGTCAGTTTGCCGACCTCGTGATACAGCCCGCGATCGCGGACCTTGTTCAGCTCGTTGATCAGTTGCACCGCGGCGCCGAAATTACCTTGCTCAAGGCTATCGACCAGATCGCGGGCATTGTTTTTCAGGGTCGACTCGAGGTCACCCAGCGTGGAGTCATCGTGTTCCATAGCACCCTCGCGGCTGACATCAGCCGTTGACCCGCTCGAAGATCTTCTCGATCTTTTCCTTCAACACCTGAGCGGTGAAGGGTTTGACCACGTAGCCATTCACACCGGCCTGGGCCGCCTCGATGATCTGATCGCGCTTGGCTTCAGCGGTCACCATCAGCACCGGCAGGTGCTTGAGGCGCTCGTCGGCACGTACGGCGCGCAGCAGGTCGATGCCGGTCATGCCGGGCATGTTCCAGTCGGTCACCAGAAAGTCGAAGCTGCCGCTTTGCAGCATCGGCAGCGCCGAGGTGCCGTCATCGGCTTCCGCGGTGTTGGTGAAACCCAAATCCCGCAAGAGGTTCTTGATGATCCGTCGCATCGTCGAGAAATCGTCAACGATGAGGATTTTCATGTTCTTGTCCAAGTCGACCTCCGTACAGTCCCAAACGTATTGCGCTTGCAACTACGCCCTTTAATCGTGAAACCGTTTGCGCCTGCGAGTACGCCGCGTTCAGCCAGCGCGCCATTCACTCAGCCGCGAGCGCAAACGCGCCGCGCACTGGCTGTGCAACTGGCTAACACGTGACTCGCTAACCCCCAGCACTTCACCGATTTCCTTCAAGTTCAGTTCTTCATCGTAATACAGCGCCAGCACCAGACGTTCGCGCTCCGGCAAACCGGCGATGGCATCGGCCAAGGCCGCCTGGAAGCGTTCGTCTTCGAGGTCCCGCGAAGGTTCGAGGTGAGTGTGTCCGGCGTCTTCGTGCAACCCGCCATGCTCGCCGTCCTGCAACAGGTCGTCGAAACTGAACAGGCGGCTGCCCAAAGTGTCGCCAAGAATGCCGTAGTAATCCTCCAGACTCAATTGGAGTTCGGCCGCAACCTCGTGATCTTTAGCGTCCCGTCCGGTTCTTGCCTCAACGACACGAATGGCATCGCTGACCATCCGGCTGTTGCGGTGCACCGAACGCGGCGCCCAATCACCCTTGCGCACCTCGTCGAGCATGGAGCCGCGAATACGGATACCGGCGAAGGTCTCGAAACTGGCACCCTTGCTGGAGTCGTATTTGCGCGAGGCTTCGAGCAGGCCGATCATGCCGGCCTGGATAAGATCATCGACCTGCACGCTGGCCGGCAGACGAGCCAGCAGGTGGTAGGCGATGCGCTTGACCAGCGGCGCATAGCGCTCGATCAGCTGGTGCTGGGAGTCCTGCGCCTGAGCCTTGTTGTACATACGAAGTCCAGAGGCTGCTGTCATACGGCCGAGTCTGCGGTCGGTTGTTGCACCAGACGCTCGACGAAAAACTCCAGATGACCACGGGGATTGGCCGGTAACGGCCAGGTATCTACCTTCTGAGCTATCGCCTTGAACGCCAGGGCGCACTTGGATCGAGGGAAGGCTTCATAGACGGCGCGCTGCTTCTGCACGGCCTTGCGCACACACTCATCGTAGGGCACGGCACCGACATACTGCAGGGCGACATCGAGGAAACGATCCGTCACCTTGGTCAGCTTAGCAAAGAGATTTCGTCCTTCCTGCGGGCTGTGGGCCATATTGGCCAGTACGCGGAAGCGGCTGATGCCGTGATCGCGATTGAGCAGTTTGATCAGCGCGTAGGCATCGGTAATCGAGGTGGGCTCATCGCAGACCACCACAAGGATCTCCTGCGCCGCACGCACGAAACTGACCACTGCATCACCGATACCGGCAGCGGTGTCGATCACCAGCACGTCAAGATTTTCGCTGATGTCACTGAACGCCTGGATCAACCCGGCGTGCTGCATCGGCGTGAGGCTGACCATGCTCTGCGTACCGGATGCTGCCGGCACGATGCGCACGCCGCCCGGCCCCTGCAGCAGGACGTCACGCAGATCGCATTCACCCGCGATGACATCGGCCAGGGTGCGCTTGGGCGTCAGGCCCAACAGAACGTCGACGTTGGCCAAGCCAAGGTCGGCGTCCATCAGCATGACCCGACGGCCGAGATCGGCCAGGGCCATGGACAGATTGACCGACACATTGGTTTTGCCGACGCCACCCTTGCCGCCAGTCACCGCAATCACCTGTACGGGATGCATACCCATGTTCTTTCTACACCTTGTCTAACTTCGACTTGGCCCTACAGGTCGTTGGAAAGCACCTGTTGAGGCCGTTCACTCCCGCACCACATGGCGAGAGGGTGCAACATTCTCGCTGCTTCAACCGGCTCGCTTGGCCGGATTGTGATAGAGGCCGGCGAACATCTGCGCCATGGCGTCCTCACTCGGCTCCTCGGCAGCCTGCAGCCCTACGGCCCGGCTGACCAGCTGATGGCTACGCGGCACGTGCAGATCGTCCGGAATCCGCGGCCCGTCCGTCACATAGGCTACCGGCAGTTGCTGGCCTATAGCCAGACCTAAAACCTCACCCAGACTCGCAGCTTCGTCCAGTTTCGTCAGTATGCAGCCTGAAAGGCCACAACGCTTGTAACTATGGTAGGCCGCCTTGAGCACTTGGCTCTGACTTGTTGCGGCCAGTACCAGATAATTCTTCGCCTTGATGCGTGCCGAGGCCAGGCTCTCCAACTGCAGACGCAGCGCCGGATCGTTGCCTGGCAGGCCAGCGGTATCGACCAACACCACGCGTTTCTTGGCCAGCGGCGCCAGAGCCTGCAGCAGAGACTGACCGGGGTCGATCTGAGTCACCGACACACCGAGGATGCGCCCCAGGGTCTTGAGCTGTTCCTGCGCGCCAATACGGAAGCTGTCCATGCTCACCAGAGCGACCTGTTGCGAGCCGTACTTAAGCACATAACGCGCAGCCAGCTTGGCCAGGGTGGTGGTCTTGCCCATGCCGGCCGGACCGACCAGCGCGATCACACCACCCTCTTCCAGCGGTTCGACCTTGGGCGTAGTGATCGCGTGAGCCAGATGCGCCAGCAACATACGCCAGGCCTGACGCGGCTCGGCCACACCGGCTACCTTGCTCAGCAGCGCCTGCGATAGCTCGGCAGACAGCCCCATACGCTGCAGGCGGCGCCACAGATTGGCCTGCTGCGGGCGACGGTTCTGCAGTTGCCCCCAGGCGATGGAACCCAGTTGTACTTCGATCAGCTCACGCAAGCCGTGCAGCTCGAAGCGCATGGCTTCCAGTGCGCGCGGGTCGACCGTAGGCGTAGCAGGTACAGGGGCCTCGACCGGGCGCTGCGGCTTGACCAGGGTCGCGGGTAGCTCGGGTGCCAGCAGCGATTCATTGGCGAACAATTGACGGTCCTTGCCGGCATCCTGCTCGGCACGCGTGGTCAGCTCCGCCTGGGCGCTGGCGATGCGCGCCTGGGTCTTGCGCAGCTCGGCTTCCAGCGCCGGGTTCGGGCGCACCGGCGCCGGCGCCTGATAATCCAGCGCAGCGGTCAGCTCGACACCACCGGCAACCCGGCGATTGCCGATGATCGAGGCATCGGCGCCCAATTCATCACGCACCAGTTTCATGGCGGTCCGCATATCGGCGGCGAAGAAGCGTTTGACCTGCATGACCCTTTACCTCAGTTCTGGCCAACCGTAGCGACTATGGTGACCTGCTTGTTGTCCGGAATTTCCTGGTAGGCCAGCACGTGCATGCTGGGTACCGCCAGCCGCGCGAAGCGCGACAACATCGCCCGGACCGGTCCGGCCACCAGTAGAATCACCGGCTTGCCGAGCATTTCCTGGCGCTGCGCCGCTTCCACCAGGGAACGCTGCAGCTTCTCAGCCATGCCCGGTTCGAGGAGGATGCCATCCTCACCGCCCTGACCGGCCTTCTGCAGACTGTTGAGCAAGATCTGTTCCAACCTTGGCTCGAGGGTTATCACAGGCAGCTCCGGCTCTAGTCCCACGATGCCCTGCACGATGGCACGGGCCAGCGAGACGCGTACCGCAGCAACCATCGCGGCGGGATCTTGACTCTTCGGCGCGACGTTGGCGATGGCCTCGGCGATGGTGCGGATGTCGCGCACCGGCACCTGCTCCTGCAGCAGCGCCTGCAGCACCTTGAGCAGGGTCGACAGCGATACCAGACCCGGCACCAACTCCTCGGCCAGCTTCGGCGAACTCTTGGCCAGCAACTGCATCAGCTGCTGCACTTCCTCGTGCCCCAGCAGCTCGTGGGCATGCTTGTGCAGGATCTGATTGAGGTGAGTGGCGACCACGGTACTGGCATCGACCACGGTATAGCCCAGCGACTGCGCCTGATCGCGCTGAGTGGGGTCGATCCACACGGCCTCCAGACCGAACGCCGGATCCTTGGCGGCGATGCCATTGAGCGGGCCGAACACCTGGCCGGGGTTGATCGCCAGTTCGCGATCCGGATACACCTCGGCCTCGGCCACGCTGACGCCCATCAGCGTCAAGCGGTAGGCGTTGGGCGCCAGATCGAGGTTGTCGCGAATATGCACCGAGGGCATGAGAAAGCCCATTTCCTGAGACAGCTTCTTGCGCACACCCTTGATTCGCGCCAGCAGCTGGCCACCCTGGTTGCGATCGACCAGCGGAATCAGCCGGTAGCCAACCTCCAGGCCGACCATGTCCACCGGGGTGACGTCGTCCCAACCCAGTTCCTTGACCTCCTGCGCCTTCTGCGCCGGCAGCAGCTCCTGTTGGCGCTGTACCTCCTTGACCTCCTCTTCCTTGGTCTTGCGCTGCTTGTTGGCGATCCAGTAGGCGGCGCCAGCGGCCACCAGGCCCAGGCTGATAAAAGAGAAATGCGGCATGCCGGGCACCAGACCCATGGCAATCATGATCGCCGCCGCCACCGCCAACGCCCGCGGCGAAGCGAACATCTGCCGGTTGACCTGGGCGCCCATGTCCTCGGAGCTGGAAACACGGGTCACCATCACTGCGGCGGCGGTGGACAGCAGCAGGGAGGGAATCTGCGCCACCAGGCCGTCGCCGATGGTCAGCAGGGTGTAGACCTTGCCCGCCTCGGCGAACGGCAGGCCGTGCTGCAGCACGCCGATGGCGATACCGCCGATGAGGTTGATGAACAGAATCAGCAGGCCGGCGATGGCGTCGCCGCGGACGAACTTGCTGGCACCGTCCATCGAGCCGTAGAAATCTGCCTCCTGCGCCACTTCACTGCGGCGTTTCTTGGCTTCGTTCTGATCGATCAGGCCAGCATTGAGGTCGGCGTCGATAGCCATCTGCTTGCCAGGCATGGCATCGAGGGTGAAGCGCGCGCTCACTTCGGAAATCCGTCCGGCACCCTTGGTGACCACCACGAAGTTGATGATCATGAGGATGGCGAACACCACGATACCGACCACGTAGTTACCGCCGATCACCACCTCGCCGAAGGCCTGGATCACCTGACCAGCCGCGCCGTGGCCCTCGTGGCCGTTGAGCAGCACCACGCGGGTCGAAGCCACGTTCAGAGCCAGACGCAACAACGTGGCCGCCAGCAGGATGGTGGGGAATACGGCGAAATCCAGCGGTCGCAACGCATAGATGCTGACCAGCAGCACGACGATGGACAGCGCGATGCTGAAGGTGAACAGGGTGTCGAGCAGAAACGGCGGGATCGGCAGCATGACCATGCCGAGCATGACCAGCAGCAGCAGCGGAATGCCCAGGTTGCCATGGCGCAAACCTGCAAGGTTGCTGCGTACGTCACCGATTAGCTGTGCGCGATCTACTGCCACGTCCCTACCCCAACCCATTCAATCTTTTGACGCGAAAGTGCGTCCTGAAGGGGTAATGGCAAGAAGCGTTCCATAAATGACAGGGCAGCGCCCAAGACGTACGTTACGAATCGCGGCGCAGGTCCGCCGGGATCGGAAAGTCGGGCAACGGGCCCGGGCGTTTGCCCTTGCCAGCTCGGTATTGACGAAGCTGATAGACGTAGGCCAGCACCTGCGCCACGGCCAGGTACAGGCCAGCGGGAATTTCCTCATCCAGCTCGGTGGAGTAATACACCGCACGGGCCAATGCCGGGGACTCCAGCACCATCACCTTGTGCTCTTGGGCAATCTCGCGAATCTTCAGCGCCAGGAAGTCGCCGCCCTTTGCCAACAATAGCGGCGCGCTGCCCTTCTCCGGGTCGTACTTGAGCGCTACGGCGAAGTGCGTCGGGTTGGTGATGACCACATCAGCCTGCGGCACGGCTTGCATCATCCGCCGTTCGGCCATCTCACGCTGCAATTGACGAATACGTCCTTTGACTTCGGGCTTGCCCTCGGTGTCCTTGTACTCGTCGCGCACCTCCTGCTTGGTCATCATCAGCTTCTGCTTGTGACTCCACAGCTGAAACGGCACATCCACCGCGGCGATCAGGATCAGCCCGCAGGACAACCAGAAAGCGCTCCAGCCGACGACCTTGAGGCTGTGCAGGATGGCGGGCTCGACCGGTTCGTTGGCAATGGCCAGCAGATCGTCCTGATCCACCGAAAGCACCACCAGCGCCACCGCGAGAATCACCAGAAACTTGGCCAGCGCCTTGACCAACTCGACCAACGCCTGAACCGAGAACATGCGCTTGAGGCCCGCCAGCGGGTTCATCCGACTGGCCTTGGGTTGTAGCGCCTCGGCAGAGAACAACCACCCCCCCAGCGCGATGGGACCGACGACGGAGGCGATCAACAGTGCGATCAAGAAGGGTTGCACCGCCAGCAATGCCTGCTTGCCAGACGCCAGCAGATAAAGCGCCATGCTGCCTTCGTTCAGCAGCACATCTCGCGGCAGGCTGAAATTGCCACGCATGATGTCCATCAGCACATTGCCCATGTAGGCGCCGAAAATGATCAGGGCTACGGTGCCGGTGAGTGTCACCGACAGTGTATTGAGCTCCTTGGAGCGAGCGATCTGGCCTTTCTTGCGCGACTCTTCAAGCCGCTTGCCTGTGGGTTCCTCGCTCTTGTCAGCACCGCTCTCGCTTTCGGCCATGACTACCTCACAAGAGCGAATTCGCTCAACTGCTGCAGGGCTTCGCTGGCCAGCGCCTGGAACAGATTGCCGAAATCGGAAAGCCCCACCCAGAAAATCACCAGGCCCATGGCCAGGGTCAGGGGGAAGCCGATGGAGAAGATGTTCAGTTGCGGCGCAGCGCGGGTCATCACGCCAAACGCCAGGTTGATCACCAGCAGCGCGGTGACCATGGGCAAGGTCAAAAGCAGGCCGGCACCTATCACCCAGCTCAACTTACCGGCCAGCTCCCAGTAATGATTGACCATCAAGCCTTGCCCGGACGGCAGCGTGACGAAGCTTTCCGCCAGAATTTCCAACACCACCAGATGGCCGTTGATTGCCAGAAACAACAGGGTCACCAGCATCAGCATGAACTGGCCAAGCACCGGCACCGACACACCATTGGTAGGGTCGACCATCGAGGCAAAACCCAGGCCCATCTGCATGGCGATGATCTGCCCGGCAACGGCGAACAGATGGAAGAACAACTGCAGGATGAAGCCGAACATGGCACCAATGAGTACCTGCTCCAGGATCAACAGCAGACTACGCAGACTCAAGGCATCGACCTGCGGCATCGGCGGCAGCGTCGGTACCAGCACCACGCTGATGGCCAGAGCCAGATAGAGGCGTACGCGGTTCGGTACCAGCTGGGTACCGATGATCGGCATCACCATCAGCATCGCGGCGATACGAAACAACGGCAGCAGGAACTGGCCGACCCAGCCGCTGATCTGCTCGTTGCTCAATTCCAGCATCGCGCGCAGCCCCTCAACCGATGAGGTACGGAATGTTCTGGATCAGCGTCTGGGTGTACTCCATCAACTGACTCACCAGCCAGGGACCGGCCCAGATCAGCGTGATCAGCATCACCATTAGGCGCGGCAAAAAGCTCAGCGTCTGTTCGTTGATCTGCGTGGCAGCCTGGAACATCGCCACGACCAAACCCACCAGCAGGCTAGGCACCACCGCCAGACCGACGATCAGCACGATCAGCCACAGCGCTTCGCGAAACAGGTCAACCGCAACTTCGGGAGTCATCAGAGGCCTCGCTATATCGTGCCGAAACTGGCGGCCAGGGTGCCCATGATCAACGCCCAGCCGTCGACCAGGACGAACAGCATGATCTTGAACGGCAATGAGATGATCAGCGGTGACAGCATCATCATACCCATCGCCATGAGGATACTGGCGACCACCATGTCGATGATCAAAAACGGAATGAAGATCATGAAACCGATCTGGAACGCGGTCTTCAACTCGGAGGTGACGAACGCCGGCACCAGAATGGTCAGCGGCACGTCTTCGACACCATTGAGGTCGGTGCGCTTGGACAGGCGCACGAACAGGGCCAGATCACTCTCACGAGTCTGCGCCAGCATGAAGTCACGGATCGGCCCTTCTGCCCGCGTCAACGCCTCCTGAGCGACGATCTCCTCGTTCAGATAAGGCTGCAACGCATCGGTGTTAATCCGGTCGAAAATCGGCGCCATGATGAACATCGTCAGAAACAGCGCCAGGCCGACCAGAATCTGGTTCGACGGCGTTTGTTGCAGACCCAGCGCCTGACGCAGGATGGAGAAGACGATGATGATCCGGGTAAAACTGGTCATCAGCATGACGAACGCCGGGATGAAGCTCAGCGCCGTCATGATCAGCAGAATCTGCAGGCTGACCGAATACTCCTGTTGCCCCTCTGCGTCCGTCGACAGGGTAATGGCCGGGATCGACAGTGGGCTGTTGCCCTGCTGAATCAGCGAGCTGGCGCCAGGCGGGTCTTCGGCGAACGCCAGCGATGCGGCGAGACTCAGCACCAGCACCAGCAACAAACGCAGCATCAGGATTTGTCCTTCTGATCCTTGCCCAGCAGCTCCATCAGGCGCTGAGCGAATTCTGGTGTGGCCAGCTCGGCGTCAGGCAGGTGCACGGGCTCCTTGAGCACGTGCAGCGGGGTGATCCGCCCGGCGGACAGGCCCAACAGAATCTGCTCACTGCCCACTTGTACCAGTACCAGGCGATCACGCGGGCCCAGCGCCTGAGTGGCCAGCAGCTTGATCACCTGATTACCGCGCGGAGCCAGTTGCTGCATGCGGCGTAGCAGCCAGGCGAGCAGGAAGATCAAACCGATCACCAGCAGCAGGCCGAGCAACAACTGACCGAGCTGGCCGGCTATGTCGCTGCCAGCCATGGGCGTCGCCGCCTTGCCGGCAGGTTCGGCAGCCATGGCCATCAGGGGCATGCTCAGAAGCAGAGCGAGAAGACGAGCCATGGTCAGCGCAGCTTCTTGATACGTTCGCTGGGACTGATCACGTCAGTCAGGCGAATGCCAAACTTCTCGTTGACCACCACCACTTCGCCATGGGCGATCAACGTGCCGTTGACCAGCACGTCGAGCGGCTCACCGGCCAGACGATCCAGTTCGATCACCGAGCCCTGATTGAGCTGCAGCAGGTTGCGGATAGTGATATCGGTGTTGCCCACTTCCATGGAGATGGACACTGGAATATCCAGGATCACGTCCAGATTGGGCCCATCCAGATTGACCGGCAGATTGCTGGGAGACGGCGCGCTGCCGAACTCTTCCATCGGTGCACGCGGCGCTGCAGGTTGTGCCGCCTGAGCGGAACCGGCCAGCATGGCATCGATGTCGTCCTGATCCGCATCACCTGCCTCGGCCAGCGCCGCGGCCCATTCATCGGCCAGTGCCTGCTCCTCGGGGGAGGTGTTCTCTTCGTCTGCCATCGTCATTCCTCGCCTGGCTTCTGCTATTCGTTCGCTTCGGGCCTAGCGGCCCTATGGAGTTGCCAGCGCCTCAGCGTTGGCGTTCGATTGGTTCCAGTACCTGCAGGGCCAGATTGCCCTTGTGCGCACCGAGTTTGACCTTGAAGGTCGGCACGCCGTTGGCGCGCATGACCACGTTGCCCGGCAATTCCACGGGAATCACATCACCCGGCTGCATATGCAGAATGTCGCGCAGCTTCAGTTGGCGACGGGCCACGGTGGCGGCCAGCGGCACGCTGACGTCGAGGATGTCCTCGCGCAGGGCCTTGATCCAGCGTTCGTCCTGGTCGTCGACATCGGACTGAAAGCCAGCATCGAGCATCTCGCGGATCGGCTCGATCATCGAATACGGCATGGTGATGTGCAGGTCGCCGCCGCCGCCGTCCAGTTCGATATGGAAGGTGGACACGACCACCACCTCGCTGGGGCTGACGATATTGGCCAGCGCCGGGTTGACCTCGGAGTTGACGTACTCGAAGTTGATGTCCATCACCGCGTGCCAGGCTTCGCGCAGGTCGACGAAGGCCTGGTCGAGCACCATGCGCACCACGCGCAGCTCGGTGGGGGTGAATTCACGGCCTTCGATCTTGGCATGGCGCCCATCGCCACCGAAGAAGTTGTCCACCAGCTTGAACACCAGCTTGGCGTCGAGGATGAACAGACCGGTGCCGCGCAACGGCTTCATCTTCACCAGGTTGAGACTGGTCGGCACGTACAGCGAATGCACGTATTCGCCGAATTTCATCACCTGCACGCCACCGACGGCAACGTCAGCCGAGCGGCGCAACAGGTTGAACATGCTGATGCGGGTGTAGCGGGCGAAGCGCTCGTTGATCATCTCCAGCGTCGGCATGCGCCCACGGACAATACGATCCTGACTAGTCAGGTCATATTGCTTGACGCTCCCGGGCTCCGCAGCGTCCTCGGTCTCGACCAGACCGTCATCGACACCATGCAACAGCGCATCGATCTCGTCCTGGGAAAGCAGGTCTTGCACGGCCATCTTCGGCTCCCGCTACTGCAACACGAAATTGGTGAACAGCACCTGCTCGACCACAGTGCTGCCGGTTTCTTTCTGCGCCAGCTCCTGCACGCTGGCCAGCGCCTGCTGCAGAAGCATCTCCTTGCCCAGCGGCGTTTGCAGCGCGGCAAAATCCTGACCGGACAGCAGCATCACCAGACGGTTGCGCAATACCGGCATATGCACCTTGAGCTTTTCCATACCGGCGGTATCGCGGCTCATCAAGGCCATGCTGACCTGCAGGTAGCGGGTACGATTCTGGTGATTGAAATTGACCACGAAGGCCGGCATCAGATCCTGGTAGATGGCCGGCTGGCGCACTGGCGCCGCTGGTGCCGCGGCCTCTGCCGGCTTGGCCTCCTCGCCCTTGTCGCCCTTGCTGAGAATGAACCAGGTACCGCCCACGGAAAGGCCAACGGCCAGCAGCAGGCCCACCACGATCAGAATGATGAGTTTGAGCTTGCTCTTGCCGGCGGGTTGTCCGTCGGCAGTCGGTGCCGCTTCTTTCTTAGCCATGCCAATAATCCGTCAGTACCTACGTTCTTTCCGCATTCAAAGGGTTAAGAGCAAGTGTTATGCCAGCATATGAGCAGGCTTGTCTAACTCTGGGCTGCGGATTTAACAGCTCCAGCTGCCTGCTGTCACCCAAAATGCATTCGCCCGAGCACCTTTCGGCAACCCGGGCGAATGCAATTCTAGCGGAGGAACACCAATCGTCGGGCATTGCCCAGTGTCGATACAGGCTTAACCGCCACTCACGCGTAGTAGTCGACCAGCCCACGGCCAGCAGTCAAGCGCTCGCTGCGCACTTCCTGATGGACACCAGGCTGCAACTCGTCACTGGCCAGCAGATCATCCCGCGAGCCGGACCCACCGCGCCCGCCCTCGCCCTGCCCCTGCCAGCCACGGTTAAGCGACTGATCGGAGACGTTGGCATCAGCCAGGTTCATGCCTTGCTGCGCGAACAGCTCACGCAGACGATGCATCTGCCCTTCCAGCGCTTCACGCACCCCGGCATTGGGGCTGGCGAAGGTCACTTGGGCCTGGTCCTGGGACAGGTTCACGCGCACTTCGAGACGCCCAAGATCTGCAGGGTCCAGCTGAATTTCGGCCGACTTGAGGTTCTGGCTGGAAAGCCACATGACACGGTCCACCACCGCCTCACTCCAGCCGCCCTGTTGCATGGCGACCGGCTGACCGGGTACCAATGGCAGGCGTTGCGCGGCGCCAGCCTGATGATTGAGCGCCTGCGTCAGCGCATTGAGCTTGCTGACGAACTGATCGGGGCGAGTGGGCTGAGCGCTGTCCTTGAGACTCTCCAGCGCGTCCTTGGGCAGACTTTCAAGCGGCAGGTCCAGGGTCGGTTCTTCAGTGCTCTCGCCTGACTCCTCGCCTTTGCCCATGGCTGCCATGGCTGCGGCGAAGTCCGTGCTGGTCGCCACGCGCGCGCTCTTGATCGCGGCATCCTGTGGGGCCTGGGCCTTGATTGCCTCTTCCGCCGGCTGTTTGAGCAGCGCCAACGGGTCGAGCGCCTCCTCTTCCAGTACCGGCTCGGCAATCTCAGCAGCATCGCTGCTGGCACCGGTAATCACCAGCGCCGGTAGCGCCGACGACTCCTCGGTTAGCGGAGCGTCGTCCACCTGAGCCTGGATACCGCCCAGCGCCATTGCCAGCAACGGATCGAGCTCTTCTGCAGCGCCCTCCTGCGTCGGCAAGGAATTGCCGGGGGCGGCAACCGCGGGCTGCTCGGCGGCAGTTGAAGCGGCATCGGGTTCCCCCGCTGATGGCGCAGATTTCTGTTCCTGGCTGGTTTTGTCGGTACTGCCAGCGCGCTCGCCAGGCTTGGCCTGACGCTCCTTGGCATATACCTCGGCAAAGCTGGAAGCACCGTTCTTGCTGGGTTCCGGCGCTTTGGCCGGCTGCTTCGCTTTGCTCTTCACCTCAGGCGTAGCCTGCAGGCGTAGGTCGGGCAACGCGGACATGGACGCTCTCCGTCTGATGGGTCGTGACAGGATCAGAGCAAAGGGCGGGCCAACTCGTGAAACGGCGTCAGACGCGATAGCGCTGGCGCTCGGATTTGAACAGGATGCGGACGATGGCGAACTCGCGCTCGATCTGCTCGATCAGGGCTGGAGCCGGCTCCAGGGCCTCGCGCCGCCCCGCGTCCTCGAGCTCCTTGCACAAGCTGGCCAGAAGCACCGCTCCCATGTTGCTGCAACTGCCCTTGAAGCTATGCGCAGCCAGGCGCAGGCCCTGCGCATCACCCTCGGTCGCAGCCACATGCAGCAGACGCAGACGCTCCTCGGAATCGGCCACGAAGGTATCGAGCAGAATCGGGTATTCGTCCTCCATGACGTCCTGCAGGGCCGCCAGGACGGCTTCGTCGAGATGGATATCGGACACCGGGTCACTCCCTGAACAACAGCGTCGCATTATGCCTCAGAGGACCAGCAAAACTCCACGCTGACTCCCTGGCCAACCGGGGCAATCTGGAAACCATCGCTGAGCTGGCGAACCAGGGCAAGACCGCGACCGCACAGGGCTTCGTCACCAAGTGCCATGACGGTGACCGGATCGAATCCAGGACCACTGTCCTCGACCCGGACGATCAGTCGCCCTCCCCCTTCTTCCGGCAGCATCTGCAAATGAAATCGTACATAGCCATCCTGCAAGGAGGCCAGACGCAGACGTCGCTCCCGATAATACTCGGCAAAGCCGCTGGCATCCTGCTTGAGCGAGGAGTCCAGCCCCATTACCCCATGCTCCAGAGCATTGGAATAGAGCTCGGCGAGCACGGTATACAGCTCGCCACCACGCGGCCGCAATGCCCGCACATCCAGGAGCAGCTGCAGCAAGAATGGAAGAGGGTTGAAGTGACGCAGGCTCAGCGCTCGAAACTCGAAACTGGCCGACCAGTCCATCACGCTGCTCTGACCGCTGTCGGCAAAGGCCAGTGGGCGAGGATGCTCGTCGTCTTCGGCCAAGCCGACCTGAACCATGCTGACGTCATCCTGTTGCTCGCCACGGAACGCCGCCAGCGCCAGCTGAATTTCCTCGAACAATGCCTGCGGTTGACGATTGGCGTCCAGAAGCTCGAGCAGGCGCGCCTCGCCGAATAGCTGCCCTTGCTGGTCACTGGCCTCGAGCACGCCATCACTGAGCAGAAAAATACGATCTCCCGGCGCCAGCGGATAGACCTCACAGCGATCACTGAACGCCGCTGGTTCGAGGATTCCCAGGGGCAGATGGCGTGACACCAATGACTGACGCGGGCGACCATCGCCATGTAGCAGGTAGCCATCTGGCAACCCACCACTCCACACCTCGAGCAAGCCTCGCTTGCTGCTGATATTGAGCACGGTGGCGCAGCAGAAAACGCCCACCGGAAGGATGCGCTTGAGCTTGGCGTTGATCTCGCGAAGGATCTCGGCAAGGGCATGACCTTTGGCCGTCATGCCGTAGAACACCTCGGCCAGCGGCATCGCGCCAATAGCCGCTGGCAAACCATGACCGGTGAAATCACCCAGCATCACGTGCATGCCGCCAGACGGTTTGTACGCCGCCAGCAGCAAATCACCATTGAACAGCGCGTAGGGCGACTGCATGTAACGGATGTTCGGCGCATCCAGGCAGCCGGAATGCGCCACCTTGTCGAATACCGCCTTGGCCACACGTTGCTCGTGCAGCAGATGCTCGTTGTGCTGGGCGATCAGGTCGCGCTGTTGCAATACCGTGTCGTGCAGACGGCGCAGACGATCCATCGCCCCGATCTTGGCCTCGAGTATCACTCGGTTATAGGGCTTGGCGAGAAAGTCGTCGCCACCGGCCTCAAGACAACGCACCAGCGCCTCGCCCTCGGTCAACGACGTGAGGAAGATGATCGGCACCAGCGCCTCGCCGGCCTGATCCTTGATCCGCCGCGCCGCCTCGAAGCCATCCATCACCGGCATCAGCGCATCCATCAGCACCAGGTGCGGACGCTCCTGCTCGAACAGGGCGACCGCCTCCAGGCCATTGCTGGCGGTCAATACGCGGTGGCCCTGACGACTGACGATGGTGGACAACAGCATGCGGTCGGCCGCGTTGTCCTCGGCGATCAGAATGGCAAGTCGCTCAGGCATGCTCAGCTGATCTTGAACAACTGCTCGAAGTTGGAGATGGCGAGGATCTTGCGCACGTCACTGCTGCAGTTGAGCAGGCTGATCTGCGCCGAATCGCCGCCAGCATGGTCACGCAACAACAGCAGCATGCCCAGTGCCGAACTATCCAGATAGCTGGTATCGCGCAGGTCGACCTGATAACGCTTGGGCGTCAGGTTGAGGCGCTCGTAGGCGTCACGAAATTCCTGGTGGGAGGCGAAGTCGAAGCGTCCTCGAATCACAATGGTCAGCTCTTGCCCGTCGGCCGAGGGCTGCGAGGTAATGGCCATGTCTACTCCTTTGTCGAGACTTTGCCAGATAGGGCAATTCACGTTTGAAGGTGTAGCATCTGGTCGGCGACGAAACAACCTCTATTCAGGGTTCACCACGGTCGATCAGGCGTTGCGCCAGCTCGTCGAGCAGTTTCTGTTCGCGCTTGTCCTCGGCCAATCGGGCTTCGTCAATGTAGCGCTGGACCAGTTTGCGCAGCCCCTCGAGACGCGCATAGCGTTGCTGCCAAACGGCCCGTACTTTTTCAAGATTGGCGCGATGCCACTCCAGACTTTGCTGCTGTTGGCCGACCGCCGTCTCCAGCTGCGACAGAAAGCGCTGATAGTTCATCAGCCACTGGCCGGAAACACCCTTGCTGCCCTCGCTGATCCACTGCTGCTGGTAATCGCCACGGAAACGCTCCAGCTCACCCAGCTTGGCTTCGGCCTGGCCGACCAGTCCCTGGCAATGCCCGAGCTGGCGCGCGGCCTCACGCTCGGCCTTTTCTGCCATCTCGACGACCGGCTGCAGACGCTTTGCGCGACTGAGACTCATCGATGTCCGACCTCAGCGATGACGAAAAATACCCTGAGCAACGCCATCATTGCCCCAGCACGGCAGCCAACTGCTCACGGCTCTGCGGCATGCCCACACTTTCATCCAACTCCTGACGCAAGTACTGAGCCATGACCGGCTGACGGGCGATGGCCTGATCGGTATCCGCGTCGCCGCCCGGAACATAGGCACCGACACTGATCAGATCGCGGCTCTGTTGATAGCGCGACCACAGCTGCTTGAATCGCTGCGCCTGCTTGAGCTGCTCCGGCGGCACCACTTGCGGCATGACCCGACTGATCGAGGATTCGATATCGATCGCGGGATAGTGCCCCTCCTCGGCCAGACGACGTGACAAAACAAAGTGCCCGTCAAGCACACCACGCGCGGCATCGGCGATGGGGTCCTGCTGGTCATCGCCCTCACTCAGTACGGTGTAGAACGCGGTGATCGAACCGCCGCCGGCCTCGGCATTACCGGCACGCTCGACCAGCTTGGGCAACTTGGCGAACACCGATGGCGGATAACCCTTGGTCGCTGGCGGCTCACCGATAGCCAAAGCGATTTCACGCTGGGCCTGGGCATAGCGCGTCAGCGAATCCATCAGCAGCAGAACGTTCTTGCCCTTGTCACGGAAGTACTCGGCGATGCGCGTGCAGTACTGCGCCGCACGTAAACGCATCAGCGGCGCTTCATCGGCCGGCGAAGCCACGACCACGGAACGCTTGAGACCTTCTTCGCCGAGAATCTCGTCGATGAACTCCTTGACCTCACGCCCACGCTCACCGATCAACCCGACCACGATGATCTCGGCCTCGGTAAAACGCGTCATCATGCCCAGCAGCACCGACTTGCCCACGCCGGTACCGGCGAACAAGCCCAGACGCTGACCGCGTCCGACGGTGAGCAAACCATTGATCGAGCGAATGCCGACGTCCAATGGTTGGCTGATGGGGTCGCGGTTGAGCGGGTTGATGGTCGGGCCATCCACCGGCACCCAGTCCTCGGCCTTCATCCCGCCCTTGCCATCCAGGGCGCGACCGGTGCCGTCGAGCACTCGCCCAAGCATGGACATGCCCATGGGCAAGCGCCCGGCATCGGGCAACGGCACCACGCGCGCGCCAGGCGCAATACCCGCCAGACTGCCCGCCGGCATCAGATAGATCTTGCCCCCGGAGAAGCCCATCACCTCGGCCTCGACCTGAACCGGATGGTAGCTGTCTTCGTTGATGACCAGGCAGCGGCTGCCTATGGCCGCGCGCAGCCCTTCGGCCTCCAGGGTGAGGCCGACCATACGCAGCAGGCGGCCTTCGAGTATGGGCTGGCTGGGCAGGCTGATCGCATCGCTGTAGCCCTCCAGGCGCCGGGCGAAGCTCACGCGATCAATGCGCATCGTCGCGGTCCAGATCCAGATTGATGTCCGCTTCCGGCGGCTGAGTGCTCTGCGCGCGCTGCTGCTCGAACAATTGCTTGAGTGCCTGCGCCATGCGCGTCTCGACGCTGGCGTCGATCTGGCTATGCTCCGACTCGATGCGACACCCACCTGGCAGCAGGCTGTCGTCCTCGAGGATGCGCCAGTTTTCCTCATGACGCTCGCGCAATGCCTTGATCGCCTCGAAGTCCTGGGGGTTGACCTGAATGCGCACGTTGCCCGCCCCCATCGGCAGCAGCTTGAGCGCTTCGCGCAACACCTGGCGAATCTGACTGGAGTCGGTGCTCAGTTCGCGCTGAATCACCTCGCGCACCATATGACTGACCAGACGCACCATGGCCACTTCCATCTGCTGGTCCTGCTCAGCAATCGGATCGAGCAACTGCGTCATGAGCTTTTCCAGGCTGCCGACCTTCAGCGCCAAGGCCGCGTCGGCCTCCTGCTTGGCCTTGATCTGGCCGGCATGAAAGCCGTCCTTCTCGCCCGTGGCGAAGCCTTCGTTGTAGGCATCCTGGCGGATGGCTTCGAGTTCATCGAGCGTCAGCGGTTTGACATCTTCGAGTGCGACCTCTTCGACCTGCGCTGTTTCCTGCGCCTCGATCTCAGCGGAAGGCTGCACCTGTTGATCAACTGCAGCTTCGGCTTCTTCCGGTTCTTCACCCGGCGCATCGAAGCTGGGCAACGCCCAGCGGTCGAACGTGCCGAGATCCTTGGCGCGAATCAGCTCGCTCTCAGGCTCCTTGGCAGCCATGGCTTAAACCATCTCCTCGCCACCCTTGCCGCCAAGCACGATCTCTCCGGCTTCGGCCATGCGCCGAGCGATGGTGAGAATTTCCTTCTGCGCCCCTTCGACGTCGCTGACGCGCACCGGCCCCTTGGCCTCCAGGTCGTCGCGTAGCAGCTCGGCCGCACGTTTGGACATGTTCTTGAAGACCTTGTCCTTGATCGCCTCGTCGGCCCCCTTGAGCGCCAGTACCAGCACCTCGGACGAGACTTCGCGCATCAGCGCCTGGATGCCACGGTCGTCGACATCGGCCAGGTTGTCGAAGACGAACATGAGGTCTTCGATCTGTGTCGACAGGTCTTCGTCCACTTCGCGGATGGAGTCCATCAGCTGACCTTCCACCGAGCTGTCGAGGAAGTTCATGATGTCCGCCGCACGCTTGACGCCGCCCATGGTGGCGCGCGTGGTGTTGGCGCTGCCGGAGAACTGCTTCTCCAGGATCTGGTTGAGTTCCTTGAGCGCGGACGGTTGCACGGTATTGAGCGAGGACACACGCAGGATGATGTCCAGGCGCACCTTGTGGTCGAAATGGCTGAGGACTTCGCCGGCCTGGTCCGGGTCGAGGTAAGCAACGACGATGGCCTGGATTTGCGGATGCTCGTAGCGGATCACATCGGCAACGGCACGCGGCTCCATCCATTTCAGGCTGTCCAGGCCACTGGTGCTGCCGCCAAGCAGAATGCGGTCGATCAGATTACCGGCCTTGTCCTCACCCAACGCAGAGGTGAGCATCTTGCGGATGTAGGCATCGGAACCCACACCGAGGCTGGTCTGGTCGCCGACGATGTCGACGAACTCGGCCATCACCTGCTCGACCTGCTCGCGGTGGATATTGCGCATGCCAGCCATGGCCACACCGACGCGCTGCACTTCCTTCGGCCCGAGGTGACGCAACACCTGTGCGGCATCGGTTTCACCCAGCGAAAGCAGCAGAATCGCAGCCTTGTCGACCTTGTTCAGCTTGGTAGCGGTACGATTGTCACTCATCGGCGTTGATCCACTCTTTGACGACCTGGGCGACGCGGCCAGGATCTTCCGCTACCAGACTCTTGATAGCGTTCAGCTGTGCATCATACCCCTCGCTGGGGCTCGGCAACATGATGCTCTGCGGCCCGCCGAGGCTGACGCGATCGTTGGACAGCTCGCCGTCCAGACCTCCCATTTCGCCAAGTTCCACATCGCCGGAACCTGCCAGCTCCTTGCCCCGGCCGCCGCCGGTGATGTTGTTGAGCACCGGGCGCAGCACACCGAACACCAGCACCAGGATGAACAGCACGCCGAGCACCTGCTTGACGATGTCCCAGAACCAGGGCTGGGTGTAGAACGGAATATCGGGGATCTCTTCACCCAGCGAAGCGGTAAAGGCCGTATTGATCACGCTGACGCTGTCGCCGCGGCTGGCATCGAAGCCCACCGAGTCCTGGACCAGGCGGGTAAAGCGCGCCAGGTCATCGGTCGTCCACGGCACTCGGCTGCTCTCGCCAGTGGCCGGATCGACACGTACCTGGTCATCCACCACCACCGCTACCGACAGGCGACGCAGGCGCCCCTGCTGCTGACGGGTGTAGCTGATGGAACGATCCAGCTCGAAGTTGCGGGTCGACTGCTCACGCTTGTCTGCCGGGTATGGCGCCAGCATCGGCTGGCCGGTTACCGGGTCCATGATCTGCTGGCCATTGGCATCGACCAGCGGCTGACCCGCGGCAACCGGGCCGGCCGGAGCGGCAGCGCCTGCTGCCTGCTCTGGCGCGGCAGCCGGACCAGGTGGCTGATTGGACAGCGCGCCCGGCACGCCCTGTGGCGGCAGGCTGCTCTGACGCTGTTCGTTGACCTGTTGCTCGCTGCGCAGCGCGGGCTGATCCGGATTGAACATTTCGGAAGTGGACTCAACCGAGCTGAAATCCACGTCAGCCGAGACTTCCGCCTTGTAGCGACCAGTGCCTAGCACCGGCTGCAGAATGTTGTGCACGCGCTGGGTGAACAGCGTTTCCATGCGACGGGTGTAGTCGAACTGCTTGCCAGCCATGGTCAGCTCGGACAGCTCCTGCTGGTCGGAGAGCAGATTGCCCTTCTGGTCGACCACCGTGACCTGGCCCTTGTCCAACTCAGGCACGCTGGTCGCCACTAGGTTGACGATCGCCATGACCTGGCTGGGCTCCAATGCGCGCCCCGGGTAGAGTTCGACCAGCACCGAGGCAGACGGCTTGCGTTCGTCACGCACGAACACCGACGCCTTGGGCATGGCCAGGTGTACACGCGCCGCCTTGACGTTATTGAGGCTGGCCACCGTACGTGCCAGCTCGCCCTCGAGACCACGGCGATACCGGGTCGCCTCCATGAACTGGCTGGTGCCCAGGCCCTGCTCACGGTCGAGAATTTCGAAGCCGACGCTGTTGTCGGTGGGCGCCACGCCAGCAGCAGCGAGGCGCATGCGCGCACGCGCCAGATCGTCAGCCTTGACCAGTAGCGCGCCGGAGTTGGGTTCGATGGTGTAATCGATGCCGGAAGTGGTCAGGGTATCGACCACCTGAGAAGCATCCATACCGTTGAGGCTACCGTACAGCGGACGATAGTCCGGTTGCTGCGACCAGAGCACCACGGCAAAACCGATCGCCACGCTGGCAGCCAGACCGACCAACAGGCCGAGCTGACGCAGCACCGACATCTCCGCGAGGTTTTCCAGGAAGCTAAGGCCCAGCAGGGGCTTCTTCGGCTCACCTGGCTCGGCCTTGGCCGGTACGTTTGCTACTGCTGCTTCAGCCATGAATCAACCCTCAGACCGGCATCTGCATGATGTCTTGATACGCCTGGACCAGCTTGTTACGCACCTGGGTCATGGCCTGGAAGGATACGCTGGCTTTCTGCGAGGCGATCATCACGTCGGTCAGGTCGACCCCGCTCTGCCCCATCTCGAAAGCGGTCGCCAGTTTATTGGAAGCCTGCTGGGTCTCGTTGACCTTGTTCACCGCCTGGCCGAGCATTTCCGAGAAACTCGGCGCCCCTTGCACTGGCTCGCTCACTGCAGGTTTCTGACGCGCCATGGCCTCAGCCTGCATGGAACGCATTTCCAGCATCAAGCGATTGAATTCGACACCTTGGCTCATGACTTCCTCCACTGCCCGCTTTTTGACACTAGCGGCGCTATGCAGGGGTATTTGCAACAAGGGTGCCAAAAGAGCAGCCACAGGCTACAAGCTTCAGGCGGCAAGCAGAAGCAGCCCGAAAACGGGCCTCTCGAAGGGTGAAACGGAGAAGCAAACCAGGCGCACAGAAGCGGCCCGGCTTACCCAAGAAGGTAGGACTCTGGCAGAGCCAGATCAGCTGGCGTATAGATAAGCCTCGACATCCATCCCGGCATCACGCATCTGCGCCAGCTTGTAGCGCAGGGTGCGCGGGCTGATGCCCAGGCGCTCGGCGGCTTCCTTACGACGACCGCGCTCGGCACGCAGGGTGTCGATGATGACCTGAAACTCGCGACGGCGAAGATCCTCGCCCAGCGCGCCGGCATCGACCGCACTCGGCGACTCGACCGGTTGCGCCATTGGCGGCGCAACACTCGGCACCACGGCCAGGCGCGGTGCTGTACCCTGCACCGATTGGCCGATGGGCGCATGCAGGCACAGATCCTGCGCCTGAATCACCCCCCCCTGCTGCAGGATCAATGCGCGTTGAATGGCGTTGTCCAGTTCGCGCACATTGCCCGGCCACTGATGCTGTACCAGGCTCTGCGCGGCCGACTCGGACAGGCGCACCGGCACCTGATTCATTTTTTTGACGTGCTTGGCCAGCAGTCGTTCGGCCAGCGGCAGAATGTCGGCAGGCCGCTCACGCAGCGGTCGCCAGGCCAGGGGAAATACCGACAGACGATAATAGAGGTCCTCACGGAAGCGCCCCGCCGCCACCTCACTGGCCAAATCACGGTTGCTGGTGGCCAGCACGCGAATATCCAGGTTGATCGGTTTGCGCGCCCCGACCCGCTCTACCTCACGCTCCTGCAACACACGCAACAACTTGGCCTGCAGCCCCAGCGGCATTTCGGAAATCTCGTCGAGCAGAATGGTGCCGCCGTCAGCCAGCTCGAACTTGCCTGGCTGCGCGTTGACCGCACCGGTGAATGCGCCCTTCTCATGCCCGAACAAGGTGGCCTCGAGCATGTTGTCGGGAATCGCCGCACAGTTGATGGCGATGAAAGGCCCGGAGGCGCGCGGCGACTGCTGATGGATATAACGCGCCAGCACTTCCTTACCAGTGCCGGACTCGCCGGTGATCATCACTGTCGAATCACTCTGCGCCACTCGGGACGCCAGCTCCAGCAGCTGCACGCTGGCCGGCTCGAGCGCCACCGGACCGTCACGATCTCCTGCCGTCAGTTTTCCGAGTGCATGTCTGGCCACCAACTCCAGCAGCGTGCGCGGCTCGAACGGTTTGACCAGGTAATCGGCCGCCCCCTGGCGAATCGCATCCACCGCCCGCTCCACCGCGCCGAAGGCCGTCATCAGCAATACCGGCAGTTGCGGATAACGACTACGAATCTGCGCCAGCAACTGATGACCATCCATGCCCGGCATGTTGACGTCACTGACCACCAGCCCGAACGGCTCTTCGGTCAACGCGACCAACGCCGCCTCGGCGCAATCGACGGCCCGATAATCATGCCCGCCCAGGCACAGGGTATCGGCCAGGGCTTCGCGCAGCGCGCGATCGTCTTCAACCAGCAGGACTTTGGCAGCCATGGGTTACTCCTGATTCGAGTGAGGCGCTGCACCTTGCAGCGGCAGAGAAACGATGGCGCAGGTACCACGACCCGCACGCGATTGCAGCAGCAGCTGGCCCTGATGAGCACGGGCCACTGCCTTGACCACCGCCAGGCCGAGGCCGGTACCGGTAGTCTTGGTGGTGAAGAAGGGCTCGCCCAGGCGCGCCAGGGTTTCCTGGCTCATGCCTGGCCCGTTATCGCTGACGCACAGGCGCAGCTGGCTGTCGCGGCGATATAGATGAACCTTCAGACGCGCATCACGCCCGGCAGCCTGAATGGCGTTGTCGATCAGATTGAGGACGGTGCCGACCAGCGTGTCGCGATTGCACAGCAACTCGCCGTCGCGCACATCGCACTGCCAGCGCACGGCCATATCGCCCACATGCGCATCGGCAGCCGCACGCAGCGCGTCGAACAGAACCGACGGCGACAGGCGATCCGGCAACGGCAGCTCGCCCCGGGCAAAGATCAGCATGTCACGCACCTGGTTTTCCAACTCGTGCAACCGCTCCTTCAAGCGCCCGGCGAAGCGCTGCTGCTGCTCGGCCGGCAGTACCTGCTCATTCAGGTGGCTTGCATAAAGCAACGCAGCGGAGAGTGGCGTACGGATCTGATGCGCAAGAGAGGCGACCATGCGCCCCAGCGCCGATAGACGCTCATGGCGAGAAAGCTGATCCTGCAGGCGACGGGTTTCTGTCAGGTCGGTCAGCAGCACAAGCTGCCCCGGCTCCCCGTGCAGAGAACGGGTGGCAATGGACAGACGGCGGCCGTCGCGCATGGAAATTTCGTGACCATCGTCTTCGCGCGGCGCGAAGTTGCGAGCGATCACCTGGCGCCAGAGCATACCCACCAGTGGCTGGCCGAGCAGCGCACGCGCGACTGGGTTGGCCTCCCGCACGACGCCCTGACCGTCGATGACGATCACACCACCAGGCAGCAGATCCAGCAGGCTTTGCAGGCGATGGGCCAGACGCTCCTTCTCCGCCAGTTCCTGCATACGCTGAGCACTGACCAGTGCCAGTTGCCCCTTCAGCTCATTGACCCGCGCTTCCAGCAGGCTGTAAGACTCGCTGAGCTGATTGGACATCTGATTGAACAGGGCAAAGGCCTGCTCCAGTCCTGCACGGCTGGCTTGCTCGAGCGGCGCCGGAACGCCTGGCTCGGCTGACTCGGTAGGACGACGGTTGGCTTCCATCTGCTTCTCTCATACGACGCACCGTCAGAAGACGGTCGGATACAAGAGCTTTAGCAATCCCCGTGCCTACTTTTTTCTACTTATTTATCAATCACTTGAAAAAACAAAGCCGGAGCTCGCGTCAAAGCTCCGGCTTTCGGGTCAGCAATTACTCGTAGGGTGCGCCATGCGCACCAGCTCTACAGGATCATGACTTGTAGAGCTGCGCGGCCGCCCCCAGACAAGTCAATCCTCGTCCTGACCATCCTCTTCACGGCGGCTCATGCCGTACTTGCGCATCTTCTCGACCAGCGTGGTACGGCGAATACGCAGGCGCTCAGCCGCACGCGCCACCACACCGCCCGCATCGTCCAGCGCCTGCTGGATAAGGCCCTGCTCCAGATTACCGAGGTAGTCTTTCAGATCCAGCCCCTCCGGCGGCAGCATGGCTGGCGTATCAAGGCCCGGTAAACCGGCCATGATCGCAGCGCGCTCTTCCATTTCATCACGCAGGCTGGCCGCGAGTTGCTCATCCTCATCATCGACATGACGGAACTTCTTCGGCAATTCGCCCACCCCGATCACCCCGTAGGGATGCATGATCGCCATGCGCTCTACCAGGTTGGCCAACTCACGTACGTTGCCCGCCCAGTCATGACGGCACAGCGACATGATGGCGGCCGAGTTGAAGCGAATGGAGCCACGCTTCTCGTGCTCCATGCGCGAAATCAGCTCGTTCATCAGCAGCGGGATATCTTCGATACGCTCGCGCAGCGGCGCCATCTCGATCGGGAAGACGTTGAGGCGGTAATACAGGTCCTCACGGAAACTGCCGTCCTCGATCATCTTCTCCAGGTTCTTGTGCGTGGCGGCGATGATGCGCACATCGGCGGTCTGCGTCTTGTTGCTGCCGACACGCTCGAAGGTTCGCTCCTGCAGCACGCGCAGCAACTTGACCTGCATCGGCAGCGGCATGTCGCCGATCTCATCGAGAAAGAGCGTACCGCCGTTGGCCAGCTCGAAGCGCCCTGCCCGACTAGTGATGGCTCCGGTGAAGGCGCCCTTCTCGTGACCGAACAACTCGCTTTCCAGCAACTCGGCCGGAATGGCGCCGCAGTTGACCGGCACGAACGGCGCCTCGCGGCGCTTGGAGTGGTAGTGCAGATTACGCGCCACCACTTCCTTGCCAGTTCCGGACTCACCAAGGATCAACACACTGGCCTCGGTATCGGCAACCTGCTGCATCATCTGCCGCACCTGTTGAATGGCGCGACTGGTGCCGACCAGACTGCGGAACAGGTTGGGCTCGCGCTGTCGCCCACGATCACGAGCCTGGTCGTACATCTCGCGATAGACCTGGGCACGATGCAGCGAATCGAGCAGCTTGTTGTAGCTGAGCGGAGTCTCCAGGCTGGCCAATACACGCCTGCGCAAATCCTCCGGCCACTCGACGATACTAGAGTCGCCGACCGTCAATAACGGCAGGAACTCATCCCAGCCAGCAATCTGCTTGGTCAACTCGAGCGCGCCGCCCTTGGCCTCGACATCGCCCAACAAGACGCTGAGCACCTCACGGCTGGAACCAAGCGCGGCCACCGCACTGCGCCAGTCCTGACTCGTACAGGCCAGATGCTCTTCCCCGAGAAAACTCAGAATGATCGCCAACTCGTGGCGACGCGCAGCATTGTCATCGATCAACAGGATTTTGGTTTCACGCCACATCTTGTGCTTGTCTGACCCGAGGAGTGAAGGGAACTGCGCGCCAGATCTTCGGCGCACACCGGCAATTAGCCATCAGTAAAGTCAAATAATTGAATAAAGTCAATTTCATGGCGTAACTTTTTTGCCCGCCAATGGAATTAGCTAAGCATCTGCTTGCAGAACCGGGTAGTGGCTACCGATAAAAAAGCGAAGAAAAGAGAAAGCAGAAGAAGGACAACCGAGTCGAACCTGCTGGTTAAACTCGGTAGATATCGCGTAATCAGCCGAAAAGCTGATAAACCTTGGCTCCCTGGCGGGATTGATTGAGCTGCACCAATTCGCCGGCCAGCCGCTGCTGTTCGGCCTGACAAACGGTCACCAGTTCACGATACAGCGACAACAGATTTTCCAGGCCACTGCGCAACTCTTCTTCGTCGCGACTGTCGACCATGGCCGCTTCGACGACCATACGGCACTGCAGATCGAGCTCGCCAATCGCGCCCCAATCCTGCTTGGCCAGGGCATCACGCAGGGCCGAACCGGTCGCTTGCAAACGCTGGACGGATGAACTCATTCGCTTCTCCTCCGATGCTCGCTCGTTACTGAGCGATGGCATCCCAACCCTGTTTGACGTTACGAAGCAGCACTGAAACCTCTTCGAGAAGCTCCGGCTCGTTGCTCACATTGGCTTCGGTCAAACGGGCGATCATGTATTCGTACAGGCTATCGAGGTTACCGGCCAGCTCGCCACCTTGCTGGTGGTCGAGACTCTCGCGCAGTCCCGCGACGATGGCAATACTCTTGCCGATCAACTCGCCTTTCAGTGCAGTCTGCCCACGCTCCATGGCACCACGTGCCTGAGCGATGCGAGACAGACCACCCTCCATCAACATCTGGATCAGTCGATGAGGGCTGGCCTCTGCGGCCTGCGCTTGGTTGTTGACGGTCTGATACTGCTTGAGGGCCGCCATTGCGTTCATAGTCGCTCTCGCTCTACCGATGGGCTGATACTTCAGGTATCGGCCCTGCGACTCAAAGCTTTAACGCTTTTGTCGCTGAAACGGCCCAGCCAAACCGAAAGAAACGATCGGTCAGCCAGCAATCGCCGGCTCGACCTCTGGCCCAATGGCATCCCAGGCACTTTTGATATCACCCAGCAGCGCCTGAACCTCTTCCAGGGTACGCGGCGTATCGTCCAGAGCGACCCCCGCCAAGCGGCGAGTCATATAGTCGTAGAGCGCATCCAGGTTCTCGGCGATTTCACCGCCCAGCTCCTTGTCCAGAGCCGCCTGCAGCACACCCAGAATGGTGATGGTGCTACCTACTGCCATGCCACGAATCTCGGTATCACCCTCGGACTGCGCCTGTTTGGCCAGCATCACGCGCTGCAATGCACCTTCGAGTAACAGCTGCACCGTGCGATAAGGCGATACCTCTTGGCTGGTCTTGACCTGCTTGTAGGCATCGATGGGGTTCTTGCTCATGAATTACTTATCCTTTCTGACGAAGCCAGGCAGATTGGCGAGCATGCCGCTCAAGCTTTCACTGGTGCGAGAAAGCTGTCCTACCAGAGAATCCATTGCGTTGTACTGGGCATAAAGTCGGGTTTGCAGGCTTTCGACGCGTTTGTTCAGGCTTTCGCGCTGAGCGTCAACGCTCTTCAAAGTATCGCGCAAGGCACTGTCACGCTGCTTCAATACACCATCGGTCGCCACATAGCTGGATACGAAGCCAGACAGACGCCCCATCAAACCGTCACTGCCCGTGAGATAAGCACCCACTTGATCGAAATTGGTGTCGAGCGCCTTGGTCAGCGTGGCATCGTCGAGAGACAACTTGCCATCCTTGCCCGTTGTAATGCCCAGATCTGCCAGCGCCCGAACGCCATTCTCTCCACCGCCAGTCATCTTGACGATTTCGTTACGCAAACCGGCGAGAACGTTGCGTACCGTCGAGTCGCCTACCAGAGGGCCCGCTACGGGCTTGGAGCCTTCCACTTCGACGACCGCAGTGAGCTGCGCCGAGGAAGTAATCAAGGCGTTGTAGGCATCGACGAACTTCTGCAGGTTGCTCTTGACGCTGGACTTGTCGACACCAACTGTGAGGCTGATGGTCTTGCCATCGGTCAGATCGGTAGCACTCTGCGCCGCAACCAGATCAAGCGTAACGCCTTCGAGCGCATCCTCGATCTTGTTGCTATCACGCACCAGTTGTAGTCCGTCGATGGTGAGCTTGGCCGACTTGGCCTGACTGATTACACCGCCCACCCCAGTGTCCGAGCTGGGCTTGAGGAAAGAGCCAGCATTGTCGGGGTCTGCGACAGGCGTGAACGCCTGAGTCGTCAAGGCATTGCCACCGGTCGTTTCACCATCTTCGGTAACCGCTACCTGAATGTCATTGCCTTCGCCAGTCTTGGTGGAGTTCAGCACCAAGCGGGAGCCGGAATCATCGGTAATGATGGTGGCGCTTATACCGCTGTCTTTTCCGGCTTCGTTTATCGCGTCACGCATGCCAGCAAGCGTGTTGTTAGCTGCGGTGACATCGACACTGATACTGGTACTGCCAGCGGAAATTTCCAGCGTACCGCTGTTGAAAGTAGCCGGGGCGTTACCCACACCCGAGACAGACTGCAGGGCAACCTTGCTGCTGGCAGCCAATTGCTGAACCTGAACGCTGTATGTGCCTGCAGGCGCAGTTGTGGCAGCAGTAGCCTTGAGCACGCTGCTATTGGAAGTGCTAGCAGTACGCGACTCGAACAGGGAAGGCTTGTTGAGCGCGTCGAGGGCCGTCTTGAAGGAGTTCATCGCCCCCGTGAGGGTGCCGATCGCGGAGATACGGGTAGTGGTCGTCTTCTCGAGATTATCGAGCTGGTTGGTTTTCGGCGCTTTCTCGGCATTAACCAACGCCGTGACAATCTCGTTGATGTTGAGACCCGAACCGATTCCCGTAATATCTGCCATGATCTTGCACCTCGTCAAAAATCCGACTGCACCCTGTCGATTGAAGGATATCAGTCAAAACTCATGCCAAGACGAGTCGTTATGCCTCGGCCTTGAACAAAAGGCTGCGCACTTCTGACAGATTCTCTGCCAACTTCAACGCTTCCTCCGACGGAATCTGGCGGATCACATCGCCGGACTCACCATCGGTGACCTTGACCACCACCCGCTCGCTGGCTTCGTCCAGAGAAAAGTTCACGTTACGGCGCACCGATTGCACGAACTCCTGGATCACTGCGACCGCATCCTCGACTTCTTCGCGGGAAATCTCGCGTGGCGCTTCACTACGCTCCACTCTCTGTGGCTCTTCCCGGGAAACTTTGCTGGGAGCGCTGGGATCAGCTGCCGACAAACGCACGTCCTTCTGCGCCTGCACGACGCTCAGCGCGCTACTTTTAATCGGGCCAATTTCCATACATTTCACCTCGCAATGAGGAAACGGGGAGAAGAGTCAGGCCCTTCCCCCCGTAGTCTAGCGCCTTTGACCTTAGCCCAGCAGGCTGAGTACGGCCTGCGGCAACTGGTTGGCCTGAGCCAGGATCGCGGTACCGGCTTGCTGCAGGATCTGATTCTTGGTCAGTTCCGAGGTTTCGGCAGCGAAGTCAGTGTCACGAATCCGGCTACGAGCAGCGGAAGAGTTCTCAGCGATGTTCTGCAGGTTCGAGATAGTGTTCTCGAAGCGGTTCTGCACGGCACCAAGCTGAGCACGCTGGCTGTCGATGTTGGAGATCGCACCGTTGATGATACCCAGTGCATCCTGAGCCCCCGTCGCTGTACTGATGTCGATGGTATTCACCGCATCCAGCTCACTGAAGCCGTCAGCACCCAGACCACCAGTCATGCCGGTAACCTGGAAGGCATCGGCTGCTTCGAGTTGTACCTGACCGTCGGCGCGAGCACCGCCACCAGTGGCGATGGTAGCCGCAGTGCCCACATCGTCTGCGCCATCGAAGCTCTTGGTCTGCAGAGTCGCACCACCGGAACCCGCGTAGTTGGAGATCTGGATCGCATCGCCGCGCGAGCTGACCAGTTCGATGGTGTCGCCTTTGGAAACAGCCGAGATACCAGTTTTGCCAGTTTCACGGTTGATGGCGTCAGCCAGCGAGGACAATTGGGTTACATCGGTTACTACGGCGGACACGGTGGCAGCGTCTGCTTCCAGCGACTTGCTGGTAAGACCAGACAGGTTGAAGGAAACGGTACCCGAGGCAGTGATGCCACCGAGCACGGCAACGGTACGAGCGTTGGCAGTTACGCCAGTCTCGTCGCTCTTGGCGTTGATGGCACGAGCCACTTCACTGGCCGAACCGCTGGCAGCGCCGGAGATAGCGACATCACCATCGGATAGCTTGGAGTTGATGTTGAACGAGGCGCTACCGTAGGCGCTGCCCGAGGTAGCGCTGAAAGCGGCACCGGAAGCGATAGCGGCAGCACCAGCACCATCGGTCGTGAAGCGGTTGATACCGATACGGTCGGTCGCGGCCGAGCCGATGGAAACGCTGATGGTTTCGTAAGCGTTGGCACCCACCTGGAAGCTCTGCGAGCCGAAGCTGCCGTCGAGGATCTTGCGACCGCCGAAGCTGGTGGTGTCAGAAATACGGTTCAGCTCTTGTTGCAACTGAGCGACTTCCCCCTGAAGGGCGGCACGCTCGACGGCGCCGTTGGAACCGTTAGCAGATTGCAGGGCCAGGTCACGCATACGCTGCAGGATGCCGGTGGACTGCTGCAGGGCACCTTCAGCGGTTTGCGCCAGGGAGATACCGTCGTTGGCGTTACGAGTTGCAACGCCCAGGCCGGTAATCTGACTGGTAAGGCGGTTGGCGATCTGCAGACCAGCAGCGTCGTCTTTGGCGCTATTGATACGGAAGCCGGTGGACAGGCGCTGGAGGGAAGTATCCAGGCCTTTGGACGAGCTGTTCAGGTTACGCTGAGTGTTGAGGGACGCAACGTTAGTGTTGACTGTAAGGGCCATGGTATTGCCTCCAGATGACCTTAGAACCGTTTGTCTGAGCTTGCGAGCTCGGGCCTGCATGCTCAGACGCCCAGAGAGTTCGCATTCGATCTCTTTATCGGCGCTTGCCTAAGGAGCTTTAGAGACAATTTTCAGCTTTTTTTTATTCTTTACAGTCAACCACTTAAGCAAACACACACGCCTTTCAGGCCTCTTTGACTGAAATCCGTCGAGCACTATTGCAGTGCCCGACGGGTTTCACGGCACATTCAGTCAGGCATCCATGCCTTGCGCCAAAGCTCAAGGCTCTCACCTTCGAGCATCCAGTCACGATAAACGGCCTCACGTAGGCGATCACCCGCCTGCGCAGCAGCATCCAGATCACTGATATGCATGCGTATGGCATCGACCCAGTCTCGGAAGCGGTTTTTCACTCGCGTCACAGGAAGGTCTCCGCGATAGCACACAAGATCACTACAGATCACCGGAAAGCCGCAGGCACCATACTCCAGCAGGCGCAAGTTGCTCTTGCACTCGTTGAAAAGATTGGCCTCCACCGGCGCCAGCGCCAGATCGAGATCCAGATTCGCGAGCGCAACCGGGTAAGACTCGATATCGACACCTGGGTGAAATTCATTAATGAAGGGCCGGATCGAATCCGGGCACATGCCCATGAACACCCACTCGACCTCCCCCGCCAATTCGCGAACGACATCGACGATCAAGTCCAGATCACCGGTATGGCTCACTCCGCCCGCCCAGCCGACCCGGGGCTTACGGCCACGACGTCGCTGGCTTTCCAACCCCTTCCACCACTTCGTCGGCAGGCGGTTCTCGATTACACGGATGTCACCATGCAAACCGGCGAACGCCTCCGCCAGCGGCTGGGTGGACACCACGAAGCGGTCGACGAACTCCAGGCCGCGACGCAGAGACTTGAGGATATCGCGGGGCATCTGATCCCGATGCACGCTTTTCAGTGGCAGGTTAGGTAGATAGTCGTCCAGCTCGTAGACCTTGAACGCTCGCGAGAAACGCTTGAGACGGCGCATGGCCTCCAGGCGATCATCGCCAATCTGGCGCTGCAACACGACCACATCCGGGTCGTAGCGCTCCAAGTCGGTTACCTGCAACAACCCCATGGATAGAGTGCCATCGACCAGCCCCTGAGACTTCAGCGCGGAGAGCGGCTGAATGACGCGGTAATGACCACAGCCCCAGGGATCGGCCGGGTGGGCCAATACCACTGGTAAAGGCCTCCAGCTCAGGGGACGCCAGGTCAGGGACACGTCGCTTTCCAGATCGAAGCCCCGCCCGTTCAATGCCAGATTGCGGTTGTAAGCACGGTCGTTTGCCAGTTGCGGCAGGTAACGCTCGTAAAGCTGGTCTTCTGCCGCGGTGCTGGCCCGTATCTGCTCCGCCTCATGCAGGATGATCGCGTTTGCCGCCCAGACCGTCAGATACCCGGCATCGCGCACGCGCAAGCAGAGATCCACATCGCGGAAGGCATTCAGCCTGGCATCCATTCCGCCAATCTGGCGAAATACTTCGGCACGCACCATCAGGCATTCCTCCCCGACGGCGCTGTAGTTCTGATCCACCTGCAGACGGTGCATATAGCCCGCCGCATCCATCGCCTCACCTGCGAAGGCGGCAGTCGCCGGGCCGTTGACACCCAACAGCAGTCCAGCCTGGGCGATACGCCCATTCGACGTCAGCAGCTTGCCGCCGACCACACCGACCTCCGGCCTTTGAGCGTGGTTGAGCAACTCACCCAGCCAGTCAGCATTGACGATGGCCGCTTCGCCGGAAAGCAGCAGCAGGTATTCGCCACGTGCCTGCTCCGCAGCGCGGTTATGCGCGAGCCCAGCTTCTGCGGGAAACACGCGAACCTTGTCGTCACCGAGTAACGCCACCTCGCGCAACCAAGCGCTGACGTCAGCCCGTGTGCCACTATCGGCCAGCAACAGCTCGTAATGACCGTAGGCAGTCTTTTCCAGCAAGCTGTCAGTACAGCGCTGCAAAGCGGCCAAAGGCACATCCGTGGCGAGAATGATCGACACCAAGGGAGCAGCGCCATGGCCGTAGTGCACCCGATAACGCCCCGGCAAGCCGGGCAGCACCTGAGCCTGATAGCCACGATTACCCAGGTGACGCTCGATCACCCGGCGCTCGTCAGGATTGTCACGCAGCGTAGGCGCTTCGGTGATCAACAGCGGTTCATCGATATGCCCCAGGCCAACCAGGCCTTCCTGTTCGATGAAGCGGGTCAGCAGTTCGAACTCAAAAGCCTCGGGGAACGCCGAGTCGAAGCCACCGACAGCGAGGAACAGATCGCGGCGATACAACCAATAACGCGCCATCACCATCGGGAAGCTGAGCAGCAGATCCAGGTTGAAGCCCGGCAGGAAGGCCCCGCCCAAGCTGCCGTCCGGGAGGCGTTGCAGTTGATCGCCATACACCGCGCGGCATTCGGGGTTACCAGCCAGTTCGAGCCCGGCGACCATCAGACCGCTCTGGGTGAACTCATCGCCGGCACGCGCCAGCATGAACCACTGGCAATTGCTCGCCTCAACCGCGCGGTTGATCTGCGCAACCAGGGGCTCGTCGGTCATTTGCAGGAAATGCAGCTTGTCCGTCGCCGAGGTGGCGGGCACGTCGGCCGGGGTGATCACCAGGATACGCAGCGTCGCATAGAGGCAGCGCTCGCCGAGCAGGCTCTTGAGCGTGACCATCAGCGCCTCGGACTGCCCCTCGGTATCGACTACCACCACGCCAATCAGCGGCCCACCCTGATGTTCCTGCAGGTAATCGGCGATCAGACGGTTTTCGGCAGCGGTGGGCAAGCGCTCGGCCAGCCAGTGAGCCAGACCACTCAGGGGACGTTCCCCCAGGCTTTCGAGCATCTGCTGACGACCACGCTGCAGCCCCTCGCTGGCGGAACCGCCGTAGCGCTCGTAGAGCTCGCGGTACAGAGCCGGGAAGTTCTTGCGCTCACGACCGAGCATGTGGTCGCCGCCGGCGCCCGGGGCACGGGTGTGGACTTCGCTGGTCACCGTCGGTACGTGCACAAACGGGTAGCGCGTGGCCATACGCAGGAGCATGTCCCAGTCTTCGAACGCCGCCAGCCCGGTGTCGAACTCACCGACCGTGGCAAGCATCTCGCGCGGGTGCGCCCAGGTATTGACCGGTATGTAGTTCTGCACGAACAGGCGGTCGCGGTCGAACACCTCGTGCTTGAACGGCTGGCCACGACCAAGCTCGATACGCTGGCCATCCTCCAGCTTTTCATTGACGTACTCGACGCCGGTATAAATGACGCTATCTGGATGCTGCTCGAAGGCCTCGGCCAGCACGGCCAGGTGGTTGGGCAGGTAGATGTCATCATCATCGAGATAGACGATGTAGCGCCCACGCGCCAGCTTTAGGCCGGCGTTACGCGCAGCTGACAAACCCTGGTTGCGGCCCTGGCGGATATAGGTGATGGGGAACGCGTAATCGGTCAGCAGGTGTTCAACCGGCTCGCCGTTGTCGTTGATCAGAATGACTTCGAAATCGCGCAGGGTCTGGTTGCCGACGCTGGCCAGAGCATCCCTGAGCAGATCTGGGCGGTTGTAGGTGGTGAGGATGATGGAGAACAGGCACGTAGCAACATCATCATGACTGTTCTGCTCCAGCAGCACACGGCGGACGGCATCGATGCGCACCTGCAGCGGCGCCCGAACCTCGGCCGGGTAGGCCTCGAAACGCTGACGGTAGAGCTGCCAGATCGGTTGCGCGGAGCTTCGCATGCGCGCGCGGGTCGGCGCGTCATCCAAGCACATCTCGAGAATCTCGGTGTGCTCGCGCAGCGGACGGTCACTGCCATAGAAGCTCTTGGATATCTGTCCGCCGTGCACCCGATAGCCGACGCTGGGTTGGCGCAGGAATACGAAATCGGGCGCCACACGGGCTAGGCGAATCCACAGTTCCCAATCGCCAGCGAGCATGTCGTGGCGATGGATACCGCCTTCCGGCAGTGCGACGAGATGCAGTGCACTACGGCGCAACATGGCGGCGGAAGGCGTGATGTAATTGTCGAAACACAGCAGGTCGATCACTTCGTCACGCCCACCGCAATACGATGCGCGCCGGTGCCCCGGATGATCCGCGTACTGCTGGCGCCCCCCCTGCTCGTCGATCCAGTAGCACTGGGTATAGCCCAGCGCAGCCTGTGGACTGGCATCCATAGCCTCGACCAGCGAGGCCAGGTGGCCCGGGTAGAGCACGTCATCAGAACCCAGTACCACCACGTAACGACCGCGCCCGGCCGCTACGCACTTATTGTAGTTGCCGGTCATGCCCAGGTTCTGGGCATTGACTTCGAAATGCAGGCGCGGCTCGCCGGCATAACGTTTCAGGACCTCCAGGCTGTGGTCTTTCGAGCAGTCGTCGTAAACCACCACTTCGAGCCGCACACCCTCCTGAGCCAGGATCGAATCGAGGGTCTGAGCCAGGAATGCGGCGTTGTTATAGGACATCACCGCAATGGTGACGTCTACGCCCTCTTCCTGTGGCTCGACAGAAAGCGGCTCGGGCAGTGTTCTGCGGCGGCGCCCGGCGAGCTCGCTCTGCAGAGTCGCGACGCCTAGTGGCTGCTCTGGCAGCGCCTGGCTGGCGCGCTGTGCATCCTGGGCCAGCCATTGGCGCAGGGCCTCGATAGGGATTTCCACGTTCCAGTGGTAAACGACGCTGTGGGTGCCAGGTAACCCCTTGACCGGGTGATAGACAAGGCGCACGCCCACCGCAGCCGCCAGGGCGTGGAAAAACCAGTACCACATCTGCGGATTGTCCTGGATCAGCATCACCAGGGTGCCGCCACGGGGCATCCACAGAAGGTTGGCGGCAGCCGCCCCGGAGCCGAGGATCGCCAGTTCGCAACCGGCTAACGCACGCACCTGCGAGGCAAAGTCGCGCACCTCAGGCTGAAAGGCCTGGAAGCCATCGCGACTGAGCTCACGGATCAGCTCCTGCTGGTTGACGATGGTGCGGCCGTTACCGCCTGGAGGCCGAATCAGATAGGCCTTGTCATGGCCCTCGACCGCAGCGCAGCGGGCCTTGACCTGGCTGGCCATCCAGACGATGGCCGGCGGGTAGAGATGGTATTCGTCACCACGATAGACGTAACCGGCACGCGGCTCCCAGATATCGGCGGTATCGGAGAAATGGTGCAGCACGGCCACCTGGCAGGCACTTCCCGGCGGCACACAAAGCGTACGCTCACGCGGCCAAAACAAAGCCAGAGCATCCATGATAGAAGCCGGCAAGCCGGCCTCGACCAGCACTACGGTATCGTCCGGCAGGTCGGCCTGCTCGATCCAGTAGAAGCGCCCGAGCTTCTCGCTCAACCAGTGCGCATAGTTGCCGTTTTCCCAACCGAAGAAGCTGATGGCATTGGCCACCTGCAACGACTCGCCCTTGCCAGCAAAAAACGCGCACGCGCCGCTGTCATCGACACGTAACCCATGCTTTTCATACCAGGCGTTATTCACTCGCCCAAGGTTGTCATACACGCCGTCGCAGACATACTCACCGTTGGCGATATCGCCAATGCCGGCCATGCCGGCGACCAGGCGCACATCGTGAAAGCGTCCGCGATACTGAGCCAGCATGCGCTGCCGGGCCTGCCGCACGCTTTCCGGCAGAGAGAACCCCACCATCTCCAGCGGTGCCGGCGACCAGCTTTCGGCAGCAGCCAGCTCGGTCAGATCGACACAGCCCTTGGCGCTTCGGGCGGAAACGACCCTGGCGCTGACCACTGCGTCTGGCAGATGACTTCCCTGGGGCATGCAGAAAACTCCGATTGAAAAAAGTGAAAACAGCCAGCCGGGTTATGGCGGCCACGGGCCACAACGGCGGCTTACTTGCCGTTGGCAGCCAGGGAGAACTGGTCGTAGTCGCGGTAATAATCGTCTTCGCTGTAGTGCTCGGACGCCAGCACCATGCACACCGAGCCGCTGGAGAAGTTGTCGATCTCGCGCCAGATCATCGGCGGAATATAAAGACCGTAATAGGAACGGTTGAGGTGGTACTTGAACTTGGTTCGCCCATCATCCAGCAGGATGTCGAAACTGCCTGACATGGCGATCAACAGCTGGTGCAGCCCCTTGTGAGCATGCCCGCCGCGGTGAGAGCCGCCGGGAACGTCATAGAGGTAGTAGACACGCTGGATATCGAAGGGAATATGTCGCCCGCCCTCGATGAAAGTGAGGTTGCCGCGCCGATCCTCGACGATTGGCAGATCGATGATCTTGCAGTGCTGAAGAGACATAGAACGCTCCAAATACGCTGGTATAACCCATTCCCGCCTGCCTCTCGATCACCTTCCAGGTGACCGAGCCCCATGCAGTTGCTGCGTCAAGAAAACATGATCAACAGGGTCGTTGTGGCTCCGAAGCAAAACTCGAACCACCTTCCCCTCAGACGCGGAAAGCGTTGCAAGCTTCAATGGTCTGCTCGACCCATTCATTTGCCATTCCCGGGTATAGCGGCAAGCTGAGCACCTCGCCAGCCAGGCGTTGCGAGAGCGGCAGGTGCCGATCGGCAAACTCGGCGTAGGCGGCCTGGCGATGGATGGGAATCGGGTAGTGGATGAGGCTCGGTACGCCGTAACGCTCGAGATGCGCCTGCAAGGCATCTCGTGCTTCGCAGCGCATGACGAACTGGTGCCAGACGTGACTCTCGGACACGTGCGGAACTTGGGGCAGTTGCAGATGCGGGTTGTCGATGCCGGCCAGATAACGCGCCGCTAGGTCTCGTCGGGCCTGGGCATCATCGGCCAGGCGCGCCAGCTTTACCCGCAACAACGCGGCCTGCAACTCGTCCAGGCGCGAATTGATGCCCTGCAACTCGTGCACGTACTTGCGGCTGGAGCCGTAGTTACGCAGCTTGCGCACCTGCTCGGCCAGGGCATAGTCGCTAGTGGTCAACGCACCGGCATCGCCGAGTGCGCCAAGGTTCTTAACCGGGAAAAAGCTGAAGCCTGCCGCATCGCCGAGAGCACCCGCAGCGCGCCCGCGGGCGTCCATTGCGCCATGCGCCTGAGCCGCATCCTCGATCAGCAACAGCCCGTGCTGATCGGCGAGTGCGCGCAGGCGCTGCATATCGGCCAGACGCCCGTACAGGTGCACGGCGATGATTGCCCGTGTGCGCGGCCCGATGGCGGCCTCGACGGTAGCCGGATCGATGTTGAACGTGTCCGCCTCGGGCTCGACCAAGACCGGCGTCAGCCCGGCCTCGCTGACGGCCAGCGCGGTGGCGACGAAGCTGTTGTCGGGCAGGATCACCTCGTCACCCTCGTCCAGGCGCCCCAACTGCCGATAACCACGTAAAATCAGGGTCAGTGCATCCAGGCCATTGCCCACGCCAATGGCATGCGCCACCCCACAGGCAGCCGCGTACTCGGCCTCGAACGCGGCGACTTCGGTACCCAGCACATACCAGCCGGAACGCAGCACCCGCTGAAACGCCTCGGTCAGTGCCGCTTCATCGCGCCGGTTGATCCCGGCCAGATCGAGAAAAGGAAACATGTCACTCATCCAGGTAACGCACGATACGTGCAGGGCTTCCAACTACCAGCGCGCGGGCAGGAACATCGCGGGTCACCACCGCGCCAGCGCCGACCATGGCACCGGCGCCGATGGTCAGGCCTGGCAGGATGACCGCCGCGGCACCAATGGAGGCGCCGCGTTCGATCACGGTCTGCGGGAAGCTGTCGGGATATTGCTTGGAGCGCGGCAGTCGGTCATTGGTGAAGGTGGCGTTGGGACCGATGAAAACATCGTCGGCGACACGCAGGCCGTCCCACAGGTACACGCCGCATTTCACCGTAACCCGATCACCGAGCACCACGTCGTTTTCGATGAAGCAGTGGGCGTTGATATTGCAGTTGCGGCCGATGCGCGCCTGCGCGAGGATAACCACGAACTGCCAGACCGAGGTGCCCTCACCAATCGACTGGCTTTTGACGTCCGCGGACGGATGGATCGATGCCATGTATGGACTGCCCTTGAGAGAAGTTTCGAGCGTAGCAAGCCTAGCCTGAAGCGTCACGGAAGAAGCGCCTCAACCGCCGGTTAATTTCCAGTAACATGGCGCATCGGTAATCGCCAGGACGGGACGGCATGGCTAGCGAACTCGAACGCTTCGGCTTTCTGATTCACAACCCTGAGATGTTCAATCACTACCACGCGGTCTGGCAGCATCTGCCGGCAGGCAGCGTGGAGATCGCCGTTACCGGCAAGACGCAGCAGGACATCGATGCCGTGGTCGCCGGCTGCCAGCGGCATCAGTTGCCGTGGCGTGACGCACGCGAAATGCTCGCCCGCAAGGAGCGCTACACCACCCTGGTGTCGAACTTCCCCCAGCATTACCTGCGTGGCGCAGACTCGCCCTACCTGCCCAAGTCCATCGGACGCTACAACCTGCGGTTCATGTATGCCAACGGCAAGGCCGGCTGGAACTTCCAGTCCTGGAACCAGGTGTACGACAGCATCCTCTGCTTCGGCCCTTATCAGGCTGAGCACCTGGAATTCTGCCAGGACACGCTGAAGATCCAGATGGGCTACCCCCGCTTCGACCGTTTCTTCAATCAGCCGCTGGATCGCACAGCGCGCCTGACCGAGCTGAAACTCGCCCCCAATCGGCAGACCGTGGTGTGGCTGCCGACCTGGAGCACGCTCAGCTCGATCGATCTGTTCGCTGCCGCCGTCGCACGCCTGCAGTCGCGTTACAATGTCATCGTCAAACCCCATCCGATCACCATTACCGACGAGCCGGCGCGTATGCGCGAGCTGGAACGCTTCGCCTGCGTGATCCGCGAACATATCGACAACGTCGAGCTGTTCCAGCTCGCCGACTTCCTGCTGTGCGACTACGGCGGCTCCGCCTTCGGCGGAATCTACACCGATCGCAACGTGCTGCTACTCGACCTGCCCAACGCCGAAGCCGACCCGCTGATGGGCGAGGACTCCTCGGACATCTGGCTGCGCAAATACCTGCCTCACCTTGGTAACCAGCACAGCGGTCGCCTCGAAGAGTTGTTGGAGGATGCCAGTCTGTGGGAGGCCCAGCGACCGATGCGCAAGACCCTCAGCCAATACTACTTCGCACCGTTCTACGGTTATGCCGGTCAGGTAGCCGCCGTGGCGATCGCCAACAGTGTCCGCTCCCTGGCAGGGAGAGGCTGATGGTCATCTGGTTGATCGGCCTGTCCGGCTCGGGCAAGACCACGCTCGGTCGCGAAATCACCCGCCAGTGGAAGCAGCAGGCAGCTAATACCCTGCTGGTGGACGGCGACGAGGTTCGGCGCATCTTCCGCCAGGACACCCAGGCCGCGGACTACAGCCTGGCGGGACGGCGCCTCAACGCCGAGCGCATCTTCGAGCTGTGCGCCTGGCTCGATGCGCAGGAGATCAACGTGGTGTGCAGCATCCTGTCGATCTTCCCCGATCTGCGCGCGCTCAACCGCACACGCTTTCGCCACTACTACGAGGTCTACCTCAACCCGCCGATGGAGACGCTGGTCGAACGCGACACCAAGGGGCTCTACCGCCAGGCGTTGGCAGGCGAGATGAGCGACATGGTGGGCGTGGATATTCCCTTCCCGCCACCCAGCGCAGCAGATCTGGAAATCGACACCAGCCAACCAGCCGACATCGCCGAACTGGCCCGTGACATCCTGCAACGAGCAAAGGGATCGATGGCATGAGCGATATCGACTACCCCTACAGCCAGGGTGATCGGCTCGAGGAGCGCAACACCTACTTCTACAGTCAGTACCACGGCGCAGCCTTTTTCCCGGCCTGGCGTGAAAGCCGTCAGACGGCGCTGGCGCAACTGCCTCCAGCGCAGGCCGTGCCTTTACCCGTGACCGCTGAACACGACGAACAACCTGCGAATACAGCGGCGCTGCTGGCCGACCTTCTGCACGCGGCCGCGGATGCACTGGGCAAGCGGCGCCTGGCCGAACGTCTGCTGCAACGCTTCGAGGTTAGCAAGCGCCTGCACCGCCGCTATGACGCAAATTTCAAGGCGGTCGCCGACAGCGGCTACGATGACCTGGATCTCTACCTGCAATTCGCCGCGCTGTGCCTGCACCTGTCCGAGCAGCCTAGCTCCCTGCCCTTTCTCAATGGTTTGCTCAAGGTCATCGACAGCCTGATCTCGATTCTCCCACGCCTGAGCCCGCCCCAGGGCGCTCAGCTCGCCTGGCTGATCGCGGCCGAACAGGATTGGGTCGCTCGCATTGCTGCTCAGGCCAACGTGGAGTTCGCCCCATGACCCACCTCGACGACGTTCTGCTGATCGCGGCGCACAGTGCACGCAGCCAGGCCTATGTGCAAACCCTGGCCGCACATGGCCTGATGCCCTCCCACGCCTTGCTGCTCGGCGAGGCGCCGCAAACCTCTGCAGTGCCGAGCGAGCCAGCCTGCGAGTTGATGGGGGTTCTGCTGCCGGATCTGGGTATCCCCCTCAGCTGCACCCTGGCCGACTACGATGTATCCGTCACCAGCCTGGCGACACGCGACATCAACGATCAACAGGTCATCGACGCCGTGCGTGAGCGGGCACCGCGTCTGGTGATCTTCTCCGGATATGGCGGGCAGATCGTCAAGCCGCCACTGATCGAGCTGGGCATCCCGCTGCTGCACGTACACAGCGGCTGGCTGCCCGACTACCGTGGCAGTACGACCGTGTACTACAGCCTGCTGGAAGAAGGCGTTTGCGCTGCCAGCGCCATTCTGCTCGACACTCAAATCGACACCGGCCCGGTACTGGCCCGCAAGCGCTATCCGGCACCGCCGATGGGCACCGACATCGACCGCCGCTACGACACGGCAATCCGCGCCGACCTGCTGCTCGAAGTGCTGCGCCGCTATCAGGCCAGCGGCGAACTGGACATGGTGTTGCAGCAGAACGCCGAACAGGGCAACACTTACTACGTCATTCATCCAGTGCTCAAGCACCTGGCGCTGCTCAGTCTGCCCGGCGCGGCAGACTGAACACACAGTCGTTCAGCCGCGTAGCGCCTCTGGGGTGAACAGTCGGTGATAGAGCGCCAGGTCATCGGCGGCGTCCACCTCCCCCCAGGGGCCTTGTACCGGCGAAACGGCGATCGGTAGGCCGGCCTGCAGTAGCAAACGCAGCAGGCTGGTCATGTCCAGGCGGTCTATCGCCTCGTCGCCACACTGCAGCAATAGCTCGCGCACCTGCGCCCAGCCGGCCGGGGTGAACTTGAGCAGCCCCATGTACTGCCCCTCGATCTCAGAGACGCTCTGACAACGCTCGCCTATGGTCGCCAGATTGCCGCTGGCATCCAGGCGGAAGCTCTCGGCATCGGCCAGTGGGTCGGCGAAACGTTGTGACCACAGCGCATGCCAGTGCGGGTCGTAGGCAATCGCCAGGTCGGCCTCGACCCGGCTCAGGGCCGCCACGGTGGCCGCACTGTAGAAGATGTCGCTGTAGCTGACGATGCAGGCCTCCGCCGCCAGCCAGGCATCTGCGGCCAGCAGGGTGCGCACCATGTTGCTCTGTTGCCAGCGGGGGTTTTCGAAGTAGATCAGCGGCTCGTCAAAGCATTCGCCGCGATACCCCCGCACCAGGGCCAGGCGCTCGATACCGGCGCCACGCAGCGCCTGCAGTTGCCAGTCCAGCAGGCGACGCCCGTGCAGGCGAGCGAAGCACTTGGGCTGCTCGGCGGTCAGCTCGCCCATGCGGCTGCCGCGCCCGGCGGCGAGGATGATGGCACGTGTCATAGAAAGCTCATTCCTTATTCAGACAGCGATTCAGGAGCAGGCCGTCCAGCTCGGCGAAGGGTGCTTCCCGCTCGGGGTGCCACATCACGCCAAGCAGCGGCAACTGCGGGTGAAAGAAAGCCTCGATCACGCCATCTTCACTGCGTGCCAGGACTTCCAGGGGCGCAGCCAGCGAACGGCAACCCCATTGGTGGTAGCTGTTGACCTCGGTCTCACGCCCATCGATCACCAGATGGTGACGTGTACCGACATGCCCAGTCACCCGCTCCAGGCGATTGCCGAAGGCATCGAGCAGCAGTTGCGCGCCACGGCACAGGGCAAACAGCGGCACCTGCTCGGCCATGGCCCGCGCCAGCAGCGCGCGTTCGACAGCGTCACGCTCCGGGGCATCGCCACCGTACTCGGCCAGGTCATTGCCGCCGCTGAGCACCACGGCGGCGGGCTTCAGTTGCGTCCACAGGGCATCCAGGCGCTCGGCCCGATTGGGCACCGGCACCGGCAACAGCCCGTGGCTCGCCAGCCAGTCCGCCAGACGCTGATCCAGTGCATCGCGGCGCTCGCCGCGGTCAGCCAGCACATCGACGCGCTGGCTGACCAGCACCACCTTCACCGCAACACCTCGACGCGTCGGTTGGCGCAGTCGATGTTGAGCATCTGCGCGGCAGCCCACTTGCGATAAAGCACCTCTCCTGCACCGATCACGGCAGGCAGGCCAAGTTCGTTGGCGCGGATGGCCATGTGCGAGTTGGTACCGCCATAGGCGGTGATGAAGCCAGCGATGCGGTGAGAGAAGATCCAGTCGAACCCGGGGTCGGCGCTGGGAATCATGACGATGGCCCCGTGCAACTGGTCGCGCTGGTGGTAGTCCATCACCGCGCCAGTCACCTGGCGCTGGGTGATGAAGTTCGGCTCGGCCTGCGGCAGATGAAAACAGAAGGCGTCTTCGGCACGAGTGATCAGCGGCGGCAAGACGATCTGGCAGGTTTCGCCGTAGCGCCGGCGCCCTTCCTCGATGCTGGCAGCGATCAGCTCCCTGGGATCGGCGCTGGCAGCATGCAGCTCCTTGATCACCTGGATGTTGGCGTAGGACATGTCCTCGGCGCTGAAGCCCAGGTCATGGCCCAATTCACGGAACAGCGACAGCGCATCGGACAGGTTGCGCGTGAACACGAACTTGGCGTACTCGCGCAATTCGATGCCGGCCTGGAGGAAATCGAACAATCCCACCACGTCATGGGACAACCCGTGCTCACCGAGCAGGCGGCTGATCTCGCGCATCTGCGCCAGCGACAGTGCGAAACGGACACTGTCGTGGCGCGCCTCGACCGCCAGGTTGTGCCAGTCGAAATACAGATCGGGCGCCTCGTCGTAGCGCGGCGAAAGGATGTCGTAAGTGCCCGGCCGCAGGTGGCCGTAGCGCGCCAGGAAGGTGGTGCGATCCAGTTGCGCCAAATCCTGGGTCATCTGCCCGCTGACCGTGGATAGACCGTTGAGAAACGCGTCGTACTCGCTCTGGTCGAGCACACCCACGGTGACCAGCGAACGCAGAAGTTGTACGGCGATGAAGCCGGCCCGCGCCAGCCCGGCGAATGGCAGTGTGCCGTAGCGCCGGCAGTCTTCCAGCAGCCAGTAGATGCGCGTGACCGGATCGGTATCGGCGCCGAGGATCTCGTCGCGCCTGGCCAGCAGCACGTCGAGCTTCTGTCGGTCGGTGCGCCACAGCCCGGTTTCGTTGTGGACGATACGGTTGGTCAGCTCGCGCAGGCTGTCGGCCAGGCGCCGGCACTCTGCCTCGGTGAACCCCACATCCTGTAGCGCCTGCAGGCGTTGCGGCAGATCCAGCGTGTAGCAGGAGAAAACGATCTCGAATTCGACCTTGTCATGCAGATTGGGCGCGGCCAACAGGCGCTCGATGTAATAATTGACCAGTTTGTCGGCCAGGGCGCCATCGATGTCGCGCGGAATGAAGGAGTTGAAGCTGACGCGCACGTCGATGTAGGGCAGCCCGTGAAAGTGCAGCATCAACGGGAAGCTGCGCAGGTTGCGGTAGCCGTAGTTGTTGCGCTGGTAGGCCCAGATCATGTCGGTCACCAGCTCACGGTACAGCGACAGCGCCAGTGGCCGTGGTCGTACACCGATGATCTCGGCCGGATTCCAGTCCGGCATCACCCCGAACACGGTACGCTCGCCATACAGGAACGGTTGCGGGCGAATGCCCTGGGCGATGCGGTCGTGGATCAGGCGAACCAGCTTGCCATGCGCCTGGACATCGGCCGGTTCGGCGCCGAGCACCAGCGGCCGCACCTGCAGCAGGTACAGTCGTGCCTGCGCGTCCACGGCAAATTCGATATCGATGGCCTGGCGCCCGAACAACGCCTGCAACTCACGCAACAGCGCAACCACGGGGGCCAGCGAAGGCGGCAATTCACCGGCCGCATGATGGGCGTAGAAAGTGCGCAGTTCGTTGGAGCGCCCGGAGGTCACGGCATCGGTGCGCCCACTGCTCTCGTCGTAGTTGATCACGAAGTACGGCGCCAGCGTGGCCGGGTCGACGCCAAACCCGACCCCGGCCATGCGCACGTCGCCGACCATGGGCTGGACGAAGACCTGATCGTGCACACTGGCGCCCTGCCCACCCATAGACTCGAGTACCTGCTCGATAGCGGCCAACAAGCCGTCTGCCTCGACGTTGAGGCAGGAGTCGAACGCCCCGGCGGCCGACGACTGTTCGCCATCCTCACGGCTACTGCTGCTGCGCACGGCCATGCTGGCCCAGCCCTTGACACGTACCTCGGTCAAACAGGTTTCAGCGCTTTCGCGCCACTGCGCGACGCTGAAGGTCACCTGCGGCAATACGCAGGCACTGTGCAGGTGACCGTCGAGCAGCGCGAGCGAACCCGCCTTGGTGGAAAAAACCAGAATCTGTTCGGTCATGCCGCTGCCATATCCCTGATGAGTAGAACGTGCCCTGCCGCCACTGCGAGCAGCCAGGCGACTGCGGCTCAACGCAACTGATTGAAAAGATTCAGCCCGGCGATCTTCACGTAGCTCTGCTGCGCCGCCTCAAGAATGATGGTCTGGAACGACAGCCGCGACAATGCCTCGGCATAGTCGAGTTCGCGCAGCTCGGCTTGCACGGACTTGTTCACCAGAGTCACGTCTTCATTGTCGACACTGGTGGTGTCGATCATGTTGAGGCGCGCGCCGATCTCAGTCTGCACTTCCAGCACGTTGCCCATGCCGTTGTCGAGGTTCTTCAGGGCGATGGCCACTTCGTCGCGCACGCCCAGGTTGCCCGCCGGCGAGGTCGGCGATGACTCCAGTGCCTGGCGCAAGCGCGAGATAGTGTTGAGGATGCTGCGTTGTTCCTGAAACTGCGGCTTCACGCCGAACTCGTCGCCGCCAGTGGCAGCAGCTGGGCCGGAAAGGGTGAACTCGGCGCCATAGACGGTGAAGCTGGCCGGATAAGGGCCGGTGACCGTTCCGGTCGTCAGCACAGGGCTGTTGGGGCCTACCGGCTGGGCGTACACCTCGTAGTTGCTGTCGTCGGTGAAACGCAGCACCACGCCCGAAGTCGGGAACTGGCTGTCGAAGACGGCCTGGTTAACGATGTTGCCCCCCGCCACCACGGCGGCCGAACCGTTGGTGGAGGCGCGGGTCACGGCGAACTCGGTGGATGCGGACTGCAGGGTGAAACTATGGGTGCCGATACCGGGCGAACCGGCGGTCGCGGGCGGCTGAATATCGGCCAGCAGGTTGTCCAGATCCAGGGCGTTGTCACCTTCTTTCAACACCACATCGAGCTGAAAACGCATGCCGCGGAAGTTGATGACGTTACCGCCATTGACCAGCGGATCGATCTTGCCGCCGCCGGGAATCTCGGACGTGACATCGGCACCACTGGCGTCGTAGATACGGAACTCGGTACCACTGACGAACGCCAGCGAATAGGGCTCACCGTTGCGGAAATCAGCATTGAACGCGCGGTTGTCCTCGACCAGACCAGGCGAGATGAACACCCGCTGCTCATCGCTGGGCACCGCCGGAATGGTGGTCGCCGGCAAGGGCGGCGACGGCAGTGCCGGGTTATTGACTCCATTGCCGTTGGCCACACGATTGGCGTTGGTGACATCCTCGAACAAGCGCTTGCCGTTGTCGTTGATCGCCACATTGGTCGAGCTGGCTACCTGCAGCGTCCGCTGCCCTTCGTCGCCGAAGTACGAGTAGGTGCCATCCGGGTTACGCACGAACGGCTCGTTCTTGCCCAGGAAGCCGGAGAACAGGTACTCGCCACGGGCGTTGCGGCTGTTCATCAGATTGAGTAGCTCGGCCTCACGCTCGGCAAGCTCCTTGGCGATGGAGTTGCGATCCTCCGATGAGAGCGAACCGCCACCGGCCCGCACCGCCAGCTCACGCACACGCTGCAACACGGTATTGACCGAATTAAGCGTGGTCTCTTCCTGAGTCAGACTGTTCTTCGCGGCTGTCAGGTTGTCGCTGTATTGCTTGAGCACCGCCTGTTGCTGCTCGAGCTGCAACAGGCGCACCGAGGCCACCGGATCATCCGCCGGGGTCAGGATGCGGTTGCCGCTGCTGATCTGCTCCTGGGTGCGAATCAGGTTCGAATAGTTGCGACCCAGGCCGGAAACGCCGTTATTGAACGCCTGAATGGATGAGATGCGCATGACCATGGGGCTTGCCTCTTGCAACGCCTGTCATCTGCACAGGCCGCGCCTTCCCGAATTCGGGAAAGCGACTATCAGAATGTATTGATCAGAGTATCGAACAGGTTACGCGCAACTTGAATGATCTGCGCGGATGCCTGGTAGTACTGCTCGAACTGGATCAGCTTGGCCGCTTCTTCATCGAGATTGACCCCGGAAACCGAGTCGCGGTTATCGGTGGCCTGCTTGAGAATCGCGCCAGTCGCCTCGCCGTCCACGCGTGCCTGGCTGGTGAGCGTACCGACCCGCTCCACCAGGTCGCCATATGAATCGGAAAAGCTCGAGCCCGTGGTATCGGGCGCCGCCGGATTGACCCCGATAACGGCTTTGTTCTGCAAGTTGACCAGATTCAGCGCATTACGGTTATCCGATACGCCGTTGGTATTGAATGACACCGAGAAGTTGTCGCCGCCAGAGGGTCGACCGCTGATGGTCACCTGATAGTCGAAAGCCGCGGGAACCGCAGGTGGGTTGGCCGGCACGCTGATGGTCAGCGCGTTATCCTGCCCCGGAACGATGCTGCCGGTGTCGATCACGTTGCCGTTGATATCGACCACGTCATAGCTCTGCGTTGCTCCGCCGCCCGCCCCCATCACGATGCGCAGCGGCGGCGCATTGCGCAGGCTGGTTTCCAGATCCGCCTGCGCGGCCGGGTCGTAGATATTGATTTCGGTCAACAGCGTCGGCTGGGTAATCTTGCCGGTACCGATATTGGCCGGGCTGGTTTCGGCCTTGAGCGGCGCAGCGAAAGCCAGTTCCTCGGGATTTTTCATGTCCGCACGAACATCACGGCCGGCGTTGCGGGTCGGCATCACCAGGAAGCGATCACCGGCAGCGAAGGTGCCACTGGCCACGCCGAGGGAGAAACCGTCCACTTCAGGCGCAGGCACGGTAGTGATGTCGAACGTCGCCGGGGTCGGCGGAAACAGCGTGCCATCGGACGTTCGGCGAATCACGTACTCGGTGGCACTGGTGAATTGCACCTCGTAGTCACTGGTGGTCAGGCGCGAGGTATCGGTGAGCGTGACGTTGAGGTTGGCGTTGGGATCACTGTTGCCAATCCGCGCCAGGCTGCGCTGACTGAGCAACGCAGGGTCATTGATCGAACGGAACAGCTCGTTGCCGAACTGACCGTTGAGATCCAGCCCCTGCCCCAGTTGCCGATTGATCTGATCGGCGACCGACAGTGCCAGGCGCCCCACGGCATTGAGCGAAGTGTCCAGCACGTCCTCGCGGTAGCGCAGCAGGCCGCCCATCTCACCACCTGTGATCAGCGAGGTGACGTTCTGCCGCGAATTGCCGCTGACGAACTGCACCTCGTGCCGCAGCGGATCGGCCTGCCCTGGCACTACTTCGAGCCGGGCGGCCTGCTTGCCGACGACCAGCGGCTGGCCGGAACCGATGAACAGGTTGTAGCTGCTGTCGTCCTGCGGAACCACGGTCACGCCAACGAACTCGGAAAGCTTGCGCACCGCCTCTTCACGCGCATCGAGCAGATCGTTCGGCGCCTGCCCGTTGGAAGCGGCTACAGCGATCGCGTCGTTGTATCCCGCGATAGCGGTGGCCAACTGATTGACCTGATCGGTAACTGCCGACAGCTGCTTGTTGATGAACGCGTTCTGCTCGTTCAGGCGGTCGTAAACGGTATTGAAACGCTTGGCCAGCCCTTCCGCTTCCGACAGCGCCAGCTGTCGCGCAGGTACGTTGGCCGGGTCTTCGGCTGCGGTCTGCAAGGCCGAAAACAGTTTCTGCAATGCCGGGGTAATCCCAGTGTTACTACCGGCGAGCAGAGAGTCGAGCTGGTTGATCTGGCTCAGGTACGCCTTGGTGTCGCTGTTCAGCGCCGTGCTGCTGCGCACCTGGGTATTGAGGAATTCGTTGTAGATGCGACGAACATCAGTCAGGGTCGTACCCGAGCCGATATAGCCCGCACCACTGAACTGCGGCGTACGCGTGGCCTGAATCGTCTCCTGACGGGAGAAGCCAGGCGTATTGACGTTGACGATGTTATGGCCGGTAACAGCCAGCGAAGTCTTGTTCGCCGCCAGGCCCGAAAGGCCTATGTTCAATAGGTCAGCCATGATTCAACCTCAAGTCCTTGTGGTGGCGCTATCGGCAGCGGCGATTGCTTGATAGGTCTGCATCTTGCGAGCGATCTGCGAGATCTTGCGCGCATAGTTCGGATCGGTGGCGTAGCCAGCCTGCTGCAGTTCCTTGACGAAACGCTCCGGATTCTCGGTGACGTTCAGCGCCTTCTCGTAGCGACCGTTGTTCTGCAGGAAACTGACGTAATCGTCGAAGCTCTGTGCGTAGGAGTCATAGGCACGGAAGCTGGCCGCCTCCTTGACCGCCTTGCCACCCTTGTATTCGGTGGTCAGCACGCGGGCCGACTCGCCCTCCCAGCTGCCATGGGACTTGATGCCGAACAGGTTGTGGCTGCTCTCGCCATCGCGGGTGCGGATGATCGACTTGCCCCAACCGGTTTCCAACGCGGCCTGGGCCACCAGGTAACGCGGGTCGACACCGATCTTCTCGGCAGCGGCTTCCGCCATCGGCAGCATGGTGGCGACGAATTCCTGCGGTGAGCTGAATGCGGCTTTGCCCGGCGCCAGCGGCGGTTGAGCAATACGACGGCCCGTCAATGCATCGCTATTGCCAAGGCTCAGGCCGCGATCCTTGAGCGCGGCGCTGGCCTGCGCCGGAATCCAGTCACTACCGGCCAGGGTCTTGCCCTCGCCCTCTGCAGCCGATGGCACGATACCGGCCAACAGGCGGTCCGCCAGTTTGCCCGGCACGGAGAGGCGACGGCGATTGAGCAGCGCCACGTCATCACGGAAGCCTTCGCTAGTGGCGACCTTTTCAGCCTTCGACTCGCTCACTGCTGCGACCGGTTGCTCGATCTGTGCGAAGGGGTTTGGGCGGCTCGACGACTGCTTGATCTTCGACATCTGCCGCACCAGCACATCAGCCAGACCGATACCGCGTCCTTCCTTGGAGAGCGTCACCGCCAGTTGCTGGTCGTGCATGTCCTGATAGGTCTTGCTCTCGTTGCTGTTCATGAAGTTGCCCTCGCCGAATGCGGCGTTGGCCGAACGCATGGCCTTGAGCATTTCATTCATGAACAGCGATTCGAACTCCTGCGCAACCTTGCGGATGTTCTGCTCGGTGTCACCGCCCACCTTGAACTGGTTGAGGCGGTTCAGGTCGGTGAAGGCGCCACTGTCGATCGGGCTTTTACCGCCTGCCAGCAGACCGGCTGAGAGTCGAGAATCCATATCGGCAATCCTCCTCAGATCACGATCAGGTCGGCCTGAAGGGCGCCGGCTTGCTTGAGCGCCTCCAGGATGGCCATCAGGTCGGAGGGCGCTGCACCCACCTGGTTAACCGCACGGACGATCTCGTCCAAGCTGGTACCAGGGCCGAACTTGAACATCGGTTTGGCCTCTTCCTCGGCGCCCACGCGAGAGCGCGGCACCACCGCGGTCTGCCCGCCGGAGAATGCCTCGGGCTGGCTGACGATGGGGTCTTCGGTAATGGTCACAGTGAGGCTACCGTGCGTCACTGCAGCCGGCTGTACCTTGACGTCCTGGCCAATGACGATGGTGCCGGTACGCGAGTTGATGATGACCTTGGCAACCGCTTTACCTGCCTCGACCTGCAGGTTCTCGAGGATCGACAGATAGTCGACGCGCTGATTCGGGTCGAGCGGTGCACTGACGCGAATCGAGCCGCCATCGATGGCCTGGGCCACGCCGGGGCCAAGCAGATCGTTGATCTGATCGACGATATTCTTCGCCGTGGTGAAGTCGGGGCGGTTGAGGTTCAAAGTCAGGTAATTGCCCTGATCGAAACCACTCGGCACTGGACGCTCGACGGTAGCCCCGCCAGGGATGCGCCCGGCGGACGGCACGTTGACGGTGATGCGCGAACCGTCGGCACCACTGGCGTCGAAACCACCGACCACCAGGTTGCCTTGGGCGATGGCGTAGACGTTACCGTCGATGCCCTTGAGCGGCGTCATCAGCAGGCTGCCACCGCGCAGACTCTTGGCGTTACCGATCGAGGAAATGGTGATGTCGATGGTCTGCCCCGGCTTGGCGAACGCCGGCAGATCAGCATGCACCGATACAGCCGCGACGTTCTTCAACTGTACGTTGCCACCTGGCGGCACCTTGATGCCGAACTGCGCCAACATGTTGTTGAAGGTCTGCACGGTAAAGGGGGTCTGCGTGGTCTGGTCGCCGCTGCCATTGAGGCCGACCACCAGGCCGTAACCGATCAACTGGTTGCTGCGCACACCCTGGATCGATGCCAGATCCTTCAAACGCTCGGCCTGGGTCGGCAAGCTCAACAACAGGCACGCCAGCATGGTTGCCAGCAACAGCCAGTCGTTGGCGCCACGGCGGCGATAGCCGCGATGAGCGACCGCGAACTGCCGACGGCACGCCCCGGCCTGTGCCGACTCACTGCCATGAACTCGCGCTCCTCGCTTGCTAGCCGTGGTCACAGCGAAGGCCTTGCGCGCCGAACCGCTGGTCGTCACTCGCGCGTACCAGTTGGACAGGTGCTCGAGTAACAGCGACGGAGAATGAGTCAGCCAGGTTTTCATCTACAGTTCCCCGCGATCAGAACGGCCACAGCGGGCTCATGAAGAAACGACTCATCCAGCCGGGCTGGCTGGCGTCGGCGAAGGCGCCAGTCCCGGAATAGGTGATGCGCGCATCGGCAACCCGCGTGGAAGACACGGTGTTGTCAGTGGAAATATCGTCGGCACGCACCAGCCCGGAGATACGCATCAGCTCATCGCCGGTATTGAGCGTCATCCACTTCTCGCCACGCACGGCCAGAATGCCGTTGGGCAGCACTTCAGCGACGGTCACAGTGACCGAGCCAGACAAGCTGTTGCTCTGCCCTGCCTGACCAGAGCCTGTGGCGTCACGCTGGGAATTCCAGCTCGAATCCAGGCTCAGATTGTTGTTGGTCATACCCAGGGCGCTGAGGCTGCGCAGCGGGTTGTCCGGGGCAACGGCCATGCCGAACAGGTTGGGCACGCCGAGGGTTCCGCTGCTGTCTTTCTGCAGATTGCTGTTGGCGTTCTTGCTGGCCTGGGTGCGCTCATTCAAGGTGATGGTGATGATGTCGCCCACGCGGAAAGCCTTGCGATCGTCATACAGGCCATTCTCGAAACCCGCCTGATAGATCGAACCGTTGTTCTGCGCAGCCGGCAGCGGCGTACGTGGCAACACTGGCGCGTAATAGGGATCATCCGGCTTGGCTGTCGGCGCCACGCAACCGCTGCTGAGCAGCACGCCAGCCAACAGGGGGAAACAGAGCATTTGCCGGTTCATAACCACTACCTCGCGGCGTTCAAAACAGTGTCAAAAATCAGAGGTTCTGCGTCACGAACGACAGCATCTGATCAGCGGTGGAAATCACCTTGGAGTTCATCTCGTAAGCGCGCTGGGTGGTGATCATGTTCACCAACTCCTCCACTACGCTGACGTTGGAGTTTTCCAGGGTGTTCTGCAGCGTGGTGCCAAGGCCATTGAGACCCGGGTTGCCCACCTGCGGCGCGCCACTGGAACCGGTCTCCAGGAACAGGTTGTTACCGATGGCTTCCAGGCCCGCAGGGTTGACGAAGTCGGCCAGCTGGATATTGCCGATGATCTGCGGCTGCGGATTGCCGGTGGTGGTCACCGAGACAGTGCCATCCTCACCGACGGTGAAGGTGCGTACTTCGTTCGGCAGCACGATCGCCGGTTCCAGGGCAAAGCCCTGGGAGGTGACGATCTGCCCATCGGAATTCAGGTGAAAGCTGCCATCGCGGGTATAGGAAACGGTGCCGTCGGGCTGCAGGATCTGGAAGAAACCACGGCCGTTGACGGCAAGGTCGAGCGGCTGTTCTGTGGTCTGCAGGCTGCCAGCAGTGAAAATCTTCTGTGTACCCACCACGCGCACACCGGTACCGAGCTGCAAACCTGAGGGCAACTCGCTGTCCTGGCTGGACTGGCCACCTGGCTGACGACGGATCTGATAGAGCAGATCCTCGAACTCGGCACGATCACGCTTGAAGCCGGTGGTCGCCACGTTGGCCAGGTTGTTGGAAATGGTGGTCAGGTTCATGTCCTGAGCGGACAAACCGGTCTTGCTGACCCACAGTGCCGGAAGCATATCGATTCTCCTCGGGCGCCGGTTTTACGGCGCCGCGTGCTGGTAATTAGCTAATTTGCAAAACCCGCGCCATGGCCGACGAGTTGTCCTCGGCGGTGCGCATCATCTTCACCGACAGCTCGAACTGACGGGACAGGGAGAGGATGGCGGTCATCTCTTCAACGGCGTTGACGTTGCTCGCCTCGAGGAAACCCGACGTCACCTGAACGGTCGCATCGGCCTCTATCTCGGGCTGGCCCTTGACGCGGATCAGGCCATCGGTGCCCTTCTCCATGCTTTTCGGATCAGGGTTGACCAGCTTGATACGGTCAACTTCAGCCAATACGTTGGGATCTTCACCAAGCGCACGAATACTGATGGTGCCGTCCTGGCCAATCTCCACCTTCTGCTCCGGCGGCACGGCAATCGGCCCGGCATTGCCCATTACCGGCAAACCATTGCCGGTACGCAGAACGCCCAGGGCATCGATATTCAGGCTGGCAGTACGCACATAGGCCTCGCTGCCATCGGGCGTTTGCACGGCGATCCAGCCCTTGCCACCAATGGCAACATCAAGGTCACGACCGGTTTCCTGCAGCGAGCCCGGGCGAAAATCCGTGGCCGGACGCTCGCTCATGGCGAATACACGTGCCGGATAGCTCTCACCGAATAGCGGCATGGAGCGCGCCTGCTCGAAATCGCGACGAAAACCCGAGGTGGAAACGTTCGCCAGGTTATTGGCGTGGGCGCGCAGAGCCAGTGTGTTGTTCTGCGCTCCGGTCATGGAGACGTACAGCATCTTGTCCATGGTAATTCTCCGAGTGGGCGACACGCCCTTGGCTCTTTGCAGTGACTACAGCAAGCGCCGTGCCAGCCTCGAAAAATAAACGCAAGATACTGATTTAAAATGACTTTATAGATAATTCATGATCATAGAGGAAAGCCGGCGGCGGGGTTTTGCCGGCCCTGAAACGGCAAAAGCGGCAAGCCAGGCTTGCCGCTTTGTTTCAGCCCCGAGCCATCAACGCAGGTTGATGATGGTCTGGGTAATGGCGCTTTCGGTTTCGATGGTCTTGGCGTTGGCCTGGTAGTTGCGCTGAGCCACGATCAGGTTCACCAATTGATCCGACAGCTCGACGTTGGAGTCTTCCAGCGCACCTGCCTGCAGAGCCCCCAGGGTACTGCTGCGCGGCGTACCAATCACTGGCTCGCCGGATTCGAACGACTGCGCCCAGGCCGTCTTGCCTACTGGAGTGAGCCCCTGGACATTGGCGAAGTTCGCCAGCAGCACCTGCCCCTGCACCTTGGATTGGCCGTTGGTGTAACGGGCGAAGATCACCCCGGTGTCATCGATCTCGATACCAGCCAATTGGCCCGTGGTGTAGCCATCCTGACTGACGGCGTTGACCCCGAAGGAAGCGGCGTACTGAGTCGAGCCACGCATGTCGAAGGTGAAGGCCTCACTGTCAGCGCCGTTGGGCACCATGGTCCCAGGGTTGACCGGATCTTTCTCGGCCGGTACCCAATCGGTATCCGCCAGCGCAAAGATGCCATTGGGCGTACCCACCGGAATGGCCGGTGCATCCAGCGCCGGGTTGGCCGGCGTGCTGGCCAGCGGCGTGATGGCTGGAGTAGCCAACTGACCTGCGGCATCGTAGTTCACCGCATAGCTGTAGGGCTGAGTGCTACTCGGATCACGCGGGTTGACCCCATCGATCAACACATGCATGACCCAGCCGTTGTTGGCCGGTGCTTCGTTCTTGACGAAGTATTGGGTCATCACGTGGGCGTTGCCCTGAGAGTCGTAAATATTGGTCGAAGTGGACCAGTTGAAGGACTTCGAATCGCTCGGGTCGAAGGTCGGCGCCGCCATGGTTCCTGCGTTAGCAGGCCGTACCGCATTGGAGTTCAGGTTGAGGCGCTGGGTAACGCTGGTAGTCGCCCGAGGCTCCTGCTGACCGGCACTGATGCGCAGATCAGACTGCACCGGCAGGATGTTGCCGCTGTCATCAGCCGCGTACCCCTGCAGGCGGTAACCGAAGTTGTTGACGATGTAACCATCGCGATCCGTACCGAAGTAACCGGCGCGGGTATAGCCAATCTCGCCGTTGTTGCTGGTCACGAAGAAGCCGTTGCCATTGATGGCCAGATCCAGAGCGTTGTTGGTGTAGTTGACGTTGCCCTGATTGAACAGCTGCGACACGTCTGCCAGCAGCACACCACTGCCTTGCGCATTCTTGCCGGTCCCCAGAACGGAAGCAGCATAGACATCGGCGAACTCGGCACGCGACTGCTTGAAGCCTGCAGTACCGGCGTTGGCGATGTTGTTGCCGGTGACATTGAGGTCGCTGGTCGCGGCACGCAGGCCGCTGAGACCAATATTGAACGACATGGAAGACTCCTTTGCCGGAACTGCCGGCGGCAATAGTTATTGGCCGATGACCTGCACTTGAGAAAGCGGAACACTGCCCAGACCGGCAAGGTTGAGCATCAGCTCGCTGCCGCCCAGGGTGACGCTGTCGACGTTAGCCGGCAGCAGGGTGTACAGCCCCTTGGTTTCACTACCGTAGGTGGCCTGCGCCTCGAACTTGTAGGTGCCCGGCGGCGCCACGTTGCCGTCGGAATCCTTGCCGTCCCAGATGAAGCTGACGTTGCCGGCAGCCTGTTCGCCAAGGTTGACGCGGGTAACCAACGCACCCGAATTGTCATAGACGTTGACGTACACGTTGCTGCTGCTAACCGGCAAAATAGTGCTGGCCTTGAAACTTTCACTGGTATCGACCACAGCCTTTTCGCTCGGCACGATCACTTTGCGGCCGACCAGAGAAGACGCCTGCAACGCCTGCGAAGACTGGAAGCTGGAAAGCATCGAACCCATGCTGGTGTTGAGCTTCTCGATCCCTTCGACCTGGCTGAATTGTGCCAACTGGGCGATGAACTCACCGTTACCCTGGGGCTCCAGCGGGTTCTGGTTGTTGAGTTGGGCCACCAGCAAGTTAAGGAACTCGTTCTTGCCGAGGTCATTGCTCTTCGGTGCGTCCTGTTTGAGCTGGTACTGATCCAGTACTGAGCTGGTGCCGTTTACGGTGCTCATACCCTGATTTCCTCGTCTCGTCTTACTGACCCAGGGTCAGCACGCGCTGCAGCATTTGTTTGGCGGTGTTCATCATTTCAACGTTGGTCTGGAAGGCGCGACTGGCAGAAATCATGTCGGCCATTTCCTCGACCACGTTGACGTTCGGGTAGTAGACATAGCCGTCAGCGTTGGCCATCGGATGATCTGGCTCGTAGCGTGGCATCAGGCTGCTCTGATCCTCGATCACGCCCAGCACCTGCACACCACGCCCGGCCTCATCCTGTTCGGCGAACAGCGAGCCGCGGTCGCCGCCTTGAGCATTCTGAAATACGGTGGCGAATACTGGGTGGCGAGCGCGGTAGGTCTGATCCAGGCTCGAGGAAACGGTCTCGGCGTTGGCAATGTTGCTGGAAATGGTGTTCAGGCGAGTGCTCTGGGCGCTCATGCCGGTTCCGGCGATGTTGAAAACACTGGCAAGGGACATGGTCGCGCTCCTTATTCGCCGCGCAGGGCACTGGTCAGCCCTTTGAATTTGCTATTGAGAAAGGTGAAGCTGGCCTGAAACTGCACCGAGTTCTCGGCGTAGTTCGATTGCTCGATCTGCAGGTCGACGGTGTTCTGATCCAGCGACGCGTGGAACGGCGTGCGATAAGGCAGTTCAGCGTCACCGCTGCTGACGCCTTCGGCCGGAATGTGGCGGCTATCGGTGCGGTTCAGGGAAACGCCACCGCGCTGCATGCGATTGCTTTGCTCGGCCAGGACGCTGGCGAAGTCCAGATCGCGAGCCTTGTAGTTCGGCGTATCGGCGTTGGCGATATTGTTGGCCAGCACCTCGGCGCGCTGGGCGCGAAAGCCGAGAGCCTGTTCGTGAATACCGAGTGCTCTGCCGAAGTTGATGCTCATGTTCCGAACCTTTGCCGCTTGGGCCATGTGGTCACTGTTGTGAGCTATTCAGCAAAGGCTGTGCCAATTTATTTAATTCAATAAAATCAATACGTTAATAGCAATCAAGCGGAAAAATAACGGCAAAGCGGCAAGGCTTTACCGCCTACGGGCAAGCAAGCGGCAAAGCCAACCGGACAGATTGCCGCCCCGCCGAACCCTGGGGTGCGCGATGTGTTCAGCCGGGGGACATGGTTTTCAGAGCACAGAAACGTAAACGGGAGGCCAAAGGCCTCCCGTTGCTGATACCAAACATGCCTTGTGCCTATTTGGCCTTGTAGATGATCCCAGGACTGCACTGCACCATCTGGTACTTGTCCGGCAGGCCATTGAGCGCTTCGGAGGCGCCGAGGAACAGATAACCGCCCGGTTTCAACGTGGCGTGAATGCGCGTGAGGATGTCCTTCTTCACTTCTGCCGAGAAGTAGATCAGCACGTTGCGGCAGAAGACGATGTCGAATTTGCCCAATGCCGCGTAGCTATCCAGCAAATTCAGTGGGCGAAACTCGACACGGCTCTTGATCGGCGCCTTGACCTGCCAACGTCCTGGTCCCTTGGGGTCGAAGTAGCGCTGCAAACGCTCCTGCGAAAGGCCTCGCCCCATGGCAAGGCTGTCGTACTCGCCGGATTTGCAATTGGTCAGCATCGACGGCGAAAGGTCGGTGGCAACGATCTGCACACCTGCCTTGAGCTGACCGAGGTTGGTGCGCTCGAACTCATCGATGGACATCGACAGCGAGTAAGGCTCCTGGCCGGACGAACAAGCCGCCGACCAGATACGCAGGCGCTGGGCCGGGTAAGCCTTGATCAACTCCGGCAACACACGGTTCTTGAGCACCTCGAAGGGATAAGTGTCACGAAACCACAGGGTCTCGTTGGTGGTCATGGCATCGACCACCTGCTCGCGCAGGCCACTACGCGGCTGGCTCTGCATGCGCTGCACCAGCTCGCCCAGGGTCTTGATGCCATTCTGTTCCATCAGCTTGTTCAGACGGCTGGAGACCAGGTACTGCTTGTTGCTGCCAAGCAGAATACCGCAGGCCTTTTCCAGGAAAGTCCGGAACTGCTCGAAATCCAAATTACCTGAAGACACTAGTGCCGCCTCTACAACCATAACGTTCGCCGAAGGTCACCCTTCAGCCCCCATCCGATACACGAATGCGATCGACCACACGCGCCGCCAGATCATCTGGCTTGAACTTGGCGAGGAAGTCGTCAGCGCCGACCTTCTTCACCATCGCCTGGTTGAACACACCGGAAAGCGAAGTATGCAGGAGGATATGCAGCTTCTGCATGCGCGGATCGCTACGAATCTCCGTAGTCAGCGTATATCCGTCCATCTCGGGCATCTCGATGTCGGAAATCAGCATCAGCAGTTCCTTGTCGGGATTATGCCCCTCGTCCGCCATTTTCTTGAGGTAATTGAGTGCCTCGCGGCCATCGTTCAGCGCCGTCACCTCGACACCAACGGTCTGCAGGCAGCGCGAAACCTGTTTACGCGCCACCGAAGAGTCATCGACGATCAGCACATGCTTGGTCACCGCCTGACTCTGCACCTGATCATCGATGACGCCAGCGGAGATCACTTCCGAGGTCGGCGCGACTTCGGCAAGAATCTTCTCGACATCAATGATCTCGACCAACTGCTGGTCGAGCCGCGTGACTGCTGTCAGGTAATGATCGCGTCCGGTGCCCTTGGGTGGCGGATGGATCTCCTCCCAGTTCATGTTGACGATACGTTCGACCGAGCGCACCAGAAAACCCTGAACCTTGGTGTTGTACTCGGTGATGATCACGAAGCTGGTCTTCAGATTTTCCAGAGCGGTACTGCCGGTAGCGATGGAAAGATCGAGAATCGGAATGGTGCCCCCACGAATGTTGGCCACCCCCCGCACCACCGGACTTGATTTGGGCATGATGGTGAGATTCGGGCACTGCAGCACCTCTTTCACCTTGAATACGTTGATACCGTAAAGCTGTGGGCCTTCCAGGCGGAACAGCAACAACTCCAAGCGGTTCTGTCCCACCAGCTGAGTGCGCTGGTTAACCGAATCCATCAACCCGGCCATGCCCGGACTCCTTCTTGTCTAGTAACGCCTACCCCATTGAGCCTAGCAGGCGGCACGGGGCTTGCTTTGCATTGCTTATGAAGCAGAGAACGTCATCATTCCGTCAGCTAATGGCAAAGTGCCTTGCCCCTTTGCCCGTTTTACTCGCTTTGCCGACACTCGGCTACAGCGCTACGGCGGCTGCCACCTTCACCAGCACTGAACAGCTTATCGGCGCCACCGAGGCCTTTCTTGAGCAGGCGACCACTGAATATCTACAGCGTAGCGAAATTCAGGGCCGCCATGAGATTCGCGTCAACCGTCTCGACCCGCGGTTACGCCTGCCCCTGTGCGATCAGCCGCTGACCACCACGCTGGAAAGCCCGGCGCAACCACTGGGCCGCGTCACCACGCGCGTGCGTTGCGACGGCAGCGCCCCCTGGACCGTATTCGTGCCGGCTGAAGTGCGGTTGTATCGACCAGTCGTCGTACTGACCCGCCCGCTCAAGCGCATGAGCGTAGTCAAGGCGGCAGATTTGAGCCTGGTGGAACGCGATATCGGGCAACTGGGTCAGAACTTCCTGACCGACCCGACGCAGGCAATCGGCAAGAAATTGACACGACAACTCGGTAGTGACCAGATTCTTCTTTCGACTCATCTGCAAGTAGCCGAGGTCATTCGGCGCGGCGATCAGGTGGTGATCAGCGCTCGCGGCGCTAGCGTGAGTGTCCGTATGCCCGGCGAAGCCCTGACCGATGGCGCTCCAGGCGAACAGATCAACGTGCGTAACCTGCGTTCGCAGCGAGTCGTTCGAGCCCGCGTTGTCGGGCCTGGTCAAGTGGAAGTACCCATGTAGGCATGTTTCTTGTAGCGCAAAGACGTGGCGATTCCCTACACTGTTCAACGACGCGATGAAATTAATCCTAAAGTTTTCCCGGCAGCAGCCGAGAAGCATGGCAAGCGTCCACCATATCGTCCGAGGTTCTGCATCATGGTCATCGACTTCAACCGGCTGAACAATGCCAATACGCCCGCCAATGCGGGACGTACCGGCGCGACTCAGGCTGGCAATCGCAATGAGTCGGCACAGCCGAATCAGGCGCCTGTCACCGGTAACGATGAACAAACCAACGCCAAGAGCGGCGAATCGGTGCAACTGAGCCGTGAGGCACAACAGTTGCAAGCAATCGGCGAGAAGCTGCGTGATCAGCCCATCGTCAACAAGGAGCGTGTGGCCCAGCTGAAACAGGCCATCGCAGATGGCAGCTATCAGGTCGACAGCAAACGCGTCGCCCAGAAACTGCTCGACTTCGAATCCCAGCGCTAGTCTCAGGGCTGCGCTGGGGGTGTTGGACGCCCGACCCCCAAGAGCCCGCCATGAATGACACAGCCTTGCTTGACCTCTTCACCAACGATATCGGCACTGCCGAGCAATTGCTTGAGCTGATCGATAACGAATTCCAGGCCCTCACCGAACGCGACCTGCCGCGCCTCGATAGCCTTCTCAGCGAAAAACAACCTCTGCTTGCCCTGCTTCAACAGCATGGCAACGATCGCAGCCGCCTGCTGCAAAATGCCGGTCTGAGTGCGGATCGCGAAGGACTCAACACGCTGGCGAGCAAGTCCTCCGTGGGCGATCAACTGCTGGCGCGCAGTGAAGAGTTGTCCACTCTGCTGCAGCGTTGCCAGGAGGCCAATCTGCGCAATGGGCGCTTGATTCGCGCCAACCAGGCCTCGGTCGGCAGCGTCCTCGGCATTCTGCGCGGCGGAGAGACTCCGGGCCTCTATGACAGCCGCGGCAGTGCCGCTAGAATCGCGCAGCAAAGACCGCTCAGCCAGGCCTGAGCCATCCCCCCAACAAAAAGCACAGGGACATGCAGGCACTCTGCCAGTATGCTAGTGCCGTTGTAGTCCATGACTCGGAGAGTTCCGAACTGTGTCCAGCGCGTTCAACGACGAGAGCGGTCCTCAACCGCCCAAGGTGCTCAAGACATCCGTCGAGATCATTGCCACCCTACGTCAATTGCAACAGAACCATGATCCCCTGGTTATCCAATTCAAGGATCGTGGCCAGCGTTTTCAAAGTTACCTTGTAGAAATCGATAAAGACCGTGCGCGCTTAGCGCTGGACGAGATCATCCCTAACGATGGCGAACGTTTTCTCAAGCAAGGCGAAACCTTCAACGTCGAGGCGTTCCGCGACGGGGTGCGAGTAGCCTGGACCTGTGATCACGACGTGCGGCTTGGCGAGCTCGAGGGAGCCCCCTGCTACTGGGCACCGTTGCCCACCGAAGTGATCTATCACCAGCGCCGCAGCGCCTTCCGTGCACCTCTGAAGCAGAGCGATCTGATCAAAGTCGTACTTAGCGGCGACAAGCTGCGCGAGCCGCTGGCAGGTCATCTGCTGGACATCTCGGCCACCGGTTGCAAACTGCGTTTCGCCGGCAACCTCAGCCAGCAATTGAGTAATGGCCAGGTACACGAACGACTCACCGCCTATCTGCCCTTCGGCAACATGACCTGCGCCGTGGAGTTACGCCACGTGCAATACGAGGACAAGGTCGACATGACGTTCGTCGGCACTCGTTTTCATCGCCTGAACGGCCTGGAACAACGCCAGGTCGAGCGCTTCGTCTATCAGCTGCAACGCGAGGCGCGTCGCACCGAGAGCGACGGCCCCTTCTGACCCGCGCAGCCTTTACTGGTCCGCCTGCGTTTTCTGTTGGTCCTCTTCAGCCGCCGCTGCCGCAGCGGCGGCTGGTTCCTGCATCTGCTCCTGCACCGTCTGCTCATCGACCCTCGGGTCGAGCGCAGCGACCAGCGGTGAGCTGGTGACGTTACCCGGCATGGCCATATGGTGCAGCGGCGCATCATCGACCTGATGCAGGTGGGTCACCACTTCAGGACGAATGCGCCAGACCAGAATCAACGCGCAAACGCTGACGAACACATAGAGCATGTTGGCGCCGTAGAAACGCATCAGCACACCGGCCAGCAGCGGGCCGATGCAGGCGCCCACGCCGAAGGTGACCAGCAGCATGGCCGTCAGTGACACGCGGCGCTCCGGCTCCACATGGTCATTGGCCAAGGCCACCGCCAGTGGATAGAGACTGAACTGCATCAGACTGACCAGAAAGCCGACACCGAACAGCAAGCCGAGGAATACCTCCGGCAGTGCCGCCAGCGGCAAGGCCGCCAGCAGCAGCAAGACCGAGCAGCCGCGAATCAGGCGCACCCGGTCGTGCCGATCGGAAAGCCAGCCCAGCGGCCACTGCACCAGCAGGCCGGCGAGAATGCAGCTGCCCATGAACAGGCCGACCTGCTCCGTCGACAGGCCCATCCGCGTGGCGTATAGCGGCGCCAGACCGTAGAACGAGCCGATCAGCAGACCGGCCACCGAGATGGTAGTCAGCGACAGCGGCACACGACTGAGGAAGAAACGCAGCTCCAGCGGCGCCGGGTGCAAGGGGGCCGGGTGCAGGCGCCGGGTCAGCGCCACCGGCACCAGGCACAGCGCGAAGCACAGCGCCACCAGCATCAGCAGCTCCAGCCCCAGCGTCGGGTGTACGACCAGAGCCAACTGGCCAAGGATCAGTCCCAGATAGGAGGCCGCCATGTAGCCACTGAACACCAGGCCCCGCTGCTTGGCTTCAGCCTGCTCGTTGAGCCAGCTCTCGATGACCATGTACTGGCACATCATGCCCAGGCCCACCAGCATGCGCAGGAACAGCCAGAACGGCAGCCACTCCACCAATCCGTGGCCGAGCACCGCTGCGGTAACCACCCCCGCGCAGGCCACGTAGGCACGGATGTGCCCCACCCGACCGATCAGCCGATGCCCCAGCTTGCCACCCAGCACCAGGCCGAAATAGTTGGCCGCCATCAGTGCTCCGACCCACAGACCATCCACGGTATCGGCAAGACGCAAGGCCAGATAGGTACTGAGCAGACCGGAACCGAGCAGCATCAACAGAGTGGCAAAGTACAGCGAGCGGAATGACTTCCAGATCAGTCGCATTGGCGGGTAAAGCTCCTTGTACGGTAACCGGGTGAGCGTCACGCCTGTGCGGCGAGAACACGACGCTCCCAGGGCGTAATTTCATCGTAGAAGCTGGTCAGCTCCAGGGTCTTGCTGGCGATGTAACCTTCGATGAATTCCGCACCGAACAGTTCGATTGCCAACTCGCTGCGTTTCAGACGCTCGATCGCGGCGTGCATGGTACAGGGTAGCGCCAATTCATCCGGCACCTCGAACTCACCCTGGATCGGCGCGCTGGGCTGCAGCTCACGCTCCAGACCATGCAGCCCGGCCGCCAGGCTGGCAGCGAGGGCCAGATAGGGGTTGGCATCGGCACCCGGCAGACGATTTTCCACCCGCCGCGCCACCGGGGCACTGGCCGGAATACGCAGGCCGGCGGCGCGATTGTCCACCGACCAGCAGGCGTTGTTCGGCGACGCATAGGGATGACACAGGCGCTGATAGGAATTCACGTGCGGTGCGAACAGCAGGGTGAAATCAGCCATTGCAAACTGCTGACCGCCGATAAAGTGATAAAAAGCCGCTGTCGCCTCGCCATTGTCAGCACTGAAGATATTGCGGCCACTACCCTGCTCCACCACGCTCTGATGGATATGCATGGAGCTACCCGGCGTATGTGCCAGCGGCTTGGCCATGCAGACCACGGACAGTCCATGCTTGAAGCCGACCTCCTTGAGCAGGTGCTTGAACAGGAAGGTCTGATCGGCCAGCTGCAACGCGTCGCCGTGCAACAGGTTGATCTCGAACTGGCTGACGCCCATCTCGTGCATGAAGGTGTCGCGCGGCAGCCCTAATGCCTCCATGCAGCGATAGACCTCGGCGAAGAACGGCCGCAGGCCATTGCCAGAGCTGACGCTGAATGCCGAGCCACCGTCTTCACGACGGCCATCCAAGCCCACCGGCGGCTGGAACGGCTGCTGCGGGTCGGGGTTGGCGGCGAACACGAAGAACTCCAGTTCGGTCGCCACGACAGGCTGCCAGCCATGCTCGGCGTAGCGCGCCAATACCCGTTTGAGCAGACCGCGCGTGGAAAGCCCGGAGCTGCGCCCGTCCAGTTCGTCCGCGTCGCAGATGGCCAGTGCGCGCGGCGACTCGCTCCAGGGCAGACGATGAATCTGGCGAGGTTCGGCGTTAAGCAGCAGATCGCCATCGTCACCGCCGTAGAAACGTGCCGGCGGATAGCCGCCCATGATGCATTGCAACAGTACGCCGCGAGCGAGCTGCAGGCGCCGTCCCTCAAGGAAACCGCTGGCCGTCATCACCTTGCCGCGAGGAACGCCATTAAGGTCCGGAGTTACGCAATCGATCTCATCGATACCCTGTAGCAGGGTTTCCAGTGCCTGGCGGCTGGCAGTGCTCATCTTTTGTTGTCCTTGAATGACGCGGATACCGCCTGACGGCGACGATGCGTACAAAATACGCACCAGTCGTTCGATATTTCAAGCAGGCAAAGCTTGCCGAGATGCGACACCGGCTTGCACCCTGTCGTCCAGATACCAGCGGCTGGCACGAAGCGCCGTGAGGCTGTGCTAGAGTCGCGCGCTATTTTTTCGGCCGACCTTCCACAGGCTGCGCTGAAAGCCCTCTCGACCCAGGCGCGACGGCCTTTGCCGCACGCCCAGCAACCAGAGAACCACGCGATGTCCCAAGCCATCCACCCTGCCCTGCAGCTACTCAACCGCACCAGCCTGGTGACGCAGATCATCATCGGCCTGCTCGCAGGTATCGCCCTTGCCGTGATAGCCCCGCAGGCAGCGCTGTCCGTCGGCTTCATCGGCAACGTGTTCGTCTCGGCGTTGAAGGCGGTGGCGCCGGTACTGGTGTTCATCCTGGTGATGTCGTCCATCGCCAACCACCAGCAAGGCCAGCAGACCCACATTCGCCCGATCCTGTTGATGTACCTGATCGGCACCTTCAGCGCCGCCCTGGTCGCGGTGGTGGCCAGCTTCGCCTTCCCGTCGTCGCTGGTGCTGAGCAGCCAGGCCGCTGAACTGACGCCCCCCGGCGGCATCGGCGAGGTGCTCAAGACGCTGCTGATGAACGTGGTCGACAACCCGGTCAACGCGCTGCTGCATGGCAACTTCATCGGCATCCTGGCCTGGGCCATCGGCCTCGGTTTCGCCTTCCGTCATGCCAGCGCCAGCAGCAAGCAGCTGCTGGGCGACCTGTCCAATGGCATTACGGCCATCGTCAAGCTGGTAATCCGCCTGGCACCGCTGGGTATCTTCGGCCTGGTCGCCGCAACCCTGGCCGAATCCGGTTTCGACGCCCTGCTCGGCTACCTGCACCTGCTGGTGGTACTGGTCGGCTGCATGCTGCTGGTGGCCCTGGTGGTCAACCCGGCGCTGGTGTACTGGAAGACCCGCAGCAATCCCTACCCGCTGGTGTTCACCTGCCTGCGCGAAAGCGGCATCACAGCCTTCTTCACCCGCAGTTCGGCCGCCAATATTCCGGTCAACCTGCAGCTGTGCCAGCGCCTGGGCCTGCACGAAGAGACCTATTCGGTCTCCATTCCGCTGGGTGCCACCATCAACATGGCTGGTGCGGCCATCACCATCACCGTGCTGACCCTGGCTGCGGTGCATACCCTGGGTATCCCCGTCGATCTGCCCACCGCCCTGCTGCTGAGCGTGCTGGCCTCGATCAGTGCCTGCGGCGCATCCGGTGTCGCCGGCGGCTCGCTGCTGCTGATCCCGCTGGCCTGCAGCCTGTTCGGTATCCCCAACGAAGTGGCCATGCAGATCGTCGCCATCGGCTTCATCATCGGCATCGTTCAGGACTCGGCAGAAACCGCGCTGAACTCTTCCACCGACGTGCTGTTCACTGCCGCCGCGTGCAAGGCCGAAGAACAGCGTCAGGCCTGAATCTCAGGGGCTCGTCCATCAGGCGAGCCCCTCTCCACCTCGCGGTGCAGGCACTACAAAATTGATAACGATTAGCGTTTGAATTAGATTGACGCCCTTCGCAACCCCACCGCGGACGGCTTCATGTTCGAATTGCAAAGCGTCAGTTTCAGCATTCCTGAACGCACCCTGCTGCATCCCCTGAACCTGCACATCGATGCCGGACGCATGGTCGGCCTGATTGGCCACAACGGTTCAGGCAAATCTACCCTGATCAAATTGCTCGCCCGCCAGCAGTCGCCCAGCGGTGGACAGATCCTGCTCGACGGCAAACCGCTGCCAGCCTGGGGTCAACGCGATTTCGCCCGCCAGGTGGCCTACCTGCCTCAGCAGTTGCCGCCGACCGAGGGCCTGACCGTTCGCGAGCTGGTGGGCTTTGGCCGTTACCCCTGGCACGGCGCCCTTGGCCGCCTGGGCAGTGAAGACCGCGCACATATCGAGCGCGCCCTGGACCTGACCGACACCGGCGTGTTTGCCGATCGCCTGGTGGATCATCTGTCCGGCGGTGAGCGCCAGCGCGTCTGGCTGGCCATGCTGCTGGCGCAGAACACCCGTTACCTGCTGCTCGACGAACCCACCTCGGCGCTGGACATCGCCCATCAGGTGGAAGTCCTGTCACGCGTTCATGACCTCAGCCGCGAGTTGGGCCTGGGTGTGCTGGTAGTGCTGCACGACATCAACATGGCTGCGCGCTATTGCGACCACCTGCTGGCTCTGCACAGCGGTCGTCTACTGGCACAAGGCAGCCCGGCCGAGCTGATGCACAGCGAAACCCTGGAGCGCATCTACGGCGTACCCATGGGCGTGATGGCCAATCCGGCGGACGGCTCGCCAATCAGCTACCTGTACTGAACGGGTCGCCTCAAGACGCCGAACCGGCCGCCTGCGCTGGGGGCTCGTCGAGCAGCGGGCAGTTCTCGCACAGTTCCAGTTCGGGCAGCAGATAGCGAATACAACACACCCGCCGCTGCCGCCACGGCAACGCAGCGCCCTGCAGCTCGACATAACGCACCGGCTGATACAACGGATTGCGCCGCCCATCAGGCCGCTGAGGGGCCTGCAAGAGGCTGAACCCATCGGCCAGCAGTGGCGCCGGAAGTACCTTGCCCAGCGCCGTCAGAATCCACTCGAAATAGTTGCCGGCGTTGCTCCAGAGCACCTTGGGCGCGATCTTCACCTGCGTGGTGAATGCCTGGATCAAGGGAGCCAGATGATCGTGCTGGAGATGGGCGAAACGCTCGAAGGGATCGCCCGGAGCGAACGCCTCCCCCGCATCGCGCAGCTTGAACGCCTGTGGCAGGTGCTGCTCATCGAGCACCACCTCGATGTCATCGAGATCTAGCGGCAAGCGCCGGTTCAGCACCAGCGTGGCAGCCACCACTGGCGGGATCAGGCGCACGAAATAATGCTTCGACCACTGCGACAGCAGCGCACGGCGATCACCGCCCGGATACGCCTCACCGAAGCGCGCCAGCAGCGCCGGCAGCCCTTCGGCGCTGAGCAATTCGCGCAGCGGCACCGAGGGCCGAGGGTCATCGTGCAGCACCAGGGTGTCCCGATAAGAGGAGAAGTCGCCGATGAACAGCGGCGCCAGTGCCTCAATCACCCTGAGCGATTCCCGACGCGTTCAATACAGCACCCCGCTATCAAAAAAGCGCTCGCGGCCGATGGCCATCAGCGCGGCGCGCTTGTGAGGAAAATCGAACTCCTTTTCCCGGTAGTAACCCAGCGTCTGCATGTAGCTGATCATCTTCGCGTTGTCGGCACGCGGCTCGGCCACCACCAGGTTTGTACGCGGATCGTCGAGAAAGGCGTAATGGGTCAGCGCTGCCAGCCAGCTTGCGACCTTGTGCGGCCCGCGATGGGCCTGCTCCCCCACCAGCATGTGGATACCGCGATCATAGTCGTCCACAGGGTAGAAAGGCGCAATGCGGTCTTCCTTGGCCCAGTAGAGCTCGAAGTAGGCGAAAGGCTGGTCGTCGAAGCAGCCGATCAGGCTGTAGACATGCGGATCAGCAGCGATGGTTTCGAGATAGCTGCGATGCTGCCCCAGATCGCCACCCTCCTGCCAGAAATGCAGCACGCGCGGCGTGTTCTGCCAGCGATTGAAGCGCTGCAGATCCTGCTCGATGTCCAGCGTACGCAGGGATATCCAGGCACCCAGGCGTGCATCGAAACGCCGGTAGACCTCGCCCCGGGGCTTGGGTCGACGTTGAGGATGACGCTTGCCGTCGCTCATCAGCATCTGCTGCGGATACGGCGGTAGCGCCTGGCGCAGCCAGGGCTGTGGCACTTGCCAGAACAGGCTGCGCTCGACCTGCGCGCTGGTCATGTCGGCATCGTCGCGCAGCCAGTCGCCACAGGCCTGCAGCGCTTGCCGATCCAGCCCCTGCCAGAGTAGACGTGGCGCCTGCGGATGAGCGGCGAGCCACCAATAACTGGCGCACCACAGCGCATCGGCCAGATCGGCCGTGGCCACTTCCAGCACCTGCACAGTATTTGCCTCGACCGTGCGCAACTGCATCAGCGGCCGACCGTCGCAGGTCAGCCAGATCGCAGAGTCGCGCGACTCGCCTTGCAGCACACGCCCGTCAGGCAGTGGTAATGCATTCATTGGAAGCCCTCCTGACCGTAGGCCTCGGCCATCGCCACCACCACCTTGCGCGGCCCCTTGAAGGGATCACGAGCATGGGCAGTGAGCATGTTGTCGAGCATCAGAATGTCGCCGTCGCGCCAGGGGAAACGAATGGTGCAGGCGTCCAGCACGCCACGCACCTCATCCAGCAGGCTGGCCTCGATGGGCGTACCATCGCCGAAGTAGACGTTGCGCGGCAGCCCTTCGAGACCGACCGCGTCGATCAGCACCTCCTGGGTATCAGCATCCAGGGCCGACAGATGGAACAGGTGCGCCTGGTTGAACCAGACCCAGTCACCGGTACGCGGATGCTGGGCGACGCCCTGGCAAAGCTGGCGCGTACGCAGTTCGTCATCGCCGAGCCATTCGAAGTCGATGCGGCGGGCGCTGCAATAGCGCTCCACCTCCTGGCGATCTTCGGTATTGAAGACCTGCTGCCAGGGCAGATCCAGACCATTGCCGTAATTGCGCACGTAAAGCAGACCGCGCTCGGCGAAGCGCTGGCGAATGGCCGGATCGATACGGCGGAACACCTCACGGCTGTCGGCAATCGGCGTCTCGCCGCCCTGCTCGGCCGCCTGAGCGCAATAGAACCAGATACGCAGCGGCCATTCGGTGGTGTAGGCCTGCTCGTTATGCAGCGGAATCGGGCGGTGAGCCGGAAATTCGGTGGAGGTATACACCCCGCCTGCACTCACCCGACTACGCGGCGTGGAGCCAAACTCGTAGCTCAGCAACGGATGGCCAAAGGCGCCGGCAAACTGCTGGAAGCTGGCCACATCGACATCGGCGAAACCGCTGAACAGCAGACCACCGCTCACCTCGAGATGCTCGGCCACCAGTTGCTGCAAAGTCGGCAGATGTTCGTGCAAGCCCTGCCCCGCCTGCAGCGGGCTGACGCGCATGGGCAGGCCGGCTTCGATGCTCAGGGCGACATGCGCCAGATCGGTCACTTGATTCATCGTCGCGCTCCCGGCAGGTCGCTGTTCACGCCATGGCCTGGCGCAGGCTCAGCGGGCGCATATCGGTCCAGACCTCTTCGATGTGGGCCAGGCAGGTGGCCTTGTCGCCGGACACGCCCACAGCCGACCAACCCTCGGGAATGGCCTTGTACTCGGGCCAGATGGAATACTGCTGCTCATGATTGATCACGACCAGAAAGCGCGCGTTCTCGTTGTCGAAGCTCATGCGATGACCTCTGTGAAAGTGACTTGCCCCTGGCCAGTAGTGATAGCCGCCAGGCTCCTCTTAAAGGACGAACGGCCGGGGACAAAATTCAACGATTCATCGCCTCGATCGCCTCGCGCACCTGGGTCGCGATAGCAGCAGTCGAGCGTGGACCACCAAAGGTCCAGTACGGTGTGGGAAGAAAGGCGTAACGCTGCTGCTGAGCGACCGGCAGCGCCTTCCACAGGGGGCTGGCGAAGAATGGCGCCTGCTCCTGCCCTCCGATGAACAGCACGCGCAGCCCCGGCTCGCTGGCGAAGCTGCGCATATCGATGCGCCGATGCAGGCTGTGCGCAGAACGCAGCGTCCAGGGCGAGCGCACCTCCAGGCGATTCATCAGGCTGCCGATCAGCGTCTGCTGGTTGAGGGCGATGAAACTGCCCTGCTGCACCAACGGATAGAGCACAGCAACCGGCTCGCCCTGCAGGTCTTGCTCACGCACGGACTGACGCGCCGCTTCCAGCGCCTGCTGACCTTCGCGGATCACGGCAGCGGCCTGCGCCTGGCGTCCGGTCAGACGCCCGAGGTGCTCCAGCATGGCCTCGCCGATGACCACGCCGTCATAGCCAGCCGATGCCAGCGACACCTGGTAGATGAGTGTCGGCGCCAGGCCATCGAGACGCTCGAACAACGGCAGGTGCAGGTAGGCCACACCGACGATCAGATCCGGCTCGAGTCGGGCGATAGCCTCCAGATTGGGTTGTTGCGCGCTGCCCAGCGCCACGCTGCGCTCGAGCAGGTCGTTGCCGATACCGATGTAACGGCGATAGCTGGCCAGGTTAGCTACGCCGACCGGCTCGATTCCCAGCGATACCAGCAGCTCGGTACTCAGCTCATCGAGGCTGACGATCCGCTGCGGCGCGTCTCCAACGCCGGCCGACTGCCGGGCCACCAGTTGCGCATCGGCCGCCCAGGCACCCTGCGCCAGACAGAGCAGCAATGCCACACAAAAAAGACGCAGCATCGCCACCGCACTAGCTCCTTTTGTCAATGAAATAGACGCGGCTGAGCAGCAGCAGGAACAACGGCGCACCGATGGCGGCCGTAGCGATTCCCAGCGGGATGTCCAGCGGCGCGAGCAGCACGCGTCCGAGCAAGTCGGCCGAAGCCAGCAGGGTCGCGCCCAGCAGCGGCGCCGCCAGCAAGCGTTGGCGAGCACGATGAAAGCCCAGCAAACGCACGCCATGTGGCACCAGCAAGCCGATGAACGCCACCGGCCCAACCACCGCAACCGCCGCCGCGATCAATGCACTGGCCAGTACGATCAGCAATACGCGCCGGCTTGGCACCGACAGCCCGAGGCTGCCGGCCACACCATCGCCCAGCTGCAGCAGATCCATCCAGCGCGTGGTCGCCGCGCACAGCGCCAGGCCAATCACCAGCCAGGGCAACATGGCCTGCAGATCGCCCCAGGTGCGCCCGTAGCTGCTGCCCACCATCCAGATCAGCGCCTGGGCGATATTGCTGGTGAACTGCGCCATCAGCAGGCTCACCACGGCCAGCACCACACCGCTGATGGCAAAGCCGGTGAGCGTCACGCGCAGCGGCTCCAGGCCATGACGCAGATTGAGGCCGATGACGATCACCAGTGCCAGGCCAGCGCCCAGCCAGGCCAGCGGAAAGCGCCAGGCAACGGCCAGCTCGGGCATGAAGATCAGTGCCAGCAGCACCACCAGTGCCGCCATCTGGCTCACCCCGAGAATTTCCGGGCCGGCCAGCGGGTTGCGCGTGACCGCCTGCAACAGCATTCCGGCGGTCGCCAGCAATGCCCCGGCGGCCATGTCCACCAGCAGGCGCGGCAGGCGCAGATCGAGCAGGGTCATGGCCAACGGCTCGCCGCTCCACACCCGCTGCCAGAATGCCCAGACGCCCGACTCACCCTGCGCCGTGCCCGCTACCAGCAGCGCCAGGCAGATCAGCACTGCGAGCACGACGAACGACCACAAGGGCAGGCGCATGGCCCGGTTTTCGCCCGGCATGCTCGCCGTAACCGCCGCCGCTGGCGCGCTGCGCCCGTAACGCAGCAGCAAGAGGATCGCCAGCGAACCGAGAATCGCCGACAGCACCCCCAGCGGCAGCTGGAACCAGGGCTCCACCGCCGCCACCAGCGCATCGGCGAGTACCGTCAGCAGTGCGCCCCAGATCGCACACAAGGGGATCAACCGCGAAGGCCGCACCACGGCGAAGGCAAAGCGCAGCAGGTTCGGCGTGATCAGCCCGATAAAGCCCAGCGGTCCGGCCAGATGGATCGCCAGTGCCGCCAGCAGGCTGCCGAGGACGATGCTCAGCCCTTTCAGCCAGGCCGGGGAAAGCCCCAGCGAGCGCATCTGTCCGTCGCCCAGCACCGCCAGGTTCATCGGTCGCATCAGCATCAGCAGAGTCAGGGCAATCAGCGGCAACAGATACAGCGCCGGCTTCATAGCGCCCCAACCCAGCTGCTGCAGCGAGCCAGTGTTCCACAGCGACACCACCATCGCGGCCTGGTCGTTGAGGCTGAGAAACAGCGCGATCAGCGCGGCGAAGGTCTGCGCTACCGCCACCCCGGCCAGGGTCAGGCGCAGCGGCGAGGTGTTCCAGCCGCCAGCCATGAGGAAAGTAAACAGCGCCGCCAGCAGGCCACCGACGAAGACCAGCGGCAGGCCCAGGGCGCTGGGCAGAAGCATGCCGAGGATCACGCCCAGTTGCGCTCCGGCGGTGATGCCGAGCAGATCCGGCGACACCAGCGGGTTGCGCGTGATCAGTTGCATGATCGCCCCGGAAACGCCCAGGCAGGCGCCCACCAGAACCCCGGCAAAGGCGCGTGGCAGCTGGGTCCACCACAGCAGCAGGCCGTCGAGCGATGGCGTCGACGACAGCGGCGCCAACCAGGCCTCGGCCGTTGGCCAGGGGTGGCGCAACACGCCCTGCCACAGCAGCATGGCCAGCAGCAGCGCGAGCCCCAGCAGCGCCAGGCCAGCGTGACCGAGCCCGCGTGCAGTGGCTGGCTGCCCGGGGCGACTCAAACTCGTCATCCGTTGTCCTTACCTATGCAAAAAGGCGAAGGGTTGCCCCCTCGCCTTGGTTTGCTTACTCGCTTGCCGCTTACCAGCGCAGCGACACGGTACCGAGGAAGGTGCGCTCGTCGCCCCAGTAGCAGCGCCCGGCATTGTTGCAGCCTGCCACGTACTCCTGATCGAAGACGTTCTTGGCATTGAGATCGACCGACCAGTTCTCGTCGATGTCATAGCCGATGGCGGCATCGACCAGGGTCACGTCGCCGGTGTCCAGCTTGCCGTAGAGACTCTCGGCGGTGTAGGCAAAGGTGCTGTCGAAGTGACGCACGCCGCCACCCAGACGCAGACCACGCAACGCACCATCGAGGAAGCGGTAGTTGGCCCAGATCGATGCCTGGTTGCGCGGCACACCGGTCATCTGATGACCTTCGAGCAACGAGCCCGGCGCATCCTTGGTAATCCGTGCATCGGTGTAGGTGTAGGCCGCAGTGACATTCAGGTTGGCGCTGATATCGCTGTTGATCTCCAACTCGACACCCTTGGAGCGGCTTTCGCCGACCTGACGGTAATCACCACTATCAAAGATGACATCGTTCTCTTTACGCAGATCGAATACGGCAGCAGTGAACATGGTGTTCCAGCCCTTGGGCTCGTACTTCAGACCCACCTCGTACTGCTCGGCGGTAATCGGATCCAGAGGGCCGCTGGCGCTGGTGGTCTGCTGCACAGGAACGAACGAGGTGGAATAGCTGACGTAGGGCGACAGACCATTCTCGAACTGGTACATCACACCGGTTTGCCAGGTGAAGTCGCGGTCGGTGTAGTCCAGGTCGGACTCGGCGCTGCTGAAAGGACTGCTGACATCACGCTTGTTGCGGTACTGGCTATCCACCGTATCGAAACGACCGCCAAGCAGGAAGATCCAGTTCTCGTACTTGCTCTGAAGCTGACTGTAGAGACCGGTCATCTGCTGATCGAGCTGCGAGTTCTGAATGGTGAACGGCGTGGTCGGCTCGCTGGTCCAGACCGGATTGAAGACATTGATCGACGGGCCAGGGCCAGCGCTCCAGTCCTGGTTGAAGGACGTACGGTCAAAACTGGCGCCGACCAGCAGCGTGTGCTGCAGGGCACCGGTATCGAACTTGCCTTCGAGCTGGTTATCCAGCGAATAGGTGATGGACTTGTTGTAGCGGTCGTAGGCCTGCAACGTCAGATTTGTACCAAAACCATTGTTATTCAAATTACTAACTGGCCAGGTTTCATTACGCTGAATGCGCGACTGCATGTAGCGCGAGTTCTGGCGGAACTGCCAGTCGTCGTTGAAGCGATGGGTGAACTCGTAACCCAGGGTCCACACCTCGCGCTCGAAGGTGTTCCAGTCCTTGTTACCGAGGAAGGTGTCCTTGTCGAGCTTGCCATTCGGATTATTCAGCAGCGTACCGGCCGCCGGCAGGCCCAGCTCCAGCTTGGTGCGGTCCTTCTGGTAGGTCGACAGCAGCGTCAGGCTGTTGTAATCGTCGAAGTTCAGCGTCAACGACGGGGCGATATAGATGCGGTTGTCCTGCACGTGATCGACCTGGGTATCGGCCTCACGGCCAACCATCACCACGCGACCCAGGACATTACCGCTGTCATTCAGCGGCCCGGAGACATCCAGGTTGAGCTGGCGACGGTCGTTGGAGCCATAGCTGAGCTGCACTTCGCCCTGTGGGGCGGCGGTCGGGCGCTTGCTCACCAGGTTGACCAGGCCGCCCGGCGCGTTCTCGCCATAGAGAATCGAGGTCGGCCCACGGAACACCTCTACCCGTTCCAGACCATAGGGTTCGCTGGTGGTGTCGTAGCGGTTGCCCTGCACGCGCAAACCGTCACGCAGCAGGCCGTAGCCGTAGTCGGTGGCGTTAAAGCCGCGAATGAAGAACAGGTCACCCGCCAGGCCATCACCGGCAGCGAATGGGGGCGCGAAGATACCCGGCACGTAGCCCAGCACATCGGTGAGGCTCTGCGACTTCTGGTCTTCGATGCGTTTGCGGGTCACCACCGACACCGAACGCGGTGTCTCCGACAGCGGTGTGCTGGTTTTGCTGGCGGTCAGGCTTTTCTCGGCCTTGTAGCCGTAATCCGGGCCTTGTGGGCGGTCCAGTTCGCCAGTGACCGTTTGCGCAGGCAATGTCACCTGATTGGCCTCATCGCTCTCCTGCGCCTGAACCACGCCATGGCATGTGGCTGCAATCACCACGGCCAGGCACTTCAGTTGAAAACGTCCAGCACCTTGCACTGCTTTCGACATCATCTTCTCCCCGATACCGCCAGCCAATCCGCTGGCCTGTCAAAAAAACGCTGGCTAGCCTAACCAATATCAATGCAAAACTAAATAGTAATTTTTATCATTTAGATGGCAATTTGATACAACCTTGCCATCACCCGTTAAAGGGGCACGTTCTGCTATCGATTGCTTGGGCAGCCGCTGAAATGGCCGTCACTCCCGTTCAGGCGGGAAGCCAGCCCACATCGAATGGGCTCCCGCCTTCGCGGGAGTGACGGTGAAGCGCTCTTAATGGTTGACCGCAGCGTCGAGCGCACTGGCGAAGATTTCCGCCACCTGATCCACCTGTGCAGCCGTGATGATCAGCGGCGGCAACAGACGCAGAACGCTGGAATGGCGCCCGCCCACCTCCAGGATCAGGCCACGGCGCAGGCACTGCTGCTGCACGGCCGAGGCCAGCGCGCGGTTGTGCGGTGCGTGGCCCATGGCGTCCGCCCTGCCCTGTGGATCGACCATCTCCACTCCGAGCATCAGGCCCCTGCCGCGTACTTCGCCAATCTGCGGGTAGCGCGCCTGCAAGGCCTGCAGATGAGCACAGAGGCGTTCGCCCATGGCGGCGGCGTGCTGATCCAGACGCTCCTCGCGGATCAGGCGCAAGGTGGCTGCGCCTGCGGCCATGGCCATCTGGTTGCCACGGAAGGTGCCGGCGTGCGCCCCTGGCTGCCAGCGGTCGAGATCCTTGTGGTAGACCACCACTGCCAGCGGCAGGCTACCGCCGATGGCCTTGGACAGCACCAGCACATCCGGTGTGATGCCGGCATGCTCGAAGGCGAACAGCTTGCCGGTGCGCCCAATGCCACACTGCACCTCATCGAGAATCAGCGGCACGCCGGCCTCACGGGTGATGCGCCGAATGCCGCGCAACCAGTCGGCAGACGGAGCGATCACCCCGCCCTCGCCCTGCACCGTCTCGAGAATCATGCCGGCAGCCGGCAGCACACCGCTTTCCGGGTCGCATAACTGATTCTCGATGTAATGCAGACCGACGCGCTCGCCTTCGGCACCGCCTAGGCCGAACGGGCAGCGGTAGCCGTAGGGGTACGGCAGCATCTGTACGCCACTGATCATGCCGTCCAGATACTGCTTCGGCCCCAGGCTGCCCATCAGGCTCAGGGCACCCTGGGTCATGCCGTGGTAGGCGCCGTGGAACGCCAGCATCTGGCTGCGCCCGGTGGCCGTGCGCACCAGCTTCAATGCCGCTTCCACCGCATCGGTGCCGGCCGGCCCGCAGAACTGGATGCGCGCATCGCGGGCGAACTCGGCCGGCAGGCAGGCGAACAGTTCATTGATGAACTCGTCCTTGGCTTCAGTCATCAGGTCCAGCGTGTGCAGCGGCCGCTTGCCATCGAGCAGGCCGCGAATGGCCTGCAGAACCACGGGATGGTTGTGCCCCAGCGCCAGGGTGCCGGCACCGGCCAGGCAATCGATGAACCAGCGCCCCTCGCTATCCTGTACATGGATGCCCTCGGCGCGGCGTAGCTCCAGCGGGATGCGCCTGGGATAACTGCGCGCGTTGGACTCCACTTCGCTCTGGTGCTGCAGCCTGGCCGTGCTGGCGAAGCGATAGTCGGCGCCACGCAGCGTCGCCTCCGGGCCAAGATCGAGCGCCACAGGCATGGGCAGCGGATCGTAATGCGGTTCAATTTGCATAATCGAGACTCTCCAGGCCCAGTGGCCGTGACGATTGATCGAGCGCAGCCAGTTGCCGGCTCAGGTGTTCGATAAAGGACGGATCGCGGACGATGCCCAGGTGGTCGGCCTGGACCCAGCTCGACAAGTGCAACTCGCGGCCCAGGGCGCTCTGCAGCAGCGCCTCGCCGTTGCGGTTGTTCTCCGGCGATTGCGCCGCCCACCAGGCCTGCACCGGGCTACGCAGCGGCTGGATGTGTCGGTGCTGCCCAGCCAGCGCGTGCATGTGTCGCTCAAGGGCGAGCAACTGTTGCCAGTCGTCGTCGCCTGTGGCCGATGCCTCTGCCACGTCAGCGCGTGGGGCGCGGGCCAGACCGGCACCGGGGACATAACCGTCGACCAGGCCGACGAAGGCCAGCGTCTTGCCTAGGCGTTCCAGCAGCCGGGCCATGGCCAGCACCAGGGCGCCGCCCATCGACCAGCCGAGCAGGTGATACGGTCCCTGCGGCTGGGTTTCCAGCATCACCCTGACGTAATCGCGGGCCATCTGTTCCAGGCTCTGATCACGCCAGGCCGGCTGCAGCAATTGCCGGTTCTGCAGACCGAATACCTGCCAGTGCGACGCCAGGGCGCGGGCCAGCGGGTAGTAGCCGACCAGCGTGCCGCTCACCGGATGAACGCAGAACAGCGTGGGCCGTTCGGCATCCGCCTGGTTCAGGCGCAGCAAGGGGCTGGGCGCGGCAGCCGTCGTGACTTGCGGGCTTGGAACAGACACGGCCGGCGTGTCGTCGATCAGGGCTTGGAGCGCATCGCCCACCGCCGCCAGTAACGCCTCGATGCGTTGCAGGCGATGGCGTTGCGCACTGAATCGACAACTGAGGCTCAGACGACCGGCGAACACCTGGCCGTTGATCTCCAGCTCGCGGGTCAGCGCCGTGGCCGGGTCGACCAGGGTGCCCGGCGACTCGCTGGCGGGCGCGAAGTGACCATCGCCAAGCTGCGCATCGAACTGCCCCAGGTAGTTGAAGGCGATATCCGGCTCACCCAACTCGGCCAGGCTGCGACGTTGCTCGGCGTTACCCAGGTAACGCAGCAGGCCATAACCCAGGCCCTTGTTAGGCAAGCTGCGCAGGCGCTGACGCACATCGGCTAGGGTCTGCGACAGCGTTTCCTGCGCCTGCAGACGCAGCGGGTAGAGGCTAGTGAACCAGCCCAGCGTGCGCCCGATATCCTGCTCGGCCTGTTCGTCGAGCCATTCACGCCCATGTCCTTCCAGGGCGATCAGGCTGTCATCGAGGCCACTCCAGCGTCGCAACCCTTCGGCCAACGCGGCGAGCAGCACTTCGTCCATGCGCGCATCGCGCTGCTTCAGGATTTCGCGCAGCAGACGCTGGGTCTGCGCTTCGCTCAGTTGCCAGGTACAGGTCTGCACCTGAGCATGGCTCGCCTCGCCGGCAGGGTCATCCACGGGCACACTCTGGCTGGCACGCTGCGCCTGCCAGTAGCCCATCTCGCTGGCCAGTGGCGCGCCTTGTGCGTGACGCCACAGGTGCTCGACCCAGGTCTGGTAGCTGCCCGGCCTGTCACCGAGATCGACTGGCTGGCCGGCCACAGCCTGCTGGTAGGCGCGGGCCAGATCATCCAGCAGGACGCGCCAGGAGACGCCATCGATGATCAGGTGGTGAGCGGCGAGCAGCAGGCGCTGGCTGCCATCGGGCATGTCAGCGAGCAGCACCCGCAGCAGCGGACCGTGATGCAGGTCCAGGCTGCGCTGGGCGACCTCACATTGCGCCTGCAGGGCTGCGTCCGAGTCGATGCGGCGCTGCCAGAACAGACGCGCAGCCTGCTCCTCGTCCCGGTAGAAGGCCTGCCAGTTGCCCGTTTCTTCCTGACGGAAGGCCAGACGCAGCGCATCGTGATGCTCGATCAGCCCCTGCAGCGCGCTCAGCATATGGGCAGCGTGCAGTGGTCGGCGCACATCCAGCAGCAAGGCCTGGTTCCAGTGCGCACGGTTGGCCATGGGCAAGGAGAAGAAATGCGCCTGGATAGGCGTCAGCGGCAGCTCGCCACTGGCCCACTGCACCGCCACGGTTTGAGTGCCGATAGGCCTCATTACCATAGCCAGATCGGCCAGACGCGGATGCTGGAACACCGCCTTGGGCGTCAGCTCCCAGCCGGCCTTGCGCAGCCGCGTGACCAGGCTCAGGGACTGGATCGAATCGCCACCCAGGGCGAAGAACTGGGCATCGCGGCTGATCTGGCCAATACCAAGCAGCTCGCTCCACAGCTCGGCCAGCAATTGCTCCTGCGCGGTGCGCGGCGCCTGGTACTCGCCCGCTTCCACCTGCGGCTCCGGCAGACTCTGCCGATCCAGCTTGCCGTTGGGCAGCAGCGGCAAGCGCTGCAGCGCCAGGATATGACTTGGCACCATATGCCCCGGCAGGCGCTGCTTGAGCTGTGCGTTCAGTTCGCTCTCACTCAAGCCCTCGCCGCTGACATAGCCCACCAGGCGCTTGCCCGCCGCGCTGTCC